>ENA-OWYG01000008-OWYG01000008.1-human-gut-metagenome-genome-assembly--contig:-NODE-8-length-163424-cov-53.335082_pt1 | contig 163424 bp, 123 predicted proteins | sample MGYA00249747_ERZ652080 | MGnify/ENA primary metagenome ERZ652080 (study PRJEB26925, sample SAMN05827071) | human gut metagenome | biome: ENVO:2100002; feature: ENVO:00000062; material: ENVO:00002003...
CGAACAGACTATATGAACGATTATCAAATGAAAACATACGGACTATTCTGCGATTTCGAGACATGACTATAAAGACGTCTCCATCATTGGGCTCATGGTGAAGCCGTTCACGAATGACAGACAGCACACGGCTGTGTTTACAACGCATATCGGTGAAATCACGGACATAATAAAAATGATTCAGACCGGTAACACTCAGCATAACCCCTCCAGTTTCTCTACCATACGAACCAAATCCGGGTAGCTTAAATTCTTTTGGGACAAATGCAAGCCATTGCTGATACGAATCTCAACCCAAATACGAACCGGATGATCATTTCTGCCTGGTGATACCGGTTGAGGTTGATCAATGGCACTGGATTGTTCCTCATGACCGATTACAGGAGCACCATCAACCTGGACTTCAACTACTTTTTTCCGGGTATCCCTGTACCATTTCTGAAAGATGTTATAAGGAACTTTGTTCTTAACACAAAACGATTGGAGAGATTCTCCATGAGGCAAAGCCTCGGTCTGGTACTGAAAGTAAAACCTTTCAAGATCTTCACTGCTATACATAAATTCTAAAATTTTTGTTCGCAGCGAAGATAGAGATTTCAATTATGAGCCAATTTTTGACTGCTTACAAAACTACATTTCAACCAGTCTGAAAAATCAGACTCAATTGATATTTTTAGTTTCAATAATTAGTTACTTCATCTTATTTTCAGAAAAGGAGAGAATAAGGATTCACACTTACAATAAAATAAAGATACTATATTTGTCATCGTACTTTACTAAATAGTTCATTAAATTCAAGTGCTACTACAGAAGGATTTAAATTTTCCTCAAAGGATTCCACATCCTTATTTTCCCATATATACCCCAAACAATATAATTTATTATCATTAGACAAATACTGAGTATTAAACAAATAGGATTCTGCAGAAATTCCACCATCAATTTTGATGATAACTTCCTCTTGCAAATTCTTACTAATAATCCAATAATAAACCTCTGGGATTCGTTCACCTTCATTGTTCAATAAAACATTTAAAAATATATAATCATGATTTTCCAAATAATTTATAATAGATGCATAGTTAGAACGCTGCAATTCTTCTATAACTTCCATGCCCGATAATTCATGTAATTTCTTAGGCAGCTTATAATTAGGAAAGTCCATAGCATATGATAAGTCCAATTTCCCATTTTCTATCGTATACAAATCATGATTTAGCGACTCATGAAACGTCAACCATTCTCCATTTCTTCCAAAATTATTCTCTACCATCGGAAGCATATTAGACTTTTGATGAAGATAATATGCCACATTGGCGATATTTTCATCTGTACAAATCATTTTAGCATCGCCATACGTGGTGTTGTTACCTACATAAAACCAATAATTCTGCCTATCATCTATGGCAAAAGAAAACGCAGGATAAGTAACCTCCTTCTTGTCTAAGAAATCTCCCCCAAAAGTATAACAAAAAATTCCTCCATCTGATAGGACCTCTAAAACTTTACTTTTCTGATTAACAACGACATCATAGACGCTAGTATATTCACCAGGGCCATTTCCCCTGTGTCCGATATAACCGGAAAACTGTCCATCACTAGTAAAGCTAAGTATAGATGATTCTGAATTTTTTGAATATACAATCCAACCACTGTCAACTTTAATTATAGATGAATTACGATCGACCATACTAGAATCTGAAAAACTGAGAACGGTTATATCCTTACTCAAAGTCAATTTGCTTTGCTCAAGTGTGATTGCTTCAGTTTTATTAAAAATATAATCAAATGTTTTTTTATGTTTTACACTACATGAAACAAAAAGAAATGGGAAAAATATTAATATCAACTTTTTCATTATATAGAATTTAAAGTTAAAATAAGCTCCAATCCAATGGAGTATATGAATTGGAGCTGTTTCAAATTTATATCATAATACTCTCATTTTATCTGCACGGCCTTCGACAACTTTCTGCAGTTCGTCTTGAAGTACACATATAATTCATGTTTAATGGTGCACAATACCCCATAGTTTGGTATCTATTTGTTGTCGAAGATTCACCACTAGCCAACGCTTCCACATTAGCCAAAGCCAAATCAGACATTACATCCGATTGCTGAGCATTATACACATTCATTCCTGCTATCAAAGCAAACGCAACAACCAAAGTTGCCTTCAAAATATTCTTCTTCATCTTATTTCTAGTAAAAAAAATTATTATTATTCATATTTTCATCTTATTCTCGGAAAGAACTCCACCGCAGAAAAAACAAAAATACCGCTTGCTTATTCTGATTATTTACACTACTTTTACATCGGACTTAACCTCCTTTTCTTTTAGGAGAGAGCCACAGGGTGGAAAGAATCGACTTTCGGCAAAGAAAATGAATTTCTTTCCATCCGCTTTTTACTCCCATTGATTCATACTTCATCCTTTATTCAGCATTCCCCGTTACCTTCAAACGAAGTGGAGAATTATCTGCATTGCAATAAATGGTAACCGTCTTACTGAAATGCTCAGCCTTTTCGGCTTCATAAATCACGGTCAGTTCCGCTTTTTCTCCCGGACGAACACCCTCCTTATTATAGTTTACCTTGGTACATCCACAGGAAGTGATGACATCGTATATCACCAGTACATGCTGTCCCGTATTGGTCAGTGTGAACTTGCGTTCCTGCTTCTCCGACTGAGGAAATGAACCGAAGTCTATGCTTGTTACGTCCAGACTGACTTTCGTTATCGGTGTTTCCGCTTTTACAACTTCACCACCTGTCAATACTTTCAAATAAAGTTCCTTCACCTTTGGATTGTGAACAGGATTGCCTATAGCCGCCACCCTGTTGTCTTTATCCAATAGAAATGTCTGGAAAGTCATTTCATCCGGAAAGTGATTCAATCGGTTAAAATCGTCCTTTTCATCGAAACAAACAGGATAGATAAATGCATCACGACGGGTGATATAACGTAGTTCTTTCATATCTTTCGGGTGGAAATAGAAGACAAAGGGAACCAGACGGTTCAACGTTGAATCAACTTCCTGCATAAACAGCTTCCAGCGAGGCAATTGTAACTTACAACTGGTACAGCCTACAGAATCGATATAAGTCACTACCTTATAATCCGCATCCGCTAAAGAAAAGTCCACTGTATCCTTCCCTTGAATAGTAAAGATGGAATGGGTAGGAATTCCTTGCAGGAGGAAAAAAGAGCAAAAACACATAGTAATAGACAAAGGTATCTCATTGATTAATCCAGGCCAAAAGGTATAAGCACATATTCCACTTTGTCTCCGGTACTGCAAGTCACATTCCCACTGCCCAGACATGTATCATACCCGGATTCTCCTGCAGCCAATGCTTCCACATTATCTAAAAGAAACTCACTCTCTACCGGCTTTCCGGATTGCTTTTCCCAAGCCATTACCGCCATTAGCATAACAACGGTAAATAACACAAATACTTTTTTCATTGGTTTATCATTTTTTGTGTGAAGGTAGAGAACATCTATCGGGCACGCAAATTTTTTCCCTTAAATTGATCTTAAGGTGACCTTAAAGTTTTCTTAAGATTCAAAAAATCCCCATTTCATCGGAAGGATTATTTTAATGCCCTGATCTCCAAATCATAAGGTTCATCCAATTAAATCATATTCTTTTTTTAACTTATAAGTTCCTTTTTTATAAATATGCGTATCTTTGCAATCTCTAACATGAACAAGAAACATGAAAATACCGACAAACTTATTCAAGTTTAGCTTTATTGCATTGGGATGGATTGTATTCATCCTGCTATGTTATGTTGCTTTTAAAGATGAAAAAACAAATGTTCTGATAACAATGAAGGACAGCCTACGTGAAGCAATCAATATTGATTATCAAGAACGCTTAAACAAGATTCTTATTCATTATCGCCCTTTAGGCAGAAAGGTAAAAGGTGTCCAAATAGAATACGGTGATAGTCTAGAAATCATTTATTTTGAAGACAGCACCCATGAGTCACTGGCTACCCAACTGGCCAACCAGTATGTGATGACAAGGATTATCCCTGTCAATCCTGACAATCTCAATAAGATCTTCCAAGAAGAATGGGAAAAGAATGGAGTTTCCGCCGCTAAGACGGGAATCATTTACCGCTACAACAAGAAAAAGGTATTCAGTGACAATGATTCAATCTCTTTCCAGAAAGCTCTTGTCACCCCTGTACAAGCAATAGACGCTAAAAGAACCGCCGGCGTACAGGCATGGGCTATGATTCATTGGACAGAAATAGTAAAACATACCACTCCAAAAGTGTTATGGAGTATCATTGCTTATTTCATTGTCTTGATATGGGTGTCTCTGTCATTTCTGAAAAAACCACAGGAAAAAGAAACTCCCGCCAATCCGGACTGCATACCATGTGAAGAAATTCCTGACAATCCGGACTACATACAATTGGGGAAAATGACTTTAAAGTTGGAAAGCAAGAAACTATATATTGGCGACCGGCTTTGCCACATAGCACCGGCAGATTTCAATCTGCTGGAACTGTTTATCAAAACACCCAAGCATCTTTTGACTAAAGAAGATATTAAAAATGCTTTCTGGCCGAAAGATAACAATCCCGAAAATAAAATATATAGTCATATCTCCACCCTTAAATCCTCACTCAAGGACTTTCCCGAATATCAGATAGTGACAGAAAAAGGAGGATACCGACTGGTTATCTCCTCAAACGAATGAATAGCTCCTATTTCCAATAATAAGCATACATAAGGTATACAATCTTACTTAAAATCACCAACCCACCGCAGCAGGAACAAAGCATTTCTCACAGCGGAACGAGTTGTTTCATTAAGGTGGAATAATTTATTTCATCAAGGTAAAACTAAATATTCCACCATATAAAATTAATTGTACCAAACAGTGGAACACACTGTAATACACGGGAAACAAAGAGATTCTCGTTACTATATTCTGATTCATTATAGGCCACAGGACAATGCAGTGCAGGACAATAACACTGTGACAGACTTTTATCTGTCACACTCTCCGTCACGCTATCTGTCACATCTTAACAACCTGTTTTTCAGCAAAATAATTAGTACTGTGACAGTGTGACAGATAATTCTCACTTTTAAACTCTATGAAAGCAAACTTGAAAATCATCCATATTCCTTCACCCTGAAGGATTTTTTTTGGCTGAAGCTTTCCGGGTACAAATCCGTCATTATAATCAGCTAAGAACTAACATCTTACATAAGGATGAAGGATTTGAAAGAAAAAACGCATGAATTCTAAATTGGTATAAGCAGACAGTCCAGCTCATAAAACACTAGAACCTTTTTAAAAAAGGCCCTGTTCTTTTCAAAAAAGATCCGGTTCTTTTCGGAAAACGAACTTATGTTTTTCCAACCATACACTACAATAAATTATCCGCCATTATAGGATAACACGGTGATTTCTTTTCAAAACTTCCTCTATTCCAATTCAAGGGGAAATTTCACTATCTGCTCGTCAGCATTGACATCCAAACCGAATAACATACCGGCAGCCTCATCTACATAAATACCGGCAATAGGACGATCCAATACATAGGTTTTCACCACATCGCCCTCGTGGGTGGATATACGTAATATTTTACCACCCTGCTGATAGGCATCGGCCAACTTCATAATATCCTTAAATTTACGACCGTCATAAATGGTATAAATGTATTGGTCAGTCACCTGCACATCATAATAACAGATTCTCCCCGCCGGAAGTCCATACCCTTCAGGACTCACTTTAAATTGGGGTTCACCATCCCCACCCAATTCTCCTATATGCTTTTGTGAAGCCATGCTATAAATATCGAGCCTATCTCCAAACTGAGTGACAGAAACCAATATCTTCTTATCAGGACTGAATGATACAAAACTGTTCCAGCCTTGAGCCACAGCAGGCGCACTTTCTCTCAACAGTTCCGGATCGGACACAGGTATCTGCTCGGATTTACGAAGCAATTCGCCGGAAGAGAGTGAAGCCCAACTGAAACGGTTCTCACCGGAATAATCGGGGATAACAACAGTAGAGGCATCCTTCAAATCAAAATCAAGGGAACGGAACAAGCGCTTATCCAACAAAATATCCTTTTCCTGTTTGGGAGTTTTCCCCCCGGCTATACCGCTATATTGATACATCCTGCCCTTGCCGTCATCAAGCACCCACACCGTGTCCTGCCCTGCAAAACGGATATTCGCCGCATAAATGGACTCACCCGGACCTTCCCCACGCTTTCCAAAAGAAGACTGATATTGAAAATCGGGATAAGTAAATACATGATAATAGTAATCGGCATTGTGCAAATCCAATATCACCGCCTTGTCACCCTGTACACGCATACGATAGGCATACCGGAACAGAGCCGTATCAATGGGAACAATCTCCCCTTTCAGAACTTCTCCCTTCCGCACCGCTTCTTCTATGATTGACTCACTGGATACCTGCTGTTGATGGCGTTGCCCGGTACACGCCACCAACAAAGGGAATAAAACGCATAATAGTTGTTTGTTTTTCATTTGATTTCTATATTTACTTATCTGGCACAAAGTAAACAAACTATTCATAAAAACAAGAAGAAACGACCTTAGATTTACCTTAAATCTTCATTTTAGATTCGTCATAGACATCTCTTTTTCACGAGTAGATTTTCATTTCTTCCCATTTCATCGAAGTTCAGATACTTTGCCATTTACTAAGTGCAAACATTTCAAAACAGCTCGGACAGACATACCCATAGAACAAGAAATACATCACAATAAATTCCATTTTCCACAAAATAGGTTTATATGATGAAAATCACTATCTTTGTTCTATGAATAGATTGGTTATAGTAGGATGTGGACGACTTGCTGAAATTATAACAAACGCAGTTGTCAAAGGAATGTTGCCCGACTATGAATTAGTAGGCGTATATTCGCGTACGGCATCAAAGGCCGAACACATTGCGAATAAAATGAGGCAACACGGAAAAATGTGTGCAGCCTGTCACACTTTAAAAGAACTGTTGGAATTAAAACCTGATTATCTGGTGGAATCAGCCTCGCCTGCCGCAATGAAAGAACTGGCCTTACCCACCTTGGAAAACGGAACTTCCATTATCACCCTATCCATAGGAGCTTTGGCAGACACCTCTTTTTATGAGAAAGTCAAAGAAACGGCCAAGGCAAACGATACACGGGTTTACTTGGTATCCGGGGCCACCGGAGGATTTGATGTATTAAGAACCACCTCTTTGATGGGAAATGCTACAGCTCGTTTTTTCAATGAAAAAGGACCTGATGCTTTGAAAGGCACATCGGTTTACAAGGAAGAGCTGCAACAGGAAAGACGCATTGTCTTTTCCGGCAATGCAACAGAGGCAATAAATGTTTTTCCAACCAAAGTAAATGTATCTGTCGCAGCCTCATTGGCTTCCGTAGGACCGGACAATATGCAGGTATCCATACAGTCCACCCCTGGATTTACAGGTGATACTCAAAAAGTGGAAATCAAAAATGAACAAGTACACGCAGTAGTAGAAGTGTACAGCGCCACATCAGAGATTGCAGGATGGTCTGTAGTGAACACCCTGCTCAATATCACTTCACCCATTGTATTCTGACAAATTGGCCAGCACCTTCTCGCTCAGGCGGTCAAACGCCTGGCGGGTACGGCCGGTTGATACTTGCATACAACGCACATGCGGATGGGTAAGCAATGCCGTACTCCCCAATGCTCCTAATGTATCACAAAAACAAAGATTATCTTCCTCCAACCATCGGGTAAACGAAGATTCATCCCACGCAGGTGACAATCCTGTGTTAAATAGTATCTTCCTATTTCCAAGTGCCTTGAACTCCGCCTCATGCAACAAAACCGTATTCTTATTCAAGCAACAGCATACCACTTCACTCCATGTCAAAAGTTCATTCAAAGGCATAAAACGATAACCTTTCGCACCGGCTTCTTTTTTTTCACTACGGGCATAATAAGCTATATCCGCACCAAAAAACTTCATTGCATCCGCTATCATACCACCAGATTTTCCTAAGCCTACAATACCCACTTTCAAGCCGGTAATCTCCCGGGGAATCCCTTCCCACGGCTTCTGACCGAATCCATGAAGACAACGCACCAGTTCGCTGACTACATATTCTATTACCCCTTCATCACCATAGTCACGAATACCTGTCACCGTAATACCGCGTTCATTAGCATAACGGATATCCACATTCGCACTTTCGGGAGAGTATAGTGAACAACACATACCGATATACCGGACATTCGGACATCTCTCTAAAATATACCGGTTTATTTGTGATGTATAACTTAACAATACAGCATCCGCATCTCCGATCCGAGCAATAATCTCATTATCCCCCGCCGGAATATCAGAGTACATAACAACCTCATCTGCAAAAGAATATAACGCTTTTTCTGCTGACAGAACCAGACTGACAGGTTCTATTGCTACAAGTTTCTGAAACATAGTATTTTTAATTTGACTGGTAAAGATAGTAAAAAATGCGGCAAAGAGACTTTTTTCATCCAAGATTGTTTATTTTTGCATCCAAAACGAAAAAATTAAAAGAATAATGGGAGCAGGAAAATGGATTGGTGGTATTCTGGGATTCATGACTATGGGACCACTGGGAGCTTTGGCCGGATTTGCCTTAGGCTCATTGCTGGATGGAAACAACGGACTTTTTGGCAATACATACGAAAAAGGACAGGCGGAAGCCGGAAACTATGACGAAGGCCAGCGGAATAGCTTTTTATTCTCCATGTTGGTTATGGCGTCTTACATCATCCGTGCAGACGGACGCATCATGCACAGCGAAATGGAATATGTACGCCAATTCTTAAGAATGAATTTCGGCGAAGAGGCAGTCATCCAAGGAGAACAGATTTTGCTGAATCTTTTTGAACAGCGCAAACAGATGGAGCGTCAAAACCCGATGGCATTTAAAAATACCATCCATGAATGTGGTGCACAGATTGCCGCGAACCTGCCTTACGAACAACGGCTGCAATTGTTGGACTTTCTGGTAAACATAGCCAAAAGTGACGGAAGCGTATGCTCTGAGGAAATAGCAGCATTAAAAGAAGTGGCACAATGCATGGAACTGTCGCCCAAAGAAGTGGAATCCATGCTGAACTTAAGCGGAAACTCATTGGAAGAAGCTTACAAAGTACTTGAAATTGACCCGTCCGCCACCAATGAGGAAGTACGTACAGCCTATCGCCGTCTGGCATTAAAACATCACCCTGACCGTGTTGCTACATTGGGTGAAGATGTGAAAAAAGCGGCAGAAGAGAAGTTCCAACAAATTAATAACGCTAAAGAACGAATTTATAAAGCCAGAGGAATAAAGTAAAAAAGAATATTTCGTGAAAACAAGAAGGAGGTGTGTCCATCCCTTAGGGATTTTTGACCACCTCCAACAACAAATTAAAACTCACTGGTAAAATGGAACTTAATATGCTTGAAGTCCATTTGTGCCATTTGAAGTACATAATTGCTATCAGCCAAGAATACATCCCTTCCTTCACGATCCTTGGCCATATACTGATATTTACGTTTTTTGAAAGCTTCCAGTTCTTCCGGGTCATCACTTTCCACCCAACATGCCTTGTATAGGCTGATAGGCTCCCATCGGCATTTTGCATTATATTCATTTTCCAGACGATACTGGATCACTTCAAACTGCAACTGCCCTACCGTACCGATAATCTTACGTCCATTAAACTGATTGATAAATAACTGTGCCACACCCTCATCCATCAACTGGTCAATACCTTTAGCCAATTGTTTCTGTTTCATAGGGTCAGCATTCTCAATATATTTAAACATCTCGGGCGAAAAACTGGGAATTCCACGGAAATGAAGTTTCTCACCTTCAGTCAGCGTATCACCGATCTTGAACGTTCCGTTATCCGGCAAACCAATGATATCTCCCGCCCAAGCCTCGTCTACTGTTGTTTTACGCTGTGCCATAAACTGAGTGGGAGAAGAAAAACGCATCGTCTTGTCATGACGTACATGATAATAAGGAGTATTACGGGAAAATTTGCCCGAACAAATTTTACAAAATGCAATACATGAACGATGATTAGGATCGATATTAGCTGTGATCTTAAAGACAAATCCGGTAAATTTCGGTTCATCGGGTTCCACCTCACGTTCTTCTGTCTTGGTAGGACGGGGGCTCGGAGCAATTTCCACAAATGTATCCAGCAGTTCCTGTACACCGAAGTTATTCAATGCCGACCCGAAAAATACAGGAGCCATCTCGCCTTTCAGGTACTCCTCCACATTGAATTCAGGATAAACACCGTCAACCAGTTCCAGTTCTCCGCGCAATTTTTCAGCCAAAGGAGCACCGATCTGGTTGTCTAGTTCTTCCGTATTGATATCAACCTCCACTTTTTCTGTTACCACCTGTTTGGAAGGTTGGAAAAGATTCAGTTTATGTTCATAAAGGTTATACACACCTTTGAAACGGGGACCGCTTTCAATAGGCCACGTCAGAGGACGTACATTGATAATGAGTTCCTCCTCCAGTTCATCCAACAAATCAAACGGATCTTTCGCCTCACGGTCCATTTTGTTGACAAATATGATTACCGGAGTATTACGCATACGGCATACTTCCATCAGCTTACGTGTCTGCGTTTCCACACCTTTCGCACCATCCACCACAATAATGACACTATCTACGGCTGTCAAAGTACGATAAGTATCCTCGGCAAAGTCCTGATGGCCCGGAGTATCCAGAATATTGATTTTATAATCATTGTAATCAAACTCCATCACAGAAGTGGTCACAGAAATACCACGCTGCTTTTCAATGTCCATCCAGTCGGATGTGGCGGTCTTCTTTATCTTATTACTCTTTACGGCTCCGGCCACCTGTATCTGTCCGCCAAAAAGTAACAATTTTTCAGTTAGAGAGGTCTTACCGGCATCCGGATGCGCTATAATCGCAAACGTCCGTCTTCTTTCTATTTCACTATTCATATTTTATTATGCATTTAATTCTTTGATACATGCTTCCAGACTCTCTTCCCAATGAGGAATCTCAATGTTATAAGTAGTTTTAATCTTGGTCTTGTCCAATACGGAATAATGGGGACGGGGAGCCTTTGCCGGATATTCATTTGTATGCAGGGGACTGACCTTACAGGTCGTGATACCGGCAATACGATGGATAGCCTTGGTAAAATCATACCAGGAACATACTCCTTCATCACTGAAATGATAAACTCCCGGAACCACTCCCTTATAAATGGCTGTAAAGATAGCACGTGCCAGATCACGGGCATATGTCGGTGTACCAATCTGATCAAAGACCACACCCAAAGTTTCCTTTTCCTTTCCCAGACGGAGCATCGTTTTTACAAAATTATTCCCAAAAGTGGAATAAAGCCATGCGGTACGGATAATCATTGTTTTTTTGCAATACTCCAATGCATTCGTTTCACCGGCCAGCTTGGTCTTGCCGTAAACAGAATTGGGACAAGGAATATCCCCCTCATTATAAGGAAGATGTTTCGTGCCATCGAACACATAATCCGTTGATATCTGAATAAACTCACCCCAGTTGGCTTCAGCCGCCTTCGCCAGATAGCTCACTGCGTTCTTATTCAGCTTGGTGCATAACTCTATATCATCCTCTGCCTTATCTACCGCCGTATAGGCCGCACAGTTCACTATGACATGAATATTATTCTCTTTTACGAAAGTCATCACCGCCTGCTCATCACAAATGTCCAATTCGGCTACATCCGTAAAAAAACAAGTGTATTCCTTGTATTCAGCCGATAGCACACGCATTTCATTTCCTAATTGACCGTTGGCACCAGTCACCAATATATTCTTCATTTCTATTTCATTTATTAGAATTCCAATTCTCCTTTTTTATCCTCTATATAGTAGTTTGACAACATAGCCAGCAATGTCGAGATTGCTTCTTGTGCCTTTCTTGTTTCCTCACTGATTTCTTTCTTTTGCAATTTCAACAATAAGATACCATAAAGCGCCTCAAAACAAGTTTCCAGTTCAGGCTCCTCTTTATCCGCACCTTTAGCGCGTAACTCTACAATATAAGGCAATACTTTATAATAAGCAGAATTATAATAAGGAAACTTAGGGGAACGCAATAACTGCAAATGAAGGTCGGTAAGCCAAGTTATAATGTTTTTATTAATCTGCAAATGGCCTTTTTCCATAATCCCTTCATGACGCATCATCTCAATCAAATCCATATACCACTGGGTGAGTTCCGCTTTCTGCTCTTCCGTTAACGGATAAGGAGCTATGATGGTGCTTTTTATCTTTTCCATATCACAGCCGTTGGCACGGATTAAATCCTCTATCTGCCACATATATATAAGATACTCGGCTATATTCTTTTCTTTTAACTGCCTGGAAACGAACATACTTTTTAAATTAAAATTGATAATTAAAAAATTAAAAAACCAACGTATGATACACAAGATATGTTTCTTTGTCAGTACATCGTTTTTCCTAAAATAGTATAAATGAAACCTGCGACTGAAATCAGCATCACTACAATACCAATCACACGGTTCAAAATCCAAATGCCGCGTAAATTAAAACGGGTGCGTACTTTATTGACAAAATACGTAATTCCGAACCACCAGAGAAGAGCCCCCAATACAATAGCCAAATACCCCACCAGTTGAAAGCCTATGGGACTGCCCGGCATCACAAAAGAAAAACGGGCAAACAAACCTATAAACAGGAATATAATGAGGGGGTTGGAGAGAGTCACAAAAAAAGCAGTAACAAAATTATGAAGATAACTGCCCGGGGTAGAAGATACAGGACGGATAGACTGGACAGGATTACTACGGAAAGTATAAATACCGAAAAAGAACAGCATGATACTGCCGATAATTTGTAACAAAACTTGGTTCTTTGCCAAGAAATCATCCATAAAACTCATGCCATAACCTGTAATCAAGGCATAGCCTATATCACTAAGGGCAGCTCCCAGACCGGTAACAAATCCATACCATCGTCCCTTGTTCAGTGTGCGCTGTATACAAAGTACCCCAACAGGACCTAACGGCGCAGAAACCACTACACCGACGATAAGCCCTTTCACCAATAAATCGAGTATGGTTACTTGTTCTATCCAATTCATGCTGCAAAGATGCTACTTTTTTACGAAAGTACCTATATTTACGCTCAAAATTCTTTCATACCCCGTCTCTTTTATATAACTTTGCACCTTATTAATAGACCCTTGATATTAGAACTAGTTTTCAATTAACAAAACAACTATAAAAGTGCTATGATTCTATTTTTCAGAACACCCACTAAAAGTGTAATAGCAACAGAAGTCAGCCAGGAACTGGCTTCTGAGGATATTCAGAAATTAAGCTGGCTTTATGGTGAAGCCACTGTAGAGAACGAAGAGAACCTGAAAGGTTGCTTCATCGGACCGCGTCGGGAAATGATTACTCCCTGGAGTACAAATGCTGTAGAAATCACTCAGAACATGGGTCTTACAGGTGTCTTACGCATTGAGGAATATTTCCCTGTAAAAGACGAAAACGCCGAGTACGATCCTATGCTGCAACGTATGTATAAGGGATTGAACCAGGAGATTTTCACAGTCAACATCAAACCCCAGCCGATTGTTCACATCGAGAACCTCGAAGAATACAATGAAAAAGAAGGTCTGGCACTTTCCCGTGAGGAAATGGACTATTTGCTGAAGGTTGAAAAAGATTTGGGACGTAAATTAACCGATTCCGAAGTATTCGGCTTCGCACAGATCAATTCCGAGCATTGCCGCCATAAGATATTCGGCGGAACATTCATTATTGATGGTCAGGAAATGAAGTCTTCCTTGTTCCAGATGATCAAGAAAACGACTGCTGAAAATCCCAACAAGATTATTTCCGCTTATAAAGATAATGTAGCATTTGCCGAAGGACCGATAGTAGAGCAATTCTCTCCGGCCGATCATTCCACTTCCGATTATTTCATTATCAAAGATATCAAGACTGTTATCTCACTGAAAGCCGAAACACATAACTTCCCGACAACCGTAGAACCATTCAACGGTGCATCTACCGGTACCGGTGGTGAGATCCGTGACCGTATGGGCGGTGGCAAGGGCTCATGGCCCATTGCTGGTACTGCCGTTTATATGACCTCTTATCCCCGTACTGATGAGGGACGCGAATGGGAAGACATCCTTCCTGTCCGCCAATGGTTATACCAGACTCCGGAACAGATCTTAATCAAGGCTTCCAACGGTGCTTCCGATTTCGGTAACAAATTCGGTCAACCGCTGATTTGTGGTTCTGTACTGACATTCGAGCACCAGGAAAACGGCGAGAAGTATGCATACGACAAAGTGATTATGCTGGCAGGAGGAGTAGGTTACGGTACTCAGCGCGACTGTCTGAAAGGACATCCCGAAAAAGGAAATAAAGTCGTTGTAATGGGTGGTGATAACTATCGCATCGGCTTGGGTGGAGGTTCGGTCTCTTCTGTTGAGACAGGCCGGTACTCATCGGGAATCGAACTAAACGCCGTTCAACGTGCCAATGCGGAAATGCAAAAACGTGCCTATAATGTAGTCCGTGCATTGTGTGAAGAAGATAACAACCCGATTGTTTCCATTCACGACCACGGTTCGGCCGGCCACGTGAATTGTTTATCCGAACTGGTAGAAGAAAACGGTGGATTAATTCATATGGACAAACTACCTATCGGTGACCAGACTTTGTCTGCCAAAGAAATTATCGCCAACGAATCTCAGGAACGTATGGGATTGCTGATTGACGAGTCGGCTATTGAACATGTACAAAAAATTGCTGATCGCGAACGTGCGCCGATGTATACCGTAGGTGAAACAACCGGAGACGCCCGCTTTGCCTTTGAACAGGCCGATGGGGTACGTCCGTTCGATCTGGCAGTAGATCAGATGTTCGGTTCTTCTCCGAAGACCTACATGGTTGACAAGACCGTAGAGCGCCATTATGAAAATGTTTCATACGAAACTTCCAAATTAAATGAATATATCCGCCGCGTACTTCAGCTGGAAGCTGTTGCTTGCAAAGATTGGTTAACCAATAAAGTAGACCGTTCCGTAACCGGTAAAATCGCTCGCCAACAATGTCAAGGTGAAATTCAGTTGCCTCTGAGCGATTGTGGTGTAGTAGCTCTCGACTATCGTGGCGAAAAAGGTATAGCAACTTCTCTAGGCCATGCTCCCCAAGCCGCCTTAGCCAATCCGGCCGCAGGCTCTGTTTTGTCGGTAGCCGAAGCACTGACTAATATCGTATGGGCCCCGATGGCGGAAGGATTGGACAGCATTTCCTTGTCTGCCAACTGGATGTGGCCATGCCGCGCACAGGAAGGTGAAGACGCCCGCCTGTACACTGCCGTAAAAGCCCTTTCCGATTTCTGCTGCTCATTGCAAATCAATGTACCGACCGGAAAAGATTCTTTGTCTATGACTCAGAAATATCCTAACGGTGAAAAGATCATCAGTCCGGGAACTGTCATCGTTTCTGCCGGCGGTGAAGTTTCGGATGTGAAGAAAGTGGTTTCTCCTGTATTGGTAAATGATGAAAAGAGCACTATCTACCATATTGATTTCAGTTTTGACAAGTTACGTCTGGGAGGTTCTGCTTTTGCACAATCACTGAACAAAGTAGGTGACGATGTACCGACTGTACAAAATCCTGAATATTTCCGCGACGCATTCCTGGCTGTACAAGAATTAGTAAATAAAGGTCTGATTATGGCCGGTCACGATATTTCTGCCGGTGGTCTTATTACTACACTGCTTGAAATGTGCTTCTCGAATATGGAAGGTGGTATGGAAATCAGCCTGAACAAGATTAAGGAAGATGACATTATCAAGATATTGTTCGCCGAAAATCCGGGTATTGTCTGTCTCTTATACACATCTGACGCTGCCGACGACTAGTCGTCGGCAGCGTCAGATGTGTATAAGAGACAGGAAGAACGGCATATCCTGGTAGAAAAGGGAGATGCGACTTACCAGCTCGGCATAGACTATCTGCGCGATGTATGGTATTCTACCTCTTACTTGCTAGACCGCAAGCAGAGCATGAACGGCTGCGCCAAAAAACGTTTCGAGAACTACAAGAAACAACCTTTGGAATTTGTATTCGACAAATCATTCACCGGCAAACTTTCACAATTCGGCCTTAACCCCGACCGTCGTACTCCGACAGGTATCAAAGCGGCTATTATCCGTGAAAAAGGAACCAATGGCGAACGCGAAATGGCCTACATGCTCTATTTGGCAGGATTTGATGTGAAGGATGTAACAATGACCGATCTGGTCAGCGGACGTGAGACATTAGAGGACATCAATTTCATCGTATTCTGCGGTGGGTTCTCTAATTCGGACGTTTTAGGTTCTGCCAAAGGATGGGCCGGAGCTTTCTTGTTCAATCCCAAAGCCAAAGCTGCATTGGATAACTTCTATGCACGCAAAGATACATTGTCATTGGGCGTATGTAACGGCTGCCAGCTGATGATAGAATTAAACCTGATTAACCCAGACTTCACCAAGAAAGCGAAAATGCTGCACAATGATTCACATAAATTCGAATCCAAGTTTGTAGGTGTTACTGTTCCTATGAATAGAAGCGTCATGTTCGGTTCGTTAAGCGGAAGCAAGCTTGGCATCTGGGTAGCCCATGGAGAAGGTAAATTCTCACTGCCATATCATGAAGATAAATACAATGTTGTATTGAAATACTCATACGATGAGTATCCCGGCAATCCGAACGGTTCAGATTACAGCGTAGCCGGTCTGGCCAGTCCTGACGGTCGCCATTTGGCCATGATGCCTCATCTGGAACGCTCTTGTTTCCCATGGCAAAATGCTTATTATCCGGCTGATAGAATAAAGAACGATCAGATTACTCCATGGATGGAAGCATTTGTCAATGCTAGAAAATGGATTGAGATGAACAAAAAATAAAAACGATTTGTTATATTTACTAAAAAAGCGGTGAGTCATACTGATTACCGCTTTTTTTGTATATAACAGATTTTGATATGTTAAGGGAAATTACGAACTTTGTAAGGATTTTGCCTCCTAATAATATGAGAAGAATTCTTTTACTTATATGCCTTTTTGTTATTTTGGTAACACCTGCCGTTGCTCAACTATACCAGTATCTGGATACTCAGAATGGTTTGAGCAGCCGTAGAGTTTTATCTATACGAAAAGATAAAAAGGGCTATATGTGGTTTCTCACTCACGAAGGAATAGACAGGTACAACGGAAAACAATACACACACTATAGCTTAACAGCCAACGGAAAACTATTGAACTTTTTTCCTAACTTGAACACTTTGCAAACAGATACGGCAGGAGTGGTTTGGGAGATAGGAAAAACCGGTCATCTATTCAGGTACAATTCCTTACAAGATAAATTTGAACTAGTTTGCGATTTTGCCAGTAAGGACAAAAGCAACAGCGGACTGCCGCTCACCGCTTCATTTCTTGACTCCAAAGACAACAATATATTGCTTTGCACTAAAAACAAACAATATCTTTTCGACATAGATACCCATGAACTTATTCAACTGGAAAGTCCTATCAAGGAAGAAATCACATATATTGCAAAATCTACGAACAACCAATATTTTCTGGCATCCAGCCACAAGATTTACTGTGCAAAACTGAATCATGGCCGATTAGAAACAATCAAGCATCCGGAACTGGATAATTTTCATATAGTGAACTACATCTATTTTCATCCGGAAACCCAAATGCTAGTAATAGGTACCTTGCTGGATGGTATTTATCTATACAATATCCATAGCCGCCAACTGATTGATGTACACAACGGACTACAAGACATTAATGTCAACTCTATCATAGCAAGTAAAGAAAATGAAAACGAGGTGCTAATAGCAACTAATGGCGCAGGCGTATATAAATTAAACTTGGGCACTTACGAATTGACAAATTTTCTAAATGCCGACCACAACCATTCCAATAAAATGAACGGTAATATCATTAATGATATCTATATTGATGATGATCAAAAATTATGGATGGCAGTCTATCCTATAGGAATTACTGTGTATTCCGAGAAATATCCCAGATATAAATGGATACAGCACTCTTACGACAATCCCAACTCACTGATAGATAACCAAGTGAACTATATATTGGAAGATTCTGAAGGAGATATTTGGTATGCGACCAATAATGGCGTATGTTGCTACCGTCCTTCCACCAAACAATGGACGAATTTATTATCAACTTATCAGCATGACACACCTAATCAAAATCATGTATTTATCTCTATATGTGAATCCCGGCCAGGAATTATTTTAGTAGGAGGATATATGTCGGGAATGTACAAAATAGATAAGAAAAACATGACCACACAATATTTTATTCCCCAGACATTAAATGATGACACCATAAAACCGGATAAATATATTCGTTGTATTTATAAGGATTGGGATAATCTGATTTGGGCCGGAGGATATTACAATTTAAAAAGTTATGATATGGATACAAAGGAAATGCATTGTTATAAAATGGATTTCCCTATCACCTATATCACCAATAAGGACGCCCACAATTTATGGATAGGAACTATCAATGGATTGTATCAGTTCAATAAGGTCAATCAAGAGCTCAAAGCGGTGAATCTAGACTCCGAACTAGGCTGCATAAATACTATTTATCAAAGTAAAAAGAACATCACTTTCATTGGTACACATGGTTCCGGTATATGGATTTACAACAATTATACAGAAAAAGTAACTAATTACCATGTCAATAATTCAGCTCTGATATCTAATAATATTCATTGCATACTGTCTGCTCTGGAAGACGATTTGATCATTAGTACAGAAAAAGGGTTGACCCGTTTCAAAACAAAAGAAAAAATATTCTCTAACTGGACAAAAGAACAAGGGTTGATGTCTACCAGCTTTAACCAAGCTGCCGGAGTACATACACGCGATAAAAAATTTATTTTCGGATGTGGAGACGGAGCCATTGAACTGGCAGATACCGTCACGCTGCCTCATCAATTCAAATCCAAAATGGTATTTGATAATTTCCGACTGCTCTATCAGAAAGTAATGCCCGGTGAAAAAGGTTCCCCTTTAAAAGAAGAAATTGATGATACCCGGCATATCATACTGAATTACGACCAGAATATTTTTTCATTGGATGTGTCTTCCATCAATTATGATAATCCCTCCAACATCGTCTATTCCTGGAAACTGGAAGGGTTTTATGATGAATGGACTTCACTCACGAACGATAACCGCATACGTTACACTAATATCGGTCCCGGTAAGTATAAATTAAGAGTGAGAGCCATCCTGATGGATGATCACCATTTGTTAGAAGAACGTTCACTTTTCATAACCGTAACCCCACCTTGGTGGGCTACTTTTTGGGCAGGCATTCTTTATCTGATCATTTTTATACTGGTCGGAGTAATTGTCTTACGTTATTTGTGGCTTAGGAAAGACAGAAACAATTCAAAAGAAAAAATCCGGTTCTTTATCAACACGGCGCATGATATACGTACACCGCTGACTTTGATAAAAGCTCCTTTGGGAGAGATTCTTAAAAACGAAAACCTGTCCGAACAGGGAAGAATCAATATCAACCTAGCTATACAAAATACAGACAATCTGTCTGAGTTAGCCAGTAATCTGATTAATTTTGAAAAAGAGGAACTGTATACCTCCACTGTATATGTATCCCGATACGAATTGAACAACTATATCAAAAACTATTTGGAACAGTTCAATTTATATGCCCGCAAAAGACAGATAAATATCATATTTGAAACTAATTTCGAAAGCCAGGAAGTATGGCTGGACAGAAACAAGATGGATTCCATTATCCGTAACCTGATGACAAATGCCTTGAAATATACCTGTCAGGGGGGCAATGTCACTGTGCAAACTCAGAAAAATAAAAGTCATTGGTTCATCACTATTACAGATACAGGAATCGGGATCCCCGCCAATGAACAAAAGAAAATGTTCAAAAGCCTATTCAGAGGGAATAATGCCATCAATCTGCAAATCACAGGAAGCGGCATCGGCATGCTGCTTACCTACAAACTGATAAAAAGCCATGCCGGCAAAATATCAATGAGCAGTATAGAGAATGTAGGAACTACCTTCAAACTGGCATTCCCTATCAAAAGTCGGAAATACAACTACCGTATATTCAAAAAAGCTGATGTAATTGACCCGCTGCCTGTCATCGAAGGCAATCCGGAAGAACTGGTGAAAGAGATCAAAAACAAGCCGGTCAAAACACATGCCGCTTCCATTCTGATAGTGGAAGATAATATGGAATTGCGTACTTTCCTATTGCATACACTATCGGAAGATTATCATGTGTCTGATGTAGGAAACGGGCAAGAAGCACTGGATTTTATCAAAGAGCGACAACCTGATCTGATACTGTCGGATGTAATGATGCCTATCATGAATGGAAACAAAATGTGCAATATATTGAAAAGTAATATTGAAACCAGTCATATACCTATCATATTGCTGACCGCATTGAACGATAAAGAAAGTATTATCAAAGGCTTACAGACCAAAGCCGATAAATACATAGTCAAACCATTTGACATGGAAGTACTGAAAGCAAACATAACCAACGTTCTGGCGAACAGGGAAATCATGAAAAAGCGTTTCTCACAATTCAAATTCAATGCAGACGAGGTATCAGATGATCCGACGGTCAGTTTGGAACAGGAATTTCTTTTAAAAGCTACCGACATCATAAAAAGTAGTATAAACAAAGAAATGAACGTAGAAAACCTATGTGATGCAATGAATATGAGCCGGAGTAGTTTATACAATAAAATAAAGGCCTTAACCAATGATTCGCCCAGTGACTTTATACGTAAAGTACGTATGAACGAAGCTAGCATTTTATTGAAAAGCAAACGTTATACCGTATCCGAAGTTTCGGATATGATGGGATTCAGTGATCCCAAATATTTTACGGATACATTTAAGAAATACTACGGAGTTCCACCAAGCACTTATATGAAACAAAATTAAAAAAATGAATTTCTATTTACAATCATTTCTTATCTTCCTAAAAATAGGACTATTTACTATTGGCGGAGGATATGCTATGGTTCCCCTAATTCAAGATGAAATAGTGGACAAACGAAAATGGATTGACAAAGAGGATTTTATTGATTTATTAGCCCTCACTCAGTCTGTACCCGGAATATTTGCTGTAAATATTGCCATATTTATCGGATATAAATTGCGTAAATTCCGTGGAGCATTGGCAATGGCTTTAGGCACAATACTCCCCTCTTTCTTTATCATATTGGCAATTGCCTTGTTCTTTCAACAGTTCAAACAATACCCAATTGTAGAGAATATATTCAAGGGAATTCGCCCGGCGGTAGTAGCCCTTATTGCAGCTCCCACTTTCTCCATGGCAAAATCCGCCAAGATAAACCGTTACACTGTCTGGATACCAATAGTATCCGCATTGCTTATCTGGGTATTGGACGTGTCTCCAGTCTACATTATCATAATAGCGGGCGTGGGAGGTTTTATATATGGCAAGTACAAACATAAATATTCATCCAAATGATTTTTCTATATTTATTCTACACATTCTGTAAAATAGGGCTCTTCGGTTTCGGAGGAGGCTATGCCATGTTGTCCATGATACAAGGAGAAGTAGTAACAAGATATAATTGGATCAGTGCCAGCGAATTTACAGATATCATCGCTATCAGCCAAATGACACCGGGTCCCATTGGCATCAACTCTGCTACTTATGTGGGATATACTGCGGTATTGAATGCAGGCTACAATGAAAGCTGGGCTATATTCGGTTCTTGCATTGCTACTTTTGCTGTAGTTTTTCCATCGTTCATATTAATGGTAATCATCAGCCGGTTCTTCTTGAAATACCAAAAGCATCCGGTTGTAGAAGCCGTATTCAAAGGGTTGCGTCCGGCAGTAGTAGGTCTGCTGGCAGCAGCTGCACTCGTCTTGATGAATGCTGAAAACTTCGGCAGTTATCAAATAGATTTGTATCAATTCATCATCAGTATAATTATTTTTCTAGTAACCTTTATAGGTACACGGAAATACAAAATCAATCCTATATTAATGATTATACTTTGCGGAGTGGCAGGGTTCCTGCTTTACTGAGAATAGGACGATTATGGGAAATCATCAAAAAAATCCGTATGATCGGCTCCGGAAATAATCATCAACTCTTTGTCATCACTGATTAGATAAAGCCGCAATAGATGGATTACAGATGTTATAACCTTTTCCTGATTTCAACATAAACAATATAGCACCCGGAAAACAGGCGGCATACAAATCAACTGCCACTGCCCCGGAATTCTTTATTCATCGATAGGACGTGAATATAATACCCAGGCAGTGGCAGTAAAAATAAAATCTAAAATTAAAGAAACACTCCCGCTTCTTACAGTTTTACTTTCTTTTTAGTACCCTTCGACTCATTGTGCAAACGATCCAACGCTGTCACTACATACTGGTACTTCGTTTTTCCATCGTTATAAGGTAATGGATAAAAATGGTCACGGGTAATGGCTACAATATGGGAAGCATCATCCAAATTGACTTTTTCTTTTTTATCAAAGCGATAAACCACATATTGTACAGCTTTGTCCATCTCGTCCTTTGCCTTCGGAGCTGTCCAGAAGAGTACCGGACCTTCATACGTCCATACCATCTTCACCTTCTTTACTTTACCTGGAGCCTTATCGTCCATAAAAGGAGATTCAGGAATCAAAGCCGGATAACGATGATACTCCTTCTCCAGCATAGTGCGGTAATTGCCGGCATTATCCACCACTGCAGCAGCATACCATTGACAACTTCCCTGCACGGTAGGAAGCGACCGTTGCAACTTCATTTTGGCAGGCATCTGGTTTTGTAACGGATTACGGGCATCCGCCTTGTTCACCGTACGCATCACATCCTGACCGATAAATAACGGACGCGAAGCGGCATGTTTTGCCCACCAATGTATCAAGTTGTCATAATCGGCAGCAGGATGACCTATTTCCCAATAAATCTGAGGGATATTATAATCTACCCAACCATTATTAATCCACATCAGCACATCTGCATACAAATCATCATAATTCTGAAGACCGCGTGTATCACTTCCATTCGGATCATTTTTCTTGTTGCGGTAGATACCAAAAGGAGAAACACCGAACTTCACCCACGGCTTACACTCGCGCACAGTTTCGTGAATTTCCTTTATCAGCACATTCACGTTGTCACGGCGCCAATCGGCTTTATTACTGTATCCGCGACCATATTGCGCAAAACTGACATGATCAGGAAAATCTTCGCCCGGGTTGGGATAAGGATAGAAATAATCATCCATATGAATGGCATCCACATCATAACGGGTAACAATATCGCGCACAATCTTGCAAATGTATTTACGGTTTTCGGGCAAAGCCGGATCAAAATAAAGTTGACCAGCATAATTCACGAAACGTTCCGGATTCTTATTATACGGATGAATGGGTGATAAGGCAGTAGTTCCCTTTGTCTTGGCACGGTAAGGGTTAATCCAGGCATGGAACTCCATTCCACGCTTATGGCATTCATCAATCATGAACTGCATCGGGTCCCAGTAAGGTGAAGGCACTCTGCCCTGCACTCCTGTAAGAAAGCGGCTCCACGGCTCATAAGAAGATTTATACAAGGCATCGGCTTCTGCACGTACCTGAAAAATTATCGCATTAATGCCTGCGCCCTGCAGACTGTTTAGTTGATTTATTAACAGCCGCTGTATCTTCTCTGTCGGCATTCCCTGGAACTGTCCATTCACACACTGAATCCATGCACCGCGGAACTCACGTTTAGGATAACGTGTCTGAGCACTGACGACAGAAGTAAAAAGTAGTGCTATCAATAAAAGAAGAATAGTTTTTGCTCTCATTTTGTTATTCTTGTTTAATACGCTTGCAAAGATAAGAAAACTTATAATTATCTTTGCATATTAAACCAAATTCAATAAAGAATGTCAGAAAGTAACTATATATCCATAAAAGGAGCAAAGGTAAACAACCTCAAAAACATCGATGTAAACATTCCACGCAACAAGCTGGTCGTCATCACGGGACTATCCGGTTCCGGAAAATCATCCTTGGCTTTTGATACATTATACGCTGAAGGTCAGCGACGCTATGTAGAAAGCCTGTCATCATACGCCCGTCAATTTCTGGGCCGCATGAGCAAGCCTGAGTGTGATTTCATCAAAGGTATACCACCCGCTATCGCCATAGAGCAAAAAGTGAACAGCCGCAATCCTCGTTCCACCGTGGGTACTTCCACCGAAATATATGAGTATCTGCGACTGCTCTATGCACGCATGGGGAAGACTTATTCCCCCATTAGCGGGCAACTGGTGAAAAAACATAGCATTGAAGATATTGTAAACTGTATGCTTTCCTTTCCTAAAGGAACGAAATACACGGTTCTCACTCCTATGATGCCCCGTGAAGGCCGTACACTGCTCCAGCAACTGGAAATGGACTTGAAACAAGGATTTACCCGTATAGAGGTGAACCGTGAAATAGTCCGTATAGAAGATTTTCTGCAACAAACAGCTGCCGAAGATAAAAAACAAAACATCTATCTGCTGGTAGATCGCATGACAGCCGATGATAGCAAAGACAGTATCAGCCGCCTCACCGATTCTGCCGAAACGGCCATGTACGAGGGAGACGGGAATTGCCTCCTCCGCTTCTACTCTGCTGACGGAAGTACGCAGCTGTTCTCTTTCAGCACTAAATTCGAGGCCGACGGAATTAAATTCGAAGAACCGAATGACCAAATGTTTTCATTCAATTCCCCTCTCGGCGCTTGTCCCGAATGCGAAGGCTTCGGTAAAGTGATAGGTATAGATGAACATCTGGTGATTCCAAACCGTGCTCTGAGTGTATATGACGGAGCTGTCCTTTGCTGGCGTGGTGAAAAGATGGGGGAATGGCTACAGGAATTCATTCATGAAGCTCCCGCCCACGATTTCCCCATCTTCGCCCCTTATTATGAACTGACACAGGAACAAAAAGATTATTTATGGCATGGACCTAGAAATAAGGCCTGTATAGATTCTTTCTTCAAAATGCTGGAAGAAAACCAATATAAAATACAATATCGTGTGATGCTGGCACGATACAGGGGAAAAACTATTTGTCCTGTCTGCCACGGAACACGCTTGAAAAAAGAAGCCGGTTATGTAAAAGTAGGTGGAAAATCCATCTCTCAACTGGTTGACTTACCTATTCACGACTTAAAAGAATTCTTCCGCACTCTAGAACTAGATGCACATGACACAGCCATCGCCAAACGGATCTTAACGGAAATTACCAACCGCATCAACTTCCTCATGGATGTGGGTTTGGGATATCTTACACTGAACCGTCTCAGCAACTCGCTCTCCGGCGGTGAAAGCCAGCGCATCAATCTGGCCACCTCATTAGGCAGCAGCTTGGTAGGCTCACTCTATATCCTGGATGAGCCCAGTATCGGATTACACAGCCGTGACACCGACCGGCTGATAAAAGTACTTCGTCAGTTACAGGAACTGGGAAATACCGTAGTAGTGGTAGAACATGATGAAGAAATAATCCGTGCTGCCGATTATATCATTGATATCGGTCCTCAAGCAGGACGTTTAGGAGGACAAATAGTATATCAAGGCAACATGAACGATCTTCAAAGAAACAGTAACAGTTATACGGTGCGCTATTTGTTGGGAGAAGAAAACATAGAGATTCCCCGATGCCATCGTCCGTGGAACAATTATATAGAAATAAAAGGTGCGCGTGAAAACAACCTTAAAGGCATTGACGTAAAATTTCCACTGAATGTAATGACGGTAGTTACGGGAGTCAGCGGTTCGGGGAAGAGTACGTTGGTACGTGATGTCTTTTACAAGGCATTGAAACGCGAATATAGTGAAGCTAGCGAACGGCCGGGTGAGTTCATCTCTTTGGAAGGAGATGTACAGCTGGTGAAAGATATTGAATTTGTAGACCAGAACCCTATCGGAAAATCATCACGCAGCAATCCGGTAACCTATGTAAAAGCATACGACGAAATACGAAAACTCTTTGCCGAACAGCCTCTTGCCAAGCAAATGGGATATACTGCCGGATATTTCTCATTCAATACCGAAGGCGGGCGCTGTGAGGAATGCAAAGGTGACGGTACGGTAACCGTTGAAATGCAATTTATGGCAGATTTGGTACTAGAATGTGAGTCTTGTCATGGAAAACGTTTCAAGAGCGACACGCTGGAAATAAAATTCCAAGACAAGAGCATCTATGACATTCTGGAAATGACAGTGAATCAAGCCATTGAATTCTTTGCCGAATACAATCAAAAAAAGATAGTGAAGAAACTAATTCCATTACAAGAAGTGGGATTGGGATATATAAAGTTAGGACAAGCCTCCTCCACTCTTTCCGGCGGCGAGAACCAACGCGTAAAACTAGCTTATTTTCTGAGCATAGAGAAAGCACAACCCACTATTTTTGTATTCGATGAACCAACCACAGGTCTGCATTTTCATGATATCAAGAAACTGCTGGAAGCATTTGAAGCCTTAATCAGCCGCGGACATACCATTATCATTATCGAGCATAATATGGATGTGATAAAATGTGCCGACCATGTGATTGACCTAGGACCCGAAGGAGGAAATATGGGAGGAAATCTGGTAATTGCGGGCACTCCGGAAGAGGTTGCAGCATGTGCGGCATCTTATACGGGACAGTTTTTACGTGAAAAACTGGCGATGGATTCTCCTGATTGATTTTTTATTCACCGTTGATTGTCCAAACTGACACAAATTATTAAATATGATTATACGCAATATACCACTAGATGATAAATGGGAATTTAAAAGTGATTTATTCTGTTCTGTAAATTTAGCATTTTGTGGTATGATTGCAGAATCATTTTACTAAAAATCTGTTTTAATGTTTTCCACATTGTCAATCTAAACGAAAATATGAGTAAATTTAGAATTGAATTAACAACCTTATAAATCAACAGAATATGAAAAAACTTTTTTTACTACTCTTGCTGTTCCCTTTCCTATTGGGATGTTCACAAAAAGAGAAAGAATTCACCGTTCTTCAATGGAACATTTGGCAAGAAGGAACTGTAATTCCCGGTGGTTACGACGCTATTGTGAATGAAATAGCCCGTCTTCGTCCGGACTTCGTCACATTGAGCGAAGTACGTAATTACGAAAACACCAATTTCACTGCCCGCCTAGTGCAATCATTAAAGGAAAAAGGAGAAACCTATTATTCCTTCTATACCTATGATACAGGTCTGTTAAGCCGATACCCCATCACTGATTCATTAACCGTTTTTCCCGAAAAGAATGACCACGGCAGTATCTATCGCCTTACAGCCGATATGAACGGACAGAAAATAGCAGTCTATACCGCTCATCTTGATTATTTGGATGACGCCTATTATAATGTACGCGGATATGATGGTTCTACTTGGGAAGAAATCCCTATCCCCACTACCGTAGAAGAAGTATTAAAGAGAAATGTAGCCTCACAACGCGATGACGCCATCAGACTATTCATTGAACAGGCAAAAAAAGATCGTGCAGCCGGCTACACCATCATTTTAGGAGGAGATTTTAATGAACCTTCACATCAAGATTGGACTGAAGAAACCAAAGACCTGTATGACCATCATGGCTTTGTAATCCCCTGGACAGTTCCTGTCCTGTTAGACGAAGCCGGATTGAAAGACGCCTATCGAGAATTCTATCCAGATGTATTAAACTATCCCGGCTTCACTTATCCTTCGGATAATCCGGCAAAGCCCGCCGACAAAATAACCTGGGCTCCCAAAGCAGATGAACGCGACCGTATAGATTACATTTGGTATTATCCCGAAAAGGGGTTGAAAGTGAAAGACGCCGCCATTTTCGGTCCGAAAAATTCCATAGTCCGTGCACAGCGTGTTCAGGAAACATCTAAAGACAAGTTTATAGAACCATTGGGCGTATGGCCTACAGACCATAAAGGAGTACTGGTTACTTTCCAATATCCCGCCAAATAATATCGTTTTTCCCAATATTTCTGTTATCTTTGTCCAATAACCTAATTTATTATCCTATGACCAAATGTACACATAAGCAGTTAATGACCGCCTGTATGTTAGCAGGCACATTGATGTTGGGAGCATGTACCAGTACTCCCCCTGTAACAAAAGAGGTATCCATTGTACCCATAACCAACCATCTGGAGGAAACAAACGGTGCTTTTGTATTGAAAAGTAATACCTCCATCGGTGTTATTGACGCCGAACTAATTCCCGCAGCCGAGTATTTGGCCGATATGCTTTCCGGTGCCACAGGCTACGACCTTAAAGTAAAAGAAGGCGAAGGAACCATCACCCTTGCCTTGGGGGATGTTCAAGGAAAAGAAGGTGCCTATACCCTGACAGCCGAGAGCGATAAGGTCAACATTACAGGTAACTCTTACGGAGGTGTCATTGCAGGTATCGAATCCCTCAGACAGCTGTTTCCCCCGCAAATAGAATCTAAAGAAATTGTTAAAGGTACAGACTGGGCCATACCGGCCGTTAACATTCAAGATGCCCCCCGCTTTGAATGGAGAGGCATCATGCTGGACGTATCCCGCCATTTCTACACAATAGATGAGGTGAAAGAATTACTGGATGTCATGGCCCTTTACAAGATGAATAAATTCCACTGGCATCTTACCGATGACCAAGGATGGCGTATCGAAATCAAGAAATATCCTTTACTGACGGAAAAAGGAGCCTGGCGCAAATTCAATTCCCATGACCGCGAATGCATACGTCAGTCAAAGACTGACAACAATCCGGATATGGCAATTCCCGAAGACAAGATACGCATCGTAGAAGGTGACACCCTATATGGAGGCTACTACACTCAGGAAGATATCAAGGATGTCATAGCATACGCCAAAATACGAGGCATAGATATTATTCCCGAAATTGATATGCCGGGACACATGCTGGCAGCTGTGAGTAACTATGAAGGTGTTTCCTGTTTTAACGAAACCGGTTGGGGAAGCGTCTTCTCCTCACCTGTTTGTCCGGGGAAAGACTCTGCATTGGAGTTCTGCAAGAATATTTATGCAGAACTGATAGCCCTTTTCCCCTATAAGTATGTACATATAGGAGGTGACGAAGTAGAAAAAACCAATTGGAAAAAATGTCCGGACTGCCAGAAACGTATGCATGACAATAATCTGAAAACCGAAGAAGAACTGCAATCATGGTTCATTCATGACATGGAGAGATTCTTTAACGGGAAAGGCAAAGAAATGATAGGCTGGGATGAAATCATTGAAGGCGGATTGTCTAAAACAGCCACCGTAATGTGGTGGCGCAGCTGGGTAAAAGATGCAGCGACCAAGGCAACGGCACAAGGCAACCCTGTCATTTTCACTCCTAACGGACAATTTTATTTGGATTATGCAGAAGATAAGAATTCTATGGCAAGCATTTATAATCTGGATACGACAGACAACCTGACTCCCGAGCAGCAGTCGCTGATTTTAGGAGTGCAGGGAAATATTTGGTGCGAATGGATTCCTTCCAACGCACGTATGCAATATATGGCCATTCCACGTTTGCTGGCTATTGCCGAATTAGGTTGGAGCAAACCGGAGCAAAAAGACTGGAATGCCTTCAAACAACGCCTGTCTGATCAGTTTGAACGTCTCAATATCATGGGTATCAATTACCGTATACCCGATTTGGAAGGCTTTAATGCCGTCAACGCCTTTATCGGTGAAGGAACCATCAATGTAACTTGCCTTGACCCCACTGCGGAAATTCACTATACCACTGATGGCAGTACTCCTACTTTACAATCTCCCGTATATGAAGGTCCCATCAAAGTGACTGAAACCACAGACTTTACTTTCTGCACCTTCCGCCCTAATGGAAAGAAAGGTGACATAGCCAAGACACGTTTCATCAAAAGTGAATATACCCCCTCTGTAACTGCCGCTCCTTCCAATCCGGGTTTGAAAGCTACATGGCACGAATTTAAAGGAAATAAATGCAGTGAAATAGAAAAAGCTCCGGTCAATGGTACTTATCCAGTGGAAGACGTTATGATTCCTAAAAAAGTAAAAGGAAATATCGGACTGATTATCAAAGGATATTTCAATGCTCCTCAAGACGATATCTACACTTTTGCACTCCTGTCCGACGATGGTAGTACATTGACCATAGACAGTGAACAGATAGTAGACAATGACGGACCTCACGGACCTAAAGAAATAGTGGGACAAAAGGCATTGGCGAAAGGATATCATCCAATGGAATTACGTTATTTCGACCAAAACGGAGGACAACTGAAATTAAAAGTAACAGGTAGTGATGGTAAAGAAATTCCGTTCACGCATCTCTATGCGCATTAATCTCACATAAAAAGTTTTTCCACCACAGATTATACAGATTTACATAGATTGAATTTCAATGAATTCTCCCATTCAATAATCTGCGTAATCTGTGGTGGAATTACATCAATCAGAAGTAAACTCCGAACCCTATCTTGAAGCCTAATTTACTAAATTCTGAAATATCACTAAAACTCAAGTCATAATATACAGACGGCTCAATAGTCACATTTCTGCCCAAGAAAAAAGCATATCCGACTTCCGGTGTCAAACAAACCAGATTCTTTTTAAATCCTACACAAGAAAGGTGCTTATACGCCATTCCCAATCCTCCATAAATACCGCAACTGGAAAAATAATAACGTCCTTGTGCACCAATACTGGTTTCATCCATTCCATGTTCTATATAATTGCCCTTAAAATTCAGCAATACAGCCACATTATCGGCTACAAACGCACCACCGGTCAAAGCGAAACCAAAATTTGTACCCTCATTCTTGCTATGAGATAGGTCAAGCCCTGTCAATGAAGCATTCACATACCATACCTCCTTCTCAAATTGAGCATGTGCACTCAGTGCAGTCATTACCAACAGCATCAAGCTGACTAAAATTTTCTTCATAATGTTGTCGTTTAATAGTTATTTTTTATTTTCCAAATCACGTTCACGTCTTTCCTCCGCCTTTTCTTTCTTACGAAGGACAATCCATAACAACGCTATTATCATATAGGATAAACCTACTGTGAGATACTTTTCCGTATCACTTATTTCCGTATTACGCGGAATAAAACAAACGGCCATCGCTGTAGTATAAACCAACAAAGCGACAGGCAACCAAATCGATTTTCTATATTTTTTCATAAACTATGCTGTTTTGTTTCCTATACCAACTTACAAACCCTATAGCGGCTACCAACGTGCAAAGACCACCGATTATATAAGATACATAATCAGAAAGTGCCAATCCTTCGGGAGCAATGCAAATATAAGTAGAACATACAGCCGTCATAAACAAGGCAGGAAACAAGGTAATATAATAATTCTTTTTCGCACGTACCAGAAAAACAGTGACCGCCCACAAAGTAAACACAGACAAAGCCTGATTACACCAGGCAAAATAACGCCATATCATATCAAATCCCGCCGCATCACGCTGACTGTACAACAATATACCGATAGTTACCGCAAAAATAGGAATACAAATCAATAAACGTTTCGCTATACTTTTTTGTTCCAAATGCATAAAATCGGCAACAATCAAACGAGCTGAACGTAAAGCGGTATCTCCACTGGTAATAGGAGCGGCAATTACCCCCAGTACAGCCAATAAACCTCCTATCGTACCCAACCATTCCTTGGTTATGCTGTCCACAATAATCGAAGCATTACTCTCCTCCATACCATTTTGATGAAAAAAACAAGTAGCGGCAGCAGCCCAAATCAATGCCACGATCCCTTCGGTCACCATCGCTCCATAAAAAATAGGACGGCCATACTTCTCATTCTTCATACAACGTGCCATCAACGGAGATTGTGTGGCATGAAAGCCACTGATTGCCCCACAAGCAATAGAAACAAACATGATAGGAAAAATTGGTAATCCGGCAGGGTGGGTATTATGCAGCCCGTCCGTAATTTCGGGCAATGCCGGATGATTCCATAACAACATCACCAAAATCCCCACCGCCATAAACAATAAAGCAATGGCAAACAACGGATATATTTTTCCTATAATCTTATCTACCGGCAACAATGTAGCCAACATATAATAGACAAATACGACTATAATCCAAAAAGTAACATCCATATACTCCGGAGTAAGTTTGGCAAGCAATCCGGCAGGTCCTGCCACAAAAACCGCTCCGACTAATATCATCAGCACAACCGTAAAACCGCGCATCAACTGCTTTGTGGGAAGGCCCAAGTAACGACCGATAATTTCCGGCAAACTCTCGCCATCATGCCGAATGGAAAGCATTCCGGACAAATAATCGTGTACCGCCCCGGCAAAAATGGTACCTAAAACAATCCACAAATAAGACGCCGTACCAAACTTCGCTCCCATTATAGCACCGAAAATAGGTCCTAAGCCGGCTATATTCAAAAATTGAATCATGAAAATCTTCCAAGTAGGAAGTGGAATAAAGTCAACACCATCCGCCATGGTCAGGGCAGGTGTCTTCCTTATCTTGTCAGGACCGAACACACGTTCCACATAACTTCCATACAAAAAGTATCCGCCTACAAGAACCAATAATGCAATAATAAAGGTTATCATATTCTATTTTTTGTTTTGTTGGGGCAAAAGTAACGAATTAATTGATTACTTCGTATCTTTGCCCTAAAATTAAAGTAAATGCGAACATTCTTTATAACTTTATTACTAGTCATAGTGAGTTTATCACCCGTTTTCTCACAACCTAAATATGAAATCCGTGCCACCTGGCTCACTACGCTCGGAGGAATGGACTGGCCTCGTAACAAGGCAGTAAACGCATCAGGCATCCGGCGTCAGCAAAAAGAATTATGTGATATACTGGATCGCCTGAAAGCCGCCAATTTCAATACGGTATTGTTGCAAACCCGTCTGCGCGGAGATATGATTTATCCTTCCGCCATAGAAACTTTCGCCGAATCACTGACAGGTAGCACAGGAGGGAATCCCGGATATGACCCTTTGGCTTTCGCCATCGGAGAATGCCACAAACGCGGCATGGAACTACATGCATGGATTGTTACGATTCCTGCCGGAAACACCCGTCAAGTACAATTGCAAGGACGTAGCTCCGTAGTACGGAAAAACCGGACTATTTGCAAACTTTATAAAGGTAACTGGTACTTGGACCCGGGAAATCCGGGAACCAAAGAATATCTGTCATGCATCGTAAAAGAAATAACTTCCCGTTATGATATAGACGGCATTCATTTCGATTACATCCGCTACCCTGAGCAAGCCGACAACTTTCCCGACAAGGACACCTACCGGAAATACGGCAAAGGTAAGGAGTTGAAACAATGGCGGCGTGATAATATCACAGATATTGTGCATAGGCTCTATACCGACATCAAGACTATCAAACCCTGGGTGAAAGTCAGCAGTTCCCCTATTGGCAAATACCGAGATACCAACCGATATCCCTCCCGTGGATGGAACGCTTATCATGTAGTTTACCAAGATGCTCAGAAATGGCTAAAAGAAGGTATTCATGATGCGTTGTTCCCGATGATGTATTTTCAGGGAAATAATTTCTATCCTTTTGCATTGGATTGGAAAGAGAATTGCGGTAACCGCTGGATAGTACCAGGTTTGGGCATTTATTTCCTCTCTCCCGACGAACAAAATTGGCCGTTGGACGAAATAGTCCGCCAACTTCATTTCACCCGTCAGATAAAACTAAACGGACAAGCCTACTTCCGCAATCGTTTTCTATTGAACAACACCAAAGGCATTTGGGACGAACTCCAAGAGAATTTCTATACCACTCCGGCATTGATTCCCCCAATGACCTGGATGGACAGCATCCCCCCATCCACTCCGGCCATGCCTTCCCTGCAACTGTTGCCGGACGGCAAAATGCACATGAGCTGGCAGATTTCCACAGATAACAACGGAGGTCTTGTCACCTATCATCTTTATGCCTCGGATACCTATCCGGTAGATATCACAGATGCCGGAAACTTACTGGAAACCTATCTCACCCATACGGAATACGAATATACCCCTACTTCACCTTGGCGACAAAAACGTTATTTTGCCGTAACAGCTGCCGACCGTTTTGGAAACGAAAGTGCTCCCTTGGAACTGAATGCAATTTCAGAAACGGACATACCTTTACTAAATGACGGAGATATTCTCACCCTGCCTGAAATAAAAGAGGCAAAGACAGTGAAAATATTTACTGCTACCGGTGAAGAAATAAAATATTTTGTTTATGCACCCCAAATGTCCATAGCCTCATTACCCGGCGGATTCTATACAGTATATATCTTGAATAATGCAGGAGCACAAACCTTTGTCGGAACAATCGTAAAATAAACACATAGCAAAAAGTAAATTTGGGCAAAGCGTAGCGAAGTACATTCAAAGTGTTATTCTACGTGAAGAAAGGCAGTGCCAAACCCAACGGCAACCTGCCTCTGATGTGTTGTATCACGGTGGACGCGGAAGTTGTAACAAAATACTCAAAGATATAAGCATACAATGCGGTTTCAAGGTTCGTTTGACCTACCACGTGGCAAGACATTGTGCATTGTCTTTATCGCTCAAATTGAATGGGTTGCAAAGATTGGCTTCTTGATAGGTAACGATTTAGAAACGAGCGAAGTTCTGTATTCTGCCTTGTTAAACCCAAAGAACGCTGACTTCAAATGCAAAGGTAGTGGATTAGTTTGGATTATTATCATTCTTGTCCTTTAATCTTTTGATTTCTTTATCAAAATCACTTTCAAGCAAATCCATTTCGCGTTTGCGATAGATGGCGAATTCCTTTTCTGCCTTTTCAATCGCCTGTTTATGTGAAATACGTCCCTTATCAATCAAAACCTTTCGTTTATGGGCAATAATCTGATTATCCAATGCCTCTATCCAATCTTTCATGGTCATGGGATTCATTTCCAATGCCTGGAACTCGGCAAAGTCCAAGAAACCGGAAACAAGCAGATTCAAACGCTGGAGTTCTATTTCTGACAAATAGTTCTTGGCAATCTTCACATCATCCTTAGTCACATAGTTGCCTTTGAAGTTCGTCATACCCACAAACGGCTTCTCATTATCCACACGATTGTAGATAACTTCCGCTGCCGTATTTTCGTGAACGGCATAATGGAGCTTGTTTTGCACGGTGGCAAAAAACATCTTTGTCATCTCGTCCCGTGGGTCATAGTCCGTGGCTGTGGCATATATGTCCGTAACCTGTTGATAGAAGTTACGTTCACTACTACGAATATCCCTGATGCGTTGCAGCAACTCACGGAAGTAACGATTACCCCCTTGCTTCAACCGCTCATCATCCATAGCAAATCCCTTTTGGATATATTCATGAAGCCGTTGAGTCGCCCAACGGCGAAAACGGGTTGCAACCTGAGATTGCACACGATAGCCCAAGGCGATAACCATGTCAAGATTGTAATGGTCAATGTTACGTCTCACCTGACGATTGCCTTCCTGACGAACTAACAAGAATTTCTTGTTAGTTGCTTCTGTGAATAATTCTCCGTCTTTATAGATGTTATCTACATGTTGGCTGATATTCTGTTGTGTAGTACAATATATTTCCGCCAACTGATTCTGTGTCAGCCACAAATCTTCATCGGAAAAGCGAACAGACACACGTATTATCTCATTATCGTCTTGATAGAGTATTATTTTGTTATTCTCACTCATGATTAGCGATTGTCTTTTTTCTTGGAATTTGAACGATAAAGGCTATCAGTGATGATACCTCTAAATATATCTTCATTAAGAAATTCTAAAGTACGATTTAGCTCAACAACATTATTGGTCGGTAACACTAACTCATTGTTCCCATTAATTTGTGCATTGATTCCATATTTCTTTAAAAGACTTGTTTTCGTTCGAAACGTCTTTCGCATAAAAGTAGCAATGTTGTTTGTGCTAGATAATAATTTTATGAGTCGACGAGTTTTTATGTTTGCGATATGTTTTATATTCTCTGCATTTACATCTATACCTTTTATTTCGCCAAATGATTCAATTTCTGTATTTGTGGCTTCTGTAACAAAATCTATTAGCGAAAATATTTGATTTGCAATTGTATAACTTTGAAAGTACAATTTCCCATTTTCATATATTGCATGAATTTTATCTTCTACGATAAAGGCAGAAGTATTCATTTTAGCAAAAATGTTTCCATGCTCATCTTGCAGTTGGCTTCTTGCCATGTCTGTAAGGCTGATATAGTCTTCTTCATTGTATTTGACAACGCTAATATCTGTATTTTGAACGGTAATTTTTGCCATTGTAATTGATGCATTGAGTTTCAATCACAAAGATAGCTATAATTTGTGAGGTTGCATTCTTTTTATATGGACTATCTACAAAGATAGGATGCAGTTTTTTTTGATAGTAGGCATTATTCCCCGAATAATTTTATTAACTTTATAAATGCAAAGAGTTATTTGACAGCATAGCACCGCAAATCGCTGATATTCGCACGGTTGCTAAATCGTTACCTCTGTTTCTCAAATACTACGCTAAAAGTTTATTCTTCAATCGGTTGCATCAAACTGATGAAAATCTAAAATAAAATGCAAACTGCTTCTTTGGCATGACACATTATGTCGTTGCAGATGCCCGGCTCTCAAAAAGTTTGTCTGCCGGGCATATCCATCTTTGTCGTTAAGTTATAATCTGATAAAACTTTACGTACTGTTATTTTTTGTTTCCGCACTGCAATGTTTTTGTCTCGCCACCGTATCATACTGATATACAACGACATGAAGTGACAGAATTTTCTGTATCCCCACAAAGTGTTTTTTTCGTTTTTCCTTGTAGAAGCCAGCTTGTCAGATGCCGGTTGTCATATTGGATACGTAATCCTGGTATATTTACGGCAGTATCCGTGCAAGAAGAGTGCACCATCTGTACCATCACCCAGATGAACAGGCCCTGTCATTCGGGTGAATAGCCGTTGTCACCAGTGTGAAACTGCCGCTTCACACAGGTGAAGCAATAAAGCCATAAAGCTGTTTTCATGGTAACATACTGCCGGCAAGGTACATCTGTTGGAGTTTTGCCGCTATGGGTGTGGTGGGCGCAATGTGGTACATTGACCGCCGATTACCAACCGTTTCGGGGCCTTTACAGATATTTTCACACCGGAACATACTGATAATGAAAACGATGAGGTGACGGGGAAATTTTATATTTCACGTTAAATTAGGCCGTGTTTTCTTTTATAGTCTTTAAGATCTTTGATATGGATGGGGGATGGTTTGTACTATGCGTCTTTCTTTATAACGCTATATTGACAAGGCATTGTAACATATAAATAGTGTATGATATTAATGCCTGTTCGATATACATATTAAATTTACTCGTCTAAAAAATAAGAGCATAGCAATAAATCTAAAACAGGAACGGCAATAATATGGGAACAGAATAAATCCCTTCTCCTCTTTTATTTTCATAAAACTCAAGGCTATAAGCAAAATAATAACTATTTTTGCACATTCAATTGAATAAAATATATAACTCATGAGCAATCAACGATACATGCAGCGCGGTGTGTCAGCATCCAAGGAAGATGTGCACAACGCCATTAAGAACATTGACAAAGGTATTTTTCCGCAAGCTTTTTGTAAAATCATCCCCGATATTCTAGGCGGAGATCCTGAATATTGCAACATTATGCACGCTGACGGTGCAGGTACCAAATCATCACTGGCTTATTTGTATTGGAAAGAAACCGGCGATTTAAGCGTATGGAAAGGCATTGCACAAGATGCACTGATTATGAACATCGATGACTTGTTGTGTGTAGGTGCAGTAGATAATATTCTGGTTTCATCAACTATCGGCCGTAATAAGCTACTCGTTCCGGGTGAAGTCATTTCCGCTATCATCAACGGAACGGATGAACTGTTGGCCGAACTTCGCGAAATGGGTGTAGGCGTATACGCTACCGGAGGCGAGACTGCTGATGTAGGTGACTTGGTTCGTACCATCATCGTAGATTCTACCGTAACATGCCGCATGAAACGTACCGATGTCATTAACAATGCCAATATTCGCCCGGGTGACGTCATCATAGGTCTGGCATCTTACGGACAGGCTACCTATGAAAAAGAATACAACGGAGGCATGGGCAGCAACGGACTCACCAGCGCCCGCCACGACGTGTTCGCAAAATACCTGGCCGAGAAGTATCCCGAAAGCTATGACAAGGCAGTACCCGAAGAACTAGTGTACAGTGGCAATTTGAAGCTGACCGATGCTGTGGAAGGAAGTCCGCTGGATGCAGGAAAGCTGGTACTCTCACCTACCCGTACCTATGCTCCGGTAGTGAAGAAATTACTGGATGCGCTCCGACCTGAAATTCACGGAATGGTTCACTGCTCAGGCGGTGCTCAAACCAAAGTCCTGCACTTTGTAGGAAACAATTGCCGTGTAGTAAAGGACAACCTGTTCCCCGTTCCCCCTCTGTTCAAAACCATCAAGGAACAAAGCGGCACCGATTGGGAAGAAATGTACAAAGTATTTAATATGGGCCACCGCCTGGAAGTTTACCTCTCACCCGAACATGCCGAAGAGGTGATCGCCATCAGCAAGTCATTCAATATTGACGCGAAGATCGTGGGACGTATAGAAGAAAGTGACAAGAAGGAGCTAATTATCAAAAGTGAGTTTGGAGAATTCAAATACTGACAAGCAATATTATAATAACACTTCCAAGCCTGCTACATTGAAAAAAAGATTTTTTTATGGCATAGGAGCAATAATATGCTCATTAGTTACGATTGATACAATACGCGAGTTGTATTTCATCTCTACCGCATGGGGTCATGAAACAACTTGGCATGACATACTATATACAGTAAGAAAAGTACTTGCCATACTTGGGTGGATATTACTCACTTGGTATGTCGCAAATAAATGTTTAGAAAAGAATGGCAGAAAACAATAATACATTACTTGAGAAATTAGACGGGTTAGTGGCTCGCTTTGAGGAAGTTTCCACCCTCATTACAGACCCTAATGTCATAGCTGACCAAAAACGTTATGTCAAGCTCACCAAGGAATACAAGGACTTGAATGACATCATGAAAGCCCGTAGAGAATATATACAATGCCTGAATGGACTGGAAGAGGCCAAACAAATCATGACTAACGAATCCGACCCGGAGATGAAAGAGATGGCACGCGAAGAGGCAAATCTCTGCGAAGTCCGCATCCCAGAACTGGAAGAGGAAATCAAACTGTTACTCGTTCCTGCGGATCCGCAAGATGACCGAAATGCCATTCTGGAGATACGCGGTGGTACGGGAGGTGATGAAGCCGCCATTTTTGCAGGCGACTTGTTCCGTATGTACTCCAAATACTGCGAGACAAAAGGTTGGAGACTGGAAGTATCCAGCGCCAATGAAGGAGCAGCAGGAGGTTTTAAGGAAATTATCTGCTCCGTAACCGGAGATAAAGTATATGGCACTCTGAAATATGAATCGGGCGTACATCGTGTGCAACGTGTACCAGCCACCGAAACCCAAGGACGTGTACATACTTCAGCCGCATCAGTCGCCGTTTTACCCGAAGCCGAGCCTTTTGATGTGGAAATTAACGAAGGGGAAATCAAATGGGACACTTTCCGAAGCGGTGGTGCCGGCGGACAGAACGTAAATAAGGTGGAATCCGGAGTACGCCTGCGCTACAACTGGAAGAACCCCAACACCGGAATAGTAGAGGAAATCCTGATAGAATGTACCGAAACCCGTGACCAGCCGAAGAATAAAGAACGAGCCCTTTCTCGCCTGCGTACCTTTATATATGATAAAGAACACCAAAAGTACATTGACGACATTGCCAGCAAACGAAAAACAATGGTATCTACCGGAGACCGATCGGCAAAAATACGTACCTACAATTATCCGCAAGGACGTATCACCGACCACCGCATCAACTATACCATTTACAATTTAGCCGCCTTTATGGATGGCGACATTCAAGACTGCATTGACCATTTGACTGTAGCCGAGAATGCCGAACGTTTGAAAGAGAGCGAATTATAATTTAAATATCGTAAACCATAAACTGTAAACATAGCAATGAACAAGCAACAATTATTTGAAAATATCCAAAAGAAAAAATCATTCCTCTGTGTAGGACTGGACACCGACATAAAGAAGATCCCCGAACATCTGTTAAAAGAAGAAGATCCTATCTTCGCTTTCAACAAAGCCATCATTGACGCTACCGCCCCTTATTGCATCGCCTATAAACCCAATCTGGCCTTTTATGAAAGCATGGGCGTAAAAGGATGGATCGCTTTCGAAAAGACTGTATCCTACATCAAGGAAAACTATCCCGACCAATTCATCATTGCCGATGCAAAACGTGGCGATATCGGAAACACTTCGGCCATGTATGCACGCACATTCTTTGAAGAGCTGGACATTGACTCAGTCACCGTAGCTCCTTACATGGGTGAAGACAGCGTGACTCCCTTCCTGAGTTACGAAGGCAAATGGGTAATCCTGCTAGCGCTTACCAGCAACAAGGGTTCCCACGACTTCCAGCTGACCGAGGACACCAACGGCGAACGCCTTTTCGAAAAAGTATTGCGCAAATCACAAGAATGGGCCAACGATGAAAACATGATGTACGTAGTAGGCGCCACACAAGGACGCGCTTTCGAAGACATCCGTAAAATTGTTCCCAACCACTTCCTGCTTGTACCTGGAATCGGCGCACAAGGAGGTTCTCTAGAGGAAGTCTGCAAATATGGCATGAATAGTACCTGTGGACTTATTGTTAATTCAAGCCGTGCCATTATCTATGCGGATAAAACTGAGAATTTTGCGACTGTAGCAGGACAAGAAGCTCAGAAAGTCCAGGCACAGATGGAGAAAATAATGTGCCAATAAAACAATGTGCTAATATGCAAATTATCAGGTAGATACATAGCGTAATACATTGGTTTAAGCATATCAGCACACTGAATAATTATTCCCCATGAGTGACCGAAAAATTATAAATGACCCCGTCTTCGGGTTTATCAACATCCCGAAGGGGTTACTATATGACATTGTATGTCACCCATTGCTGCAACGTCTTACCCGCATCAAGCAACTGGGCCTGTCCTCTGCCGTATATCCGGGAGCACAACATACCCGTTTCCAACACTCATTAGGCGCTTTCCACTTAATGAGCGAAACGATCAAGCACCTTACCGCCAAAGGTAACTTCATCTTTGACAGCGAAGCGGAAGCCGTACAAGCTGCCATCCTGTTACACGACATCGGACACGGTCCCTTCTCCCATGTGCTGGAAAACACATTGGCAGGAGGCGTTTCACATGAAGAAATCTCCTTGATGCTGATGGAACGAATGAACAAGGACATGAAAGGTCAACTCAATCTTGCCATACAGATATTCAAAGATGAATATCCCAAGAAATTCCTGCACCAACTGGTCAGCGGTCAATTGGATATGGATCGTTTGGACTATCTGCGGCGTGACAGTTTCTATACCGGTGTATCCGAAGGCAATATCGGATCCGCCCGCATCATCAAAATGCTTGATGTAAAAGACGATCACCTGGTAGTAGAATCCAAAGGCATTTACTCCATCGAAAACTTCCTGATGTCCCGCCGCCTGATGTACTGGCAGGTATATCTGCACAAGACCTCCGTTGCCAGTGAAAAAATGCTGGTCAACACTCTGACACGAGCAAAGGAATTAGCCTTACGTGGCGTAGAGCTGTTCGCCTCACCCGCTTTAAGATTCTTTTTATACCATCCTATTGATAAAAAAGAATTTTATAACAGCCCGGATTGTCTTGAAAATTTTATTCAATTAGATGATAATGACATATGGACTGCACTGAAAGTTTGGAGCAATCACAGCGATGTGGTATTGTCCACTCTGAGTCGTGGAATGATTAACAGGAAACTATTCAAAGTAGAGGTAACCTCCTCTTCCATCACAAAAGCACGAAAAGAAGAAATTCTTTTAAGAATAAGTAAACAACTGAATATCAACAAGAAAGAAGCAAAATACTTCCTATCCATATCCAGTATAGAAAACAATATGTATAAAAAGGAGGATGACAGTATTGAAATCATCTATAAAGATGGAAGCACCCGCGATATAGCCAAGGCTTCGGATATGCTCAACATCTCTCTTCTCTCCCGAAAAGTCAAAAAATATTATATATGTTACCTGCGTTCCGAAAACGACGGACATTAAATAATTAGCGAATTGTACGGATATATAAAAAAAAAATGCGTAATTTGCATAATTAATGATGTGTTTACACTAACATGTAACACGCAAGTAACAAAACTGAAACATTTAGAACATAAAGAATTAGACAGTATTATGGAGTTCTCAGCTAAACAAATTGCGGAATACATCCAGGGAATTATTGTTGGCGATGAAAACGCAACTGTGCATACTTTTGCTAAAATAGAGGAAGGCGTGCCGGGAGCGATTTCTTTTCTTTCAAATCCTAAGTATACTCATTACATTTACGATACTCAGTCTACCATTGTGTTGGTAAACAAAGATTTCGTTCCCGAGCAAGAAGTAAAAGCTACCTTAATCAAGGTAGACAACGCCTACGAAAGTCTGGCTAAACTACTGACCCTCTATGAAATGAGCAAACCTAAAAAGACTGGTATAGATCCGCTGGCATACGTTGCCCCCACTGCGAAGTTGGGGAAGGATGTATATATCGCTCCGTTTGCCTGCGTAGGCGATGGTGCTGAGATTGGTGACAACACTTCCCTCCACCCGCACGCTACTGTAGGAAGCCATGCCAAAGTAGGTAATAATTGTACACTTTATCCACATGCCACCATCTATCACGACTGCTTGGTAGGAAACCACTGTACCCTGCATGCAGGCTGCGTAATCGGTGCTGATGGATTCGGATTCGCACCTTCTCCCGAAGGGTACGAAAAAATTCCACAAATAGGTATTGCCATCATAGAAGATAATGTGGAGATTGGTGCTAATACCTGCGTAGATCGTGCCACCATGGGCGCCACCATTGTACATAAAGGAGTGAAACTGGATAACCTGATCCAGATAGCACACAATGTGGAAGTAGGAAGCCACACTGTCATGGCATCACAGGTGGGTATTGCCGGTTCCACCAAAGTAGGTGAATGGTGCATGTTTGGCGGACAAGTAGGACTAGCCGGACATATTAAGATAGGTGACAAGGTAGGTATCGGCGCACAAGCAGGCGTTCCCGGTAACGTGAAATCCAACGAGCAAATTCTAGGCACTCCGGCCATCGATGCCAAGAATTTCATGAAATCATCGGCCGTATACAAAAAACTGCCCGAAATTTACACCACACTGAACGCCATGCAGAAAGAAATAGAAGAATTAAAAAAACAACTAAATAAATAAACCCCATGTTGAAACAGAAGACATTAAAAGGCAGTTTTTCTTTAAATGGAAAAGGCCTTCACACCGGAGTAAACTTGACGGTGACATTCAATCCTGCACCGGACAACCACGGGTATAAAATCCAACGAATTGATCTTGAAGGACAACCAATAATTGATGCCGTAGCAGAAAACGTAGGTGATACTACCCGCGGCACTGTGCTGATGAAAAACGGAATAAAAGTAAGTACAGTAGAACATGCTTTGGCAGCTCTTTATGCAGCTGGTATAGACAACTGCCTGATTCAGGTAAGCGGTCCCGAATTCCCTATTCTGGACGGCAGTGCCAAAGCGTATGTAGAAAATATACAGCGTGTAGGAATCGAAGAACAGAATGCTGTCAAGGATTACTATATCATAAAATCAAAAATCGAATTCAGGGACGAGGAAACCGGATCTTCCATCATTGTTCTTCCGGACGAAAATTTCAGTGTGAATGCACTGATCTCTTATCAGTCTAAAATACTGTCCAATCAGTTCGCCACACTGGAAGACATGGCTAAATTCCCCACCGAGGTAGCTTCCGCGCGTACCTTTGTATTCGTCCGCGAAATAGAACCATTGCTGGGCGCCGGACTGATTAAGGGAGGCGATCTGGACAACGCCATCGTAATCTACGAAAAAGAGATGAGCCAGGAAAACTACGACAAGCTGGCAGACATCATGGGGGTTCCCCACATGGACGCCACCAAACTGGGCTACATCAACCATGTTCCCTTGGTATGGGACAACGAACCGGCCCGCCACAAACTGCTGGATATCATCGGCGACCTGGCACTGATAGGCAAACCCATCAAGGGACGTATCATCGCCACCCGTCCGGGGCACACCATCAACAACAAGTTTGCCCGCCAGATACGCAAAGAAATCAAACTTCACGAAATACAGGCTCCGTCCTATAACTGCAACGAAGCTCCCATCATGGATGTCAACCGCATCCGCGAACTGCTTCCGCACCGTTATCCTTTCCAGCTAGTGGACAAAGTCGTTGCCATTGGCGCCAACCACATTGTCGGTGTGAAAAACGTAACCGCCAACGAACCCTTCTTCCAGGGACACTTCCCACAGGAACCTGTCATGCCGGGTGTGCTTCAAGTAGAAGCCATGGCACAATGCGGTGGTCTGCTTGTTCTTAATTCAGTGGACGAACCCGAAAGATACTCCACCTACTTCATGAAAATAGACGGTGTGAAATTCCGCCAGAAAGTAGTGCCGGGAGACACTTTATTGTTCCGTGTTGAATTGTTGGCTCCTATCCGCCGGGGCATCTCCACAATGAAAGGATATGTGTTTGTAGGCGAGAAAGTAGTCTGCGAAGCCGAGTTTATGGCACAAATAGTAAAAAATAAATAACCACTAAAAAAACAACATGATTAGTCCATTAGCATATATACATCCCGAAGCAAAAATTGGTGAGAATGTAGAAATCGGTCCTTTTGTGTTTATCGACAAGAATGTAGTTATCGGTGATAACAACACAATCATGCCTAACGCCAATATACTGTATGGCTCACGCATAGGGAACGGCAACACCATTTTTCCGGGAGCTGTTATAGGCGCTATTCCCCAGGATTTGAAATTCCGCGGTGAAGAAACGACTGCCGAAATAGGTGATAACAACACCATTCGCGAGAATGTAACCATCAATCGTGGTACAGCGGCTAAAGGCAAAACCATAGTGGGCAGTAACAACCTGTTGATGGAAGGAGTACACGTAGCACATGATGCCATCATAGGCAGCGGTTGCATCATAGGCAATGCCACCAAGATGGCAGGTGAAATTATCATTGATGATAACGCCATTATCAGCGGCGCCGTATTGATGCACCAATTCTGCCGGGTAGGCGGTTATGTAATGGTACAGGGCGGTTCACGTTTCAGCAAGGACATTCCTCCTTATATTATAGCAGGGCGCGAACCCATTGCCTACGCAGGAATCAATATCGTAGGACTCCGCCGCCGCGGATTCTCTAATGAACTAATAGAGAATATACACAACACCTATCGCATTATTTATCAAAATGGCATGAACGTTACCGATGCCTTGGAACAAGTACGCAAAGAAATACCTATGAGCAAAGAAATAGAATATATTATTTCTTTCATAGAAAATTCTCAAAGAGGTATCATCAGATAACAAAGTTTTTTATAACTTTACTGCACGAAAAAAAAGTTATATAGTATATACAGTATAAATATATGATTTACAGATTTACACTAATCTCTGATGAAGTCGATGATTTTATAAGAGAAATAAAGATAGACTCGGAAGCAACTTTCTTTGATTTGCACGAAGCAATATTGAAAGCGGCAGGATATAAAGATGACCAGATGACCTCTTTCTTCATTTGTGATGACGACTGGGAGAAAGACCAGGAAATCACACTGGAAGATATGGGAAGCAGTTCGGAAGAAGACAGCTACATCATGAGAGAAACCCGCTTGAGTGATTTGGTGGAAGACGAAAAGCAAAAATTGCTGTATGTATTCGACCCGTTGGCAGAACGAGTGTTTTTCATTGAACTGTCGGAAATCATCACCGGCAAAGACCTTGACAAAGCAGTGTGTTCGCGCAAAGCCGGAGAAGCCCCGAAACAAACCGTCGACTTTGACGAAATGATGGCAAAAAGCAATAGCGGAAATCTGGATATAGACGAGAATTTCTACGGCGACCAGGACTTCGATATGGAAGACTTTGATCCCGAAGGATTTGATATGGGCGGTGCCTCCTCACCGGACCCTTATGAGCAAGAAAACTATTAATCTTAACGGGGGCGGACGTTACACGTCCGCCCCTCTCTTTTTATAAACACCATGCCTGACACCCTTATCGTCCTTATCGGCCCTACCGGTGTAGGAAAGACCGAACTAAGCCTTTCCATTGCCGAACACTTCCGGACTTCCATTGTTTCGGCAGACTCACGCCAATTGTATGCAGACCTGAAGATAGGAACTGCCGCCCCTACCCCCGAGCAACTGGCGCGTGTTCCTCATTATTTTGTCGGAACATTACAGCTAACAGATTATTACAGCGCCGCACAATACGAAGCAGACGTACTGGCACAACTGGAAATCCTATACCAAAACCATGACACTGTAATACTGACCGGAGGTTCCATGATGTATATAGATGCCATTTGCAAAGGCATAGATGATATCCCCACTGTAGACAATGAAACACGCCAGCTGATGCTACGACGTTACGAACAGGAAGGGCTGGACACTCTGTGCGCCGAACTAAGGCTGCTGGACCCCGAATATTACAAAATAGTGGATTTGAAAAATCCCAAACGAGTAATACATGCATTGGAAATATGCTACATGACCGGAAAAACTTATACTTCTTTCCGTACCCGTACTCACAAGGAACGCCCTTTCCGCATCATCAAAATAGGATTAACCCGCGACCGCGAAGAATTGTATGACCGCATCAACCGCCGCGTGGACATCATGATGCAGGACGGCTTGCTGGAAGAAGCCCGGCAGGTATATCCTTTCCGGCATCTGAACTCGCTCAATACCGTAGGATACAAAGAAATGTTCAAGTATCTGGACGGAGAATGGACATTGGAATTCGCTATCGGGAAAATCAAGCAAAATTCCCGCATTTACTCTCGTAAACAGATGACCTGGTTCAAACGGGACAAAGACATCGTGTGGTTCCATCCCGACCAACAAACAGAAATTATGCAATATATTCATTCAGTTAACCACTAATTACAATCATGAAAAAATTACTAACCTTCATCATGGCTTGTGTCATAAGCCTGGGTGCAACAGCCCAAATCTCGGAAAAAGCATTTGAGAAATGGCATCAGAACAAGTATTCCATGTTCATCCACTTCGGTCTTTATTCCGAACTGGGAGGCGTATGGGAAGGCAACCCCGTCACCCGAGGATACAGTGAACAAATCCAATCGTTTGCGGGAATCTTCAGTGACTGGTATGGAGATACCGCCCTGCGCTTCAATCCCACCCTGTTTGATGCAGACGCTATCGTGTCACTGGCCAAAGAAGCCGGTATGCGCTCCATCATCATTACCACCAAGCATCACGACGGTTTCTGTATGTTCCGTACAGCCACCACCGACTATAATTCATACGATGCCACCCCCGGCAAGCGCGACTTCATAAAAGAGATGGCGGAAGCTTGCAAACGTGGCGGAATCAACTTCGGCATCTATTTCTCACTGATAGACTGGCATTTTCCACAAGCCTATCCTATCTCCAGCCATAACTGTGATTTCATCACCCCACAGCATCATGAATTCACCAAAGCCCAAGTTACCGAACTGTTGACCAACTACGGTCCCATCTCCGAACTTTGGTTTGACATGGGTTCCAACACTCCTGAACAAAGCAAGGAACTGTATCAACTGGTGCACAGATTGCAACCAGACTGTATGGTAAGCGGCCGGTTGGGCAACGATCAGTATGACTTCAGTGTCATGGCAGACAACACATACCCCGAAGGCTCCTTGCAGACCGCATGGCAAACAGCAGCTTCCATGTTCGATGAAACCTGGAGCTACCGTTCCTGGCAGAAAAGGGGGGACGTTCACACCAAAGCGATGGAAAAACTACGCAGCCTGATCAATGTAGTTTCCCATGGCGGAAACTTCCTGCTGAACATCGGTCCCAAAGGTGACGGTTCCGTAGTACCCTTTGAAAGAGAGGTGCTGAAAGAAATCGGTATCTGGTTGAAGAAAAACGGTGAAGCCATTTATGGCACAGAAGCCTCTCCTTTCCGTGAGCAATTCGAATGGGGAACCATTACCCGCAAAGGCAATAACCTCTACCTCATCTTATCAGGCAACCGCCCTGCCGATGGTAAAATCACTTTGAACGTGCCGGGATGCAAACTGCAAAAAGCAGACATTAAAGCTATTCAGAAAGGACAGGAGATGATCTTCACACTACCCGCCGACGCATACGGAAAAGACATCCAAGTGATTTGCGCCACGTTCGACCAACCGGTGAAACCGCAACCTATGGCTGCACAGCGCACTCCCAATTATAGTTATTCCTGTTTCGATTATTACAGCAACTACCGCAGTACGGTGAGCTATCAATGGAGCATCAACAAATCCAACCTCAACGCATTGGAATTTACCTATACTCCGCAGGAGAACGGTAAGGAATTACTGGTTGAAGTAGATGGAATACCTTACACAGTAACCCTTGACGCAGGCAAGGCACAGGCATTAAACCTGCCTTCCAAGACCGTATGGGGTCAGCGTTACTTCTGCGGACCGGGCAGCGGATTGTTCGATGCTCCTGCCACCATCCATACTGATCCGGACAAAGCACCGGTAAGAAAAGGACAATGGAAAGAAGTGAATGAGGAAAAAGCCATGTTCCCCAGCAATATTCTGGAAAGTTACTTCCTGATGCAGCAGGTAGAATCGCCCAAAGCACAAGATATTCTAGTAGATGTAGGTGCCGGAAACGGTATCGAAATCTATCTGAACGGCAAGTCGGTAATGAAACACCTCAACCCTTACCGCTGCAAGTTCCGCGAGGAAAAGGTGCTGCTACCGCTTCAAAAAGGCAGTAACCAAATTGTGGTAAGAATATACAACCGCTTTGAAAAAGAAACAGGCTATCTGCTGCGCCCATCAGCGGAACAGGTTATCTACAAGCAGAAATTCACTTTGCCGCAAGTGGCAAAAGGAAAAGTTCATACTGTTGTTGTAAAACAGAATAATCTGCCATCCATCCATAAGGACACAGAATTATCCAATCTGAAGGTAGAGGCAAAATAAAACTTTTCAATAAATAAAAAATGAAAAACCTCTCCCCGGATGTTTCTGTCATGAAATGTCCGGGGAAAGTTTTATATAAAGAAAACATCATTCTAGAATTTACCAATAGTACTGACAGGCCTCATGCATGAAGATCATAATATTCATAAAGTACCCTTCATACAGTCTGTTCCGATATTATGCTTTCCTCCTGTCTGCCTGATAATTCAGAATTACCCCCAGTACTATCAGTACAGAAAGTACAATCCATGCAACATTCAAAAAGATCCCTTTCCATTCCTGCCGGGTAATGAACTGTGAATACAAAGGTCGTATAATCGGAGCTTGAGGATGGTGGAGTTTACAGCGGGACCGATCAATGGCTTTCTGATAATCATCTAAATCAAAAATACAACGCTCATAACATACAACGGCTTGTCCTTTCTCATGCCTCACCGGAATAACCCATGCCTTAACTTCCCGCTCCTCATACTTATGATGGGGCAATGAATCGGTAAATGCAGGAGCTACAGAGAAATGATATTGCTTCTGTTCCTTACGATAGCGGTGTCTGCCCATACTTCGTGTCACCTCACGAGTGACAGTCACACTGCTCCTTCGGGCATAATCCACCTCCAGAGTATCGAAAGTAAAATACAGAGCATTATTCTCCAAATTATATAAATCGGTAACAGCATGATAACGCACCACTTCATCTGCCGAATGAAAAAGCCAGTTCTGTAAAGGAATATTAAAGGCCATACTTGCAGCTGCCATCAATATAAGAAAAGGAATTTTCCATCTTGAAGCAACGATAAAAGCCCCTCCGGCGAGAGTGAGTAACGGAGGTAAAGCATACGTCGTAATTTGTAACCAACCACCCGGATTAAAACCCAGGATAACGGTGAACAAAATTCCCACAAAAGAAGGAATGAAAAGTAACAGTAACAGCTTTACAACCCAATTTTTCATATTCAATATTAGTTTTATCCTGCCAAAGATAGCAATATAATTCTTGTTGTCTAAATCAAATTAGTAAATATTTTATCTATACAACAAGGCTAGGATTCATGAAACTGACAGGGAAAAAACAATAAGATAAGACCGATAAAAAAATCAGCTGTAAAGGAGGAAATTTCCACCCTTACAGCTGATAACTTTATCTAATCTTACTATTCAGACTTTCTTCCGCCTGTAACTACATCTCTGCAAACAAGGGGAAAATATTTATTCGGCAATCGTCACATTCGTCACCCTTTCCAGCCAGAAGCGGTTCCGGTTAGGATGGAACGGTTTGTATTCCGTATTCAACTTAATGGTGTTATTGCGGAAGACCAACCCATCGACAGACTTGGCATAAAGAATAGGAGCGTCGAAGGTTTCAAACTCATTGTCTTCAATCACAATGCCACCCTCGGGTCCGCCGTGGAAATATTGCTGCTGTCCCTTCAGGTCGGGAATCTCCGGATAGATGGAGATAACCGCATTGGTAAACTGGAACAGATTAGTCAGCGCGTTTACAAAACGGTTCTTACGGATAATGACATGACGGCAGGCACCGGTCTCAAACCAACCGTTGCAATCGCCGCAAAGCAGAATAGCAGCCCCCGAAGTATGGTCAAACAAGTTATTCTCGACGATAGTCTTGCGCGGGGTACTGAACAAAGAACCGCGTGCACGGTTATTACGGATCACATTGCCGGAAAACAAAACTTCAGGAGTCCATGTGAGGTTCTCTATTCCGAAACCACTTTGTTCATTAATTACCTGGTCTACCGGTTCCTGAAACGTAATCAGGAACTCTCGCGCGCCTTCGGTCTGTTCTTTGTCATAAGGACGGATAGAAATGATCTTATTCTGTTTTCCGACCAGTTCCATCGTATTCGAACGGATAAACTGCACCTCATCACCCGGGCATCCCCACTCGAATCCCCACGACTGACCATGCATATAGCGGCCCACCAAGGTACGGTCGTCCACCCGTTTCACCACTTTCAAATAAGTGCCATGTACATTGATGGCATCATCCATCATCCCCTCATACAACCCGTTGCAAGACACAATCTTACCCTTACAACCGGAAAAATGGGTCGCATCTGCCTGCGTGGTAAAATAACGCGGATCGGCATCCCCTTTCAAACATACGCCAAATTTCTCAAGTGTAATATTTTCACAAAGCTGTGCCAACAATCCCATGCCTTCCGCATAATGTACCTTCACATTCTCAATCGTTGTATTGACATCATGGGAAAGGAATATACCGGGTGTAGGACGTCCCCAGCCACGCATGGCCACCACTGTCCCCGGCACTAGGCGGGCATCTTTCCACCCCGGAGCATGGATACGGCGCGGAGCCACCTCACTGGCTCCTTTCGTCGGACAACCTATGTCACTGGTATTGTAAACCAGATGTTTGGTATCCCCGTCAAAAGCAATTCCCCACGAGTGTCTCATGGTCCATCCTTCACCATAAGCCTCGAATATGGAATCTTTAGCAATGCGATAATCGACCCACGGAGCCGGTTCAAAAACAATTCCATCCTGCGGATCGTTTTCTACGATCTTCACCTGGGCAATATGGGGGTTCTCGAAATCGATGCTGAAGTTCTTTAACAGACAGTTTTCGGAACGCAACAAGGAAACAGGCAACATCCTGCCGTGAAATACAAATTCGGAACCTTGCCCGTCTAATGTCAGATTCTTCATGTCCTCTAATGCGATACCTACTTTCTTGGGATTCGTTTGGTCGTGATTGGAAATATAATACTCGCGCACAGCGGCTCCTTTTTCATGAAATTCATAACGCCCTTCGGGAAAACGGAGGATTACCTTCTCACCTTCCTTATATTCCGCCTTTATCTTGGCAAGCGCTTTTTGAAGAACCGGAGAGGCATTTTTACTGCTATTGGCTTTCAGACCGAAAGCAGAGATTTCATAGACTTTCTGAGCAGAAAGAGTGGTGCACGATAACACCAGACTCAATGATAAAACAGATAATAATTTCATTTTCAGTTAGAATTAAGAATTAATCGTATTGAAGTTTAAAGATACAGTGAAAGGAAATAGCCCAATCTATTAATCAGATTTGTTTAAATTCTTTTAACATAGACTTAAAACAAAACACAAGCATGAAAAAGGCTTGAAAGCAACGTCTTTCTAATAATAGCAAAGAGGAAATGCAGCCCCAGCTGCACTCCCCCTTTCCTTATCCTTGTTACTATTTTTAAATAGAATGTTATAAAATTATTTTAGAAAGTGTCATGATATCCTTTCACCTTGTTCCAAGCATCCACACCACCCGTCCTCCAGTCTGGAGCAGATGCTTAAGAACAACATAAACTCGATACACTTCACTTAAATGCTACATTATTTGTCAGCTTCCGTCGCCCACTCTTTGGCTCCCCGTTCTTTCAGTTTAGCGGTGAATGCTTTGGCTTTTTCCATACTTGCCTGCTCTTCTTCCGGGCTTGCATAAGCGTGCTTGTAGCCTTTCACCACGTTCCATTCTCCACGAGTGAAGTCGGGGAACTCTACGGCAGCGCAGTTATTGTCCATAGATATCTCACCCAGTTCGGCCAGTGCGCACCACTCGGCAAGGTCATACACATCCATATCCAGAGGCAGACCATTCTGCAAACAATATACCAGACGGCTGTCCATGATAAAGTCCATACCCCCGTGTCCGCCTACCTCTTTGGCTATTTCACCATACTTCTTCAGAATAGGGTGCTGGTATTTCTCAACCAAAGCATCCATTTCAGCTTGTGGCAGGAATCCGTGTGAGCTGAGATTGTCCACCTTGGGTTGTACTCCTGAAGCACTCAGCTGATCAGCTCCCAATGCGTAGCCTTCTGTAGGATATTTGTTGGCGAACCCTTTCACACCTGTCAATTGATACAAACGGTTATAGGGTTGCGGAGTCATTACATTGTGTTGTATTTCGATCACTTTACCGTTTTCGGTACGAATCATAGTCGTAGTGTGATCTCCATTACGGAAATTAGTGCATTCTGAACCTGTTTTGGCTTCTACCAATCCTTTTCCTACTACTGATTTGGTATCCATGGCAGTCAGTGTCTTCATACGGTCGCCACGGTGAATATCCAAAACTTGTGCCACAGGGCCAAGGCCGTGTGTAGCATACACATCACCACGATGACGCATATTGAATTCCAGACGCCAGCCCAGTTTATCGTTTTCACCGTTTTTCCAGTAATAATCCCAGAAATCGCTGAGGTTGTGGATGTAAGCTCCTTGTGCGCGGATTACCTCACCGAACACACCGTTCTGCGCCATGTTCAGCGTATTCATCTCAAACCAGTCATAGCAGCAGTTTTCCAGAATGAAGCAGTGCTTGCGTGTTGTCTCGCTCAAGTTGACAAGATCCCAGCATTCCTGCAGGTTCATGGCAGAAGGTACCTCGATGGCTACGTGCTTGCCGTTCTCCAATGCACATTTGGCAATGGGGAAGTGGTGCAACCAGTCTGCGGCGATATATACCAAATCAATATCATCACGTTTACAAAGTTCCTCGTAACCTGTCTCACCCGAGTAGATTGCCGCTTTCGGCATAGAAGCTTTCTTTAAAATGTTCTGGCATGCTTCCGCACGTTTAGGGTCATAATCACAAAGCGCCACGATTTGGGTGCCGGGAATATGGGTGAAACGCGATACAGCTCCGGGACCACGCATTCCCAAGCCAACAAAGCCTACACGCACCACCTCCATTTTAGGAGCAGTAAGTCCGATCACGCTTTTTTGTCCGGCAGGACGTTCGGGGCTTTTTACAACAATAGTTCCCTCGTTCCACTCCCATTGCGTACCTTTATCGGTCGTATGAACAGTAGGAGCCTGAGGTGAACATGCACTCAGCACAACACATGCGCCGGCTACGAGTAATAGTTTGATTTTTTTCATGATAATTGTTTTATAAATAAATAATAAATGAATCGGTTTATGCACGAACACATAATAAATACGCCTATAAAGGACCTTCCCCCCCTAGTGGAAGTGATTTTTTTAGAATCCATGTATTTCCATTCATTGTCATTCAGAAGGATAAACAAAGGCTTGCTGTCCATTGGACATGGAAAAACAAGCCTTTTTCATTGTTTATTCAAAAAAGTTGAAGAAAACAGAAAACATTAGTATCCAGGGTTTTGGTCATCTTTCAACAGCGGATTCACGTCCATGGCAGAAGTCGGAATAGGCATCAGGAGCAAACGATCTCCCCATACTTTATCTATTACAACATATTTTTGCCATTCTTTTTTCACCGGATCAAATCCTCCACAAGGTGCTGTACTTTCGCCATTCATCGCCTCACGACAATATTCCAATCCGTAACGACGTATATCATCGTAACGATGACCTTCGGCTGCCAGCTCAATACGACGCTCATTGCGTACCAACTCAAGAGCCGCATCTTTTGACAGACTGTTCGGAACATTGGGCATACCGCAACGGTCGCGCAAATCATTCAAAGCATGCTGAACTTTTTCATCCCAACCATTATTTTGTACACGAGCTTCAGCATAAGTCAACAAAACCTCAGCATAGCGAATGATCGGATAATCCTCCACACTCTGCCAACCTTGATAAGGAGTAAGAGAAACCAACTTACGGTAATTATATCCGGTCCAAGATTCATTTCCATCTGATCCGGCTTTCAAAGGATCCCACATATAATAGAAATCACCGGAGAAGTCCGTTTCCTGCCATCCTTTCAATGGAAATAAAATAGAAGCATACAAACGGCTGTCACGATTACGGAACTCCTGCATATAAGGGATTGACTTGATGTCCAATGTAGGCACCTTTTCACGGAACACTGCCGGAGCAACCGATTTATAAGTTTCTCCCACCGGCTCTGCAAAATACTTCATCCACATATCGGCAAAACGTGCACGTCTGGTTTCTTCGGAAGGAATTTCAGGAAGAGTTTTTCCATCAATGCTCCAATAGGCATCCACCAGATCCTGCATGGGCTCAAAAGAAGAGTATCCAGATCCCATCTGACTGGGACGAATATATGTATAACGAGTCCAATCACAGTTATTATCATCTGCCATGTATTCACGTGTCAGGATATATTCAGGATTACCCGGATTGGCATTCTCTTTGTGCCACAAGGTTTCATAACTGAACAATCCTTTTACAAACTTGTCTTTGTCAATACCCACTTCAGCAAAATCAATATATTTCTCCATTTCATCAGCTTCCTGCTGTTGTGCCGCATTCAAAGAAGTTACACGGAACAAGGAATGATGTCCTTCCGATATCACTTTGCCGGCAGAAGCCTCAGCCTCTATATAGTTACCGAAATAAAGGGCAGCGCGGGCACGCAAAGCCAAAGCAGCGGCACGGGTAATACGGCTTGACTCATACAAATAACTGCCATCATATTCATCAGGAAGTATTTCGGCTATTTCATTCAGCTCGCTCAAAATAAAAGCCTGTACTTTTTCTGCCGGATCGCGTTTTGCATAAGGTGCATTATATTCGGGCACATCAGTAAAAAGATAGGCCTTGCCAAACTTCGTAGTCAGTTGTAAATACTGCCAGGCACGGAAGAAACGGGCTTCTGCCTTCATACGTTCCTTCAGTCCTTCACTGATATCACATTTATCTACATTGATGATAAAATTATTGGCTATGCGGACTGTACTATAACCATAACCAAAATCATTCCCTGCCGTGATACCATTGGTTTGTACCAACTCATAGGGACCTTCCCACGGTTTATGGCTATGCGCGTTATCGGTATACATTTCATCCCAGATATCCATGCCCGGGAGTTCTGCATACAACGCGTTCAATCCATTCCAAGCATCTTTCTCGTTTTTCCAGAAAGTCTCGGTAGATATATCAGAAGGTGGAACAACGTCCAAATCACATGAAACCATAGATGCACACAGCAGTGCAGAAAATGTGATATATTTAATGTTGAATTTCATAATTTTATTTTTTTGAATTAGAATGATACGTTAACACCAAAGGCTACAGATTTAGCACCAAAAGCACTGATACCACGTCCGGTAGAGGATTCGGGATCAAAGTCCTTCATGTCTTTGTCGGCACGGAAGGTAAACAAGTTCTCGCCGGTAAGGAAGAATTTAAGGGAAGACAATCCCCAACGAGTTACCGCATCCTTCGGAACCATATATCCCAAGCTGATGGTCTTAATACGGAAGTAATCGGCATCAAATAACTGGTAATCAGAGAAATGCTTATTATATTCATCATAGTAATTACCTCCATACAAACGGGGACATGCTGCATTTGGATTCGGATTATCTTCATTCCAACGACTTAAATGATACTTTCTCGGATTAGAATTCAACATAAAGGCAAACACCTGTTCTGACTCAAAAGCCACACTGGTACCGGAAACGCCTTGGCCAAATGCCGACAATTCAAAATTCTTCCATTGCAAATTGATATTTATACCATAAGTAAAATCGGGTACATCTTTGCCAATAATAGTGCGGTCATCATCGGTAATGTCATCTCCCCATTCCACATTTTCACGCTGGGGTACATACTTAATGTCACCGGCATTAGGCTTGCGTCCGTATTTATAATAATGTCCCGCATCAATCTCTTCCTGGGTATACAGTCCATCCGTTTCCAGGCCATAATAAGAACCGATGGCTTCTCCTTCTTTCAGAATATATCTGACTACATCTCCACCATTCTGTATCATATTGTCTGATCCGGCCAAGGTTACGATTTCATTGTTATTAGTAGCAATGTTACCACTTACAGAATAAGACAGGTCACCAATCTTATTGCGGTAGGTTGCTGCCAATTCAAAACCTGTATTACGGACTTTGGCCAAATTCATAACCGGTTTTGTCCAAATACCCGTTTCTGCCGGAACGTTATAGCCCAACAAGATATCTTTAGTATTTTTGATATAATAATCGGCAGTCACACTTAGTTTATTATCGAACAAATCTACATCCAAACCGAAGTCCGCCAAAGCTACAGTCTCCCAACCCAAAGTCTTGTTAGTAATCTGCGCTTCAAGCACCCCCTTCACCGGCTCATCATTAAAATTATAATTTGCATTGCTGCTCAGCAATTCAAAATAGTCATAATATCCTACATTGTTGATATTACCCAACGTACCATACGAAGCTCTCAGTTTCAAGTTATTCAGCCAAGCTATCGGTTTCATGAACGATTCTTCGCTGATACGCCATCCGGCGGAGAAAGAAGGGAACCATCCCCAACGGTTGTCCTTATGGAAACGCGAGGAAGCATCAGCACGAAGATTGGCTTCAAACAAGTAACGGTCTTTATATGAATAGTTTATACGACCAAAGTAAGAAAGCATTTTGCTCTCCACAATACCACGTCCATCAGGTAAATCTTTTGAAATATTATTACCTTGTTCTATATCTTCCAGACCATCGCTTACAAAATCTGTTCGTTTACTATATAACCGTTCAGACTTATAATGCTCGTAGGATGTACCAACCAGAAAATTCACCGCATGTTGTCCCAGTTTCAAATCATACTTGGCAGTAAGAGTAGTCATCATATTGCTGTTGCTGATCCAATACATACTCATTGAGTTCGGACTACTGTTGCCCGTACCGGGAATTTCCTTTCCTGTTTCAAAATGTACTACTTCAGGATACTCAGCCGAATAACTCTTGCTTTTATATTCATAACGCTTATAATCCAATTGTCCCGAAATGACCAAGTTCTCAATAGGTTTCAAATCAAAACCCAAATCATACATGGTATTTTCCGTAGTACTTTTGCTCCAGTTGTCAAAACTAAGCGTACGGAGTGGATTACTATTCATAAAGGTTTGTGTTGCATCCTTACCTCCGGCTATACTACCCCATTCGCCATTAGACTGCTGAGCCACCATAATAGAAGGAACCAAAACAAAATTGGCAATCCATGGAGTGCCGTTTTTTGTATCGGAACTATTACGAATATACTTCACTCCGGTTTTCAAAGTCAGCCATTTGGTGACATCACTTTGAAGGTTAAGATTCAGATTATAACGATCGTCAGTAACCCCCGGCATGAAATTATCATTAAATACATAGCCCACACTGCTAAAGAAACGTACTTTCTCACTGCCTCCGCTAAAGTTCAAAGAATGTTGGGTAGTCAGCACATGTTTGTCCAATACCAGATCAGCCCAATTCGTATTTGGATAGTAATCGGGATTGCTGCCATCTCTAAACCATCCGATTTCTTCATTCGTATAAGCCTGATTTTTTCCTCCTGAAGGATTGGCGTTATATTTAGCTTCATTTAATAAGGTCGCATAATCCCATGAATCAAGGACATCCGGTAAATAAGTCGGAGTTTTGACTCCGACATATCCACTATAAGCCACATTCATTTTCTCTGCCTTTCCTCCTTTAGTCGTAACCAATACAACTCCATAGGCTGCACGAGAACCGTAAATGGCCGAGGAAGCAGCATCTTTCAAGAATGAAATTGACTCAATCGTGTTCGGATCAAGATTGGAAAATACCGTAGCATCTGCAATAGCACCATCGATCACATATAATGGAGCAGAAGTTCCCAAATTACCACGACCACGGAAATTAATAGAAGGTGTTGAACCCGGACGAGAAATAATAGTTACACCGGGAACGGTTCCTTGTATGGCAGACAAAACATTAGTCTGCACACGGTCTTTGATATCATCTGTACTGACAGAAGCAACAGCACCGGTCAAGTTTACTTTCTTTTGAGTACCGTAACCAATCACTACCACTTCATCCAGTGTTTTCGTGTCTTCTTTCAACGTTACATTATAAGAAGTAACTCCAGATTGCACTTTTACCACTTGAGGAAGATAGCCGATATAGCTAATCTGCAATTCATTACCCGAGACTGTCAATGTAAAGTTACCATCGAAATCGGTAATCGTACCATTGGTCGGAGCCCCTTTCTCTACTACAGAAGCACCGATGATAGGCTCTCCCAAAGCATCTTTCACACAACCGGTCACTTTCTTTGCCTGCTGCTGTTGTTGTTTTTCTACAGCAGCCACGGCATTCGCCTTTGACACAATGATCTGATTATTTACTATCTTATAAGTATAACCAGAATTTTTAAACATCTGGGCCAAGACTTGTTCAATAGTAGCATTCTGAGCCTTTACTGAAACCTTTTTGTCCAGTTTGATCTGATTGTCATTATAGAAAAAAGTATAGTCACTTTGTCCTTCCACTTCCTGCATAATCGTATGCATGGAAACATTTGACTTATTCAATGAGATGGTACCAGATTGGGCATTAACAGGTATTGCACAAACAGCACACGCCACTAAGGCACAAAAAAGTTGCCTTTTTACTTTTTGCGGATAAAATAACCGCTGGTTCGTTTTTTTCATAAATACATAATTCTTTATTAGACTAAAATCAACATGATTTTCAAAATACAGTGATAGAGACTATGGATAGTCAAGCCTGTCTACAGTAGTTTTCACAATTGTTTTTCATACTATCATTTTTATAATTACTATTTCATTTCTTCTATGATATAATGATCATTACTTATTAATCTATAATTTAATGGCGCACTGTGTGAAATATAATTCAAAATCAAATCCAATGATTCGCTGTGCATCGTAAAAGTAAAGCGATAATGTCTGGCAATATGGGGGACACATTCAATCTTTTGTCCATACCATTTTTCCAACCGTTCCAAAATCATCTCTAATGTCTCATTTTTAAAGCTCATTCTTTTTCCTTGCCGCCAAGATGAATAAGCATCCGCGTCAATAGTAGTGAGACTAATGCCATCAGTCTTGCTATATGTCAACTTTTCGTTCGGTTTCAAAACATAACTTCCGCCTTTCTGTTGATTACTTTCAAGTACTTCCACTTTTACTTTTCCAGTCAACAATACAGTTTCGCCCTCCTCATCACCATCATAACTAAACACTTCAAAAGAAGTACCCAACACAGTCACGTCCATTTTCTGGGTTTTTACAACAAAAGGGTGTGTTTTATCAGGCGTCACTTCAAAAAAGGCTTGTCCCGAAAGCTGTACTTCCCTTTTCTCCCCAGAAAACTCTTTTGGATAAGTAAGCCGGCTGCCTGCATTCAACATAACCTTTGTACCATCAGCCAATCTCACGGAATCCATTGATTGGTATCCGGTATTCACTACATATATAATTTCTTCACCACTATTTTTCATCAACAACAAAGCTGAAAGCACCATACATACTGCAATCATCGCAGCCATTCCATATTTATAAAAGGATTTCTTTATAAAAGGAAACCTCCGCCCTCTTACTTTCTTCATAATACCATTCAGTATCTTTTCTTCCCTCACCAAATCCACTGCCTCTTCGGACATTTCTTCCCATTGTCTATGAAAAGTATCATTTACATATTCATAGTTATTCAATGCCGCACGCTCCTCCGGGCTTAAAGAGCATTTGCTTTCAAACAGCTTTCTTATAATATCTTCGTTCTTTGTTTTCATCCTTTATTTGATACCCTACGGAAATTCATCCATAAATTTCCCCTGTACTTACTATAAATACACGCCAAAAAAGACATACCCCCAATGCAAGGATACATTTTTGCTAAAAAAAAATAAACTATGATTATTTAAAAGATAAAAATCAGATAAAGCATAATGTTCTTCTTTAAGAACTTGATTGCTTCATTAATATGTCGTTCTACTGTTTTCTCACTGATATTCAACCGAGTAGCAATTTCTTTGTAGGTCAGATGTTCATCACGACTCATCTTAAAAACTTCTTGTTGACGAGGTGGCAACTCACCCACCATCCTTTTAATAAATTCTTTTAAATCAGCTGCACTTAGCTCATCTTCCATATCATAATAATCCATTGCAGCACTCAACACCGTAAGTTTATAGGCATTCTCATTGAAACTTTTACGAAACTGATTAAAAATAAGATTGCGTGTAATAATAAAAAGATATCCCTTAAAATTATCATCCGCACGTAAAAAATCACGTGTCTCCCACACTTTCACAAACACTTCCTGCACCACTTCCTCAACTTCTGTTATGGAAGACAAATACAGACGAGAGAAATTATAAACTTTAGACCAATACAATCTATACAAAGTTGTAAATGCCTTTTCATCTCCATTTTTTAATAATATAATCAGTTCTTTTTCCGACATCGCATACAAAATCTGCACAAATATATTATTAATAGTTAAGAAAAGAAGCAATATTATTTTATTTTTTAAACAAAGAAAAAAAACATCATAGAAAGTCAGATTTCTACATTATGAAAAGCCACCCAATAAATCAGCGGAGAAAATCTGTAATCAATATAGCCAAAGAAAAGATGCAATCAAAAAAAAGAATCTGTAAATGCTTACTTCCCAACAGCATCTACAGATTCTTATTCATTTTATTCTTGCAGAACGAACACGTTCTTTATTTCTCCAATGCTTTCATTAATTCTTTTTTTACGGTATCCACCCCCGGAAAACCGGTGTGTTTTTGAATAACAGCCCCCTCCTTATCAACAATAATATAAGTCGGAACGCCCTGTATGCTGAACTGCTTGCTCAAGTATTTCCATTGAGCCGCCGTTACCCGGTAATGCTCTCCATGAATATCCGGAATCATGTTATCCCACGTTTCCTTGGGCGAGTTCTCTCCGGCAATAAAAACATATACAATATCTTTACCTTCAAGATCTTTCTTCATCGGTTTCATCTGTTTCATAGCCATTTTGCAAGGACCGCACCAAGTTGCCCAGAAATCAACCAAAATCACCTTACCCTTAAATTTAGAAATGATGGAATAAAATAAATCTTCATCTTTTACTTCTCCGGATTCATTAACGGTATAACCTTTCTTTTTCTTATTAGCATCAATCGTTTCCAAAAGACGGTTGTTCATCTTTGTCAGTCTGCCGAGATAATAAGGGTCACTCATCTTCCGTATCTCCTCAAAATCATGTACAGTCAATGGAGTGAAGTCACTGATTTTCTGAGCATATTTCATCATTTTCTGCAAGTCGAAAAAAAGTCCTTGGTCTGTGCCCAAATATCCGGCTATAATCTTTTTCAAAATATAGTCTTGCTGCATAGAACTGAATTCTTTAAACAATTCATCGTATTTTATTCGCAATTCGCCCATTTTTTCCTGATAGACAGATGTTTTTCCGGTATCTGTATCAGCCTTGAACTCACGTATTATCTTAGCATCTTCAGCAGAAACTTTATCGGAAGAGAGAATAAACGCAAATATATCACTCAACTCATCATCCATCTTCACCCTCAGATAGCCCATTCCCCTTACCAAATCAGCATAACCATTGGCATAAAGCATGACAGGCGAGTTCAGTATATTCAACTGCCGGATATAGTCATAGAAATCATCACTCAATTCCGGTTGTTTAAACTTTTGATAAGCTTCACGAGCCGGTAATCCACTGCACTGCACATAAGCATAGGCTAAATTAGAACTTACACGGGTCAATGTCAAAGTACAAAGCAAATCATTCTGAGCCAATAAAAGCTCCCGGTATGCCTGACTTCTTTTCTTATCGGAACAGATAGCGGATTTGGTTTCTTCATATTTTTTCAACCAATAAGCTTTATACTGACCGGCAGTCATATTATATAAATCATTCATATTCCAATGAACCATTCCCCATACATCCATCAAATGTTCATCATCGGTTATCATTTCATCATTCAAAGCCGCCATGGTACCTGAAAAATAGACTTTCTTTCCACCAGCACGCTTGCCTTTCAACAATTTGCTTTCAGAACGACTCAACTCACGCAAGTTGACAGCCATATCCAATTCACCACCGGGAACCAAAAAGACGTCAAAATAAATATCACGTCCCACAGAAAAACTGACCGTAGTCGGAGCACAAAGTTCAATCTCTGTCCGAAATGTTCCGTCTTCATTCACCTTTATTTCAGTATCCTCAAATTTTGCCGTCAACAAATCACAAGTCCTACAAGAAAACGGAAGTGCATAGTGCTTCTCATAGTCTAACAAACGACCGGTTATCACTGATTTGCCATCTTTCAATTCAGCCTTAGGCAACGGTTCAGCGTAATTCAATTTCTGTTTCTTCACATCATCCGATAAATCCAATTCCGGTAATTTACCATCCAAATGGATTCCCCATACCTTGAAACAGTCCTCACAATCGCTCTCAATGAAATCAATCACTTTCACTGTAGGGGGCAATAACGGAAAAATAAGACTAAAAGAAGCCTCACCGCTATCGGGCATCCAAAATTTTTCGCCCAAGGTAATTCCATTACCGGAACGAATCGGATACTTCTCTCCATTATCAGCCAACAAATAACTTTCATTACTTATCTGAATCCAATTATGAGGACGGAAAAAGGCTTTTACATTCAATACGGTTGCCGTATCCGAAACCACCACTCTGTCTATCTCGATAGTAGAAGAGCTACGAGCGATGAAAGGCGGCTGTTTAACCACCCTGTCTTTTGCCTGCAAAAGGCAGCAACTCACCATAGCAAGCAGTAAAATACCAAAGTTTTTCATTGTATCTTTTTTTTTAACATACTTACTTATTTCCCAAGTTCCTATCCAAAAGATTCTTTACTTCTTCGTATGCCTTTGTATATCCACGGGCCAAAGTAATACCATCCGGAGAGATTAACATAAGAATGGGAACTCCTGAAAAATAAAGGTCTTTCACTATAAAGCCGTTGCCCTCATCCTCTGTGTAAACTGTAGTCCACGGATGGCTTAGCAATCCCTGTACCCGTTCATCTTTCTTAAACTCTTCAGAACTTCCCTGCAACGATTTCAACAAATCATCACGGGTAAATCCCAATACCTCCAAACCTTTTTCATGATATTTTTGATAGAGATCCGTTATTTTAGGATTTACCCAAAAAGTACCAGGACATAATCCCCAATGATAAATCAACACATATTTGCCTTTATAATCAGACAAAAACACCTTCCGGCCGTCTTTATCTGTCACTGTAAACTCCGCTGGCGCAAAGCCTACTTCAATATTCTTCAATACAAGCAATTGCTTGTCAAGTATTTGTCCAAAATATGAATTTTGAATCTCTGGAGTAAATTGTGCCAAACGCTCTTTCACATCCTTATAAGTAGCATCAAAAACAAAAGCGGATGCATACATAAAAGCGGCATATTCCATATCGTTCACTTTCAATGCCAGACTATCACGAACAGTCTTCAGCATTAGCGGACGATGATATTCATTATACATTTGCCCGTATTTTGCCACACTATCATTTTGCTTTGTATCCTGATATTTCAGTATCTGACTGAAGATATCAATCATTTCAGTATTGGAAGACGCAGTCAGGCTATCATACCTAGCCACCAACGAATTGTCATAAAAGCCACCCGAATGACGAACCGCACCCAAGTAATCCAAAGACCCTTCCAGTTTTATATCATCACCTACGCGAGCTATAATCTCAGCTCCGCGAATACAACTCCGTAACGGTTCACCCACTTTAGGCTGATGCGTCAATAAATAAAAAGTAGTATGTTCCATAGGAATAAAAGCCGAGAAAATCCCCTCCTTTTCCACCAATATGGTATCTGTCCCGTCTTCTTTCCAATCGGGTAATAAAAAAGTTTTAAGAAAAAGAGTATCTCCAACCTGAAGCCCTTCCAAATGACCGGATAGTTTAAAGCCATCGGTCTGCATAGTTTGCCGGCATGACACTAGAGCCACTGCAAAGAGTGCCAAAGCTAAAATTTTCTTCATATATTCTTACTTTTATATAAATGACTTCCGTTATTTTGCATGACGAAGTGCCAACGTATCTTTTTTCTCTACAGGAAATGACTTTGTCGGAATATCACCTCTAAAGAAACCTTCCTCCTTTATTTTTTTGATACGTTTCCATGCCTGCTGGTAAAGTGTTATGCGGTCTTCCACCGGGTTCCCGTCTTCGTCCAAGGCATAACGCTGATCTTCGGAAACTGTAGCCATGTATTTCCTATAATAGCGAATGGCATTCTTCTCATCTTCTTTCCAATCATAGAGACAGGCTATTTTATAAAGAATGGAGTTTTTCTTTGTATAAATATATAACTTCTCCAAGGCTTCCACCTCTTTCTTTGTATCCCCCGCATAATCGTAACATTCTACCAACCCGTCATAAAGACGTACCATCATACTATCAGAAGGAACTGCTATGCGGAAGGCTTCTTCCATATATTCCACACCCTCCTTTTTCCAGGAAGTGCGTGCCGAAGCTTTTGCCAGATAATAGAGCACATTCACATCCATCGGATTTTTTTGATAAGCTTCTTTCAGATTATCGTATGCACCGTAAAACCAGTTATCCCCATAATGGGATACACCTAAATAGTAAAGAGTGAGAAAACTACGATCACCCAGTTCTTTTAATGACTCATAGCGTTTTACCGCCGTTCCGTACTCTTTCAGCATACAATAAGCCTTCGCATTCTGGCGGTTCACATCTATATTGGTGGTATCGGACAAACGATAAACTTCCGTCACATCAACAGCATCTTTAAACTGCTGATTGTTATTAAAAATACCGGCAATGCGTGCCACTGTCTGGGCATCCAACGAATCACGCCGATAGGCTATGTTATAACTGAGGAAGGCACTGGCGGCATCCTGCAATCCCTCGTATGCCTGTCCCAGATATTTGTATCCGGTGGCCGACAAGGAATCGCGTTCCAACCAGCCATGACAAGCCGTACGCGCTTCTTCATAATCTTCGGAAGCTAATAAAGAGCGTATGAACTGCAACCGGAAAAATTTATTTTCCGGTTGCAAATTCATTGCCTTCTGATAACAGTTGGCCGCCCGACGGGAGTTACCCGTCAATTTGTAACACTCGGCAAGGTCGATCAAAACTTTTGTGTTTGTGCTGTCTTTCAAGATAAGAGAGTTCAATACCCCTATGGCTTCCGGATAACGGTTCATCGCTTTCAGCGCCTGAGCTTTGGTAATCAGCAACAAAGAATCCTGACAATCGGGTTCAATCAGCGTAACTACTGTTTCATAATCATAATTATCCATTGCCTGACGAATCCCATCATTCACCTGGGCAAACAACGAAACGGGGAGCATACATAGCAGCAGTGTTACAAATTTTTTCATATCTTTATTCTTATTGTTTCTTTGTGGTAATCAATATCACGCCATTCTTGGCTTTGGCTCCATAAATGGCAGTACCTGCCGCATCCTTCAACACCGAAATAGATTCAATGTCCGAAACATTTATTTTTTCCATTTGACTATAAGGCTTTTCTATCCCATCAACTATAAGCAATGGTTTCTCCTTCCAATCTTTCAACGAAAAAGTTTCCTTACCTATCCGCAATGGATTTTCTTGAAAAACAGTGTCTGTCTTCAACTCCAAATGACGTGCTTCATTTGATTTGATATCTTTACCGTCTAGTCTGAAAGTGACGGGAACCGTATATTTCACACGCACAGGCTGACCTTTCTGCATACCCGGTTTCCATTTCGGCATAATGGAAATGACTCGGATGGCCTCACCGTCCAAATCCGGATCAATGCTCCTGACAACTTTGGGATTGGCTATATTACCATCTTTCTCAACTACAAATTGTACAATAACCTTTCCCTGTACTCCAGCTTTCTGAGCCTCCACTGGATATTTGATATTCTTCCCCAAGAATTTCAAACATTCTCCCATACCACCCGGAAACTCAGGCATCTCTTCAACAACCCGAAAAACCGGAACTTCATCAGAAGCTTCTTCACCACCTCCATAACCTACTACAACCACTTCCTGTGTCTTAGTTGTGATTTCTCCCTCCAAATACACTTTTAAAGATTTAATTTTTCCAATAAGTTTCTCTGTAATAGTCAATTCCTTTGTTTTCATATTTATATATGAAACACTCAAAGTAGCCCCAACAGGCATTGATATAACAAAATTTCCATCTAAATCAGTGATCGTACCTGAAGTGGTACCTTTGATAATCACACTAGCACCTACAACCGGAGCGTTTGTACTTTTTTCTAATACCTGCCCTTGCACTTTTATTTCCTTTGCAGGATGTTTTTCGGGACTTTTAACCTCTTCGGTTTTCATAATTGCCGTTAAATCATTAACTTTGACGGCTGAAATCTCATCTAACTCACTAGAGATTTCGGGGCGGGCAAAGGCTGCCACGGCAATGGCTGCCAATGGAAGCACATACAGGTACTTGAGTCGTGCCCACGGATTGGATTTCTTTTTTAACATCATAGTAATACGTTTTTTAAGTGAACTGTGATTGAAGCTGTTGGCCATAGAGTAGAGCCTTGTGCCGACAGCTTTTTTTATTAATAACAACTGATATTTCTTTGCATCAATACCTTGTGCAATCACGCTTTCGTCCGCTTCGAACTCGTGTATGTTCTGTAGTTCCTGTTTCAATAACCAGGAGGCAGGATTGAACCATTGGAAAAAGATGCAGATATCCGCTATAAGTAAATCTATGGAATGTCTCTTCCGTATATGGGCATATTCATGCGTCAGTATTTCCTCACCGTTTTCCTTCAGGTCTTTCTCAGAGATCACTACAAACTTCATCCAACTGAAAGGTGCGATTTTTTTCTGATGGGTAATCAGCGTGATGCCATTTTCCTGACGGACAAGGGTGCTACCCTTTATCAGCCTCAGCATACGGGTCAGCGACCATACATTACGTAAAAAGAAGAATACAATACCCAACAAATAAACCATCAGCAGCGCTTCACGCCATGTAATGACAGATTCGGGAGCAGTTTCTATAGTAGCAGTCCGATTAAGATTAGCCATAAGTAGCAGTTCTTCCCAAGTCAGCAATTGTTGGCTGACTTCCATCGGTTCTTTCATGGTCACTTCCACAAAGGGAATGGCACAGGACAATATCAGTATTCCCAACAAAGCAATACGGTTAAAACGATGGAATGTTTCACGGCTCAGCAACAGGCGGTAAAATAAATAAAATACCGCCAGACAGACTGCCGACTTTACAATATATACAAAAAATGCTCCCATAGTATGTATTTTTAATTATTCTCTTTATCCGGATTATTCATGCGCCTTTTCCACATCCCGGATAAGCTGCTTCAATTCATCCAAAGAAATCTCCTCCTCTTTCACCAGTGAAGAAACCGCTCCTAAATAAGAGTTATTGAAATATTTACTGATAACCCCTTTCAACGTCTTCTTCTTAAAATCATCACAGCTTACCACCGCATAATACTGATAGGTATTTCCAAATACCTCATGACTGAGAAACCCCTTTTCCTCCAATCCTCTCACAATGGTAGACAGAGTATTGAAATGCGGACGCGGTTCATCATAAAAATCAAGTAACTGTTTTACAAACAACGGGCCTTTTTCCCAAAAATAACCCATAATTTCTTCTTCCTTTGCTGTCAACATTTTCATAATCTTTCTTTTGATTATCACAAAGAACTAAAACTTTTAGTTATAAAACTAATTTTCATAGTTAAAGTAAACTAAAAGCTTTAGTTACCTGCTGTAAAACAGTATATCCCGTTTTCACCTGCTGATGCAAACGGGATATACTTATCATAAATAATCCACCTATAAGGAGACTACAGATCTCTATATACTTATACTTCCCTGAACAATCTATTATTCGTCAATGACCGGTTTATTTTCCGTCAGCCTTTTCAAACGGAGAAGTGCCTCCATATAATAATAATCAGCATAAATGATGGATGCATCAATCTCTGATCCGGCAGGCAAGTGTCCTGTGGAATGAAGCAGGAAAGCAGGTTTACTTTTACCACACTGGTATTTGTCAGAACTCAGGCTGGCCAGCATTTTTACAGCCGCCTGTTTATATTCCAATGCTTTTTCAGCCGGCAGATAACCGGACAATTCTAATAAAGCAGAAGCTACCACACAAGCAGCAGAAGCATCCCGGGGAGCATCAGGAATGGACGGATCATTAAAATCCCAATAAGGAACATAGTCTTCGGGCAGATTTTTCAGATATACATCCGTTACCTTTTGTACAAAATCGAGGTAACGGACATCTTTTGTTTCCCGATAAACGACTGTATAACCATAGATAGCCCATGCCTGACCACGAGCCCACATACTGTCATCCGAATAACCTTGATGGGTCACTCCCTTGATAAATTCACCTGTCAGGGTATCATACACTGCTACATGATAAGAGGTATAATCCGGACGAAAATGATATTTCATCGTCTTATCCGCATGAGCCACGGCAATGTCAAACAAATAAGGATTACCTCCATTCTTGGCTGCCCAGAAAAGCATTTCCAGATTGATCATATTGTCCATGATGGTATTATGACCGCCAAACATTTTCACATTGCGAGGCCATGAAAGCATAGTACCTACACGGGGATTGAACAATGCTGATAACGAATCAGCCGTATTGATTATAACTTGCTTATATTCCGGATTACCGGTCAGACGATAACCATTACCATAGCTACAAAAAACCAAAAAACCCAAATCATGATCGTATGCAGGAATCTCCGAGAGAAATTTCAAAGAAGCAGTAAACTTTTCGGCCTCTTCCTTTATTTTCGGATCTTGTGTATATTCATAATCATACCACAAGATGCCCGGCCAAAAACCTCCGCACCATTCTTCCTTACTCACTTTACGATAGTTCCAGTCATACTGGCCATCCATTATGTTACGAGGCATCATAGTGTAATCTACCTCCCGCCCTTTTCCATGCATAACCTCCAAAGTACGATGTACCTGGCGATCACAATATTCCAAAGCCCTGTTCACCTCCAGTTTGTTGTCTACTTCAGTACAGGCTGAAAGCAGACATAACCCTATACCTACTAATAGATTTTTTGTATTCATAATTATCCTTTCTTTTTTTACTTATCGATACGAAACCAGTCGGCATCTACCCAACCTCTTTCCTTGCCATAAGGAGCTGTGCTGAATAATCCTACTTTCGCTCCTATCCACTTACCTTGACGAGCAGTAAAAGGCACACCGGCCAATGTATATTTCCTGCCGTCCAGACTGTAGCTGAAATAACAGATACCTCCCCCAGTTACTTTCACCTGCAAATAAATATCACGCTCATAATTGGGATAGAGCCCGGCTCCGAACCGGCGGCTTACAGGTAATTCCGCAAGATGGGTCACTGTTTCAGGAGACCGTTGCTCCGCATCCTTGCAGACCACTTGATTCAATATAAACTTATCACCTTCTTTTACTACACCCAGATAGCCATAATCCCACCCCATCACTATCAGTCCGGACTGCTGTCCGTCCGCTTTCGCAGAAACTTTCAGTTTGGCAGTCGCCGTAAATTCTTCGGCAGGGAATTTTTGTAACAAGAGATTCGGCACCTCCCAAAAATTTACAAAATCCTTGGACAAAATATGTCCATATATACGAATGTAACCCAAATCAGAGGTAAAGCCAAACGTATCCTGATAATTGGCATGCCATTCCCATTGCAAGCCCAATTGCCTTGTGTTGAATTCATCACTCTCAATCGGTGTCTCTATAGGATAAATCCTGCCTACATCCGGTTTTTTATAGCGTTTTACAGGTTCGCCGCATCCATCACCGTCCTTGTCCTCCCCAATTACGGGCCAATCATTTTCCCACTTCACAGGATTCAAGTGCAAGACTCTGCCATACATGGCTTTATCTTGAAAATTGATAAACCAAGACTCGCCTGTACAGGTTTCCACCCATCCCCCCTGATGAGGGCCATTTATGTCCGTATCTCCTTGGGCCATAACAATTTTTGACTCGTATGGGCCATACACATTGCGAGAGCGAAGTGCCAATTGCCAACCTGTCACCACCCCTCCGGCTGGCGCCAGGATGTAATAATATCCGTTGCGTTTATAAAACTTAGGTCCCTCTATAGTATGATTTACACCATCATTGCCATCAAAAACCAATACAGGTTCACTAATAACTTTTGTACCTTCCGCATTCATCTCACAAACCGTAATCACACTATTGAATGCGGCGCGACTGCCCGCCCACGCATGTACCAAATACACTTTTCCATCCTCATCCCACAACGGAGTAGGATCTATCATTCCTTTCCCAGCCTTTACCAAGACCGGTTTTTCCCATTCACCCAGCGGATCTTTGGTCTTTACCATGAAAATACCCCAGTCGGGATCTCCCCAATAGATAAAAAACTCACCGTTGTGGTAACGGATAGAAGGAGCCCATACCCCTTTTCCATGTTGAGGAGCGTTAAAGAAAATGGTCGGCTCTATCTCCTTCAAGGCATAGTTTGCCAAACGCCAGTTCACCAAATCCTTTGAATGAAGAATGGGCAATCCCGGGGTGCAGCCAAAACTGGAAGCGGTCATATAAAAATCATCACCTACGGCACAAACATCCGGGTCAGAGTAATCCGCATGAATAATCGGATTAATATACGTACCGTCCTTCTGATCGGACACCCATACCTTCGATACATACTGAGCATCTGCCTGTTGCCATGCACCGCATACTAAAGCCACTATAATCACTATTTTTTTCATTCTTACCTATTATAAAAATGCCCTGAAACAATCATTCTTACCTTAAAAAACATACCCCTTTAAACTTAAAAAATCACCTAACCTTCATTTGTTAACCTAATCTGTCTATAATACGGACAAGAAAACCAATACACTCAACGAAAGTGGTTATTTTTATAATACTTGTCCTTTATACTTTTTATATTCTTTTATTTCCTGATCCGTCACTGGCACGAGTTGCATGGCCGCACCGCCTCCTGGCTTCAATGCAAACTGCATGATTTGAGAGGAATCCACCAACAGACGGGTACATTTCACCTGAGTACGGGTCTTTATCTTATCTCCCCCATCCGTATAAATACGGGCCAGATAGGTCTTTCCCTTATCTAAAAATGAAAGATTTACCGATTGAGCAGAACCTTCATTATTAGTCAAAGCTCCTACAAACCACTCATTACCCTTGCGACGCGCCATAGTTATATGCTTACCCGGAGCACCTTCCAATACTTTTGTATCATCAAATACGGTTTGCAGATTCTCGAACCATTCTATTTCGGGCTCCCCTTGATAGAATGAGGGGCGGTCATACCAGAAGATAGTTTGTAAAGGACTGTAAAAAATCAATGAAGCCGCCAACTGATGAGCATGGGTGTTCTTCAGACGTTTGTCGAAATAACAGATGGTATAATCCGCCGCTCCATTAATCATACGGGTAAAAGGCAGAATCGTATTATGCGTAGCGTCGGGAAATTCCTCATTCCCCCGTATCCCTTCCTGAGTGAGCAGGTTAGGATAAGTACGGCTGAAACCGGATGGACGGAACTCATCATGAATATTAATCAACAATTTGTTTTCGGCAGCCAGACGAACCATATCATGCAGCCAAGTAGCCCAACGATGACTGGCATACTGTACGAAGCCGGATTTCACACCTACGACTCCCCACTTATGCAGCAATGGAAAAAGCTCACGCATCTGTTTCATCAGGGCATGCTGATTGACATACACCCATACGCCTACCCCTTTTTCTTTGCCGTATGCAATGACACGCGGCATATCCAGTTTGGAAACCACCTTTGTGGCATCTCCATCATGAGAAGTACAAGGCATATACCATTGCCAGTCAAACAACATATAAGGAATATGATGGGTGGCACAGAAATCAATTGTGGCTATGGCCCCTTCAGTGGTAATAGTCGTTTCACGCATAATCTTTCCGGGCCTGATCCAGTCCGTATCGGTTATCTCACAAGGAGGATTCAGATTCTGGATGATATCATTGTGTTCCAGCAATTCTCCCGGTTTATCGGCTGCCATGATAACTTTCCATGGGGTAGCGTAATAAGTGACAATATCCACAGGACTGTACATGACCGAAGTCAGTGTATTCTGTTTAGTCGGAGAAGCTACCAATTTAGTAAGACACCAGTCATCTACATCGGCATCAGTCAAAGCCACCCACAGCCCGTTGGAAAGTTCCACAGTCAAAGCCCGTTCCACCGGCTGTTTAATATCGTTAATGGCAAGGTGCTCAAAAGGCGCTTGCGCCCATTGCTCCGCCCACGCCATCGCACCGGGGGAAAATGTATATTCAGTCAGATCCCCCACCACTTTATGAAAAATGGCCTGTGGATGTTCAGGAAAAAAATAACGGAAAGCGATGCCTTCATCGTACGCGCGCACTTCAATATTCAAACGATAATTGGAACCATCTTTTTTGGAAAGATACATGGTTGCCTCATTATACGCCTCGCGAACCGTACTACGTTCTCCATACAGAGGATGCCAAGACTTGTTAACAGCAGGCTGATAGATCACACTATCCACCTCCAAATTATCCATCCAACATTTTACCTGATTTATTTTACGGGCAAGCGCCAGTTCCCAAGTACGGTTATCCAGCTGAAGACCGGCACGGGAGTTTCCGATAACCTCTCTGCCTCTATACTTTACCTGATATACTATTTCATTTACTGAAGAAGAAATTTTCTCCTGCCTGAACATAACTTCATGAACTCCCTCCGGGGACGTCAATTTCAATTCTTTAGAATGACCTGCATAAAGCGAAGCCGTACAGGTCAACGCATATGCTATGAGTATTATTTTTTTCATAATGATTACTTTTTAATTAGTAGTACGGATGAATCGGAAAACTCACTCAACGAAAAGAAAAATAAAATCTATAGGATAAAACAATTCACCGCAGAGACCTTCAGCATTAGTCCCTGCGGTGAATAAGGATGCACAAAAAAATTATAATTTTTGATTGTAACCTTCATTCAGTTCTTTGGTTTCTTTTCCTATTTTCACCCGTACAGGACCGGTTGCTGAATAGTACCAAACACCATGCTGCATATAGATTGCAGCATATACGTCATGATCCGATTCTAAAACAAAGTTACCTTTCTTTAGTGAACGGCCACAGCCAAGATACATCAGTTGAATCTGACCTTCTTTTTCTCTTATCAATCCTAACCCGCCACAGAATGAAACACGTTTGGAAGGATGATGAGCCTGCATGTCCGTCGCACTGAACAGATAATCCGCATATCCGTCCGCCGTATTCACCTTCACCCCGGTACAGCCATCATCTCCCTGCAAGGCTTCTACACCGAGCACATTCGGACCACTCTTTTTATACGCTTCATAAACAGAAACAAAAGGATGAGTATGAGCATTATTACCTTCCTGACGGACAATCAAAGCAGGAGTCGGCATAGGAGGCATACAAATATCGCCGGGAGTCAACCCTTTATTCATTGTAGTCGGGGGAGCATCCACCTGATAAATTTCACGTCCCTCACCTCCTGTCATCCATAAACGCGCCGTTATATCTTCGGGCATACTCCATGAAGCGATGAAATTCTGGTTATAATCGGATTTATGCAGATTGGAAAACCAATGATATCCTTCATGCCACGTTTTGTCAAACTTCTCCAAAGCCTCACCGGGAAGCTTGTTCCCTTCCGAATCAGTGATTTCCATCGAAGTACCTACATGATGGAACAAATAATCATTATCCGCCCTGTCCGACCGGAAAATATCCACATAATAACCACTATTCCCCGAAGTACGGACCATAGCGACCATTCTTCTTTTCTCACCGGCAGACACATCGGCAAAGTTGAGGTAAGGAGTTAATTCTCTATCATTTACGAATTCTCCCTCCTTCACCATAGGTTCCATAGCATGAATAGTGATATCTCCTTCCGTATATCCGGGTAAAACCGTATTAGAACCTGTAGGAGACTGATGGTATCCATGATCTTTGCTCCAATAGGACTCATAAGCCGCTGCATCCGGAGCCAACGCATAACCATACGCATAGAATTGTAAAGCCAACCCGTTCGGAGTGAGATGGTATCCTTTTTTACCACCATACAGAGTGAACATCATTTTATAATCTCCCTCCCAGTTCTTCATTGTAATAAAACGATGATGGGGAGAATAAGACGCACGCTCATTACTCTCTGCACGTACAGACGGGATGGTAGCTGTATAGGTACAAAGCCCTGTCCAACCGGCATTATTTCTGGAGTATTTCTTTTGAGAAATCCCTTTGTTCAAGGCACTTGCCACTTTTTCCACCCCCTCCTTATTATCTGTTCCGGTATAATAAGTCAGCAGATTTTCAAACGTCTGAAAATTAGCACTTCCCCCACGTGAATCACCGAACACCACCATATTGGCTGCATCGTCCATCCAAGGAAATACAGCCATTGCAGCTTTCTGCAAAATGGGGTTACCGGCTATGATATCTATCCCGGCACGTTTCAAGGGAGCCGCCCAATCAAGCAATGACTGCACTGTACCGAATGAATAACCGGGAGATTCCGGCCACAGCCCTGTCACCCGATCGTAAGTTTTCAATATATCGGGAATGGCATCATGATAGGGAGTAGATTCGTTCACCAGCAGATTCAAATAATACTCTTTTCCTTTACCGTCAGCATAAGCCTCATTATGATCGAGCACCAACATAGGACGCAGCATTATATTCCACCCGTTCACATTCCAGTTACCCGATTTGCCACCGCGTACCAGCCCTATATTGATAAAACGCTTAAAGACTTCGGCAGCTACCGTTTTTGTATCTTTCCCAATTGCTTTCAGATGAGCATGAGGATGCCGTATCAAATAATCGAAAGCAAAATCATACGCCATTGCCGCATGCATTACCAAATCATCATGTATCTGTTCGTAATCATAATAGCCGCAAATACCTCCCGGTTCCCAACCACCGACACTGCCACACGACTTTTCAGGGTCCAAAATAGGATTCATATAATACGTCCCTACCAACCACACATTAAATATATCTGTGGCAAAACGGGCAAACTTCTCTTCTCCTGTCACCCAATAAACAAAAGCGGCATTTTCTGCTAATGTCAAGATCTCGACATTATTCCCCCGTATCATGTGCCCGCTTTCCTTATAAGGCACTTTGACCGAAGGCTCCGAAGGATTTAATTTATTAATTCCCCACATATCACCTGTTTCATTATAAGAAGTGCGGTCCTCCAACGGAACATTGACATACTTATTCCAAGTACGCATTCCCGGCATTCTTACAGTGGGAACAGGAGCATTCCCCTCTCCATAGTCCCAATTCTGTTTTTTTAAATAACATTGAGTATAGCGCTCTCCATCTTTCCAATACATGGCCAGCCGGAAAGTTATCCATTCGGGATCAGTCTGATGACGATCCACATATTTTTCCACTTTGGAGCGGATAGCTGCAAAGGCTTCCCCAGCCCAAGGCTCATTTTTCACTTTTTGCAGAACAGACGCTCTATCCGCCGGAGAAACATATACACAAGGGTGTTGCTGCGCCTGAACAGCCGACATACACCCTATCCATAAAATAAAGGTTACTAAAATATTTTTCATACTCATTTATTGATTTACTATCTTGGTTACCGTTTCAGACAGGACAGGACTGCCATAAAAAGAAGAGAAGCCGTCTTTTTTATTAGCTCCTCCCTGTACGTGAGCTATAAAGAAACCATACACGCTATCACGTTTATTTATCCACGGGTAAGCACCAGCCCATCCGGGAGAACTAATCTGATAAGCTTCTCCTGTAGTCTCATCAACCAGTTCACGCCATTCACCTAATCCATAGATACCAGTGTGGTGCTGTCCTAACGCTTTCTCAACATACTCACCAGGAGCAACAACAGCATTCCGTACCTGATCTACCTGCATAGTTTGAACTGTTTCCGGTTTCAATATCTCTTTGTTCCCGAAACGTCCGTTATGATAAATCATTTTCAAGAAACGGATATAATCATTCAGCGTGGTACACAATCCACCTCCCAACATAGGAGCATGTCCCCCGTCAGTATTAACCGGAGTAAAATGAGAGCCAGTCATTTCCAAAGGAACGGCAATTAATTTCTGAAATAAAAATTCAAACTCTTCCCCCATAGCTACTTCGGCCATACGTCCGGCTATTTGCATGGCCAATCCTCCATATTCAAATCGAATTCCCGGTGCAAAAACAGTATCCAAAGGCAATATCTCTGTGACAGCCGAATCCAAATGATTGTAATTGTCCACCCGGGGAGCAGGCAGGTAAGGACGTACACCGGAAGTATGAGAGAGTAATTGACGCAAAAGGATATCGCCTTTCGCATCGCCCCTGAACTGCGGTAACCACTTCTCTACAGGATCATCCCAACTCAAATCCGTCCGGTCCACTACCGCACCAATTACGGCAGCAGCCACCCACTTGCCGGCAGAAGCGACATACACTTTTGTATCTCCGGTGAAAGAGCCATACGTCTTTTCAAACAACACTGAATCATTCTTTATCACACATATTGCTCCCCCCGGATAGTATCCCTTATCCATCCAGGTACTGATTATGGAATCCAAAGGGGTAAAATCATAAGTTACATTCTGTTTACCTTGCCGTAAACAAGAAGTCACAACCAAGCCAACAGCCAATATCAAAATAAAAACGAATCCTCTATTCATATTCCTATATCATTTGATTAGTCAAACCATATATAAATACGAATCAAAGGATTCATTTACTCATCTAATAATGAAATTTATTCTTTCTCCAAATCCCAATATACCACATAACGCTGCCGATGAATATTGTACAACGGTTCTATCACATCTCCTTGCGAAGTCGTAAACTTTAATTCCGTACCGACACGCTGTACACTGCGTTCAGGATGCTTGACATCGAGTTTTAACGTAGTGCGAAGTCCTGCAGGGATATGATAATCATACGTATAATAATCATTGTACAAAGCAGGATTGGAATCGGGCGCAGGTGCCTGCATTCCTTCTGTTCCCCGCTTACCGGCCAACACTACCGGACCATAAACCAACGCTCCTTTTTGAGGATTATCCGGGGTCGTTTCCACACGGAGACACATAGGATAATCAGCCGTAATACGGTCACCGTCTTTCCATAGACGAGTAATGGCAATATATGAACCTGGCTTCTGTTTCACCGCTATCTTTTTGCCATTCACAAACACTTTCACTCCCTTGCTCCATGAAGGATAACGAAGATAAACCGTAGTCTCTACAGGATTTTGGGCTCTTATGGTCAGAACAGTGGTCTCCTCTGCCGGAAAATCCGTTTCCTGCCGGAGAGTCAATCCTTTCTCGCGCCAATTAACCACCGAGGGGATAAAAAGATTCACATAAATGCCTTTGTCATTGTGATAATAAATAGCTTCTCCATATTTAGCATGGTTCTCAAAACCGCTTCCCACACAACACCAGAAAGAATTTTCTTTCGTACTATACACCTTATGCGAGCCTGAAAGCAAGGGCAGGAAATATGTTACCATACCGGTCTGAGGATCTTGCTGTCCCAAAATATGGTTGTAAAGGGCCCGTTCATAATAATCCGCAATGGCAGCATCGGCTGTCCAGCAGAACAAATGACGGGACAGTTTCAACATATTATAGGTACAACACGTTTCCCCAGTATAACCTGACACATGCTTGGAGAACCGGGCCGGGTCAAAATAATGTTCCTTGTCACTACTGCATCCAGGGGCAAATGTATGATGGTCTATCATAGTATGCCAAAAGAAATCGGATAACTTTCTGCTGTTCTCATCCTCTGTCAATTCATAATTGCGAGCTTCGGCTATCACTTTCGGAATGAATGTATTGGTATGTTTAGTACCCAAATCATCACGTAGTTCCTTTAACGGATCAATCACTTCATTATGGTAAAAGAATTGAGCCAGCCACCGATGACGTTCGTCCCCGGTTATCGCATACAAATTATAAAAGGACTCATTCACTCCACCAAATTCATTCCGTATCATTTTTTGACGTGTAGTCTCATCCAAAGGTTTGAGTTTATGATATGCCCAGTCGGCCATACGGATAACAACCTCCAAAGCTTTCTGATTGTCACTGTAAAGATACTGGTCTATCAATCCAGAGAAAAGCTTATGAAGCGTGTACCACGGTGCCCATACACTGGTACCACGGATATTCCGATTGATCAATTCTTCAGGATAAGCACTCAGATAGCCGTTACCCAATGCGGTTTGTACCTCCGCCAGGCCATTCACCAGACTATCCCCTTTTTGTTTGAACTGTTCACTGCCGGTTGCCGCATACATCAAGCCGTAGGCAGAAAGCAAGTGCCCTGTGGTGTGTCCACGCAATTCACAGTCCAAGGACTCCCATCCACCTAACTTCTTTACTGTCATATAACCACCTTCACGACCTGCAAACACGCCAGCATTGGTACGAAAACTATGCAACAGCCTGTTCACCTCTATAGAAGCCATCCACATAGAATCACGCATCATATTTTCACGAAAACGGCTTGGAAGCAAACGAACATCTTTCAAATCAAAACTCTTGACTTTCATCGGAGCCACGGTTTCTCTCTTCAACTTTCCGGCATGTTGGCCGGGATAAACAGACTGGGCCGTCAAAGCACCCGACATAGCCAATAACCCGGCTACAACTAAAATTTTCTTCTTCATTGTCTTTTTCTAATTAGTTCCTCAATCGACATTCAAACTTGCTACATAATACGATAAAAGAGAGAAAAACACTCAATGCTTTTCTCTCTTTTCATAAATAGGTCCAACTATAAAACAGTTTTTTATCTACTTTATCTTTATTCCTTCGATATATTCATTCGTGATAAAACCCTTTAAATCCTTTATCTTCTCTCCATTAACCACCACATTTTCAAACGTAATATTCCGCACCATCCTTTCTTTATCCAGCCCTTTTATCAACGAAGGATTCTCGCCTACTCCGTTATAAGTAATATTACGGAAAGTTACTCCATCAATGCTCTGTCCGGGCTGTTTGTCATATTTAGGATTGAAACGAATGTTGATATGGAACAATTTTCCTTCTTGAATACTTTCCACCCGAATATCCTCAAATAAAATATTCTTCACCCTGTTTCTATCACCGGCATCTATAGCCATACATCCCTGATAAGGCACATCATCTTCATCATGTTCCAAAATATCAATATTCCGAAAAATCAAATTTTCAATGGTCTCACCTATCAAGGACTCCGGATCACCATGACCACCTACATTGATAGGATGAGCAATATCCGCCCAAAGAATGGAATTCTGTACAGTGATATTATCCGAACCGCCCCACCAGTTCCAACGATGATTATATAAAGCAATGCAGTCATCACTATTACGCATAAACACATTGTCTATCAATACATCGTGACAGCACATCATGTCAATGCCATCACTCCAACCTTTGCAACTAAAAGATTTCAAATTTCTGATTGTCACCCCTACAGAACCTCCTCCGAATACCGTGTAATGATCCGGATTGATCACCGTTATGCCATCCACCACTACATTTTTAGAATCTGTTATTTCAATGCCACGAATAGGATGATCCAAGATACCTCTACCCACAATACGTACATTTTCGGCTTTATCCACCCATAGTTTTGCTTTCACAACTGCTCCCGGAGCCAAATAAACCGTCGTATTACTTGGTATCCTTATCTGATTGTTTGGCAAATCTTTAGGTCGATGCACTCCCGGCCCAAAATACATCACTCCTTTCTCTTCTTTCGAGTAAGTCTCCGTTTCCATCGGATTGGCAAACACATGAAGGTTATGCAACCTATCCCCATTAAACTCCACAGAAAGATATCGGGGTTTATCAAGCATAAATGTAATCACATTCTTATATTGTACATAGCGTATATCATTTACCTGCGGACGAATATCTACCTCATGAATCGTTCCATTATTCTTTTTTACCATTACCTCCACAAGACTGCCCATATCAAACTGTACCATCGAAGCATCTTGTACCCTATCCATATCCACCTGCACATTATATTCAAACAGGTCTTTCCATTCACCCCCCGGAACACGGACACGGACTGTATAATCATCATTATGAGGCATACCTGTTTTCAATCCTTCGGGATAAGTCACCAACTGAGCCTGTGCAACCGCACAACACACCATAAAACAAAAGGCTAATAACTTTTTCATTTTTATGCTTTTCTTTTTAAATACGTTTGATAAGCATTTTCCACTCAAAAATAAAAGCCTATTAACCATTTTCTCATCAACAATGATCTTATCTTCTAGAATTTATTCCGTTCCACCTCTTTTCCTTCCTGAAAGAATACCACTTCATACGATGCGTTATCATCTGATAGTAACATATCCGAATCAAACATCAGACACTCAATCTCATAAGGTTGCAATGTTTTCAAAGCAATCCTTCTTTGGCTGGAACCGTTGCATATCACCTCAACTTCCGTCGGTTCCGATGCAGACAAACCAAAGTTCTGTATCTCTACCTTCAACCCACCTTTTTCTTTATCAAACAGAGGGCGACGGGCGGAGAGCAGAGCCGGCCGATAATTCACGTATGGCAAACGGGCATAACCATACAACATATTCCCTTTTTTATCTTTACCTATCATTTTAGGAGCAAATTCATCCGAAGTGATGCCACTGCCCTTCGCTTTAAAGACCACAATCAAATCTTTGCCCGACACCTTGGTCTTCACAGGCTTGCAACCACGTCCAAAATTCACTTCGGTAAATGAACCGAATCGCAACGACTTTACATCCACATCTGTCTGCGGATTAAAACCTGATTCGGCAGCAATCTTTACCTCAATAGTACGAGTAGACGGAGTGATCTCTTCTTCATTCAAAACAGACAATAGCATTCCTTTATTCAGAGGAATACTTATATTTTTGGAACTATGTTTATCGTTAGGCAGATCGTTCCATTTAATGGTATCAATCACGGCAAAATTCATTTGGACAGCACGCCCCTTCTCATCCTGAAAAACTTTAGGGCGCTCATATTTAAACCAATGTTCCACCGCTCCATCCTTATGGAATGATACACCCGGCACGTATGCTTCCCCTTGTTCTGTCACCCAATGCACTCCGTCCTTGGAACGCTGATAGAAAGCAATTCTGCCCAACCAGTCATTCACGATCAAGTGATATTGCAACTCATCCCGCCATACCACGGGATCTTCGAATCTGCCTTCCACATCCGGATAAACTCGTTTGTCAGTCAACTGCATATAAGGTGAAAGTCCGTCTTTACTGATCCAGACACCTCCACCCCGACATACCATCAAGTAAGAATCATCCTGACGGCGGGCAAAAGTCAAATTGGAAAGCCCCTCTATGATTTTTCGGTCACGAGAATCAAAACTGAATTTACCATACGTCCACACCTTGCTGTCCACCCCGTCTGCTATATAGTAACCGTCAATCACATAGACCACGACACGGCCATCCTTTAACTGGAACGCTTCCGGATTATGTCCTTTTCCCACAGAATTTTGAATTTTAAAAGGTCCTTCCAACCGATCACTTACTGCATGGAAAACAGTAGAATTCGACCAAAACATGTGCCCTTTCGGAGAATCCTCAGGCCAGCCACACACAAACAAATGGTATTTACCATCCGTATCCTGCAATATATTTCCTCCCCAAAAAGAAACTCCGGGAAGTTCTATTCCATTATCCACATAACGATTCAGTACACTGTCCGTACCCCAAATCCCCTTAATCTGAATGCCGTCCGGCATAGGAAGGAAACGGTCCATAAAACGTGCGCCTTTTACTAAATGCTGCCATTCGGCAGGACGTTCACGCTCGGTTATCTGCGCATCTACTGAAGTTAAAAAGAAGCTTGCCGCTATTAAAAAGAAGAGTTTTTTCATTGTGTCATTCATTACACGTTAACAAATCGTTTATTTATGTGCTCAAAAATAAAAAGATTAAGCTGACCTAAATATAAGTCAGCTTAACAAAAAGCACGTAAACCTTTGCGTAAAATAAAATACCTTAAGAAGCCACCTGTGGATTTATTTAACCAAACATGGGATTACAACTGACTAACCTCTTCGAATGTCAATCCTGTAATTTCCATAATATCTTCTGTAGAGAATCCTTTTTCTTTCATTCTCCGGGCATTTCGAAGAACACCTTCTTTAATGCCCTCTTCACGACCTTCTTCACGACCCTCCGCACGTCCTTCTAATCGTCCCTCTATCTTTCCCTCTATCTTTCCCTCTATCTTTCCCTCCAACTTAGCAGAATCAAGAACATCATTCTGGATCATCAAAGCGCTAAGATGTTCATCATAGGCATGGCGTTCCTGAGGCGTCATTGAATAATATTTCAATTTTTCACGTGCCTCACCCAATCCGGGAGCAGTCGTGTCAGGACGGATAATACCCGTCTTCAAATATTCTATCCATTCCTCTAAAGGGGTCACCGCCACCTTGTTAAACTCATTCACACGGATCAGAAAATACTCCGGATAAATTTCGGAAGGCATACGGGGCACAATGGCATCCTTTTCCCGAGTACTCACTTGAAGAAAGTCTCCTGTATGCACTCCTTTAAATATATTCTGCCCATGATAAAGATAATCAGTTCCATGACCAATATCGAAATAAAGAATGCTGATAGAATATATCTTTTTAACTTTATAATAAGTCTCGCCCAATGAGATATGTTCTGTAATGGCTTTAGCCACTCCATACAGGATACGCTCCAAATAATACAGCTCACGCGTATTTTGAATCTCGATGATAACAATCTCATTTTTACTATTGAGAGCTTTGATATCAACCCGATTGAACTTATCATTCTCCGTTTGCTGGTTACCCTCGCTTTCCAAAATCTCCACTATATGAATTTCATCACCTATCAGTACCGTAAGGAATCCTTCGAGCACACCAAAATTAGCTTTATGACGCAGCAGACGCTTAACAGCCCAATCAAAGCGGATATATTTATCTTGTAATTCCATAAGAATATAATTTATTCATTTTCAATGGACAAAGATAGCAAAAAGGATCATTCTTTAAAAATTATCCTACCTAAATAATTACCTTTTCTTTTTATTTCGCAAAGATGATTTCTTTTATATGCTCTCTCTAAAAAACACCGACCACAGAGTTTTAAATCTTCTTGAAGCTCTTGCTTGAAACTACCTTTTTTCATTTTACAAATACAATATCACCTACATGTTCCCCAACAAAGAAACGCGCCATGTCCGACGTTTTATACCATGCAGGCTTACCGGTCATATCATCCGATATAACTTTACCGTTTATCTTCAGATTCTCAAAACGAATATTCTTCACCATCCGTTCCTCGTCGTAGCCAACGATATGTGAGAATTCGGCATGATCGCCATTATAGGTAATATCTTTAAAAAGCACATTCTCAATGCCCCTGCCCGGAGCCTTGCAATACTTCTTATTGTAAAATATACGCAGATTCACCAATTGTCCTTGCCGGAAATTCTCGATGCGGATATTCTCGAACCGTACATTCCGGACCAGATTATTATCACCTGCATTGATAGCCAGACAGCCTTGATAATCCACTTGCATTTCCCGATGATCCAAAATATCAATGTTCCGGTAAGTCAGATTCTCCATCACTTCATTCCTATCCACATCTCCGTGTAACCCGATAAAAATAGGGTGCGCCACATCTGCCCACAAGGTAGAATTCTGCATTGTCACATTACGGCATCCGCCATGAAACCCCATACGTGTAGCATACACGGTAGTGCAATCATCGGAGTTACGGCAAAATACTCCATCAAACAAGACGTTGTTGCTGGCAAATACATTCATACCGTCCCCCCACCCATATGAACTGACAGCCTTTACATTGCGGATTGTCACACTGTCCGAACCTCCAGTGGGGCATTGGGTTGTGATGAGACCTTCCACATATATATTTCGTGAATTAATAATGCTGATGCCTGCCCCACGACCTTCGGGATGCACCTCACCCCGTCCCAGAATTTTCACATCACGGGCATTGACCGCACGGATACATCCACGCACAATGGCCCCACCTGCCACATAGACCGTCTTTCCCGAAGGAACATTAAGTGTATCGCCGGGTAACTGATGTATTCCCGGAGCAAAATAAATCAGATTCTTATCTTTCAATTTCTTCGGGCGATTTTCATCTATCGGATTCGCAAAAAGATGAAGATTATGGAATATGTCTCCATTTACCTCAATGGACAGATTACGCGGACGGTCTAGCGTAAAAGTCATCGTACTGCCGCTAATCTGCGGAGTGATACCATACGACAACGGACGCACCCTGCCACTCTTTACTTCTCCTTTATTATAGGTAACGGAAACTTCCACCTGACCGGAAAAGTCAAAATATCCCATTGAGGCTAGTTCAACATGATGCTTCGTCTGGCGTACTTCATCTACTTTCATCGGATAAGTAACTACTTCTTTCCATCCACTGCCAGATTGCCTCACCCGAACTGTAAAATCGTCTTTCAACTCCACCCCGTCACTAGGAACCGTATAAGTTATCAACTGGTTTTGTGCATAAAGAATACAGGTCATCATCCATAAAAGACCTGTCAAGCATAATGTTCTCATTCTTTTCATTTGTAAAGTCTGCTATTTATTTTAGAATATACGTTCAATAACTATCAATCACTCAAAGCGCCTACCAGCAATTCTAATATACCACAATTTCATTATCAATTAGGGCATGAAATAATCCTTTACCTAAAGAATATTCTTATTTCACACCCTAACTACTATAAATCAGTCTATTGATTTTCGATTTATCCTTCAGTTTTTATTACCAACCAGGATTCTGCGTTAATTGCGGATTCAAACGTATCTGCTGACGAGGAATAGGATCTAAATAATCCCTTTGTGTATAAAGCAAATTACCAGCCAAAGTTGCTATAGAACGTCCATAGTCAGGGTCGTTAGGATCAGAGCCCTCATAAAGCCCATAAAGCAAAGGATATTTTTCTGGATAATAACAGGGTTCACCGAAGTAAGTGGCATCATTGGCTTTCTCTGTTTCGTATGCCGTCCCCAAAACATGTCGACCCAATTTACGACCAGTCAAGTTAATATGCGCAATACCCCAACGTTTTAAATCGTCCATACGAAAACCTTCACCAAAAAGTTCACATGCACGCTCTCTACGTATTTCATCCAACATATTCATTTTTTTACAAATAGTTTTTCCTGTAGCATGATCCCAATAACCAGCATCCCAAACATTAGCAATTAACGCATTGGTCAAAGGAGCCACTCCAGCACGAGCACGATTTTTATTAATAGAGAAATTAAGATCTTCATCTGAAATGTTTCCATTATTCAATTCACAAGTCGCCTCGGCATAAATACAATGCACCTCTGCCAAACGAATCAATGGAAAATCTGCAGATTCTGTATTATCCGGACGATTTGCCCCTTCAATCAAATACTTACGGCTGCTGTATCCCCCCATTGTACTATTATTTCTAATTGTGGGATGGAAGACTGCACAAGAACTACTATATACGGGATCAGTAGGATCATAATGATCATTGTCCTTAGGAAACACAGGAGTAGGATAAGGTTGACTAGCATCCATACGTTGACGTCCATCTTCAGTACGGCTACTATAAGATACACGGTCAGGTAAGAAAGTACAACCAACAAAACGATAATCACGATTACGATATTCACCTATAAATGTTGCATATCCCTCGAATTCTGGATTATTCTGCGCATCAGACATACTACCTGTATAACTGATACGAATAGGAAGTCCATTACGACAAAGGAAAGATTCACCAAACTGAGCACTCATACCCGTTGCTGCACCTACCATGACCGAATGCGATAAATTAATACCACCACGACTCAGATCGTAGTCATATTTTTTTGAGAAAATAAATTCTTTATTCGTACTTTTTCCAGCACTTTTGAAATTAGGAATATTTCCACCCTTATCATCAATATTAAACAAATAGTAATAACTCAAAGAATCACATTCTGCCCACAACTTATAAGTTCCACTTTCAGCTTCTTCTATCACCTCTTTTGACATCTGCTTTGCTTCTGTCAACATATCGGTTATAGAAGGATATCCTTCCGGTTTAACAGTTCCTGCCCCCTGCGAACTCCCATCACCATCTAAATCATAATTGATAGCAGGAACATACTTTTCCCACGTAGCCTCATAAAGCAATACTCTGGCCAAAAAAGATTTGGCAGCTTCCTTGCTTACTTTTCCTTTGCTTCCTTCCGGAATTTCCGTTTCTTTAGGCAAACGCTTTACAGCCTCTCTTAAATCGGACATAATAAAGGCTGCCACCTCATACCGACTGTTTCGCGGGGCCTGTAACACTCCATCACTAACAGTCAACACATGGTCTGAAATAGGCACACCACCAAAATGTTGCAACAAATAAAAATGCTGCCATGCGCGAAAAAAATAAGCAGTCCCCACAGACTGGGCAATATCACTTTGGCTACCATCATAAGCTTCTGCCTTTTCCAACAATATATTGCAAGTACGGATATGCGAATAAGGCTTATCCCAACTCCAATTTCCTTCCGATGCCGAACCACCTCCATTGCTTCCTAATCCACTGATATCCGTCCCTCGGTCCATTATATCACCGTATGACGGCTTATTATCCAGATTTTTCCATCCAATTACATTATATAAAGCATTGGCTGCCTGTTCAAAATGTTCAGGAGTCTTAAACACAATAGCCTCTGTTCCCTGAGACAACGGTTCTTTATCAAGAAAGTCACTGCATGCAGTCAATGACATCACCACAGCCGATGCAAGAAAAAATTTATTTATTATGGTTTTCATATGTTTATATTTTAACAGGTTATTAGAATGTAACATCTACTCCGAATGTCAGCAATCTGCTGAACGGGAATGTGTTATTTGAATTTTCACCATATTCCGGATCATATCCATCCTTTACTTTTGTCCATTCCCAAAGATCATCACCGGAGAAGTAAACTCTCAATTTACTGAGTCCGGCTTTTGAAATCCACTTTTGAGGCAATGAATACCCCACTACCAAAGATTTCAAACGGACATACCGATTATTCTGAACACTGACATCTTTATTATTATAATTCCACTTATTAAAATTCTGGTCACGTGAAGCAATAGTATATTCTGCATCCCGATTATTCTCACTCCACATTTTCCCTGCGAAGTTTTTATTTTGCAGAACATAATTTGTAGTCCATGGAGCAGCCAAATATCCACCTCTTAACAATACTTGTTTACCTACTCCTTGGAAGAAAGCCGAGAAATCGATTCCTTTCCATTCCAATCCCAATTTAAAGCCAAATGTCAAACGAGGGGCCATATCTCCTGCATAGTAAAGATCATCTTTTGTTATAGCACCGTCACCATTCAAATCGACTACTTTACGAGCCCCCGGACGAAGTGTATTAGTAGATGCCTCCTGAGGTGCAGGAAGAATATTATTAGCTTTCGGTCCTGAATGATCCGCATTCCAATAATACTTCTCATAATATGCAGCCACTTCATCTGCACTTTGGAAAATACCATCAGTTTGGTATACATACAATGCTTGTCTTGGCATACCGATTAAGCGATTTTCATTCTTACCCTCATTAGGTACATTTTCATTATTAGCTAATTCAAGCACTTTTGACCATGCATCCGAAAGAGATCCTCCAATGTTATACTTTACCTGACCTATTTGATCATTCCAATTCAAAGCCAACTCCCAACCACGGGCACGAAACTTACCATTGTTGGTTTTAGGAGCAGCCGCACCTAAAATAGAAGGATATTGTACATCAATAAACATACCGTTATTGGTCTTGATAAAATAATCAAATGAACCTCTCAAACGATTGCTAAGAAAAGCAAAATCCACTCCCACATCGTGGCTGTCAATAGTTTCCCATGTACGTTCCGCAGATCTCATACCGTCTACCCACAATGAAGTATGCGTACCGGGATTTACACCAAAAATAGTCGTACCAGTTTTGATAGTAGCAAATCTCTCGTAATTGTCAATACCTTCCACACTACCTGTTCTACCATAATTGTAACGCAGCTTCAAATCACTCAACCATGAAACATCTTTTAAAAAGTCTTCATTTGAAAGTCTCCAAAAACCAGAAATAGAATAAAAATTTTTCCAACGTTGTTCTTTCGCCAACTTAGAAGACCCATCCCGACGACCCAATACCTCTATTGAATATTTATCAGCATAAGTATAATTCAAACGCCCTAAATAAGAAACCAATCCCCAAGAATTCTGTCCACCATATGCCTCATTATTATTTCCATTCACCCATACATCCAAATCTGCTAATCCAGACCCCGGATAAACAGCACCGGATTTACGAACCGCACCTACCCTTTTATATGTTTCTTGTTCGGCAGTCATACCCAACATGGCAGAAACGCTATGCACATCAGCAAAAGTACGATTATAATTAGCAAAAGCACCTAAAGTAATGTTTTCCCATTTCGCTATTTCTTCTTTCAATTGTCCGGGACCTTGCTTATTACCAGTCTGTGTACCTACCCAATCATAATATTGTACTTTATTCTTCACTTCCTGCATATTTCTCTGTACAGTCTTATAAGCCCCCGAAGCTGAAATAGAAAGTCCTTTTACCCATTTAGAAAAATCATAAGTTGCTTTAGCACTTCCTCTAAAAGTTGTCAATGAATTTTTCTTCTCCCCTCCTTGGGTCAACCCACCAATAGGATTCCGGTTACCACTAAATGTATCATAAGCCTGACCATTTTTATTATACACAGTCCAAAACCAAGGATCAAAATATCCAGCTCCCACATCAGTAGTTGGGGTTATAATATCACGTTTGTCATACGACATACTTGTTTCAAATTTCAAAGCATCTGTCGCTTGATAATCAGCATTTAAACGACCACTATATTTTTTTTCTCCATCATTAGCAACTTTCAACTGTGAATTATTATCCGCATACCCCAAAGACGCTCGATAACTAAACTTTTCATCTGCTCCAGAAATACTAATCGAATGCTTTTGAGAAGTTGCCTGACCATAAAGATAATCCATCATATACACATTTGGGTCCCAACGTTCCACTTTATCACCATTTTGTAATGTCAAGACTTTACCTGCACGAAGAGCATTAAAAAGAGTTTCCCCCTTATATACTGTTGGTGCACCAGTAGCCGGATCAATATCCGATTGATCCAAAGTAGGACCACCAAAAGAATTAAATATCCACCAATTTACAGCTTTATGAATTTCATCAGCAGTAGTTAAACTAGGATTTAAAGCGGCAGCATCATTATATTGAGCTTCATAAAACATATCCAACCATTCCCGATTATTTGTAATAGGAGGCTGAATACCGTTAATTGTGCGACTAACAGAGCCACTATATGATATTTGAGCCTTTCCTTTTTTACCACGCTTTGTTGTTACCAGTACAACACCTGAAGCCGAACGGGCACCGTATATCGCAGCCGAAGCATCCTTCAAAACTGAAATATTTTCAATATCACTTGCATCCATAGCATTTAACTCATCCAATGAACCTGTTATACCATCAATGATAACTAATGGAGAAGATTTTCCATTAACAGAAATATCACCACGTATTTTCATCTCTGCTCCCTCACTACCCGGACGAGTAGAAGTGCGTGTAATAGTCAATCCCGGAACTTCACCTTGCAAAGCTACTGTAGCATTAGCAATACCCTTATTTTTAAAAGCCTCATCCCCCTTGATCTGACTAATAGAACTAGTTAAAGAAGCTTTCTTTTGGGCACCATAACCAACTACTACTACTTCATCCAGCACCTCAGTATCCTCTTTCAAAACGACCTTAACGTTTGTTTTCCCTGATATATTAACTTCCTGAGTCTTGTATCCGATATAAGAAATGACCAATATGCCTTTTTCCGGAACATTATTCAATGTAAAATTACCATCAAAATCGGTAATTGTACCATTAGTCGTGCCTTTTACTTGTACCGTAGCACCAATTACCGGTTCTCCTGTAGCATCCACCACTTGCCCTTTTACCGTTCCAGTCTGCATAACAGTCTGCACCCCATTCACCTCTGCAAATACAGTCTGCGGGCTACCTGCCAACAAGGCAGAAGCCATCACCGTAGAAAACAAGATTCTTCTCGATGAAAATTTAAAGAATTCGTTTTTCATAAACTTAAAATTTAATATTAACAGTTTTATTGTTGTTTTCTTATTATATACACTGTTTGATAAACTCGCGCACCTCATGCCGCCCTATCCTTAAATGGTTTTCAACGGTACGGTGCGAAAGATTTAATTCCGCTGAAATATCTGAAATAGATTTGTCTTCAAAACGACTCATTGCATAAATAGTACGACGCCGTGGAGGAAGCAAAGACAATCTATATTTCTCACACGCTTCCAAATCATTGGCCACCACACGAAGTTCTGTTTCATTTGTATAAGCAACCGTATGCTCATATAAATAAGAAGTAACTTCTTGCCTCTTATAATAACGACGTAAATAGTCAGTTACCAAATTACGAGCAATAGTAAAAATAAAATACTTAATAGTCTCTGCACAGAGCATCCGATCGTAGTCCATCAGCCGTACATACACATCTTGAGCCAAGTCTTCCGCCTCTTCTTTATGAGCTATCCTATAATAGATATACAGATAGACCGAATGATGATAATTCGTATAAGAATCCTCTATTAATTGAGTAGATTTCATGGATATGTTTTTCATGTCTTCAGCTTTTTGGGTTACATTTACGAATGCAAATATAGAAGGTAGAAGGACAAGAAAAACACTTTTTCTATTCTAATAAATCTCATATCATTACCCTAGACCAAAGACAGACTAATCCGCTAGTTTATAACAGATTAAGAATTTGACACACTCAGTATCATATAATAATTTGAGACTCTCAACAAAAAATAGAGAGGTTATTCATTGTTTTTCCCAATACTTCGGATGTACTCATTGGGAGTGATATTAGTCGCTTTTTTAAAATATCGAAAGAAAGAAGCTCTTGAACTGAACCCACACAACTCAGCCAAAGCACTCAAAGTGTATTTAGCATATTCATCTTTCTCCACCAAGCGCTTGAATTCAGCTATGCGATAATCATTGATATAATCATAATAATTACGGTTTAGATACTGATTAAATAAATAGGACAAAGTATGAGATGATGTGCCAATGGACACAGCCAAATCGGCAATCTTCAAATTAGGATTAGTATAAGGTTTTTCTCTATGCATAACAATCTCCAATTTCTCAGCCAACCGTTTACATTCCTCCACACTTATCTTATTTGTCCTGTATTTCTCTTCCGCTACAATATGGGATTCCTCAACTGGCTGAATCTCCTTTTCTATAACTTTAGCAGAGTCAGGCATCAGTTCTTCCCTTTCGTTCTCCACCTCTTTCTTTTTTTGATAAAGGACAGCAATGCTTCCGGTCACCACAGCTATCACGATGAACACTATGCTCCATATACTAATAGAAGACGCTATTTTAACCGTTAGCTGAGTTTCTGACTCTGGATTCCCCATCTGTCTTACTTTAAAAGTATAATTACCGGACGGTAAATCATAATAAGTAATATCCGAACGACCTGTCAAAGCCATCCATCCGGTATCCTCACCCTCTAATTGATATTCGTATGACATAAAAGCAGGTGCCGTATAACTGAAATCAGAAAAGTAAAAGGTAACATTCTTCTGAGAAGCTTCCAATGAAATTTCACTCTTGCCGCCATCTCCCACAACAGATTGCACTACAGATTTTCCATTTACACATATATCTGTTATGGCAACCGAATAGGGAACGGATTTCCTCTGATTCATCCGCACTGTATCCAAATACAGAAGCCCTTTGGAGTTTCCAAACCAAATGCCGTTCTCATCACGTACCGGCGGACAAAGAGTAAAAATGGAACTGGGAATACCATCAACAAAATTATAAGGAATAAAATGGTCTTTCTTATCATACCGGAACAAACCATTGTTAGTTCCCAGCCATAACCACTTTTCACGATCCTCTACAATAAACATACCATCATTCCCATCCAAAGGAGTCCCCGGCTGCAAACGCCTAAAAATAGTCATAGACAAATCAGAGATAAAAAGAGAGCCTTTGTCCGGAAAAAAATAAAGATCATGGTTGGAATCTTCGTAGATCACTCTTATTTTTTCCTTATGAATAAATCCCTCAGGAAACACATCGGTTTTCAATGTCCGGGCAGAGGGGTCCCAAATGCACATTCCATTCTCTGTACATATCCATCCTTTATGAGTGGAATCAAAATAGATTTCATATACGTTCCCTTCTGGCAACTTAGAATTGGCACTGGTATAATGAGCTATCTGTCTGCCGTCTTTATAGCAGAATATTCCTAAAGATGTTCCTATCCACAAATTCTTTTCACGATCCTGCTTGATACAAAAAATATGTCCCTTACTAAAAGGCATTCCTCCATCCGGTTCAAAATCTCTGAGTGTCAAAGTCGCAGGATTTAAAACATACATTCCACCACCGTATGTACCTATATAATACTCATTCTGATAATACAGACAACTGAAAATCATATTTGAGCGTAACTGTGGAACCTTGAAACTTTTATAACGATGATTTTCTTCGTCAATATAAAAAAGTCCGTCACGAGATCCAATCAGTTTCTCTTTCTCTTTGATAGCAAGTGCACGTACTGGCATATCTCTGGAATCAAAAAAAGGAGCATACGTATAAGTGGAGAACAGCCCACTCTGATATAATGTGTAATCCAACCCCAGCTGATAGAATCCTACCCAAATCAAACCTTCTTTATCAACCAAAACAGAATAAACGGAATTAGAACGCAAAGTTTCATCCTTCCCTGTTTCATGACGCATGGAACGAACAACTTTCTTTTTATCCGTTGATACAAAATGAACTCCGTTACCATCGGTTCCCACATACAAAAGGCTTTTCCCATCACCGGATAAAGAAGAAATTACATTACAACCTACATCAACAAAACGAGCAAATTCTTTAGTTTGTGTATCGAAACTGATGATTCCCTGCCCCATCGTTCCTAAATAAAGCATACTCCCAATCCTAGCTATATTCTTAAAAGAACAAACATGCTTCTCTTCCATCACATTATGATAAGCCTCTATTTTTCTATCTGAAAGTCGCAGAGAATAAAGACCATTCTCCGTAGCCATCCAAAGTATTCCATCTTCTCCCAAATTCAAGCCACCAATAGAGTTCGCCGCCGACAACATATTAGGATCTATCATAATTTGGTTCAAGCTACCTCCTTTATAAATGAAAAGCCCCCTTTCTGTTCCGATATAAAGTATTCCTTTCCCATCATGTAAAAGAGAGCGCACAGCATATCCTATCGTTTCACGGGCAATGGGCTCCAAACTATTTTTCTGCTTGCTAACACGCCATAATCCACTACCATTCCCCATCCACAATTCATTGCCAGGCATCTCAGCAATGGCATTTACCCGTTTCAATTTTTCATCTGAACCCGGAATAAGATAATGCTTGAAATGAATTCCATCAAAACATTCCAACGAATTGCCGGTCCCCAACCACACATAACCTAAAGAATCTTTATAGATGGCATTTACCACTAAATCTGATAATCCCTCAGTTACAGACAAGCCACGAAAAGCGTAGGAACGAGAGAAAATGGGTAAAGACAAGAATATAAGAAACAATATAAATATAAATCTTAAAATGTTTTTCATTACATTGTGCATATTTGGAACCTCGTGTTTATCAAATAATGCAAATATAGTGAAAAGGGAATATATTTTCCCTATCAAAAAAAGAAAAAATCATCATCCACTTCTTATTTGCTGTATGAAAAAGAAAGGATGATGATTTAAAAAGATTACTTTATAAAAGAAAGTTTATATCAAAGTTTGCGTAAATCATGTCCGGGCAACAAATTATATTCTTTTCCATTCATCCTGACTTTACAAGGTGCAGAAGCTGCATATTTCCAAACGCCCTCTTTATACACCAACATCACATCTGTTACTGTCAATGAACTTATTTCAACATGTGGAGTTTTCAATAGTGTACCTCCTCCCAAAAAGAAAATACAATCATCGCCTTGTTTATTTCCCCACAATGCATAAGCAGCTTGTACAGTCATTTCTCCACTTTTACACAAATGACCTGCATCATCCGAAGAAATAATCCGGTCCACACGCCCCTCTTTTTGTTGAATACAAATTCCGACATGACTTCCAGCCACACCACTTTCCACTTCTGGAAAAGTAACGGAGGAAATACATCCCGGCTCCTTTACCGAAGAAGGTTCATAAACAGCTACAAACGGACGATTCCAAGCTTCACCTTGTTGGCGGGCTACAAAAGTCAACGTAGGTTGCTCTTTGATAGCATAAGGCATATCCGGAATCCGGCTCAATCCTTCAGTCATCGGGCTCAAAGCCGAGAAGACTTTACGTTCAGGAGCACCTTTCATCCACATATTCATACTGATATTATCCTCATCCGGCATCTGTATAGTAAACATTGTTTTAATATCTTTGGAGGTCTCGGCACTTTTCTTGTCAAACAAATAAGAATAGGCATATATATGTGCCCCAGCAAAAGCCAGTTCCTCCGTTGGTTGAAGAAACAAGCTACTCCCATCAGCAGCAGTCAAGTTCATGGTTTGTCCCATATTATGATAAAAATAATCATGCATTTTATCTCCTCCCTCCACTTTCCTGCTACGGAAAATATCGACATAATATCCGTTCTTTTCTCCTGTAGTCACAATACTCATCATACGGTTTTGATCAGCTTGTGATTCAGGTTCACGGAAAAAGACTTCACTATAACTCACAGGCTGATAATCTACTTTCATCCCTGCTTCGGGGTAGCAGTTCAATAATTTGAAAGCATGATTGCTTTTCATAACCGGATAAGAAGAGATTCCATCTACACAAACCGTATTGTGTGCAGGGAACTGACTATAATACTCCAAATAATCCAAACCGGAATAAAGGGTCAAGCCAATACCTCCATCCGGTGCCAGACGATATCCTTTTCCATAAAGTTCCATGCTGATGCCATTGGCATGCATGTGATTCCCTTCACTGGCATTTTGGGCAATCATCAAACTATGACGTTTGTCCATGCCATTGCGTTGCACCAACCAACTGGCATTGGGAGCATAAAAAGTAGGAGTTACATAATCATTGATATCACCGGCAGGTATCTTATCATCAATTACCAAAGGCTTGTCACTGAAAAAAGAAGTTACCGCCACCCTCACATTTTTCTTTTCAGTCGCCGGTTTGGAGGCATCGGGATCAAATAACTTCAACATAGCAGTAAATTGTCTTTCTTGATATTTTTTACCATGTTTCTGGGCATTAGCTACCATACGGGCAAAGATAGCAGGATTCAATTTACCGGGATGTGTATCGCCAAAACCCATTGTCATACAATCCGGAAACAAATATTGCGGGTCGGCGGCCACCGCTTTTTTTATGACAGGAATCTCCTCGGTCAGGTCCATACCCAAATTACGGTCAAAGATAGTGACCATATCCGTATAATCCCCGACAACTACCTGACTATAACCCGGACATTCAGCCCAAATACCGGTTTCAGCATCATAACCATAATCAGCAAGCTGTTTCAGTGACCATTGACGGATGGAAGAACGATTCAACACATAATCAATATAATACTCGCCTCCCTTTTTATCCGGATAAGAAGCATCAGATTCCAAAATCATGCCGATGCTCATGATATAACGTGCCTGCATCAGATTCCAGTTATTATGCGGCACTCCATTATCAATGATATTATCCGCCCATTTCTTGAATGCTCCGGCATAGATGTCCATCTTATCAGCCTTATCGGTTTTCAAATAATCATATAAAAAATCATACAATGGAACCAAAGCATTCACAGCATCCTCGTGAATGACTTCAAAACTGCTCATACCCACCAAAGTCTGCTGATGTCCATGATTCAAATCCTTGGGAACATTCCGGTAATAAATCCCCGTCATATAAGTGTCAAATACCGAAGCTGCCAAATCAGCATATTTCTTCTCCCCGGTCATCCACCAAAGAAAAGCGGCATCACGGGCGATACCCAGTATCTCTACATTAATACTTTGGATGATATTTCCGGTTTTACTGATATTCACCCATTCGTACGGTCTGCCTTCCAACGTCCCATTTGCCAGATACATTCCCCGAGCATCTTCCTGATAAGGCTTCAAATCTTCCAGCTTGGGACGTACATAGTTAGTTGCATGACTGCGTGCACCGGTATACATCACCGTAGGAGCCGGCGCCTTCTCTCCTCCTGCATGATCATAATATTCTCCTTTAATATATACCTCCGTTGCATGAGTTTTCCAATACATTTGCAAACGGGAAGTAAGCCATTCAGGCCCTCGGTCAGCATACCGGTCAGTCCGTTGCTTTAACTTTTCAAACACTTCCTGTGCCCACGGTTCTTCCTTTATCAACTTCTGCGTTTCAACTTTGCCATTACTATCCGTCAGATAACGGGGATGACCTTGTGACAGTTTCACCGATAAGGAAGTTTCCTGTGCATATAATACACTTGTTACAAGCAAGCATATCCATAAAACGATCTTTCTCATAATTCTATTCATTCTCTTTCACAAAAATACGTATCATAAAGCTATTCCACTCAATCCAAATGAATTATTTTATCATCCGCCTCTTCCATTCAAATTTAAAGTTACCGAATATAAAATGTTTGCTTTACCGGCTCTGCAGTCTTTATCTTAGGATCAGAGTTTTTTCCGTATTGCCATGCTATTACAGTTACTTTTACCGGATAGGTGGTTTTAGGAGGAATAGCAGTTAATATCAATCGATTACCATCCACATAAGCCGGTCCCGATTCCACATAAAAATCTACCGGCAAGCCACAACTGGAAACAGCAGATAAAGAAACGTACTTAGTACCACGCTTTATGTCCGGTAACGTTGCAAACTTAATATATTGCTGCTGTCCTTCCGTATTTTTAACCGGAATTATCATCTGAGCTTGCTGAACAGCCGGTTTATATTCTTCATCTCCCGGATGAGTTATTGAAAAAACAATATCCGATTTCTTGTCCGTCCATAAAGTTCCCCGATTCCATTGTATTCGAAATGTCACAGAATCAACTAAAACAACTGGGCCGGTAATCATCTGCAGGACCGGAGCTTTTCCAGCATGACCAATAGATGCCCCAACAGGCAAATCAGTCCAATTGGAAAGTCGGGGACTTTCTCCTGGAACAGTATCCAAAAAAACAGGGGTCAATTGAAATGTGATACCATCTTCCTGTGGTATAAAAGCCGGGTGAACTTGTAAATGAGTATTCTGTTGGGATACTGTTTTTCCGTTTTGAGACACACTTACCAATTGTGGCTTCATATCGTAATATCGGGATTGATACGCCAAAGTAGCCTCTATCATCTCACGATCAAAAAACCAAAATGCTTGTGCAGGATCCCCTTTAAATTGATTTACCGGTGCCGGAATACATGAAGGCTTTTCATTTTTTTTCCATCGCTCCATCAACCATCCCTCCTTTGTCGGATCTACGTGTCCATAATGCATTGCCTTCTTGATATAGAGAGCTATATATTGTGCTTTTTCCGGAGTATAGGCAAAGTGTCCTTCAGCAGGACAGGCCAACATGCTTAAAGGCAGCAATGGATGCTCCTTACGTTCTTTCAAACCTTCATTGCTCCATGTATGTGCTGATTCATATTCTCCCATGGTTTCCAGACAAGGAATTTTATTGATGTTACGTTCTCCCCAAATATCCGGACATAGCCAGCGATCACGATGATATGGCCACTGACCACTGACAGAAATGCATGCCAATGTACGTTCCGGTTTATAGGCAGCAAGATAATAAGGCCAACTAGCAGCAGCCGAATGTCCTATGGCTATTAAAGGAGCTGTAGACAACTCTTTATATCCAGATTCTTCAGCAAGATCTGCCAAAAGGCCATCCAAAGTTTCCCATGCCCCATCCGTAAAATCAAATCCATGATTGAAAGAAGGACATACCCATATTTGAGCAACATCAAGCTCAGCCATACGTTGTCGGAAAGCCTCATCTTCAAGGATAGAAATTTCCTCCATATTGTGTTGGGCAACCAAGATTGCTTTTACTTGTTCACACTGCCCGGGAATCCACAAGTAAGCCCTTGACTCAGGATTTTTGGGATGAGTACTAAAATTATGGACGGGTACAGACCATTGCCAAATTCCTGTTTGTGCAACAAGCGTAAATGATAAAAGCCAACCGAATATTCCAAATAAAAATACATGTTTCATAGCTATCTTCATTGTTTATTATAAAAACGAATCAGAATCAAGAAACACTCAACTTTATTCTAAAATTATCTTCCAAAGAAATGAGTAAAAACCTATCTTTGTACGTATTAGATACATATACAAAACTTAAATAGCATGAATAAACACACTTTATCTGTAGCAATCACTTTCCTATTCTGTACCCCAATATCAGGGGGCATACCGGACGGAATTTACCACAAAGGATGGATAGACTTCAACAAGAACGGGAAAATGGATCTATATGAAAATCCTAAAGCCCCGCTGGAAGACAGAGTACAAGACCTGCTTTCACAAATGACACTAGAAGAAAAAACCTGTCAAATGGCCACACTTTACGGTTCAGGACGCGTACTAAAAGATGCGTTGCCTCAAAACAATTGGAAAACAGAAGTATGGAAAGACGGAATAGGAAACATAGATGAAGAACATAACGGATTAGGGGCTTTCAAGTCCGAATATTCTTTTCCATACGCCAAACATGTGAATGCCAAACACACCATTCAACGCTGGTTTGTAGAAAAAACACGTTTAGGTATCCCAGTAGATTTCACCAATGAAGGTATTCGCGGATTATGTCATGACCGGGCAACCTACTTCCCCGCCCAGTGCGGACAGGGTGCCACCTGGAACAAAAAATTAATAGCCCGTATCGGAGAAGTGGAAGCTAAAGAAGCAGTGGCATTAGGATATACCAACATCTATTCTCCCATTCTTGATATCGCCCAAGACCCTCGCTGGGGAAGATGTGTAGAAACATACGGAGAAGATCCTTATTTAGTAGGAGAATTAGGAAAACAAATGATTACCAGTTTGCAAAAATATAATCTGGTAGCTACTCCGAAACATTTTGCAGTTTATAGTATCCCGATAGGCGGACGTGACGGAAAGACACGAACCGACCCACACGTAGCCCCACGAGAAATGCGTACCTTATATATAGAACCTTTCCGGATGGCATTTCAAGAAGCCGGAGCGCTGGGAGTAATGAGCTCTTATAATGACTATGACGGGGAACCCATTACGGGAAGCTACCATTTTCTGACCGAAATATTACGTCAAGAATGGGGATTTAAAGGATACGTAGTATCGGATAGTGAAGCTGTGGAATTTATCTCCAACAAGCATAAAGTAGCAGATACATACGAAGACGGAATAGCACAGGCGGTCAATGCCGGACTGAATATCCGTACCCATTTCACTCCGCCTGCCGATTTTATCTTGCCTCTTCGTAAAGCTGTTGATAATGGCAAAATCTCTCAGGAGACTCTCGACAAACGGGTAGCCGAGATACTTCGTATCAAATTCCGGCTAGGCTTATTTGACAATCCCTATCGTGGCAATGGTAAACAAGCAGAACAAATAGTCCATAGTAAGGAACACCAAGCTGTATCATTGGAAGCTGCCCGTCAGTCGCTGGTATTACTAAAAAATGAAACTAACCTGCTTCCTTTATCCAAATCTATCCGTTCCATTGCTGTTATCGGTCCCAACGCCAACGAACAGACTCAATTGATTTGCAGATACGGTCCGGCCAATGCTCCTATTAAAACCGTTTACCAAGGTATAAAAGAACTGTTGCCTCATACAGAAGTGATCTATAAAAAAGGATGTGACATCATAGATCCTCATTTCCCAGAAAGTGAAATCCTTGATTTTCCGAAAACTGCGGAAGAAGTCCAATTAATGGAAGAAGCCATTCGTGCAGCTAAACAAGCCGAAGTGGTAGTCATGGTATTAGGAGGGAATGAACTGACCGTCAGGGAAGATCGTTCACGAACCAGCCTTAACCTTCCCGGACGGCAGGAAGAACTTTTAAAAGCTGTTTGTGCAACCGGGAAACCGATCATTCTAGTAATGCTCGACGGACGCGCTTCTTCTATAAATTACGCAGCAGCTCATATACCTGCCATTTTACATGCTTGGTTTCCCGGAGAATTTTGCGGACAAGCTGTGGCCGAAGCCTTGTTCGGCGATTATAATCCGGGGGGAAGACTGGCAGTTACTTTTCCTAAATCTGTAGGGCAAATTCCTTTTGCTTTTCCCTTTAAACCAGGGTCAGACGAAAGTTCCTCTACTTCCGTTTACGGAGCGTTATATCCTTTCGGGCATGGCTTAAGTTATACTACTTTTACTTACAGTGATTTACATATATCACCATCACACCAAGGAGTACAAGGAGATATCCATGTAAGTTGTAAAATCAAAAATACAGGAAAAATAAAAGGAGATGAAGTAGTACAACTTTATTTACGGGATGAAATCAGCAGCGTTACCACTTATACCAAAGTATTACGCGGCTTTGAACGTATCAGTCTGAAAGCTGGAGAAGAACAAACTGTTCATTTCAGATTGCGACCACAAGATTTAGGATTATGGGACAAAAATATGAATTTCCGTGTGGAACTGGGTAGTTTCAAAGTAATGCTCGGAGCTTCTTCTACAGACATCAGATTACATGGTCAGTTCGAAATAACGCCCTAAACCTCCCACCATTTTAACTCAGCATGGAATGACAGGAATATTCAGATTCCTATAAATACAGTATTTCATTAAAACATCGGTAAATAATCAGTTCACATCTAATTTATGTTCACAGATCCTTTACCGATGTTTTGAACAAGAATCTTTTAATCTCTATTTTGAAGATATAAATGAAGGAGGAAGTTCTTCTACACCCCATTTTTTGTTAGGCTTTGCCCCTAATTTCAACTCCAAAGTCCCCCCCTTAATAAAGTCTTCATGATAAAACCAACATTTATTCCACTTTTTCCCATTAAGGGAAGCATTTTGAATGTACATATTATCAGTTGAATTTCCTTTCGTTATGATTTGGAAAGTCTTTCCGGAATAATAACGATTGTCCAAATGAATAGTAACCTTATCAAAAAGCGGAGAAGTAATCTCATAAAAAGGCTTTTCCGCACAACCACCATCCACCTCAAACAGTCCGATTGCCATCAGAACACCTAAAGCCCCCATCTGTCCCTGATCCTCATCATCCCGATAGCCTCCATAGGGAGTCACATCACAATAAGCAGCTTTTACTTTACGCACCCACTTCTGAGTAAGCCAAGGTGCTCCTGCATAACTAAACAAATGAGCCATTCCAGTCCCCGGCTGATTACCATAATCTGTCCAATTGCCTTCCTTTGTTTTATTAGAACGGAAAAACCCATACGACTCACTCTTTTCGAAATTAGCATTCAATCTCTTAACATACTGGTCGGCACCTCCATAAAGTTCTATCAATCCTGCCATATCATGTGGAACATAGTGTGAATAAATAGCAGAGTTACTCTCGCAAAATCCTCCTTTTTCTGTCAATTCCAACGGATCAAAATAAGGTAACCAGTTGCCATCCTCTCCACGAGGTTGCATATAACCACTTTCCGGATTCCAAAGATTACGATAATTCTTTGACCGCTTCATAAAAAACTCATAATCCTGTAATTTCCCCATTGTTTTCGCCATCTGTGCCAAGCACCAATCCTGATAGGCATATTCCAATGTCATGGAAGCTCCGGTAGTATGCATCCCTTCAACATCTTTCCGTCCGTCAGGCACATACCCCCATTCCTCATAATATTTCATGCCACCGGAATAAGCTGTCTTGCTATGTTCATAACCGGCATGGTCGCGAATACCTCCCACAAAAGCATTTTTCCGCAAACCTTCATAAGCCAGTTCCGCATCATAATTACGAATTCCTTTATTATAAGCCGAAGCAAAAAAAGAAACAGCCGGATCACCAATCATCACATACGTATAATTTCCTCCTGATGGTCCACGGGGAATCAGACCTCCGTTTTGATACATATCTATCATTGTATTACAGAAATTATCCATAACTTCAGGATATGCCATAGACCAGAGTATGTTCAGTGACCAATGACTTCCCCACCATGCATCAAAGTTATGATGATTATACAAAGGTTTTCCATCTTCTCCCAAAGGAATTTGCCGTATGCGCGGAAAGTCGGAAGTCATATCCATATAATGTCCATCGGCATCACTGACTACATGGCGTCCCAATAAGGCATGCCACAAATCCGTATAGAGTTTTATTTGCTGTTCTCTGCTACCGCCTTCCACTTCTATCCTTCCAAGCCAATCATTCCATTCGGAAAAAGAAGACTGCTTTACTTGCTCAAAATCCCAGCCTGACAGTTCCGTTAACATATTCTTACGTGCCTGTTCTACACTGACATATGAAATCGCCACTTTCAGCATCACCTTTTCGTCTTTTTCTGTTTTAAATCGGACTGCCATACCCGCATTCTTACCTGATATTCTTTCCGGATTGCTATTAGATTCTATCCGGCCTTCGCGCCAAGATACAACCTTATCCATTGGCTTGCTCAATTGTGCATAAAAATAAACAGGAGTATCTTTAGGACGACGTCCTGTACGTTCCATCATCTCCCATCCGGCTATTTCCTTATCACTTACTTTCCAAACCTCCGAATAAGCTGTAGGTCCATGTGCCAAAAACGCTCCCGTATCAAATAAAATATAACTGGCATCACTTTTCGGAAAAGTATAACAATGAAAGCCTACGCGCATAGTAGAAGTCAACTCTGCTGTTATGTCATAATCTGTCAGTTTCACTTTATGATATCCCGGTTTAGCTATCTCTCCATCATGAGTAAAAGCCGATTGATAAGCATTCATACCCAAATGCCCTTTAAACTCGCCAACGGTAGGCATCACCGCCACACCGGACATCTGCCAATTATGAACATGACTAAAACAGCGTATTTGTTTTGAGTCATACAGATATCCTGATCCCCAAGAGTGCTCGGTATCCGTATCAGGGCTAAGGCTGACCATACCAAACGGACGACATGCCGAACTGAAAAAAAACCATCGGGAACGGTGACTGTCAACAAAAGGATTTACCAAGTCAACATAATTCTTTTTAGTCCCCGCTTCATTGAACAACAAAGAACCAAAAGCAGGCTGATCACGATCGTATCCTTCAGGACGAATCTGCCGAAGAACCTGTTCCGTATAAGGCATCTGCATCCCTTTCCGTATAACAAAATGATTGTAGGTCATTTCAAAAATCGGCATATATCTACCCCTTCCTTTATTAGATATCTCAGTCCAGTTGCTATATTTTCCTGTGACATCCTTCCACACAGCAAAAGGAACATTATACCCCAAATTATATTTTGCGACATACTCAAACCCTTTCATAAGCCGGTTATCAAGAGCCGAATATAAATCATCACCTTGTTGCCAAGCTATTTCACAAACAGTTGCCAGGGCACCTATACCCAACATGCTATGCCCCTGATCACGACCACTCTCCTGTATCTGACCGGTATCCCCACTGATATAATGAGCTATTGTTCCGTTATCATTGGCATGAAGATAAAAATCAACCGCCTTATTATACATTTCCTCATTATCCCATAAAATAGCAGCTGCCATATAAGCTTTAGTCACAATAGGTCCCCAATTTCCATTTGTATAAGGCTTACGATGGTAAAAATTTTCCATTACAGGCAAGAACACTTCCCTTATCATTCTACTGATCTCATTAAACTGAACAACTGTCATCTTTTTATAAGTATGACGCAGTATTTCAGTAGCATAAATAATCTTTAATCCTTCCAACCCCACCAACAAAGGGGCATCATTCGTTTCCGGAATTCTTTTAAGTGTTCCGGCATAGCCTAACAATAATTCCAAAGATTTCTCGGCATGAGTCTTTTCACCAGTCAAAACCCACATCAATGCATTCTGATAGACTGCACTAAAGTCTTGCTCCATTTTTGATTTTGTATGACGAAACTCACCATCTCTTGAAATGATTTCAAAAGGTCCGAAAGGCTGATAATCCGCCTGAGAACAATGATGACTTTTCAATAATTCAAAAGAACCATAGGCAGGATATTCCTTATCAGCGATTTGAGCACGCATCCGCTCAATACTTTTTGTTGTATGTAATATTCCCGGATGCACAAATTTTCGGGCCTGCATCTCAAGTCCTATACTCAAAAACAGACAATAGAAACCCAATTTCAACAGGACTGATATTTTAAACTTTCTCATAACCGCTGCTGCTTATAGTTTTTGACAGATTTTATATTTCCATCGTCAGGAACTAAACGAACTGCCCCCCCCCCGGATGCTTTCAAACAAAAGTTTAATTTCGTCTTGTTGCTCACACGATAAGTAGAAACTCTGACTTTAGTACGTGTTTTCACTGATTTATCCCCATCCGTATAAATTTCCGCTATGTAGTTCTTTCCTTCGGGCAAGAAATCCAAGCTTACAGATAAAACACGCTTCTCATTATTTGTTATCGAACCGATAAACCATTCCTCTCCTTTACGACGGGCTATAGTAATAAATTCACCGACCTCCCCTTGCAACACTTTTGTATCATCCCATGTAGTATATACATCATCAAAGAATTTCAACTCGGGTTCGTCTTGAGAATCTGATGGTTTATCATACCAATACATATATTGCAACGGACTATAATAAACTGCCGCCAAAGCCAATTGATGCGCAGGAGTGGTCTGGATAGATTTAGAACGAGGAACACCATAACTATCCTTGTCTGCATTCAAGCGACCGAAATCCTGACGATAGTAACAAATGGTATAATCCGCCGCTCCAGCTATAAACCGGGTAAAGGGAAGAGTAGCATTATGTGTTGCATCAGGAAATTCCTCATTACCTCGGATACCTTCCTGAGTCATCAGATTAGGATATGTACGACTGAACCCTGTAGGACGGTACTCATCATGTACATCAACCATCAAGCCATAATCAGCACATTTCTTGATCGCTTCATGCATCCATTTAGTCCATACTTGTGATCCCACCTGTACGAAACCAAATTTAATACCCGCTATCCCCCAAGACTTATACAACGGAAGAATCTCATCCAATTGCTGTTGTAATGCACGTTGATTAACATACAGGATAACTCCTATACCCCGTTCTTTAGCGTAAGCTACCACCTCTTTCAGGTTCAAAGCATTTATATCCGGATTTCTACGAGGGTCTAATGTCACTGTAGTAGCATCAGAAACCTTGTCATATTCAAATCCATACCATCCCGCATCAAAATGAATATATTGCAGATTGCGTTTCACGGCAAAATCGACCAAAGCTTTTCCTCCTTCTGTAGTCAATGTCACTTCACGCACCACTTTTCCGGGTTTTATCCATGAAGTATCCTTTATTTTACAAGAAGGGTTCAAATTCAGAATCAAATCATTATGTTCCAATATTTGTCCCGGTTTATCAGCACACATAATCACCCTCCAAGGAGTATGATAAGGAGCAATATCTTCTACGGGACCATACATAGCAGATTGAATCGTATTCTTTTTTTCTGTCGATAACTTGAATTTTGTACGCACATAGTCTACCACTTGCGCTTCAGCCAGACATACGTAAGGACCTTCAGGTAATGTCAAAAGCAACGGACGGTCTGATTCACCGGGCCATCCTTCCAATGGGAGAAATTCATAAGGAGTCTGAGCCCTGGATGTAAAGTAAGCTTTTGTTCCTTCCGGTAAAGTATATTCAGTAAATTCATCTGTGATCTTCAAATATTGTCCGCCGGGAAACCGATAACGGAATGCAATCCCTTCATTATACGCCCGTATATCCAAAACCAACTTGTCACGAGAATTCTGACGGTTAATGACTACCGACCAAGCTTTATACTGATCTTTTATGGTGCTACGTTCTCCATATACAGGATGCCAGACAGTATCCTGTTCGGCAGTTGTCATGTCACCTAATGACAAATGATCACGCCATATAGTATTAGCCTTAATACCCAATAAAGATGGTTTTATCGTTTCTTTAGCATTCCAATTCAAAGAATAATGCAAGTTCCCACCCTCATCACTTAAAGTAAACTGATACTTTTCATCCGGCGAGGACATCTTTATCTCTTTTGCCTGAAGGATGGATAAAGAAAATACCATCCATAATACACCTATATATAATCTTTTCATCATACTAACTATTTATACCTTGCAAAGTTATACATTTATAGCGTACTCTCTATTTTTTATGTCATTGACAGATTAAAAAACCGTCTTTACTATAGATCAACAAAAAAGGAAGAATACGCTATAAACTTATTATAATATTAAGATAATTCAATTACTCCCAACCCGGATTATTTCCTAATTCCTGACCGTTGGATAAAGTATTCAACCATGTAACAGGAATAGGACGAAGACCATATTTACTTTTAAAGGTAGCTTCACTTAATTGGGTCTGAATCAATCCACCTGTAATATTAGTGACATCCCAATTGTATTTCAAAACTCTTTCTGCCAATTTTCCTGTACGCTGCAGGTCATTCCACCGTGGTGCTTCTCCATAAAGTTCCAATGCTCTTTCATCCAATACATTGTCTAATGTAACAGTACCAACATATTCTTGCAGTCCACCTTCCGGAGCATTATTCATGGCACGTTTACGTATCTGATTTATATAGTATAAAGCATTAGAGTTATCTCCCATTTTAACAGCAGCCTCAGCAGCAATTAAGTAAGTTTCGGCCAATCGGAACAAATAAATATCACGAGTTCCATTTTCTACTGTTCCCGAACTGTTATAACGGGTATTACAATCTTTAAATTTCCAAACAGGAAGCCAAACACGTGATTTTGCATTAAAGCTTTGATAACCGGTTTTATAATAATCATCATTTCCAGCATCAGCATAAGAACCCTCAGGATAATTATAGAAAAAACGTCCACGATTATTAGCAGCCGCTTTTTCAGCATCTGTATATTGTTTATAACCACTCTCTCCGGGAACAGGGAAATAAATTACGGTATCACCCTTTGCCACATTTACCCCATTTGTACTCTCAAACCAATTTCTACCATAAGCACGTCCGTCTATAGAAGTAGCCGGGTCACCATTCAATGGACTCATAAAAGTAACTTCCGTACGTCTATCTTTCTTCCAATCAAATAATAAATAACTATATTTGGTTGGCATAACAGAAGCATAATCATTACAATAAATTGAAGAAAAGCCCAAATCAGTCCAACCTTCACGATAAACAAACAAATAGAATTCTGTCTGAATATTATTATTCCATCCTGCTCCGGCAGAAAAGTTAAGACTGAAAATAATTTCATCATTCTCTTCATTTGCCTGACGATGAACCATTGCATAATCATCCAATAATGTATGTCCGGAATTCTTAATTACATCTACAGCATCATCGTAAGCCTTTTTAAAATCATCAGCTTCTGCATAACTCTGATATCCTCGAGTCAAATAAACAAGAGAACGAAGATGTTTAGCAGCCGCTTTTGATACACGTCCATAATTCGCCGAAGTCTGCTTCATGGGAAGAGAAGAATCCATAACGTCCTGCAAATCTGCCAGAATTTGTCTGTAAAAATCAGATCCACTATCCAATTGCGAAGTTGTAGAAGGTGAGGTCGGTTCTTCCAAGATCAATGGAGCTTGCCCCCAATTTTTTACAATTTCAAAAAGATATAACGCCCGCAAGAACTTAGCTTCCGCAACCCGTTGGGCCAAGATTTCTTTATCAATACCATCAAAAATATCTTGATCCTTTGTAACTACCATAGCAGCACGACCAATAGCAGCATTTACATTTTTCAAAGACTCATATAATACCTTCCACTGATTATAGACAGTGCCATTATCATTGGTATAATCTACTGTATACTGATTTAAAGCATTGGTTGCTGTTCCGTCATTCTGAGTCCCCAAATCCGTACCAAGTTGGGTCAACAGAAAATAGTTGGTTGTATTATAAACAGATTTTAATGTGGAATAGGCTCCATTAATAAGAGACTCATATCCTTCAGCCGTAGCATAATATTCTTCAGCAGACTGGCTAGACCAATTTTTTTCATCCAGAAAAGACGAACATCCCGAAAGAGCAAACACAGATGCCAACAGGAAACCTTTAGTAAATATATTTTTTGCTTTCATACTATCCTAATTATTTGAATGATAAATTAATACCAAATATTACATTGCGAGTCATTGCATCCGATGTATTGATGCTGACATTCAACTGTTCAGGATCAACCACATCCTTTGCACAGAAAATAAATGGATTCTGAACTGTTGCATATAAACGCAAATTGCCTAATTTCATTTTCTCAAGAACCGATGGTTTAAAAGTATATCCCAAAGTAATATAAGAAATCTTAAGGAAATTACTGGAAAACATCGTATGTGACATTTCCGATTTTGCATTTCCCCATGATCCTGCCTTGCTTCGATAAGTACCCATGTTACTAGGCTGTGCAGAAGCATTGGTAGGATTTTCCGGAGTCCAATAATCTTTTCTTAAATTATTAAAATTGAGATTGTTGTTTTCCAATGCATACGAAACATAGAACTGATTTCTAGCTCTTGCCCCTGCTTGGAAAGCTGCTTGAAATGACAAATCAAATTCCTTATATGTAAATGTATTAGTCATACCACCTGTCCAATCCGGAGTACGTTTACCATCAATCACACGATCTTTATCGTCAATCACACCATCCTCATTCAAATCCAAAGGTTTATATTGACCAGGTTTACAACCATATTTAGCTGCTTCTTCAGCTTCATCCAGCTGCCATACTCCCAATGTCATCAAATTATAATTTATATCAATAGGCTGACCAATAATCCAAAGATTACTATAATCACCACTCATACCAGCTAAAGACAATCCACGGGAAGTCAAATTCTCCTTATACTGTAAATCTACAATTTTATTCTTATTATAGGCAAAATTCAAACTAGTTCTCCATGAAAAATCTTTAGTACGGATATTATCCGAATTAATATTTACCTCAAACCCTTCATTTCTAACAGACCCTACATTTGCTTTTACAGAAGAATAACCGGTAGTAACAGGTACTGTCTTATTCATAATCAAGTCTTCTGTCAAACGATTATAATATTCCACACTACCCGAAATCCGATTATTGAAAAATCCGAAGTCAAGACCTACATTATATTCTGTAGTACGTTCCCATCCCAAATCCAAATTCCGTAAATTATTGGGAACATATCCAATAGACTCACTAGAACCGAATGTATAATATTTGGCACCACTAATAGATCCTTGCGTCTGATACGCACTTACATTATCATTACCGGTCTGACCATAACTTAAACGTAACTTCAAATTACTCAACCAAGACAAGCTCTTCATAAATTCTTCTCCTGACACTCTCCATGCTACAGCTGCTGATGGAAAACTTCCCCACTTATTGCCTTCAGCTAATTTTGACGAACCATCAAAACGAATACTTGCTGTTACAAAATACTTGTCCTTATACACATAATTGGCACGTGCTAAATAAGACATCAAATTCGTTTTGGTAAAACCGGAAGAAGAAGTATTACTTGCCGATCCTCCTGCCAAATTATACCACAAAGAGTTATATGACAATCCATTACCAATTCCTTTTAACTTTTCATCTTGTGATTGCTGCATAGAGAACACTCCGGTCAAATCTACGCGATGATCCTTCAATTCAAAGTTATAATTTACAAGATTATCCCAAACCCAATCTACATAGCTATTTTTCGCATAATTACTGGTTGCCTTATTTTGCCCTTTATTAGCTTTAGTGTATTTACCTCTGTACTGGCCAATTTCTTCCAAATTTATATCCGGCGAGAAAGTGGTCTTCAAAGTCAATCCTTTAATTGGAGTTATTGCCAGATAAATGTTACTCAGCAAATTGTACTTTTTGGTTTTATTCAGTTCATTCTTCATGGTAGTTAACGCATTATACTGACCATTAGAATAAGCCCACATTTCTTCTCCTGTCACCAAATCAGTCGGATGATAAGTCGGACGCAGACGAAAAGCATCCTGTAACAAGTCAGAGTTACCCGTATCACGTACTGAATGGGTTCCATACATATTAATTCCAAATTTCATGTATTTGCTAGGTTCTACATCCACAACAGCACGCAGATTATAACGGGAATATTCTTGAGGCTCCAACATACCATCTTCAAAATAATATCCGGCAGATAAAGCATAAGTAGCCATCTCATTACCTCCGGTAGCCGATATAGTATGATTTGTCATAAAGGCCGGACTAGAAACAGCATCCACCCAATCAAAATAATTTCCATCTTGAATAGCCTTTAACTCTGATGCTGTGAAAATCTGACTATCATCCACATATTTATTATTATTTCCGGCTCTTTTAGCCTCTCGTGCCAATTGCACATATTCTTCACCAGACATCATATCGGGCATATTCGTATATTTCCTATATCCGGCATATCCACTATAATCTATTTTTACTTTACCTATCTTACCTCTTTTAGTAGTAACCATGACTACACCATTAGTAGCACGGGAACCATAGATTGCGGTAGATGATGCATCTTTCAAAATATCAATTTTTTCTATATCATCCGGATTCAGGTTAGATAAAGAAGCTCCTGGCACACCATCTACAACAATTAAGGGAGATGTACTTCCGCTAATTGTATTCAAACCACGAATCAGAATATTATATTCCCCTCCTGGTTTACTATTAGAACGTTGAATTTGCACACCTGGCAAAGCCCCTTGCATAGCTCCTACTGCATCCGTTCTACCACTTCTTATCAAATCCTGAGTAGAAACAGAAGCTACAGCACCTGTCAAATCCGATTTCTTTACCGAACCATAACCTACCACTACAACTTCGTCCAACAGCTCAGTATCTTCTTTTAGAACAATCTTGAAAGAACGGTTAGAACCAATATTCAATTCTTGAGTTTGAAAACCAACGTAAGATATCTGTAACTTATGAGAAGGAAAAACAGTCAAACTAAAATTACCATCCAAATCAGTTACAATACCGTTGGTAGTTCCTTTCTCCATTACTGTAGCACCTATTATCGGTTCTCCATTTGGATCAATAACTTGTCCCGTAATCTTCACCGTATTCTGCAATACTTCTTGATTAATCGGAGAGTACAACCCTGCACCTGTTTGCTCTGCAACCGCATTTCCTAACGGCAAACAAGACAATACCATAAGTAATAAAAATTTGTCTTTCTGTTTCATAGCATGTACTTAAAGTTTAATTTATTAAATCATTCTATTTTTCATTTTCTTTTTTTACTTATTAAACGAATCTAAAATAAAATACACTCAAAAGACAGAAAAAATATTTTCTATCACTCACATATTCAAGAACATAAATATCTATCCGTCTGTTTACGAAGAACTCCCCTAGCTATATATAGCTGATTCTCTATTGTTCTCAATGATAGGCCTAAGTTTCTGCTTATCTCCGGATTAGAAAACTCTTTTTGGAATTTCATGATAAATATCTGTTTACATTTAGGAGGAAGGGAATTAATCCTTTTCTCCACAATCACAAAAAACTCTTTTGCCAACAAATCGTTATATCCATTTATATGTACCACTCTATTTTTTTCGTTACTATAGATTTCCTCGTATCTTTGCGCTATCTGCCTATGGCGTACCAAATCAATACAACGATTATATATTGCTGCATAAATATATTTTAAGGCTGCAGCCTCAGATACAAAATAATTTGTCTGCTGAAATAACCCTATAAATACATCCTGCACTACATCTTCAGCATAAAATTCACTAGATAACACCTTGCCCGCATACCGCATAAAACAATTCTTAAATTTCTTATAAATATCTTCCAAGGCTATATCCCCTTTTTGATAAAGACTAATATCAATAGATTGTGTATTCATAATATGAACGGATTAACAATGATTTTATAAATTAGCCAAAACAGATTGTTTCTCTTTCAAACGTTTCAATCGTACCAATGCTTCCAAATAATAGTAATCTGCATAACTAATAGAAGCATCAACTTCCCATCCCTTGTTCATGTGCCCAACCGAATGCAATAAAAAAGCATCTTTTTTATTGCGAGCCTGATATGCCGGAGAAGATAGTATCTGAAGCATTTCCACAGCCTTATTCCGATAGAAAGATGCAGAATCACTATTATTTATATAGGTGGAAAGTTCCAATAAGGCAGAGGCCGTTATGGCAGCAGCCGATGCATCTTTCGGTTCACCTGAGGATAATTCCGGAGCATTAAAATCCCAATAAGGAATCATGTCTTCGGGAATACGGGACAAATAGACATCCGATACCTTCCGGGCAAAATCCAAAAAACGTACATCATGTGTTTCACGATATACCATGGTATATCCATAAATAGCCCATGCCTGTCCACGGGCCCACATAGAATCATCACTCAATCCTTGATGGGTAACTCCTTTTATAAAATGACCATCCAGCGTATCATACACCGCTACATGATAACATGAATAATCTTTGCGGAATTGATGTTTCATAGTCGTTTCCGCATGTTTACAGGCAATATCATATAAATACTGCCCCCCTCCATTCCGCGCAGCCCAAAACAAAAGTTCCAAATTCATCATATTGTCAATAATAGTATTGTGCGGCCAGTTTTCTTTTTTCACCATTCCAGGCCAAGATAAAATAGTACCCACAACAGGATTATAAAGCATAGCCAAAGAATCTGCGGCATGCAGCAATCCTTCCTTATATTCCGGTTTTCCTGTCAAACGATAACCGTTGCCCAAACTACACATCATAATAAAACCGGAATCATGACTCTTTGCTTTCCTGTAAGCCAAGGGAGCAATCATATCGGTTACTTTCCCTGCTGCTTCCCTCCACATATTATCCTTAGTATCCTCATATAAATACCAAAGGATACCGGGCCAAAATCCACAAGTCCAAGAGCCTACCTGTGTATAACGCCATTTAATACTATCTAAATCCATGGAATTAGGAATTTTATCTAACGAAGGAATAGAAACCAGCGTCCGCATAGCCTGAGACCGGCAATACGCAATTTCCGAATCAATAGAAAAATCATCAGTAGCAGTCGTTTTACACGAAAAACATCCTAGGCTAACTAAAAAGATAAAAACAAGAATAAAAAAAGTTCTGCTTTTCATAATCATATCAGTTTCTTTAATGGATAAAAATATTTTTCTATCAGCAAAATTAGAAACTGAAATGTCTTTTCAACCATTCTGTAAAGCAGGATTAATCCCAACCTACTAAATGAGACAAAAAAGATCATACAACACTATGAATCAACAAATTGCATAATAGAAGAAGAGAGTTCCAAAAAAATATGGAACTCTCTTCTTCTATCCAATCACTAGAGTAACGCCTCTATTCCAAACGCTACTCAATAAATATCCCATGTTCCTTTATATATTCGGCAGGTGACATTCCCTTAAACTTCTTAAACGAACGGAAAAAAGAAGTACGAGAACTGAAACCACATTGTTCCGACAAAGAAACCAAGGTATATCTGGAAGCAGACTTATCCTGTATTCTTTTTATGAATTCGTCTATCCTATATTTATTAACATAATCCGTGAAACCAATATTCATAAACATATTCAACACTTGGGACAACTCTCCAGTATTACATTTCACCACTTTTGCCACATCCTGCAACTTTAAATCAGGATTCAAATATAACCGATCTTTCTCCATACACTCATTCAGTTTCCCAATAATGAGCATGGCCGTTTTCTCTTCCATCCTTGATTTTTGATATTTTTCTTTCCGATTTTCTTCGGATGATTCCGTCTTTTTATTTATATATTCCTTCATTGTGCGATACTTCCCCAATAACCCGGAGTAAAAATAAATAAGAATACAACAAACGACTACACTTAACACCACAATCCATCTTATAAAAGGCGTATTTCCGGCAACAACCACCCTTACCGCTTTTATTGCTGCAGGATTGGAAGCCGCCCTGACCCTAAACATATAATCGCCAACAGGAAGTTCTGTATAAGAAACCTGATTTCCTTTCATCAAAGTTTTCCATTCCTTATCATATTCTTCCAAACAATACTCGTATAAATCCGTATTCTCCACTGCATAATTCAAGGCTGAGAAAGTGAATGAAATATTATTATCATTTACAGACAGAAACACCTCATCTATAAATGGAGCAGAAACGGGCATTAATGTCTCTCCCGGGCACAAAGGTCTGCCTGCGACTGAAATGGAAGTAATCACGGGAGGCTGGACCTCTTTTGTTCCTATCTCACTCCAGCTCTTTGCCGCATCATAACAGACCAATCCGCATTCATTTCCCCACCAAATTGTATTATCATCCGTTATCTGTACCGGAGAATTAAAAATATATCCGGGAATGCCATCGTATAACGAAAAAATCTTATGATAATTTTCCTCTTCCTTTATATATAGTAACCCCCTCTGAGTAGCAAACCATAATCCGCCGTTCTTAGGATCTTCCACTATGCTCATCACAGAATTATTCGGTAAGAAATCATCGATCGTGATGTGTTCAAATGTCGTAAAAGACTCATCTACCTTAACCACCCCCTCCTTATCATCACAAAACCACAAATTCTTCTTTTTATCCTCATAAATGAATCGTACACTTTTAGTATATGGTAAAACATGCTCCGGAAAAACATCCGATTTAAATACCCCAGCAGCCCTATCATACATAAAAACGGCCCCTCCTGTGCCCAGCCACATCCTGCCCTTCGAATCTGCCTTCAATGAAAAAACAGAATTAACTGACAAAGAAGAATTACGACTGTTATAAACCTCATATTCCCCTGTCAAATGATCATATACATACACACCTTTGGAACTGCCGATCCATAATTTATTGTTTCCATCCCTTTCATATCCATTAAATGACCCTTGCATAAAACATTGATCTGATTGAAAAAAGGAAAGTTCACCCGTATTCCTGTGAAGCAAGTACAAGCCCCCTCCATACGTTCCAATTAAAAAATCCCGATTGAAAGGTTTTACAGACAAAATTATATCCGAACGCAAAATGGAATTCCGATGTGTATAATGCCTTATCCTTTGTTCCGTTTCAGAAATATAATAAAGTCCGTCACGAGTGCCTATTACTTTTTTCCCATCTGCATCCACCCAAAAAGCACGTACATTCATATTATAAGAATTAAAAAGCTCTGGATAAGAATAAACAGAAAAGAAACTTCCATGAGCTGGAGTATAACTTAATCCGCCCATGTAAGTACCTACCCAAAGCATATCATCCTCTTTCAATAAAGAATAAACTGCATTAGAACAAATAGCATCCGCATTCGAAGTATGCTCTATAGCCGATAACTCTTTTCCTGTAGACGCACTGATTATTCTAATACCGCTTCCATTTGTTCCCACCCATATCTCATCATTAACAGTAATGATACTTTTTATATATCCATTTTCCACTTCAGGACAAATAGAAAAAGCCGCCTTACCGATATCAAAAACAAGCATACCACTGCCGGCCGTTCCTAAATATAGCTTTTCTTTTAAAAGAGCCAGACAGGAAAAATAACTAACAAATTTCTCATCATCCTGATATGTATAGACTTTCGATTGACCGGTTTCAATATTATATTCAATCAAACCACCTTGTGAAGTCAGCCAAAAAGTATCTTTATATCCTTCAACAATGCCAGTGATAAAATTGATAGAAGACAAAGCATTTGACCCGAAAAGCACCTTCCTGAAAGCACTCTCTTGATAGATAAAAAGTCCATGAGTGGTTCCAACCAGCAATCGACCTGTCTGGCTTACAAAGACTGATCTAACTTCCAACGATTTTGTATCTAAAGTGACCGATTCCACTTGGTCTGTTTTCCTATCGAGTTTCCATAATCCTTTATCTGTACCCACCCACAAATAAACAGAATCTGTTTCGGCTATGGAAAAAATGGTACGTCCTGAAAACTGAAGAAAACTTTTCATATTGATACCGTCAAAACGATCTAATCCGGTCTGGGTACCCAACCAAATAAAGCCTCTTTTATCTTTATAAATAGTATTAATAATATTGTTAGACAGGCCGTCTGAAATAGTAATAGTACGAAAAGTTAAATTCGGAAGGTCAACGGCCGATAAGGATACAGGTAGCCATAATAAAATTACCACCCTAAAATATAATCTATATAACCACAAATTCCCTTCCATATAGGATGCGTTTTTCATAATTCAGCAAAAACTACAACTTTGATTGATTTGTATCTACAAAGTTAGCAATAATCGGTGAGATATGGAAAAGTAGAGCAAAGTTATTGAGAAATAGGATTTTTGAGAAAATAGCTTCTGTAACCGGATGACGGGAAAAGTCAAGTCTGAACCAAGTTAGGACTTCGCTACGTTACCGATTCGTTACCCAGCATAATTGGTGGTATCGGAGCTTAGGAAAAACAGCGAAATACACTATTATATAGTGAGTTACTGACAACTCACGCAACAATTCCGGTAACGGATAATAATTGCGCCGTTCCTCTGCTATTTGCGTATCGACGAAGGACTCTTCACCAAGTAATTTTGAAACCAAAAAAGTTCAGAAAGATGAAGAGTACATTTTCAGTTATCTTCTACCTCAAACGGCAGGTAGTGAAAAAAGACGGTACAGTGCCCGTCATGGGACGTATCACGGTGGACGGAAGCCAGACACAATTCAGTTGCAAGTTGTCTGTCGATCCGAAGTTGTGGGACACCAAAGGCGGGCGTGTCACGGGCAGAAGCACGGCGGCACTCGAAACGAACCGCCTGCTCGACAAGATGCGCGTGCGCATCAACAAACACTATCAGGAAATCATGGAGCGTGACAACTACGTCACGGCGGAAAAGGTCAAGAACGCCTTTCTCGGACTTGAACACCGCTACCATACCTTGATGCAGGTATTCAACCGGCATAATGAGGACTACGAGAAGCAGGTGGAGGCGGGCATGAAAGCCAAAGCCACGCTTTCCAAGTACAAGACAGTGTACAAGCACCTGCAAGAGTTCCTCAACATCCGCTACCATGTGAAGGACATCGCCTTGAAGGAGCTTACCCCTGCATTCATCTCCGACTTCGAGATGTTCCTCCGCACGGACAAGCATTGCTGTACCAATACCGTATGGCTGTACGTGTGCCCGCTGCGGACGATGGTGTTCATCGCCATCAACAACGAGTGGCTCACGCGCGACCCGTTCCGGGAGTACGAAATCAAGAAGGAGGAAACGACCCGCAGCTTCCTGACGAAAGACGAAATACGGCAGTTGATGGAAGGGAAACTGAAGAACGCCAAGCAGGAACTTTACCGCGACCTATATCTGTTTTGCGCATTCACGGGCTTGTCCTTCGCCGATATGCGCAATCTCACAGAGGAAAATATCCGAACCTACTTCGACGACCATGAGTGGATTAACATCAACCGTCAGAAAACGGGCGTGGTTTCCAATATCCGCTTGCTTGACATCGCTAAGCGGATTATCGACAAATACCGGGGATTGTGTGAGGACGGCAAGATATTTCCCGTTCCCCACTACATGACCTGTCTATACGGGATACGTGCCGTTGCCAAACGTTGCGGCATCACGAAGCATATCACGTGGCATCAGAGCCGCCATACGGCAGCCACGACGGTGTTCCTCTCCAACGGCGTGCCCATTGAAACGGTGAGTTCCATGCTGGGGCACAAAAGTATAAAGACCACCCAGATTTATGCGAAGATAACCAAGGAGAAGCTCAACCAAGACATGGAAAGTCTTGCCGCCAAGTTGAACACCATTGAGGAATTTACCGGATGTAACATCTAAAGCAGAACAGCCATGAAACGAGGAATCATTATCATAGAGGACAAGAAGGTCAGCGTAACCGGTAACGAGGTATGGATGACCGCCACCGAAATCGCCGGGCTGTTACATGCAGGCGTTCCGGCAGTGAACGCCGCCATCAAAGCCGTCCGCAAGTCGGACGTGCTGAACGACTACGAGGTATGCCGCTACATGCGGCTTGAAAACGGTTTGTATGCCGATGTGTATGCCCTTGAAATCATCATCCCCATCGCCTTCCGGCTGAACACCTACTGCACGCACATGTTCCGAAGGTGGCTGGTGGAGAAGGCTCTTGCCAAAGAAAAGCAGCAGGCATACGTGATGCTCATCCACAAGGCCAACCGGTATTGCTGAACACACAAAGACATTGATGATGCCGACAACACAAAGAGGAAACGGACAGCTCCACGACTGGGGTTGTCCGTTTCCTCTTTGTGCATACAGCCGCCTTATCTCACACTTTCAGCGGTTTTCTATAATTTGCTTCCAACACTTCGCGCAGTCCCGATTCCGGATAAAGCACCTTTCCTGCCAGCAGGATAAAAGGCAATATCCTGTTGTTGCGGTATTCCTGCAAGGTGCGGCGGCTCACGCGGAGCAGCTCCGCCACTTCCTTGTCCGTCAGGTATCGCTCCCCATCCAATGGCGGACGGTAACTTTCCAAAAAATCGGAGAGCCATTTGGATTCCTTCCGCATCTTTTGCAGCAATACGGCTACTGATTCACAATCCATCGTGATAACATTGTTGTCTTCGTTCATAATCATATCCGTTTTAAGTCAGACAAGGCTATCTGTCAATGGGGCAAATCGTACCGATAAGCGGGATGAGCCTTTTCACATCTTCCGGCTTGTAGTAAAAACGGAAGCCGATTTGCGAATAACCGATAAAGCCCCTGTCACGCAGTTTCTGCAACGTGCGTTGGCTGATTCTCAACTGCCCACAAACCTCTTCGCCCGTGAGCCACTTGCCGAGCCTTTTGGCATCCCCCTTGCGCTGCAAGGCGGCGACCTTCTCCACGAAGGCATCCGTTTGTGCCACCATTTCCTCGAAGGTCTTTTTCTCGATAGATACTATTTCCATATACAAAACGATTTTTGAATTTGCTGCAAAGGTAACGGCACGGGCTGAAACGCCCATCGGTTTTGTCTGAATGGCAGCTTGCTGCGCCGATTGTCCGGGTTGCGGAGCCTTTTTCATAAAAATCTTACGTGAGTCACGTAGTGAGTTGTTAAAGCCGCCCTTTTCCATTGCCGAACTTTGCCGCAGAAACAATAAAACAAGCGCATATATGAAAGTGATAACGATTGAAAGTTCCGCATACCGGACTATGCTGGAACAGATAGCGGAGATAGCAGGATATGTCCGCGAAGCGAAAGAAGAGCGACGGCGGAAGGAGGCGGAAACGAAAGACCGCCTGCTCAATACGGCACAAGCCGCCGAACTGCTGAACGTGAGTACCCGTACCCTGCAACGGATGAGGGACGACCATCGCATAGAATATGTGATAGTACGCGGCACTTGCCGTTACCGCCTCTCCGAAGTGCAAAGATTGCTGGAAGGAAACACGGTCAGAAGCAAGGAAGAAACAGTGGAAGCCCTGCTGCACAACTATTCGTTGCGGACGGGCGGCAAGAAAACCGACAAAGGAAGGAGGAAATGAGCTATGGAACTGCTTACCCGCAACAGTTTCGAGGGATGGATGCAAAAAATCCTCGAACGCCTCGACCGTCAGGACGAGCTTCTGCTGGCTATGAAGGCGCAGGGGCAACAACCGCCGTCCCTGTCCGAAGGCATCCGCCTTTTCGACAATCAGGACCTGTGCATGCTCCTCCAGATCAGCAAGCGCACCCTGCAACGCTACCGCAGTGAGGGCGCACTCTCCTACAAGACCTTGGGCAAGAAAACCTATTACAGCGAAACGGACGTGTTGGATTTCCTTTCCAAACATGTGAAGGACTTCCGGCAGAACGACATCGAGTTCTACAAGGCACGCATCCGCAATATGTTCAATAAATAACCAATTAAAATTTAATCAGATGGCAAAGAAAAAAGACGAAAAGGACGTGCTGATTGTCCGTGACGAGAAGACGGGCGAGATCAGCGTGGTAGCCGGACTGAATGCGGACGGCACGCCCAAGCGCACCCCCGCCAAGGCGGAGAACGCGCAGAGTTTCCTGCAATTCGACCGGCACGGAGACGTGCTGGACAACTTCTTCAGGAACTTCTTCCGCCAGTGCAAGGAACCCAGCCGCTTCGGTTTCTACCGGGTTGCGGCAGAGCAGGCCGACAATCTGCTGGAAGTGATGAAGGAGCTGCTGAAGAACCCCGAAGCCTACAGTGAACTGCTTGCACCCCACAAGGTGGACACTTCCGGCTACGAGCAGAAAGTGCAGGAGGAACAGCAACAGCAAAAACAAGAAGAACAACAACCCGATCAGGGAAATAAAGAAAATCAGGAAGAGCCTAAAAATCAAGAAGAAATGGAACAGAAACAAGAACAGAATCAGGAAGCCACGCAGCAGACGCAGGGCAGACAGGGCTACCAGCCCATCGACGAGAACAGAATCAACTGGCAGGAGCTGGAAGAGCGTTGGGGCGTGAAACGCGACGAGCTTGAAAAGTCCGGCGACCTTCAGAAGATGCTCAACTACGGTAAATCAGACTTGGTGAAGGTCACGCCCAATTTCGGCGGCGAGGCATTCGAGCTGGACGCCCGCCTCTCCTTCAGAAAGGACGGCGAGGGCAATGTCAGCCTTGTGCCGCACTTCATCCGCAAGGAGCAGAAACTGGAAGAGTACAAGGAACACAAGTTCTCCGACGAGGACCGCAAGAACCTCCGCGAGACGGGCAACCTCGGCAGGGTCGTGGACCTCGTGGACAGGGAAACGGGCGAGATTATCCCCTCATTTGTCAGCATCGACCGCAAGACGAACGAGATTACGGATGTGCCGGCAAGCAAGGTGCGCATACCGGAGCGCATCGGCAACACGGAAATTACCAAGCAAGAGCAGGACATGCTCCGTGCCGGGCTGCCCGTGTGCGACAAGCTCATCGAGCGCAAGGACGGCAGGAAGTTCGTCACCACCCTGCAAGTGAACGTGGAACAGCGCGGTGTGGAGTTCGTGCCGGGCACCGGCAGGTCGCCACGTACCGCACAGACGCAGGAAGCCAAGGAGAATCCCACCCAAGCACAAGCGCAGGCGCAAGGTACGGAAAATGCCGCCGGCACGAACAAGGAGCAACGCCGTAACACATGGACCAACGAGGACGGCAGCATCCGCCCCATCAGCAAATGGAGCAATGTCAGTTTTACCGACCAGCAGAAAGCCGACTACGTGGCGGGCAAAGCCGTGAAGCTGGAGAACGTGACCGACAAGCAGGGCTTCCATGCTACGATGTACATCAAGTTCAACCCGGAAAAGGGACGCCCGTACCGCTACGACACCAATCCCGACAACGCGCAGCAGGTCGCCCCAAGCAACGAGAGCCGCACGCAGGTGGCCGTGAACAACGAGGGCAAGACCAACGAGGCGACCAAGAACCTGAATGAGCCGTTGCAGAAGGGACAGACCGCCCCCAAGGACGACAGCCAGCAGCGGCAGCAGGAGAAACCGCAGAAGAGAACGGGCAAGGGCATGAAGATGTAATATCCCCAAGCCCGCCACTAAATCCCAAAAAATCCGAAGTAAGAAAAAAACAATCAAACAACAAGAAAAATGAAGACAATCATTGCAGAAAAGCCCAGTGTGGCACGTGAAATCGCCCGCATCGTGGGCGCGACAAAGAGAGAGGAAGGTTATTTCGAGGGAGGCGGCTATGCCGTGACATGGGCATTCGGGCATCTTGTCCAGCTCGCCATGCCCGACGGCTACGGCATACGTGGCTTTGTCCGTGACAACCTGCCCGTCATCCCCGAAACCTTCACGCTCATCCCCCGTCAGACCAAGACGGAGAAGGGCTACAAGCCCGACAGCGGCGTGACGGCGCAAATCAAGGTCATCGCCCGCCTTTTCAACGGAAGCGAGCAGATCGTCGTGGCGACCGATGCCGGGCGCGAAGGAGAGCTTATCTTCCGATACCTCTACCACTATATCGGATGTTCCACCCCGTTCGTCCGCCTCTGGATAAGTTCGCTTACCGACAAGGCCATCCGTGAAGGACTGCGTAACCTCGAAAACGGAAGCAAGTATGACAACCTCTTTCTTGCCGCCAAAGCACGGAGCGAATCTGACTGGCTCGTGGGCATCAACGGCACGCAGGCACTCACCATCGCCGCCGGACACGGCACATATTCCGTCGGACGTGTGCAGACTCCCACATTGGGAATGGTGTGCGAACGTTACTGGGAAAACCGCCGTTTCACTCCAGAAGCCTTCTGGCAGCTCCATATCGCCGTGAACGGAAATGATAATGACGGAACGGTGAAATTATCCTCTTCCGGGAAATGGAAAGAGAAAGAACCTGCGACGGCACTATATAATAAGGTAAAGGAAGCAGGCACAGCCACCGTCACGAAAGTAGAGCGCAAGGAAAAGACGGAAGAAACTCCACTCTTGTTCGACCTGACCACACTCCAGAAAGAGGCCAACGCCAAGCATGGCTTCACGGCGGAGCAGACGCTTGGAATCGCACAGAAGCTCTACGAGAAGAAACTCGTCACCTATCCGAGAACGGGAAGCCGGTACATTCCCGAAGATGTGTTCTCCGAAATACCCAAACTGCTTGCCTTCATCGGTGCGATGCCCGAATGGAAAGGCAAGGTGCAGGCGAAAGCGCAGCCGGCACGCCGCAGCGTGGACGGCAGCAAAGTGACCGACCACCACGCCCTGCTCGTTACGGGCGAGAAGCCGCTATTCCTCTCCAAAGAGGACAACACCGTCTATCAGATGATAGCCGGACGCATGATAGAGGCTTTCTCGGAGAAGTGTGTCAAGGACACCACTACCGTTACAGCGGAGTGTGCCGGAGCGGAGTTCATGGTAAAAGGCAGCATTATCAGGCAGGCCGGATGGCGTGCGGTCCATGGCGAGGAGGACAAGGAGGAAATCTCCATCCCCGACTGGCAGGAAGGCGACACGCTGACACTGAAGGGCTGCTCGATCACGGAGGGAAAGACCAAGCCCAAGCCGTTGCATACCGAAGCCACCCTGCTTTCGGCTATGGAAACCGCCGGAAAGGAGGTTGAGGACGATGCGCTCCGTCAGGCATTGAAGGATTGCGGCATCGGCACGCCCGCCACCCGTGCGGCGATTATCGAAACACTCTTCAAGCGCGGCTATATGGAACGCTGCAAGAAATCGCTCGTGCCTACCGAAAAAGGGCTTGCTCTTTATTCGATAGTGAAGACGATGCGCATCGCCGATGTCGCCCTGACAGGCGAATGGGAAAAGGAACTGGCACGCATCGAGCGTGGGGAGCTGCCCGCCGATACCTTCCACAAGGAGATAGAGGCGTACACGAGGGAGATTACCTCGGAACTGCTCTCATGCGACAAGCTTTTCGCCCGCAAGGATTCCGGCTGCAAGTGTCCCAAGTGCGGAACGGGAACGATGCAGTTCTACGGCAAGGTCGTCCGTTGCGACAATGCGAAGTGCGGACTGCCCGTTTTCCGACAGAAAGCGAACCGCACCCTTTCCGATGACGAGATCAAAGACCTGCTTACCGAAGGGCACACGAAACTGCTAAAAGGCTTCAAGGGCAAGCAAGGCAAGAGTTTCGATGCCATCGTTGCCTTTGACGGGGAGTTCAACACGACTTTTGTGTTCCCTGAAAAGAAAACAACAAAGAAATTTTCAGGACGGAAGAAATAGTGCTAACTTTTGATAAGTTAGGCTGCATCCGGGCAATAGAAATAAACGGGTTTATTTCGTATTGTCTTCGATTTGAATAAAATCCTCACGCTCACAAATGTAAATATGATTTTCATTTGTTTCGCTTAATCGGATTTTTGCGCTAACTTTGCCACTGGTTCAGAGTAATGGATTGTTCTTCGATACCGGATTACACTCATACTTTGGATTTAGTGGTGGCACTCGGAGGGATACCGAGTGCCTTTTTTCTTCCTTCCTCAAATATGATTATCCCATTCATTCATCCACTAAATTCCAAAGTAATGAACAACAAGAAGAAAAACGAAGGTCAGACCGACTTTTCCTATTACGGTCTGTACCTGCTTGACTACCTCCGCAACAACCGGTTTGAACAGGCAACCGATACCGCCTTTATCCGTGAGCGTGCCGACCGCGCCGCCGAAACGTATGAGCGGGCACAGCTTGACGGATATCCTGCCGAGGGTGCACAGGAACTGGCAATGAACATCCTGCTGCGCGGGCTTCACTACTCCAAGCATGCCATCCTCCGCGAAGTCGTGGAAAGCGAGTTTGCCGATGATGTGCCGGAGGATAAGCAGGAAGGCTTCATTGCCGGACTGCTTCCGCTCGTCGATGCGGTGTTCTCCATTTACGACCTCTCGGACGACAACTTCGCCCTGTCGCCCGACTACGACCTGCTGCGCACGGAGCTGACGGGAGCCATCGTACTTTACATCGAAGAGTATGGCGTTTAACCGCAAGCAGAGATTACGGGACAACATCGAGGCGATACGGACGGCATTCATCCTTGACAGGGAACAGCGTACCCCCACCGCACGCGAAAGGCTGCTGCTGGAGCGTTACTGCGGCTTCGGAGGGCTGAAGTGCATACTGAACCCCGCCAAGGAACTGACAGATGCCGTCCATTGGGCGAAATCAGACCTCGAACTGTTTGCCCCTACGGTGGAGCTGCACAGACTGGTGCGCGAGAACTGCCGTGACGAAATGGAATACAAGCGGTACATGGACGCGATGAAGCAGTCCGTACTGACCGCCTTCTACACTCCGCCGGAAATAACCGATGCGATTGCCGATGTGCTGCACGGGCACGGCATACGCCCCGACCGTGTGCTTGAACCCTCGGCAGGCGTGGGCGCATTCGTGGATGCGGTGCTGGGCTACAAGCCGGATGCCGATATAATGGCATTTGAAAAAGACCTGATGACGGGCAGGATTCTGAAACACCTGCATCCCGATCAGAAAGTGCGGGTGCAGGGATTCGAGAAGATAGAAAAGCCGTTTACCGGCTACTTCGACCTTGTCATCTCCAACATTCCGTTCGGTGATGTGGCGGTGTTCGACCCGGAGTTTACGGTCAGCCATGACCCTGCAAGGCGTTCCGCCGCGAAGACGATACACAACTATTTCTTTCTGAAGAGCCTCGACACGGTGCGCGAGGGCGGCATTGTGGCGTTCATCACCTCGCAAGGGGTGCTGGATGCCCCGTCCAACGCACCCATACGCGAGTATATGATGAAACATGCCAATCCGGTGGGTGTCGCACGCCTGCCGAACAATCTTTTCACGGACAACGCGGGTACGGAGGTGGGCAGTGACCTGATCATCCTGCAAAAGAACAGCGGAAAGAAGCGGGAACTGTATGATTATGAGGAAATGTTCATACAGACAGGGAAGACCCCGATCGGCAGTTTCGAGAACGGATATGTCGGCAGCATCGGCATGATTCCCCATTCCGACCTGATAAGAAGTACAGACCCTTACGGAAAACCTGCCTATAAAATCATGCACCGGGGCGACATTGAACAGATGGCGGAGGACTTGCGGGAGCATTTAAGCATTGAAATGCTAAAGTTTGACAAGAAACTGTATGACAGGCACAGTCTTCATCCTGCGCAAAGTAAAAGCACGGAAGGTGAAATTGTCTCCACTCCCGAAATACAGCCGCATATTGAAAATGTAACGAACTCCGAAACGGTGGCAAAACCGGAAGAAGTAACGCCACAGTCCACAGACGAAAAGCCGGAGATAGAGCCACACCGCCCGATGAAGCATTCGGACGGTGTGCAGCTCTCCCTGCTTGACCTTTGGGGAATGACCGAAGAAGTCAGCAAGGAGGAAACTTCCAAGAAGAAAAAGGCAGCGAAAAAGGAAAGTGCCGCAAAGCGTACCGCGTCCAAACCGAAAGTGCAGGTTACACCGAAGGTTACGAATATACCTCCGCATACCACCTCTGTTTCTCCGGCTGAAAAGAAAACGGACGAGAAAAAGGAAGTGGAGGAAGCGGATAAGCAAAGCGATCCAGACGACATCTATGCTTCCATCAACTGGGAAGACAATCCGCCCATCAACGGTTTTTATGAAATGATGATGGATATGACACCTGAAAATCGCAAGGCTCTTCGGCAAGTGGCGGAACGGCACAGGCAGGAACAACCGAAAGCAACCACCGTACAACAGGCGGAACACGATACGGAGGTGAAAAAGCAGGAGGAAGTCTTGGATATGAAACCGCGTCCCTATTACCGCACGCCTGAAATGCACCTGCGTGAAGGGTCGCTGGTGGCAAACAGGGCACGCGACATCGGGTATCTGAAAGACATCACTCCCTACGGTGCGACATTCCAGCCGCTCGGACTGACCGGTTATCAGAAAGAAAAGGCACTGCTGTATGTATCAGTCCGTGACGCATACGAGAGGCTGTACCGCTATGAATCGAACAGACACGAGGCAAATCCCCAGTGGCGTGAACACCTGAACACCTGCTACGATGAATTTGTCATGCGCTACGGCAACCTCAATGCCAAGCAGAATGTGAAACTGGTGATGATGGATGCCGGCGGACGCGATGTCCTTTCGCTGGAACGTGCGGAGGGCGGCAGGTTTGTGAAGGCGGACATCTTTGAACGCCCCGTATCCTTCGGGGTGGAGTCCGCCGTGAATGCCGGGACACCGGAGGAAGCGCTTGCCGCATCACTCAACCGGTTCGGAACGGTCGATCTCGATTATATGAGGGAGATAACCGACGGCACGGAGGAGGAACTGCTCCAAGCCCTGAAAGGGCGCATCTTCTACAACCCGCTCGTAACCGGTTACGAAATCAAGGACAGGTTCATCGCCGGGAACGTGATAGAGAAGGCGGAACGAATCGAAAATTGGATAAATGCCAATCCCGAAAATGAACATATGCCTGAAGTGAAGGAGGCACTGGAAGCATTGAAAGAAGCCGAACCGCAGCGGATTGAGTTTGAAGACCTCGACTTCAACTTCGGTGAACGCTGGATTCCCACGGGCGTGTACGCCTCGTATATGAGCCACCTGTTTGAAACGGACGTGAAAATCGCCTATTCCGCCAGCATGGACGAGTTCTCGGTGGCTTGCGGCTACCGTACCATGAAAATCACGGACGAGTTTCTGGTAAAGGGCTATTACCGCCACTACGACGGTATGCACCTGCTGAAGCACGCCCTGCACAACACCTGCCCCGACATGATGAAGTCCATCGGCAAGGACGAACACGGCAACGACATCAAGGTGCGCGACAGCGAAGGCATACAGCTCGCCAACGCCAAGATTGACGAAATCCGGGGTGGGTTCTCCGAATGGCTGGAAGAGCAGTCTCCGCAGTTCAAGGAGAGGCTCGTGACGATGTATAACCGCAAGTTCAACTGTTTCGTGCGCCCGAAGTATGACGGAAGCCACCAGACCTTTCCCGACCTCAATCTCAAAGGGCTGGCAAGCCGGGGAATCAAGAGCATATATCCCTCGCAGAAGGACTGCGTATGGATGCTGAAGCAGAACGGAGGCGGGATCTGCGACCATGAGGTTGGAACCGGTAAAACGCTGATAATGTGCATTGCAGCACATGAAATGAAGCGGTTGAAACTGGCGCACAAGCCGATGATTATCGGCTTGAAGGCGAATGTGGCGGAGATTGCAGCCACCTATCAGGCCGCCTATCCGAACGCCCGCATCCTGTATGCTTCGGAAAAGGATTTCTCGACCGCCAACCGCGTGCGTTTCTTCAACAACATCAGGAACAACGACTACGACTGCGTTATCATGAGCCACGACCAGTTCGGAAAGATACCGCAAAGTCCGGAGCTGCAACAGCGCATCCTGCAGGCGGAGCTTGATACGGTGGAGGAAAATCTGGAAGTATTGCGTCAGCAGGGCAAAAATGTGTCGCGAGCGATGCTGAAAGGGCTGGAGAAGCGCAAGCACAACCTTGAAGCGAAACTGGAAAAAGTGGAATACGCCATCAAGTCACGCACGGACGATGTGGCGGATTTCAAGCAGATGGGCATCGACCACATCTTCATTGACGAATCGCACCAATTTAAGAACTTGACTTTCAACACCCGGCATGACCGTGTGGCGGGGTTGGGGAACTCGGAAGGAAGCCAGAAAGCCCTGAACATGCTCTTTGCCATCCGCACCATACAGGAGCGGACGGGCAAGGACTTGGGGGCTACGTTCCTTTCGGGCACGACCATCAGCAACTCGCTGACGGAGCTGTACCTGCTCTTCAAGTACCTGCGTCCGAAAGAGCTGGAGAGGCAGGACATCCGCTGCTTCGATGCGTGGGCGGCGATTTTCGCCAAGAAAACCACTGACTTCGAGTTCAACGTGACGAACAACATCGTGCAGAAGGAGCGTTTCCGCTACTTCATCAAGGTGCCGGAGCTTGCCGCCTTCTACAACGAAATCACCGACTACCGCACGGCGGAGGATGTGGGCGTGGACCGTCCGCACAAGAACGAGATACTGCACCACATACCGCCCACACCCGACCAGGAGTATTTCATCAAGCAGTTGATGGAATTTGCCAAAACGGGCGATGCAACATTGCTGGGCAGACTGCCGCTGTCGGAAACGGAGGAGAAGGCGAAGATGCTCATCGCCACCGATTACGCCCGCAAGATGGCACTGGATATGCGCATGATAGACCCGAACTACGAAGACCACCCCGACAACAAGGCGAGCCACTGCGCCAAGATGATAGCGGAGTATTACCACAGATACGACGCACAGAAAGGCACGCAGTTCGTATTCTCGGACTTGGGGACGTATCAGCCGGGTGAAGGGTGGAACGTGTACAGCGAGATCAAACGGAAGCTGACGGAGGACTACGGCATACCGGCAAGCGAGGTGCGCTTCATTCAGGAGTGCAAGACCGACAAGGCGCGCAAGGCGGTGATAGATGCCATGAACGCCGGAACGGTGCGTGTGCTGTTCGGTTCCACCTCCATGCTCGGAACGGGTGTGAACGCGCAGAAACGGTGCGTGGCGATCCATCATCTTGATACGCCGTGGGTGCGACATGAAGTCGCATAGATAATTGTTGGAATGATACCTACGGGTATCAGCTTTAACCCGCTGTTCCGTCAGCGGTAGCCTACCACCGATGCACCTTAATAGTTGTATTAAGCGGTTGGGACAAAGTACACTTTCGCAAGACAAGACAGAACCGTGAGGGGAAGTCAAGTACGGTTAGTATCATACTGTAGAGTGGCGAGGCTGGATAGTATGGTTAGCGCAAGCGAACTGTTAGTAAACTTCGTAATGTCGTAAAAGAGTGTAAGATACTGGTACACTCTACCCAAAAGGGAAGCGGTCGGTTAATCCTCTCCATGGTAGGATTACACGGATATAAGCACCGCCGGAGGATGAGACAGAACCTAACCTATCCGTTAGTTATCTATGTGGAACATGGTAAGCCTGTATATCTCCTGTCATGTAAAATGGCAGGTAAGCTGACAGCAATGAAAGCCGAATGGTGTGCAGGTATAAGATAACAGAAAAAGCGAATGCCGTTCTGTAATGGAACGGATACGGATTGAACCGACATCACGGGCTGATGTGGGCAACATCATCCGACACGAAAGTGGGCAGACTTCTGTAGTGACACTCGGTAGGCAAACAAACCGAATGTCATCATATGGTGATTCTTTACAATTAACTTTTAGAACTTTCAAAAGGAGGAAAGCAAATGAACGAAAACAAGACATCGTGTGCGCCTGCTGACAATCAGCAAACACTTTGGGACAGCATAGACTGGACTAAAGCGGAGTTGGCTGTTAGAAAGCTACAAGCGCGTATTGTAAAGGCTCAGAAGGAAGGCAGATACAACAAGGTGAAAGCCTTGCAGTGGACGCTGACCCACTCTTTTTACGCAAAAGCCTTAGCCGTAAAGAGAGTTACTTCTAACGGAGGTGGCAACACCCCCGGGGTGGACATGGAAACATGGGAGAAACCCGAAGCAAAAGCACAAGCGATAAGCGACCTCAAACGCAGAGGCTACCAGCCGAAGCCGTTGAGAAGAGTCCACATCAAAAAGAGTAATGGCAAACTGCGACCGCTGGGAATACCGACGATGAAAGACAGAGCTATGCAAGCACTCTACCTCATGGCATTGGAACCCGTGTCGGAAACAACAGCCGACACACGTTCATACGGTTTCCGCAAGGAACGCCGCTGTATGGATGCGGTACAACAATGTCATAACATTCTCCGAAAAGGCTATTCTCCCGAATGGATTTTGGAGGGCGACATAAAGGGGTGCTTCGACCATATCAGCCATGAATGGTTGCTTGCTAACATCCCGATGGACAAGGCAATACTCCGAAAATGGTTGAAATGCGGCTATATCTTCAACAAACAGATGTTCCCGACAGAGGAGGGAACGCCACAAGGTGGCATTATCTCTCCCACGCTTGCCAATATGACATTAGACGGATTGCAAAAAATCCTTGCAGAGAAATATAAACGAGTTAGAATTAAAGGCAAGTTATATTCGCCAATGGTGAATCTTGTCCGCTACGCTGATGACTTTATAATTACCTGCGAGAACCGTGAAACACTTGAAAAGGAAATCAAGCCATTGGTAGCCAACTTTATGTCTGAAAGAGGTCTGACCTTATCAGAAGAAAAGACGGTGATAACCAATATCCGTGACGGTTTCGATTTCCTCGGTTTCAATATCCGCAAATACGACAATGAAATATTGACCAAGCCGACCAAGAAAGCCGAAAAACGCTTCATGGAGAATATCCGTAAGGTGACAAAAGGTCATAAGGGTTGCAAGCAGGAATCATTAATCAGGATGTTGAATGCTAAAATCCGAGGATGGGGAGCATATTATCAGCATGGGGCGACACGTGATTCTTTTCACAGAATCGACCATCAGATATTTCTCGCCTTGTGGCAATGGGCTAAACGTCGTCATTCCAAGAAAGGGAAACGGTGGATAAAAGACCGCTATTGGCACAATATCCGAGGGAACAGCTGGACTTTTGCGGCTAAGTTCAAGAAATCAAACGGTAAAGAAGACCAACTCACCTTGTTGAAACTGGCATCTTCATTTCCTTTCCTGCAATATACGCAGATAAAGGGGGACATGAATCCGTTTGACGCAGACTGCCGCTTGTACTTCAATAAAAGAATGAAGTCAAAAATGCTTGTGACACTGAAAGGACGTAAGTCCCTGCTTTACCTATGGGAAAAGCAAGGTCGGAAATGTCCGATATGTGGTGAACCGATTGGCACGCATAAGGCATGGAACGTAATGACAACCGTCCAAGACGGACGGAAATGTAATCTGTTGGTTCATGATGAATGTTTCAAATTATCCCGTAAAACCAATGGAAACAAGAAGTAGTATGAGCCGGTCTCTGCACACGAACAGAGACTTAGAAAAGCTTGAGCCGTATGAGGGGAAACCCTCATGTACGGTTCTGAGGGGGGAAGAGGGCAGTAATGCCCTTGACCTACCCGATCGCCCGTCCGACCTGCAACAGCGTGACGGGCGTGGTGTCAGGGCCGGCAACGAGATTGCCAAGCACTTTGCGGGGAACAACGTGGATGTCATCATCTATGCGGTGGAGAAGTCGCTGGACAGCTACAAGTTCAACCTGCTGCACTGCAAGCAGACCTTCATCTCGCAGCTCAAGAGCGGGGCGATGGGCGCGCGTACCATTGACGAGGGAGCTATGGACGAGAAATCGGGCATGAACTTCTCGGAGTACATGGCGTTGCTCTCTGGTAATACCGACCTTTTGGACAAGGCGAAATTAGAGAAGCGTATCGCCTCGCTCGAAGGGGAACGCAAGTCGTTCAACAAAGGCAAGCGCGATTCGGAGTTCAAGCTGGAAGCCAAGACGGGAGAGCTACGTAACAACACGGCTGTCATCGAAGCCATGACGGAGGACTGGAACCGTTTTCTTTCCGTTGTCAAGACCAATAAGGATGGCAACCGCCTGAATGCGGTCCAGGTGGACGGCGTAGATTCTACCGATGAAAAAGTTATCGGAAAGCGTTTGCAGGAGATAGCCAAGAACGCCACTACGGGCGGACTGTACAAACCGATTGGGGAACTGTACGGCTTCCCCGTCAAGGTGGTCAGCGAAAGGACGCTCAAAGAGGGACTGGAGTTTACAGACAACCGCTTCGTGGTGGAGGGAAACTACAAGTACACCTACAACAACGGGCATCTGGCAATGGCTGACCCGGTAGCCGCCGCGCGCAATTTCCTGAACGCGCTGGAGAAGATACCTTCCACCATTGACCAGTACAAGGCGAAGAACGAGGTGCTGGAAAAGGAGATTCCGCAGTTGCAGGAGATAGCCAGCAAGGTGTGGAAGAAGGAAGACGAACTGAAACAGTTGAAATCCGAACTTGCCGCACTCGACCGCAAGATACAGCTGGAACTGGCTCCTCCCGCAACGGAAACCGCCGAAAAGGAAACGGAGGGTCAGCAACAGGCCCGACCGACATTGGGAGATGTTACGCAGGTACGCGGTACGGCTGATGGGCAGCATCCTGCCGGTGAAAACATTGCAGACCGGTTCTCTGCCGTACGGCCGGGATTTCAGCCCAAGGATGAGCCCCGGATGAAAGGGATAAAGATGTAGGCCCGATTCTTGCAAGCCGGTCGCACTGCCATGCAGAACGTGATCGGCTTGCCTGTTGTAAAAGCGGAAAAATACGGGAGGAAACTATGACAAAACAAAAAACAGACCAACCTGTCGGTTTTCCCGTTTATTTGTGTATATTTGCGACCGGACGGCATCCTGACCGGGAATACGGACACTGAAGAAAGAATGAGATTCAAAGAATAGAAATAACCCTAAAGACAATTGAAGTATGAAACGAATGAACTGTTATTTTCTGCTGTTGGCAGCCTCGCTGTGCGTTTTACCGCTCCATGCACAGAAAGAATACCCGATAGACCGTATCACAGCCATAAATCTGGGAGACGGTCGTATTCTCCACCGGGAAATTTCGGGCGACAAGCCTCTTGACGGTGAGCACCGCATTATCGACGGCTACCATTCCGCCTATATCCTTGCCCGTTTCAAGGATGGTCTTTACAATGGCGATTACGAAGAATACATCTACAACAAGCTGAAAGCCAAGGGCTCCTACAAGGAGGGTTGGAAGGACGGAATCTTCAGGAAATATGACGACGAAGGCAGGGTGACGGAAGAGAAATCCTACAAATCCGGCAAACTGGACGGTGCCCACCGCACGTTCTACACAAACGGGAAACTGGAAATGGAACGCTTCTACAAAGCAGGAAAGCAAGACGGAAAGGACGTGTACTACGAGTTTGACGGTACACTGCGGAGGGAACACAACTATAAGGACGGGAAGCAGACAGGCAAGCAGTATTCCTACATCAAGGGTACATTCGAGCTGAAAGAGACCTCTTACTACAACGAGCAGGGGCTGCTTGACGGCGACTTTGAACAGCTTTACCTGTTCGGCCAGCCCCGCACAACCGGCCATTACAAAAACGGGCAGAAGGATGGAACCTGGGTGCAGATAGCGGAGAGCGGCGATACCCTGCACATCACAACCTATCGTGAAGGGAATGAAGAAGGGCTTCAGATCCGTTTTGACAGAGAGACCGGTTCACGGCTCAAGGAATATTACAAAAAGAACAACCGGTATGACGGTCTTTACAGGGAATACGACCCGTCAACCGGAGAACTTGTCTATGAGGCAACCTACGAGTTTGGACGGCTCAACGGCAAGGCGAGGTCACTGGTGCGCGACAACCGGTTCGACTATTGGGAAACCAGCACCTACGTCAACGGACGCCAGACCGGTCCCTTCGAGTCGCGCTACGTGAAGAACGACAAGGTAAGGGAAACCGGAACCTACCGCAACGGTCACCGCACGGGACGGTGGAAACGCTATGACATCAACGGGAAGCTGGAAATGGAATGGGAAGAATAGAGGCTGCGGGTGTCCATAGCGGGCAGTCCTGACAGCACAGTCTGGGTATGCAGAAATCCGGGGGGATGAAAATAACCGGTACGGTGAAGGGAAATCCCCCCGAAATCACTATCTTCGCAGAAGAAAATCAATGGATATAGAAATATGTTTACCAACAGGGATGAAGTACTGGAAAAGGCTTTGCGGATATTCGCAAAGATGAATTACGAGAAGGCAAGTCAGATGGAGATTGCCAGAACCTGCGGACTGTCGAAAGCGGGACTGACCTATTATTTCCCGTTCAAACTGGACCTGTTTATAGCTGTGGCAGACAGGTACGTGTTCGATACCCAGCATACTAAAAACAAGTTCAACTTTACGGCAGGCTCGCTGGAGGAATTTATTGACCAGTATGTAGCCGGAGTGGAGAACACGAGGCAGAGGCTCGTACGACTGCTGGACGACGGGGACAATTCCGGCGGGTGCAGTGTCAACTTCTATTATTACCACCTGCTGATGCAGGTAAGGATGTACTATCCTGGCGTGGAGCAAAAGATTGCTGCCATATTCAGTCAGAACCTTGAACTGTGGAAAGCTGCTATTGAAAAGGCGAAAGAAAGCGGGGAAATCAGGCAGGATGTGGATGTGGATGAAGCGGCTTCGATGTTCTGGCAGATGTTCTTCGGAACTTCCTATGAGCTGTCCTTCTTTCAGGGGCTTGACACCCGGAAACTCTCACGCAGCCTGCACTTCCTCTATTCGCTGCTGAAAGCCTAAGGTACAGGTTGCAGGCTGTACGGAACGGCGGACGATACCCAAGCGAGGGACTTTAACAAAATAAAACCGACCAACCTGTTGGTTTTTCTGTTTCTTTGTGTATATTTGCATCTGTATGACATCACATTCAGTACTATGGATCATGTTCGGAAACAGAGAGGAAGCATCGTGCTGTATAAGGAAAAACGCAACGGTGCGGATTACATACGGATAGAGTATGCTGACAGCGAGGCTGTTGGCATACTGCTCTCGCAAGATGCGGAAAAGACAGGCGAGAATTCTGCCTGCATCCCTGCTGCCGCTTTCAGGCTGCCTGATTTCTACGACCGCTATTCGCCCCACGCCTACATCGATTACAGCAGGGTTTATGTGAGGCATCCCAAGCCCAAAAGGGAATACACACTGCCGGAAGGCTATCTGGAACTGCTGGAGCAGAAGCGTTACAGCCCCTCGACCATTAAAACCTATCGTGCCTATTTCAGCGACTTTATGGAATACCATAAAGGACGCAACATCGACCGCCTGAAAGTGGCGGACATCAACAAATACATCCTCTATCTTGTAAACGAAAAGAAAATCTCGGTATCGCAGCAGAACATGCGCATCAATGCCATCAAGTTCTACTACGAGCAGGTGAAGGGCGGAAAGCGGCAATACTACGGCGGCATCACCCGCGCCAAAGAGTACAAGAGCCTGCCCGAAGTGCTGAGCCGTAATGAGGTATGCCGTATCCTCTCGTGCCTGTCGAACCGGAAGCACCGCTGCATGATCTCATTGATATACTCAGCCGGACTACGGCGGAGCGAGCTGTTGAACCTCACCCCCAAGGACATCATAAGCGAAAGGATGCTTGTACGCATCATGGGCAAAGGACGGAAATGCCGGTATTCGCTGCTGTCGGAAAAACTGCTGAAGGAACTGAGGGAATATTTCAAGGAGTACCGTCCGCAGAAATGGCTGTTCGAGGGAGAGACACCCGGAGAACCGTATTCTGCAAGTGCGCTGGTAAAGATACTGAAAGAAGCTGCCAGCCATGCCGGAATCAAGCACCGGGTACATGTACACATGCTGCGCCATTCGTTTGCGACCCACTTGCTGGAGCAAGGAACAGACCTGAGAACCATACAGGAACTGCTGGGTCATAATGACATCAAGACCACATCTATTTATCTTCATGTGACGAGTACACACAAATCGAGCATACCCAATCCACTTGATTCTCTGGATGATTCGTAGGGTGCATTATCATATTATGAAGGAGAATACAAATTATATCGTATCTACAAATTACCATATATGATAAAAATGACAAGACATATCAAAAGCATGACTATCAGAAGCGGATTGATTACCCTCCTGTTGTTGTCGGTATTGTTGCCAACAGTCAGGGCCAATGTCTCGGCTACGGCAGATTCTGTGTATTTTCACATAAAGTTGGACACGCTGGGAATTCTTCGCACCGGACAGGAGGTGAAATTGACGTATGCACTGGTCAATTCCCAATTCGATTCGGTTGCAGCTCCTGAGTTTGACAGTAGCATAGAAGTGCTACGTGGTCCGGAGCCTCATAAAAGCAGCAGTTATGCCATCATAAACGGTGTGGAAAGCAAGACAAATGAAACCGGATTCTGTTATTTTGTACGGTTCAGGGAAAGCGGTGAGTTTCAACTGCCACCGGCATCCGTAAAAGTAGGAAATCAGGCGTATACTACTCCGGAATGCCGTGTAACCGTACATCCTCCCGAAGCAGATTTAAGTAAATTGCAATGCCATCTGCGTGTGGCTCAACTGAAAAAGGATTTTGTAAAATATTGTGCCACGTTGACTTGCAATGCCCGTCCCGACCAGAATCCGCCCCTGTTGACCATTAACGGAGAAACAGTCCGTCCGACAAGTAACTCCTATTCGGGTTCCGATGGCAAGGAGGAATATGTTTACAAATATTATTTTTCCAGCAATGGTTATAACGTAGCCTGTAAGGAACTAACCTTTGGCGGAATTCCTTATTCTGTAGAGCCGCGAGTGAGCAAAATAGACAATGATGTTTTCAACCTTATTGTCTTTGGGGTTGTATGTGCATTGTTCGAGTTGATATGGTGGCTTGCCTATCGCTATCGTTACCGGGAGGAGAAAGATGCCGCCCTTGCCGACTTTGTGTTAAAAAGGAAAACCCTGCCTCTTATTATTGACTGGGCATACACCCATTATGGGGCATCGCACATGCTGATGTTGGTTTCTATGATATCTCTGAGTGTTATGGGTATCATGTTCTATACAAACGGGCAGTTCGTGTCTGCTTTTCTCTGGTTTGGCGGTGTATTACTGCTGCTTGCCTATGTGCTATACCGAAGTCAGAGGCGCAAGTTGGATTTCAGTAACATACCTACCACACTGGATAAGCAGTCGATTTATGACAAGATATATAATCTATCGGTGACTTATGATTGGGACGTTGACCACTACGGAGAAGACTGCATCGTGGCACATACCAACCCGTCGCTTTGGCATCTGACATGGGGCGAGCAGATATTCATTGTGTTCGACCAAGGTCAAGTGTGGGTTAACAGCGTAAACGACCTGAACAAACGCACTTCGATATGCTCATTTGGACACAACAAACGGAATATTCGAAGAATCAGAGAGGCATTGACACAGGGTGCAGCTATTAGAGATTAGGAAATGCACCTGCGGGGTGTTGTTTACCGAAATATACAGCACCTGACGGGTGGTCTTATAAATACATTAGTAGCAATCAGAAACAAATAGTAGTATGGAACATTTCAAAGAAGTACCAGATGTAAATCGGTTAATAATATCTCCTCTCTATTTAAGAGAAGGATTAGAGTTTGCAAAAAATCAAGGCTATAATGATATTTTGATAGCAACGAACGACCTCGGCATCGATGGTGTTTCCCGTAAACACACATTAAATGTAAGTCTAATATGCGAATATGATTTTATTGAAACCTTGACTATTTCAGGGGACGACTATACAATAGAACCATGCAATTTAAATCGACTAAGTGTTTTACCGCACTTAAAAAATTTGGGACTTTGGATTGATAAGGTCTTTACTATTGATTTCAGTTTGTTTTCCAAGCTTGAAGGATTGGAGTATTATCATACAAAACAAACAGAAAATGTAGATACTTTAATAAACTTGAAACGACTGCATATTTATAATCTCAAATCTGAAGAGTTGGAAGAATTGAAAAGCATGACTTTACTTGAAGAATTGACACTATGGGATGCAAAAAATATAAATTTGAATGGCTTATGTCAATTAACTAACATAAGAACATTGGAGATTGTTCGTTCTCGAAAAATGATAGATATTAGAGGTTTATGTAATTCAAATAGACTTAAAGAATTATCATTATATTATTGCAATAACATAACTGACATTAATGTTTTGAACCGTTTATCAAGACTTAAAATACTTAGATTGCGTAACTGTAAACGACTTCAAGATTTAACCCAATTAGTTCCCAACAATACGATTAAGCAGATTAGTATTTCAAGTCTAAAAGACTTGAAATTTTTGGCAGGAATGAAGAAACTCAAATTCTTGCATTTTGATGATGTAATTGATGGAGATATATCCCCATTATTGGACTCTTCTTTAGAGTTTGTAGGTATGGTTTCAAAAAAGAAATATTCCCATACAGAAAAGGAAGTGAACCTAATACTGGAAAGAAACCGATTGAATAATAAATAGCTACTAACAAACCGGGCTAACGCTTACAGCGTTCCCCGCTTAGCCATTAGCGAAAACAGAAACCAGTATGATACAGCAAATAGAAAAACTTAAAAAAATAATCAATCAAAACAGCATGGGGCATTTGCCTTTATCCTATCGTGTTGATTTGATGAAACAAATAGGCAACCCCCAGACAGTGCAAAAAGTGTTGTGTGAGTGCTGCAAAAAAGCTTGTTCCTGCTTTCCAGAAGAATTTGGAGCAGAAAGCCTGTTATACGATGTCTTGTCGGAAATGGACAGTTATCTGTACAAGAATAAAGGAACTACCGAAAGCATATTGGTCTCAATAGAACGGCTGCGCAATTATGTGGAACAATCCGCAGACAGTCCCGAAGGCATGGCAGGTTGGGCTATCATAGCTTTGGGATATGCAATCCATTACGATGCAGCTTCCATATTGTCAATAGAGGATTATGATGGTGAAGATGATGATGCTTTCGACTTTGAAAGTTGGAATGCGGATTTTATAGGCTCGATAGCTTGCTCTGGCAGCAATCCTTTCGTGGAAACAGGAGACGTAGAGAAACGTAAGGAGTACTGGCTGTGGTATGTAAAAATGGTATTGGAAGTTTCTCAAAATCCAAATGCCAAATACCAGTCATTGCCAGTATGCAAAAGAGCAACTCCTTTAATTGATATACCTGTTCGTCATCAATCAGACAATACTATTGAAGCCCAATTCAAGGACATTTTATCCTATATAATGGATTGTGAGCCTCAAAAGTTCAAAGAAGGACTTGAATATGATATATTATTTGTTTCAACTGTAGTTGATATGTTTAGTATCACTTCTTCTGATGGAGATAGAATTACATTAAATACTAAAAATTGCGATAAAATTTGTAATACTCTTAGGGACATACGCAAACGAATGTATCAGAAAGATCCTAAACAAGGTGCATGGTTTCAAGTTGAAATATTCTTGAAAAACAAGGAACAATATACATTCAACTTCAACTATGATAACCTTGAGCAACTTCCATCTTTTTTTCAGGAGCCTGATTGGTTATTGGGGATGTTTAAGAAATTTCCACGAAGTAAAGAATATACACCTCTTTGGTTAAGGAAAATAGTTGGAAGAAGAAAACTGTATTTGACTTAGTATCTGTAGGTATATAAAATAATTTCGCTAACAACGCAGGATAACGGCAAGCCTTTCCCTGCTGAACCATTATCAACAAATTAATAAATTACAATTATGGACTTTATAAACAAACTTTTAGACGAAAATTACGATTGGGGTGATAAACGTATTGATGAAGACGTTTACGATGAACTGAGTGCTGAACTCATCATTGATTACTTAAAGAAACATGATTCAGAAATTCGCCAAATGCTGGCTCTAAGCTGGAATTTTGATAATCCTAAGAAAGTTATCCAATGGATTGTCGAGCAGCCCGATACAGACAAAGGAACATGCCTGCTACTTTATTGGCGGATGGCTCCAGATTTCAGCAAACAGTTTGTAAACCGTGAGGAATGTGAAAATACTCATAGTTGGTATCTTGAAGATTATGACATCATCCAAACAATTGAACAGAATTACACAGCAGGATTTTACAGGAACCAACGCTACGCTTTCAATCCTTGTCATGATTCGTATCAAGATGGATATGACTGGACTGCAAGTTTGAATCCTTCGGAATTTAAGATTCCCATTCCCCAAGAAATGTTTACTGCTTTAGATGGTATTGCATTGGATGTGCCTTCTTGGGAAGAAGGTATCCCTGAAGACTTGCAACCTGCAATGGATCGTTTGGCTGATTTAGTAGATGAATAATATGTTGATAACAAGCACCTATTCCACCTAACGGTGGCAAGCTGCAACCCATTACCAATAATATAGAACAGATATGGAAACAGAACTAAAAGAAACTATACAGAATTTATTGCTTCAATTCATGCAGAATATGCACGAGTGGGAAGTAATGTGTAATGATATTGCAAAGCAGAGTAAACTTTCATTTGAAGAACAGTTTAACAAGCAAAAAGAATTGGTATCAAAAATCTTTTTGACTTACTGCACTTCTCGTGAACGCAAGTATGGCAGACCTACTACTATATCTTATGGCAATGAAGGGTCGTATGAATATGATGTTAATGAAGAGAAAATTACCGATATTGTAGAAGAAGGGAAAAATAGAATTGCTGTTCACACATATAGGGAAGTGCCTTTACGACAAAAGAAGCAATATATATTCTTGTATTCAAAAGGCAAATGGCTTTTAGACTCTAAGAAAAGATATTCTGTATTGAAGCAAAAATGGTTATCTGATTCCCTCTAAATAATAATTGGTAACAAGCCAAGTTAGCTGCTGAACGCAGCTCCTTGTCAAACCATTAGTAGCAATCAGAAACAAATAGTAGTATGGAACATTTCAAAGAAGTACCAGATGTAAATCGGTTAATAATATCTCCTCTCTATTTAAGAGAAGGATTAGAGTTTGCAAAAAATCAAGGCTATAATGATATTTTGATAGCAACGAACGACCTCGGCATCGATGGTGTTTCCCGTAAACACACATTAAATGTAAGTCTAATATGCGAATATGATTTTATTGAAACCTTGACTATTTCAGGGGACGACTATACAATAGAACCATGCAATTTAAATCGACTAAGTGTTTTACCGCACTTAAAAAATTTGGGACTTTGGATTGATAAGGTCTTTACTATTGATTTCAGTTTGTTTTCCAAGCTTGAAGGATTGGAGTATTATCATACAAAACAAACAGAAAATGTAGATACTTTAATAAACTTGAAACGACTGCATATTTATAATCTCAAATCTGAAGAGTTGGAAGAATTGAAAAGCATGACTTTACTTGAAGAATTGACACTATGGGATGCAAAAAATATAAATTTGAATGGCTTATGTCAATTAACTAACATAAGAACATTGGAGATTGTTCGTTCTCGAAAAATGATAGATATTAGAGGTTTATGTAATTCAAATAGACTTAAAGAATTATCATTATATTATTGCAATAACATAACTGACATTAATGTTTTGAACCGTTTATCAAGACTTAAAATACTTAGATTGCGTAACTGTAAACGACTTCAAGATTTAACCCAATTAGTTCCCAACAATACGATTAAGCAGATTAGTATTTCAAGTCTAAAAGACTTGAAATTTTTGGCAGGAATGAAGAAACTCAAATTCTTGCATTTTGATGATGTAATTGATGGAGATATATCCCCATTATTGGACTCTTCTTTAGAGTTTGTAGGTATGGTTTCAAAAAAGAAATATTCCCATACAGAAAAGGAAGTGAACCTAATACTGGAAAGAAACCGATTGAATAATAAATAGCTACTAACAAACCGGGCTAACGCTTACAGCGTTCCCCGCTTAGCCATTATCAGTAATTAAATAGTGTAACATTATGAATATATATGAAATTGGACAAGACTTTGATAATTACAAGTTCTTTGTATTCAAGGAAGATGATAAATCAAATAAAGATGTTTGGGATTATAATGGTCAATCACTTGTTAATGAGTGGAAAGGGCTTAGCTTAGAACTGTTTAGAGATAAAAGAAAAAAGAAAGACAAACGAAGTGAGGACTTTGATGCTTCTTGTTATTTTTCTGGTTGTCTGATAGTAAATAAAAAAACTTCTTTATTGCTGGCTGAAAAGCTGAAAGGACAAATAGAAGTTTTACTTGTCAATGTAGACGGAAACACTTCAGACTATTATTTTATAAATGTATTGAATACAGTCGATGCCTTAAATATAGATTCCAAGAACAATGAAGAAATTTTGAAGATGATGAGAGATAATAATGGTATTTTCAATAAAGGAAATATCGGTTCATATATCATATTTCGGGATAGTCTGTTTAATAACAATTATTATTGCACAGATGAATTTGTAGATTTTGTGAAGCAAAATTCAATCACAGGATTAAAATTTACATGTGCAGGTATCGCAAAATAAATCACTGATAACAAGCCAAGTTAGCTGCTAAACGCAGCTCCTTGTCAAGCCATTAGCGAAAACATATCAAAATGAAACGAATAGAATTATTTTGGAACATATTATACTATTGTACTTATGCACTTTTGTATAAGTGCTTCCGTGCAATTGACTTGTTCCGTTTGATTGACAACAAATACACACGGAAGTTTTATAAGAAAGAAAATATCTTTTGGCAATCATTGGATATTGTGAAGCGAACAGAAGAAAGAGAAAAGGATTTTTCCCCTTTTATTCTTATGCAAGCCAGTGGGGGAACTTGTATTTTCATGATAATGCTAATTCTTACTATTTTGAACGTGGTAATGGCAATAACACATATTTCTTGGTATGGTATTATGTTTCGTGACGTTAGTAACTTCATTATTAGTTTTTTACTTCTTGTTCTCTTGCTTTATGTTCCAAATCAAGTATTCCTATTTAGGAGCGATAAGTATATCTCCTATTTCAAACAATTCAGGAAAGAGCGTACTAATAAATATCTAAAATGCTATTTTTTATCCTATATACTGGCTTTGATTGCTTGTTCTTTTAGTTTCATTTTGATAGAACTAACAAAGGATAGAATAGAATATTTCGCTAACAACGCAGGATAACGGACAAGCCGTTCCCTGCTGAACCATTAATGGTAATTCTGACAAAGTATGAATATAGACGATATTAAAAATATAGACGACTTTCAAGTTTACTGTTGTACGAATAACGAACAACGGTATATCTATTCTGATATGGTGGAGAATGCAACACCGATTGCAGATTGTATAGACTTATTTATCGTTTCAGGCACACGTAGTATGGATAATATCAGCCTATGCACTAAATTGCGTTTTTTATCTATCAATAACTACAAGATAGGTAAAAAAGAACTTAGCAATTTGTTGGATTATAAAGAAAATCTTTCCACGATTACACATTTATATTTGTGGAACACGAAGTTGAATGATTTATCTTTATTGCAACTGTTTCCTAATCTGACGCATCTAATGGTTGCATATATCAGAAAAGAAGATTTTTCATTTGACGGTATTGGTTACACTCCCAAACTACATACACTTTGTATATTGAGTGCAAACAAGATAGCCAATATGGATTTTATACCCAATGATTTGAAGAAACAAATTAAAAATCTATCAATGGTATATACTTCAAGATTACACAGCTTAAAAGGTATTGACGGCTTTATGAACTTGGAAAAGCTATACTTGTCTGCATCAACAACAGAGAGTAAGAAAACAGTAAACTTGACTACTTTGTCCGGATTAGAAACTTTGAGAAAGCTAAAAAATATTGAGCTTAAATATTATAAGTTAGATTTGGAAGATGCCAAGAAAAGACTTTCTTCAAATCCTGCTTTAAGGCTTTTCAAAGTGAATAATATCAATATACCATTAACGAAGCGTGATAACGCCTAACGGCGTTCCCCGCTTAGCCATTAACATCAAAAAGCAGTGTACCATAATGGAAACAAGAGATAAACTTTTTACAGAAGAACAGTATTTGAAGCAACTGAAAATGTATGATGAAGATATTAGTTATTATGAACAAATGCATCTTTCAGGAAAACATATAGGTTACGATTCTTTGTTCAATTATAGGCTTCGTTATTTATTAGTACAGTATTCTATGGGACAGGATATTGATAAGCTGAAAAACAATTATGTGAAAGCCCTCAAAACAATGCCGAGATTTTGGACGGACAACGGATTTTATATTGAAATGTTGTGGCTTCTGTCAATAGGCATTATGTTGGATTACGAAGACGACCTTATACATGGTCTGGTGCAACTGATAAAAGACAGAGAAGCTAAAGACTATATTTATGATACATTGATTAGATACAAATTTCCTGATTGGGAAAGGACAACAAACCAAGTATTATATCCGTCACCCTATCGAATTGCTATCACTGTTACAGAGTTGGCTGAACAAGACAAAGCAGAAGCGGTGAAACGATTGGAAAAATACCTCAAAAAAGAATGGTATCGAGGACATTCTGATTTATCTTGGCATGACGACCATAAATATGGTATCAACCATGACGGTTATTGGTGTTTTGAAAGCGGTGCATTGGTCAAGGTCTTGGGGCTGGATGATAGCAGCCTGAAAGGGTTGCCCTACTATCCATACGACATGGTACACTGGAATGACAATATTAAATGAAGAAAAGGTATGAGTTACTCTGTTTGTGCATATTTGACAGAAGCCGATAAGGTAAAGTCTGTTTATGGAACTTGTGATAATCAGCTTATAAACCAATTAAAGGTTGCGTTGAAGCAGGAACTTGACACTCTGAACGATTATTTCAGCGATAGCCTGAACACGGATAAAGATGCTTATGCAGCGTTGGCAGATATAGTGAACGGAGAAATCCGTTATCCCGAAATTGCTTTCATGTACGGGTATGTATATGAAAAGATTTGCAACCATTATGGAACGCAAATCTACTGTGCGGAAAACCTTTGGCAATTGGATAGCCAAAGTACATTCATCCCTATTCCATTGAGCAGTGATTTTCCCTATATCATCAGCATACCCGTTTCAGATTTGGAGAGCAAGCGGACGGAATACACCTCACTACAAGAGGGTAACGGTATCGGAGATTATGATTACGAGCAGGAAATAGACGACTTGAATTTCATTTTCGATGAAGCCGTTGAAGCGCAAAAAGACCTTGTTATTATGGTGTATTGATATGGTACACTGGAATGAGAATAAAATATGATGTTAACGAAGCAGGATAACGGACAAGCCGTTCCCTGCTAAACCATTAGTAATAAATAGCACAATCAATATGTACGATAAGTTTTTAGATAAGAGCCTAAACAGCACTCGCCAAACGATAGATGATACTTTTATTGCAAAATATGCTAATGCGGTATCGGAACAAATAATCGAACTTTGGAAAGAAGCTGGACTTGGAACGTTTTGTGATGGATTGTTCAGAATTATTAACCCCGATAAATATAAGACAATAGTAGATGATAGTTATCCTCTGTATGAGTATGAAACTGTAACTCCATTTATGTCAACTGTTTTTGGGGATATTTTTGCTTATGTTAAGAATCCCGTGATAGGAAATTATGTCGTATTCATCAATGTAAGATACGGAACATTCAAGATTTTATCCGAGAATGTTGATATACTATTGAATGTGGTAATTTTCAACAAAAGTTGTTTGGAATTATGGTTTTCCTTAAATAAATATCCTATGATAAAATCAGAAAAGGGTGTTCCTGCATTGGATGAATGTTACGGATACGTTCCAGCATTGGCATCGGGTGGTATAGAATCAATCGATAGTATCAAAATTCTAAAAGCTATTCCGTATATAGAAATGTCACTCCAATTTATCGGGGATTTGAAGCGAGTACGATAGAATATATTACTAACAAACCGGGATAACGGACTAACGTCGTTCCCCGCTTAGCCATTACTAACAAATATGGATTATATATTTTATAGACTATATCGAATGTATGAGAAGCATGGCGACCCACCATACCTTAGTGCTGTCATCCATTTATGTTATAGCTTGGGCATATCACTCATTATAGCCTTTTTCGCTATTAAGGAATGGTATGACATGCAACATAAATATGCGTGGTTCTTAGAGGGGCTTTATAGCTTATGCTTCTTACTCGTTCCTTTATGCCTGTTAATCATATATTGCTGTGTTCGATACAGGAAAAAGAAAATTCTGGAATTAAAAAAGAAGTATCAAGGTTGCACAAGAAACAAGCTAATTTCTAATTGGATGATATTCTGCATTCCGATTTATATCGCAATCATAGGAATTTTAATATTTCGTAAACTGTTTATAGCTTGATAAATCGGCAGAAAAATTCGATTAGTCTTATAAATAATAAAGTTAGTAACAACGAAAGATAGCATCTAACGATGCTCCTTTCTAACCATTAGCAACAATAGTGCAAAATATGAAACAGAAAATATACCATATCATTATCTTTTTACTCTTTTGGTTTTGTGGAGTAGCCTATTCACAAAATCCCAAAGCGGATATTTTGCAGCAAGACCTTTCGGGCTTGTTTGACAATTTAAGCATGATTGGCATATTAGGAGAAGATTGTAGCCGAATTGATATTCATATTACCGAAGTTCGGAAAATGGATAGTAGAGAATATGAGATAAAGGGTATCAGTCGTACCCGATTATCCGTAATCTGTCCGTTTAAGGGAAAGGTTTGTGTAGATAGCATTTCTTCCTGTTCCCAAATGATAAAAAGTGAATATACGGAAGTGGACGGTTTCATATACGGGTATTACTCGTTTGCGGAATACGGAGATGAACGATATAGCGGTACATTCTCCGGTTCTTTCAAGCAAGGGTATCGGATGAGAGGACAACAAATAGAGAAAGGACAGAATGAAATATCAGAACTGAAATTGAATTTATCTGAATATCGGGGTAAGTGGAAATCCGCAAAGGGACTGACAAAAATCTGTTCTTGGGCTGATGAAGTCATACCCGATACTCCTACAGACTTTTGCCTGTTTAATGATGCTGGCGAATGGATTGTATCACCGAAATATCATAAGAACGGTTGGGAAAATCTATATAATGCCTATCACAATGAAAATCTGACAACGGACGAGATACAAAAGGCTCGTGAGGTAGAAGAACAGGAATGGTGGAAAATTAAAGAAAGCCAATCATGCAAAATGAATTGAGTTTATAACAAAGTGTGATAACGCTTACAGCGTTCCCCGCTTAGCCATTACAATCAATATTGATAAGAATATGACAAAATTAAAATTATTGTATATTGTTCTTGGTATTCATCTTTTATGTGGAATACTGGGCTTACTTATAATATGTTCAGTTCCTGAAACGGATCATATGAGATGGAATATTGGATATATAATCGGATGGCTTTTCGTGTTATCCTCGGTATTCTCGGTTTTTATACACATTCCTAATAAAGTACCAAAAGGGGTTAAATATGCCATGCGGATCTATAGAGGTGTCTGTTTGCTAAGTTTTATTATAGGCATATTAGTTCCTAAAGGGCTGTTTATCTTGTTGACATTACTCATTGACTATTCGGGTAATTCTAAGAAAATAGCTGAAGACAAACAATATATAATTCGTCATTATGTTACGTCATCCCTATTTGATGATTTTAATGAAAAGAGAGTATATAAGAAACAAGGAATCATCGAGAAATATATTGGTAGTTTTGATGGTGGTGATGTTACTCCACATAAGAGGTATGAGATACATTCTTTTCATGTAGATGAGAGTCGAAATATATTTATTGGGAATTACCATTCACTACTTAATGCTAAAGATACTGTCATGGCGTTCCCGATTGTAAAATCAAATAATTGAATTTATTGCAAGGTTGAGATAGCAAGTGCAGGCTGCTTAAAGATGCGACCAATCTTTAATGTAGATGACCTTCAGAAAAATAAAAACCAACCAACGGGTTGGTTTTTATTTTTCTTTGTGTATATTTGCATCTGTGTGACATTGCATGTGTTACATACCGAAATTGCCGGGACACATTAATATTGCCAACATAATTATAATTCGGAATGATATGAGAGCAGAAAAACACATGACAGGTTGGAATGCAATAACAGACGCATTTCTAAAACTTTACCCTAAACAAACTATAGTCTACCTAACGGTGAGTGTTATTCCCTTTTAATCAAGGAGTGAAATGATGAAAGACACTGTTAAGAAGCTGAGAGAGACTATAGTACGGAAACCATATTAAATGATGATTGGTATGAATTATTTGTTCAATCTTTCTGAACCTTTAGTTATTCCACGGAAGAAGATCAGTACATTTGTGGAAACCGGGTTGTGTATCGCTTATTTATGGATCTGTTGGGACATGTTGTCCGAAAGACTGGTTTACTGGATTCCTGTAGGCCTTTTTCTTTATTTATTGGTGAAGGGTATCCGACATTGGCACTGTGTCATCCAAATCAGTGAACAGGGTATCACTACTCCCAAAGGAAAGGTGTTGCTTTGGAATAAAATCTTGTATTGCCAGTATGTGGTAGTATATGGTAGATATTCACATGTAGAACTGTTTCTCCGTACTAGCCAGAACTACAACGAGACAATCCATTTGAATGATTATCTCTGTAACTATCGGGAGTTGAGGGCTGCCATTGCATTTTACTCCAGAGGGAAGGTGGAATTGGAAAGTAAAGAAAAATTTTAATACGAAATTGCATTACAGGAATCATATTTTCAATTCTGGGTAATTGACAGTGTTTTGTTCATAGACCTAACCCATATTAGAATGGGGGATAATATTTTGCCAACAAAACAGAAACAACAGTTAAACGCTGTTTTTCACAAAACCATTATAAACAATAAAACGAATTTTTATGGAAGATTCTAATATCCTAAAGAGACTTGACAATGATAAGCTAATAGATGTTGTGAAAAATTATAAGCGATACGGTTATGATGCTGAAATTCGCGATTATGCTATTAAGCTATTGGAAGAAAGAGGCTGGAGTATAGAAGATTTGAAGACATTTGGTTACTGGGAAAATTCCAATTACGAAGAAGCATTGATGCAATACAAAGCTTACTGTAGAAATTCACTGATAGCTGTCTGTGTCTTGATATTAAGTCTTTGTATGCTGGCACCTATCTATCTTGTATTTGTATTTATGGCCTATCGGAATGTATGTAAGTTTTATCAGACATTAGGGAGAAAGGAAGAAGCCGTATTCTCCTTTGACTTGTGTTGGCATGTTTTGTTGTTCTTCTACCTAAAAGAGAAAATGAAAGAGGAGCTGAAAGGAATAAGATAAGTTTATAATAAGTCGAGAGACAACTTAATATAAACCATTATAATCTTCAAATTATGCGATTAAGCAGTAGGAAAATAATACTTTATACAGGAACAACCGTTCTGCTGATTATGATAATTGCCACTCGCTGTCTTGATTTTTTCTTCTTTTTTAATGAGGATAATAGAAGATATACAATAGGTACGTTTTCTGGCATAGGACATTATCGTGGTACAATCTATAAGTTTGATTACAAAGTAGGTGATTCTATTTTTATTGTTGATACAAGGTTTGGACTGCATGATAAAGATTTGAATAATCTCAGATTGGTTGTCAAATATTCAAAAAGATGGACTGAACATTCAGAACTACTTGTAGAGGTTGTTCCTAAATGGGTACTTGCACCACCCAAAGACGGATGGAAACAGTTCCCTCCAGACATAAACTGGAAGGGTGCGGAACTTGATACCGTCTATATGAAGAAGATGAATTTGGAAATACCATAATTTGATGAGAATAAAAATAGAATGTTAACAAGGTCGAGCCAACAGCTAAACGCTGTTGCTCACCAAACCATTATCAGCACTAAGAATATGAATATTCAACTTAAAAAATATACAAGGTTAACAGTGAAAATTACAATGATAGCTGTTTCATTATTCTGCTTATTTTCCGTAAGTTGTATCAACAAACAGAAAAGAGAGTACAGACATATGTGTGATAGTCTGAGCAAGATGGATTTTCCTTCAAGAGTTCTTGATACATTATTTTTCCGGAAGTATGGAAACGGAATTGAGGTTGATACTACATTCCCCAATGGAGAACAACATCTAATACAATTAGATTATGCAAACAACTATTATTATGCAATAGAGTACCCAAACATACCGATTATAGATGTGATGTCGTATGATGGAAAGGACGGAAAGCTGATAGACTGGCATCAACGATTTATTGACTGGAACAACATATCACCTTGGGTATGGTATGATAAAGAAGGAAACGTATGCGAATTGAGTGCTACTTGCTCCGAAGAGAAAGATTATATTTATCCTACTTACTCCATTCATCAGTTAATAGAGAAACTGAAACAGGAAAATATAGATTTGTTCCATAACACTTCCATATATTATGGAACAGACTATCGGGATGCTGATTCCATTCCATATAAAAAATGTGGATGGCATGTTATGATGAAAGATACCACCGTCTCTAATGATACTTGCAACATGACTGTGAGATTATATGATGGTAAAACAGGCAGATTATCAGATGTATATAGAGGAAGATGGCAGGGTGATAACTAAAACGAATATGCTAAAACAAGTACCTGTGCCACCTCACGGCGGCAAGATGCATCTCATTAGGCACAGCTTATAATAACCTATAAATGACAATAGTATGAAGAATTTGAAGAAACTTTGTGAATATTTTGCAGTCGCATTCCCCATAGTACTGGTATGCGGCTTCATCGGACTTGTAATCAAAGAAGTGCAAAGTCGAGAAAACAACTTAATGTTATTTCTCACCAAACCATTAAAGGCATGAGGAATTTATTGGAAAAATATTACAACATCAATTTTTACTGCTCTTATAAGTTGCAGTTTTTCATTTTTAGGAGGATGCTAAATCTTTTCTATTGGCTAAGTTTCTCGAAATGGAAAAACGGCTATATAAATCGGTGCATTTCGACTAATAAGAGACATGAAGCTGCCGGAATGGATAAAGGTGTCGATGTCTATATCAGCAGTATGGCGAGTAACACCCCATACATCATCAGTATTTGGGCATTCTGCCTTGTCTGCCTTGCTTGTATCAAGATTTTCAGGATAAGCCTATTAAGTATTTTGGGAAACGGTGTCTATTTTTTGCTTTTGATACCCATCGGGATATGCGGGTATTATGTCAATGAAATATTCTTATTCAAGGGGGACAAATACAGGAAATATTTCGCCGAGTTTGCCAAAAAGAAAAGGTATCTGCTCTACTACGGCATCTATGTCGTTTCCCTGATTATACGGTTAGCGACATTCTATTTATTGCTCGCCAGCGCATGAGGGAATACAAATTGAAAAGTAAAAATAGTTATGAGCTATATTACAGCAGAAAGATTGGGAAGAGTTCTTATATGGACATGGAACAAGTATGTGAAGAAAACTGCCATTCCTTACAAGGAAATTGACTTTCATTATTCGGATTGGGTTTTTCTCCTGACAGGACTTGTCTTTTTTGGAATTATGCTGGGTATTACCCTGCTTTATTTTGCATTTTGGAGAACATAATTCATTGACTATATATGAGTAAAAGAATAAAAAAGACAGATAACTATTTTGAACGAGTGAAGCAGCGTGCCAACCGGACGAATTACAGGTATTATTTTTTTGATTACCTGTACTTCAAAGGTGAACAAGGTCATAAAATGAGGTCCCGATGTTCAGGGTTACTCATGCTATCCTTATATTGGTGGTTTATAATAGAAATCCCGTGTCTTCCGCTATTAGACAGAAATTTGCCATATACATGGTATTTGTTATGTTGCATGGGAATGTTTCTTTTTCCTGTCTTGTTTTGCCTTATTAGGTATCGAAAAGATAGAACATCTGCATTAGTAAACCATTATCGTCATTCGTCCAAAAATAAGATTACGATAACTTTGCTACTATTACTTCCTATGGTATTATGTGGATTTGAGCTATGGCTATTAGCTAAGTTGGGATGGATTATTTGTAAATGGTGTTAAGGAATTTGCCCCAACCACATCGGATTATCATTATTTTTCCCTACCATACATTCAAAGAATTTATTCAAATATGGAACAACGGATTACATCATTATTGCTTCCCGCTCCCGAAGCGGAGCTGGAAGCAGAACGATACCCCAAGACACGGTGGTACAAGGAAGAATGCCGGAACAGCGCAGACGAGTTCCGGCAAGCGATTTTCGCCTGCAAGACCTTTGAGGAAGTGGCGGACATACTGATGCCCGAACAAAAAACGAGCGTTTGGCAGCGCATTGAAGAATATTTCCTGCGGGCAGGTTTTCTTATGCTTGCCGCCATGTTCTTTTATCACGTGGTTTGGCGGCTAATCCAAAAGTTTTGGCTATGGATTGTAGGATAGAAGATTGAGCATATGAGGACAAGAGAATATTCAACAGATGAGTTGTTGCTAATCGCCAATAACGTGACGGGCGAATATACTGACAAGCAGGTGCGGCTGGCAAAGATGGAACTGTATAAGCGTGGAGTGGATGACAAGGTGATAGCCGACATCATGGAAGAGAAAGAGGAAGCCTTCATGCGAAGGCTGGATGCTGCCGCACGTGCGGAGAAAGCCCGCATGGACAAACAGAACGAGAAGAACAGGAATGTCAGTTACCGATGGTGGGAACTGATACCGATGCTTTTGTTTGCCCCGTTTTATCTGGTCAGAGGCGAAAAGGAACTTGTGGATATACTGTTGTTTCTTCCGGTCTATCTACTCAGCCGGACACCCGTTGATTTCAGCGGTCTGTTTCCCGAATTAAGACGGTTGAAGGAAGAAAAATACGATCTGAAATTCAAGCAACGGCTTACAGCACTGATTGCAGGAGATGCAATGTATTTCTTATTGGTCTATTATAGCTTGCTGAATGACGAAGTATTATAGCCATTGAAATGAGAAGGATTCTCCCGAAACTGTTCCTTTTTTACTGAAAAGCGCACTTCTGTTGGAGTTTTCGGCAAGATTTGGAACTGTCGTAACCGCAGGATATGCGAACTTTGCATCAAAAAACAACAGCAATGAAACTGACAGATCTTTTAAGGCGGACAGCCGAAGCAAATCCCCAAGCCGCCACCCTGCACAGCATCGCAGACAAGGCAGAAGAACTCGTAGAGAAAAGGTATTCCGTGCGGAGAATGCTCCGCGAAATGGAAAGTTTCGCACATGACACGAAAGCAATGCGTCTGACAGTGGACGCATTGCGGCAACTCCCGTATCTGCCTACACTGGAACAGGTTGACTACAAGCCCTATATGGCTCTGATAGCCTGTTCACCGGAAAATTTTGCCTATTGCTACCTGAGCAACGACCTTGTTGCCATCTATGAGGCGGGATACCGGACGGCAGAACTGATGTTTTTCTGCGACCTGCTCCGCTGCATGAGGGGACGCTCCTATCTGAACTGCGTGACAAACCGGGTATGCGACTATTTCTTCAGGGCACGGCGTGACGCGCTCCGCCATATCGCCACACCGCTGAAAGAATTTGAGATGCAGTATGCGGAAAGCCGGATGAAGGAACTGGGAAAGGCCGTATTCATGCTGAAAGTGAAAATGTACAAATGGCATACATTCACGGCTGAAAACATGGCACGCATGTGCGGCATGAGCTATTCCCATTTCCGGGAGAGATTCGAGACATACTACGGCTGCTCTGCTACCGAATGGCTCCGGCGTGAACGGATCTGCCGTATCATGGAAGACATGACCTACCGTCCCGAACTGACCCTGAAGGAAGTGGCAGAGCGCAACCATTTCCTTTCCAAGAGCAACTTCCACGATTTCTGCCTCAAGAGAATGCTCAAAAGACCGGGTAAACTGAAACGGGAAGGGTATGAAAAATGGTGTGAGAGAAGACTGGCTTATTACAATAACCACTCCCAAGCGTGTTACCGATAATGACACCCCGAAGCGTACATGAGACTATACCGAATACTGATTGCAGCAGGCTATATATCCATATTCCTGCTGGTGCTGCTGGCTGCATATATTTTTCATAACGAACAGCATACACTGGAATTGCTTGAACAAAAGAATAATACAACCAACGGGCTGCGTAAAAGCATCAACCGGCTCAACATGCAAATAGCCGGGCTTTCATTTCTCGGAGAAACCGTCATGGAATGGACGGACAGCGACAAGGAAGAATACCACTTGCAGCGTATGGTTATCGACAGCACGCTGTGTTCTTTCCGTAACGTGTTCCGTTCCGAACAGAAAGGAATAGACAGCCTGCGCAGGATACTGGCAAACAAGGAATCGCAGCTGAATGATCTTGCCGCACTGTATCTCCGGCAAAAGACCCTCCACAGGCAGATAGCCGACAGAGTGCCCGCCATAGCACGGAAGAGTGCGGACGAAGCCGCCCGCAAGCCGAAACGCAAGGGATTTCTGGGTTTGTTCGGCAAGAAAGAGGACGATACGCCCACATCCGCCACGGCCATGCTCCACTCGCTCAACAGCCATGTGATAGCGGAACAGAACCTGCAGGACAGGTTGCTTTCGGAGCAGACCGACAGACTTGCCGGGCGGAATGCCTCCCTTAACCGGCAGTTGCAACAGCTGGTCCGGCAGATAGACGGCAATGTGCAGGAAGACCTGCAACGGCAGGAAGCCGAGACCGCATCCGAAAGGGAACGGATTTTCATGCAAATCGGCGGACTGGCGGTATTTGCCCTTGCGCTATTGCTGGTGCTCTTTTTCGTGATACACCGCGATGCCAACCGCATCGGGCAATACAAGCGCAGGACAGCCGAGCTGATCGGAAAGCAGCAGGAATCCCTCCGGCAGAACGAGGCACTGATCGCCTCACGCAAGAAAGCGGTACAGACAATCACCCATGAGCTGCGCACCCCTTTGAACGCCATAACGGGCTACACCGGACTGATAGAGAAGGAACACGACCCGGAGAAATCCGCAAAATACATACGGAACATCCGTCAGTCTTCAGACCGTATGAGAGGAATGCTCAACACGCTGCTTGACTTCTTCCGGCTGGACAGCGGCAAGGAACAGCCCTGCCTGTCCCCCTGCCGTATTTCCATCCTCACACAAACACTTGAAACCATGTTTGCACCCGAAGCCATGAACAAGGGGCTGGCTCTGGAGGTGGAGAACCGTGCGGATGCCTTTGTCATAACCGACAAGGAGCGTATCCTGCAAATCGGGAACAACCTGCTATCCAACGCCATCAAGTTCACGGAGAACGGGTATGTCTCATTGCTGACAGAGTATAGGGACGGGATGCTGGCATTGACAGTGGAAGATACGGGTACGGGCATGACCGACGAGGAGCAACAGCGGGTGTTCGGAGCGTTCGAGCGGCTTTCGAATGCCGCCACGCAGGACGGTTTCGGTCTGGGCCTCTCCATCGTGCGCCATATCGTGAGAATGCTCGGCGGCAATATCCGCGTGGAGAGCGAGAAAGGGAAAGGAAGCCGTTTTATCGCAGAAATACCCGTACATATCATCGAAGAGACGTCCCTGCCGGATGTGGAGAGCCATGCCCGACGCACCCCGCTGTACCGGGATGTCATAGCCATCGACAATGACGGGGTATCCCTTCAGATGATGAAGGAGATGTATATTCACGAGGGCGTCCGTTGCGACATCTGCACCAATGTGGCAGAACTGGTGGAGTTGGTACGCAGGAAAGACTACAGTCTGCTGCTGACCGACCTGAACATGGCGGAGATAAACGGCTTCGAGCTGCTGGAGCTGCTGCGCTCCTCGAACGTGGGTAATTCAAGGACCATTCCTGTTGTCGTGACGACCGGTTCGGGCAGTTGCGACGCGGAGGAACTGCAGGCGCACGGATTTTCGGGCTGTCTTTTCAAGCCTTTCTCGATTTCCGAGCTGATGGCGGTAACCGACCGGTGTGCAATGAAAGGGGAAAGATCCGAAAAACCGGATTTCTCCTCACTGCTGTCCTATGGCAACGAAGCCTCCATGCTGGATAAACTGACAACGGAGACTGAAAAGGAGATGCAGGCACTCAGGGAAGCGAAATGCCGAAACGATGCGGAAGGTCTGAACGCCCTTACGCATCATCTGCGCAGTTCGTGGGAGATACTCCGTGCAGACCAACCGCTAAGGGTACTTTACAGGCTGCTGCACGGTGAAGGCACTCCGGACAATGAAGCATTGTCCCATGCAGTGAAGGGCGTACTGGATAAGGGCGCGGAGATTATCCGGCTGGCGAAAGAGGAAAGGAGGAAGTACGGTCATGGATAAGACAAGGGTTATCGTAGTGGAGGACAATATCGTATATTGTGAGTTTGTCTGCAACCTACTGGCACGGGAGGGATTCCGCACCGTGCAGGCTTACCGGCTTGCTGCGGCAAGGAAACTCCTGCAACAAGCCTCCGACGGGGACATAGTGCTTTCAGACCTGCGCCTGCCTGACGGCAACGGCATAGACCTGTTGCGGTGGATGCGGAAAGAAGGGCTGGTCCAGCCGTTCATCATCATGACCGACTACGCCGAGGTGCATACCGCCGTGGAAAGCATGAAACTCGGCTCGCTGGACTATATACCCAAGCTGCTGGTCGAGGACAAGCTTGTTCCGCTGCTCCGCAACATTCAGAAAGAACAGTACGGCAGACAACGGCGTATGCCCGTGTTCGCCCGTGACGGCTCGGCATTCAGAGCCGTCATGAAGCGTATAAAGTTAGTTGCCCCGACCGATATGAGCGTGCTGATACTCGGTGAGAACGGTACGGGCAAGGAGCATATAGCCCATCACCTGCATGAAAAGAGCAAGCGTTCCGGCAAACCCTTCGTGCCGGTGGACTGCGGCTCGCTCTCCGTCCAACTTGCGCCGTCGGCATTTTTCGGGCATGTCAAGGGCGCATTTACGGGTGCTGACAACGCCACGCAAGGATATTTCCACGAGGCAGATGGCGGTACGCTGTTTCTGGACGAGGTAGGCAACCTTGCATTGGGAACGCAACAAATGCTGCTTCGTGCCATACAGGAACGGCGGTACCGTCCCGTAGGCGACAAGGCGGACAGAAATTTCAATGTACGTATCATTGCCGCCACCAACGAGAATCTGGAGAAGGCGGTAAGCGAGAAGCGTTTCCGGCAGGATCTGCTGTACCGCCTGCATGACTTCGAGATTACCGTCCCGCCTTTGCGCGACTGTCAGGAAGACATCCTGCCATTGGCGGAGTTCTTCCGCGAGACAGCCAATCAGGAACTGGAGTGCCGCGTGGAAGGGTTCAGTTCCGAAGCCCGGAAAGCATTGCTGTCACACCCGTGGCCGGGCAATGTGCGCGAACTGCGGCAAAAGATTATGGGAGCAGTATTGCAGGCACAGGAAGGTACCATCAGAAAGGCACATCTCGAACTTGGATTGGCGGAAACATCCGCTTCCGCCGGTTTCGCACTGCGCAACGATGCGGAGGAAAAGGAACGGATCATGCGTGCCCTGAAACAATCCGGGGGAAACCGATACACCGCCGCCAAAATACTGGGAATAGGCAGGACAACTCTCTATAAAAAGCTGGAAGAGTATGGACTGAAGTATAAATTTGAGCAATCATAGCCCGCAATTCACTGAAAATGGCTATATTTGCATGACATATTAGAAGGTAACGGCGTTTTGGGAAAGTCCATCCGCCGCATATATATAACATAAGACCGCAAGGCGTCCTAATGGAAATCTGGTAAATTTACACTACGGAGACGATTGCGTGAAGCTTATGCTATGCCTACGCATAGCGTGCATTCACGTACTCTCCGTAAAGGCTTTACCAGAGCCTCCATTAGAAGTAGTGTGTTTGCACGCTGCTTTTTTATCCTTGCCGAACGAAACGAAAGGGAACGATTATGGGAAAAGTTCAGGTTCTTGCCGTCCTCTCGATGGACGGGTGTCTTGCTTCCGAGTTGCATGGCAAATCGTATAAGGAACTGTGCCTTGACTGTTGCGGCATCAATGAGATAAAGGAGAACGCCCTTTATCATATCACACCGGATTATTCCATCTCCATGCTGGATGAATGGAGAAGACATGAAACGGATACCTGCTATCTGGTGGAAGCCTCTCCCGAAAAGACAGATTATATCAACGGACTGCTGCGTATGCAGGTGGTGGATGAAATCATCCTCTATACCGTTCCTTTCATAGCCGGGACAGGAAAGTATTTTTTCCGGTCCGCCCTGCCACTGGTCAAATGGACGCTTGTATCACAAAAGAAATTTCCCAATGGTGTGACCTGCCATATCTATAATCGTATGACTTCCGAAAGAACAGCCTGAAAAAACGACTTGCTATCCTATTATTAAAGTACCGAAAAAGTACAAATGTTCGGAAAGTGAACACTTCTGTTTGACTGCGAACCTTCTCAAAATACAAATATTTATTTTAATATCATTGATAACCAGTATATTATAAATAAGATACTGAAGATTCTGTCCGTTTTGACGCACTTTTTGCCGTACATATTCATGTGCGCACCCTAACATCAAAATGTTGAATTTCAAACTTGACAGGATATGAACTATTTTTTACTGGCGGATACCGAGTTCTTCCGCCGTATCAATGAAGCCGGAGACTGCAATATGGAAACGGCATATATGGCTTTTGCCAATCAAGTAATCGAACTGTGCGGCAGCATGAATACGAGCCATGCCATCATCGCGCTGGCTTACATTGAAATCGAGTTGCAACACCACCCCGTGCGTCTGTTATCCGAAGAACGCAAGGAAGCCGTCGCCTATATCGGCAAGGCCCTCTCTTTCGTGAGGAAGATGCAAAAGTTCCTTACCACTCCCCAAGTGCCGCCACTATCCTATCTCCCTTCTTCAGCCGAAACGCCATCCGACAATCCCGCTCCGCCGCTTCAATGGACGGGCAACGCCATCGACCTTGTGGAACTTATCTATGGCATCTATGAGATGGGCTGCATCAACAACGGTGAGATGCCGCTCAAACAGCTTGCCCCGCTGCTGTACCGGATTTTCGGTGTCGAAGCCAAAGACTGCTACCGCTTCTACATCGACATCAAACGCAGGAAAACAATCAGCCACACGCATTTTCTCGAACAAATGCAGGAGAGGCTGAACGAGCGGATAAGAAGGGATGAGGAAGCGGAATTGAAAAGAAGATAGCTGTTCTTGAGAAATTCCCGTCCATTATCTTGAATAAAAAGCAATTTATTTCTTGTGCGTTACGCAAAAAAGGCTTACCTTTGCAAATGAATTAAGAAAGATATGCGGCTCAGACCGTGTTCAACGATAACAGTACCCGTTTGGCATACCGTAAGATCTGCCGGCGGGTCATTCTTTTTTATAACGGTATGGCAAACAAGAAATCACGTTCCATTGAAGAACAAATAGAACTGCTCAAACAAAGGGGGATGATTGTCGGGGATGAAGCTTTTGCCGCCCGGCATCTGGCCCATATCAGCTACTATCGTCTGAAAGGCTATTGGTGGGATATGCAGTATGACAAGACCCGTCATCTGTTCCAACCTGATTCCAATCTGGAAGATGTCGTCACACGCTATTATTTTGATAAAGAATTGCGCCTTATTTTATTCGATGCCATCGAAACAATAGAAATCACCCTGCGTACAAAGATGATTTATCATCTGTCACAGTCCTACGGAGGGCTTTGGTATCGTGACCCGAAGCTGTTCGCGGATGCCGCTTTCCATGCCCAGCACCTCAAAGAACTGATGGAAGAGTTCTTGCGGAGCAACGAGATATTCGTAAAGGACTACAAGCGCAAGCATCTTGTTACGGATACGGACGGAGAAAGGATACTTGACGAATACCCGGATGCGTGGATTATATTTGAGGTGGCCACATTCGGCACACTTTCCAAGATATACAAGAACCTCAACCACCAGCTGCCCGAAAAATCGGCAATAGCCAATGATATGGGGTTAAATTTACACAGTGAACTGTCGGGATGGCTGGAAGCCATTTCATACATGCGCAACATCATCGCGCACCATTCCAGAGTATGGAGCCGGAATATGGTCAAACGCCCTTGTGAAATCCGCAATCCGCGAATGGCATGGCTTTCCCGCCTGTTGACCGAGGTACAGCAGAAAAAACCGTTCTATGTGATTACAGCCATGCTATACCTCTGCAATGCCATAGACGAGGGACATACGTTCAAGGAGAAGTTACTGGCATTGTTTAAGGAATATGCGGATGTACCCATCTACAAAATAGGTTTCTTCAACCGTTGGGAAGAGGAACCGATTTGGAAAAAGATGTCAGAATAGAATCATATGGAGAAGAAGAAGAAAAAACAGCAGGGACACTATTGCCGTATCTGTGGCGACTACAAGGCGAACGAGAAATTCAGCGGAAAGGGACACACCCGGCATATCTGCAAGAGTTGTATGTCAGCCATGCGTAGCGGCAAGAATCCGGAGGATATTTTTCCTGAGCCGTTACCCGTGAACCGTGAAACTATACGTTTCAATAAACTGGGCAAAGAAGAAAAAGCCGTGTTGAAAGCGTTTATCACCGAAGCCACAACCGAATACTGGCAGGAAAACAGACAGATACCGTTTGCGGACAGTTTCTCCGAACTAAAAAAATACATCATAGGAACTTATGATGAAGAATGCGGCATACTTCTGAAAGATGATGCCGAACTGAAAAACTACTTTCAGACCCATACGATAACGACCATAAACAAATTGCTTAAGGAGGAAATTTCTAAAAATCAGGATTAAGACAAAGAGGGTGTGTCGTAATGCGCGATGCACCTTCTTTTTGTTCATTATTATACAAACCTGTTCATTTTCTTTAAGCTGCGATCTTTTGAAGATTTCTTTGATTTATGTGTTTCCAGTGTCTAAAAACAGCAGTTATAAGCTCATAAAACAGTCTAATCAGCCAGTTCATACCTTCTTTTGTCAGTTTTGCACACATCTTTTTTATATTGAAGGCAATGGCTAGGAATGCAAAGTCCATTAAGACCTTATCCTTCCCAAAATGTCGGAATCGTTTGTAGTTCATATTGTTTTTAATTTGTCCGAACACGGCTTCCGGTTCTATGCATCTCTGCCCTCTGTGTTTCAGCCCTTCCTCGGAGCAGAGCAACTCTTTAGCTTTCCGCTTGTATCTCCTAAGTCTGTGATTCAGTTCTATCGTCCTGTTTCCTTTTGCTTTAAAACAACGGCACCTCAGTGGACAGCCTTCACATCTGACAGCTCTGTACCGGGCTGTTTCACTAACATATCCGGATGCAGTTTTCACATGTCTGGTGCCTATCCTCTGCATCTTTTGCCCCATAGGACAGATGCAAAAGTCATGTTCCTCATTGTAGTAAAAGTTTTCGGCCTTGAACGGATCCGGTTTGAATCTCGGCCGCTGCTCCATGTGGAAATAGTTGTACTTTACATAGGCATCCATGCCGTTTTCTGACATGAAGCGATAGTTCTCTTCGGAACCATAACCGGAATCGGCAACTACCGTATGAGTCAGCCTGCCATACCTGCTTGAGAAGGATTGCAGGAAAGGTATCAGGGTCAGTGTATCCGTAGGGTTCGGGAAGAGGGCAAAATCGGTGATGAACTGGTTCTCGGTGCCGATTTGAAGGTTGTAACCAGGTTTCGTCTGTCCGTTGCGCATGGCATCCTCCTTCATTCTCATAAAAGTAGCGTCCTTATCCGTCTTGGAATAGGAATTCCTCTCTTGCAGCGTGTCCAGATGACTGTCGTATTCCTGCAGTTTGTTCCTGTGTTCTTCCAGTTCCTTCAGCTGCTTGCGTTTCTTTTTCAGTTCTCTCTTTTCCTCTTTTGTGGAAGGCTCGGGAACATGTTCCAGTGCATGACGCAATTCTCCTGCCATTTCAGTCAGCATGGCCGGAGTAAACTCAACCTCCTCACTGCTTTCCGATGATTTCTCCTGGGCGATGACATCATCTATCTGCCCCAACAGAACCTGTATCTTCTTCATCAGGCGTTCACGATTACGCTCAACCGTTTTTCGCCAGACGAAAGTATACTTGTTGGCTTTGGACTCGAGCTTTGTCCCGTCAATGTATTCCACATTCAAACTGATAAATCCTTTGGAAGAGCTGTCTCTTATACACATCTGACGCTGCCGACGACTAGTCGAG
>ENA-OWYG01000039-OWYG01000039.1-human-gut-metagenome-genome-assembly--contig:-NODE-39-length-86457-cov-35.532777_pt1 | contig 86457 bp, 80 predicted proteins | sample MGYA00249747_ERZ652080 | MGnify/ENA primary metagenome ERZ652080 (study PRJEB26925, sample SAMN05827071) | human gut metagenome | biome: ENVO:2100002; feature: ENVO:00000062; material: ENVO:00002003...
TATTTGCACTTGTTTAGCTCTTGTTTTCATTTAATACCCATACTTTGGAAATCTGATAAATTTAGGGCATCCCGAAGAAGAAGGGTTACAGAAAAGCCGTGCCGCTTTTCTGGATGAGATGCAGCGCTGCGAACAATTAGGGCTGAAGTTACTGAATTTTCATCCGGGCAGCCATCTGAATAAGATTTCCGTGGAAGAGTGTCTGGACAAGGTCGCTGAATCCATTAATCTTATATTGGGCAAGACGCACGATGTGGTGGCTGTCATAGAGAACACAGCCGGGCAGGGTAGCAATGTGGGAAACGAGTTCTGGCAGCTGGGACATATCATTGACCGGGTGGATGACAAGTCTCGCGTTGGAGTTTGCCTTGATACCTGCCACACGTATACAGCAGGCTATGATATAGTGAATGAGTATGACAAGGTGTTTGAGGAGTTTGACGCAGCGGTAGGTTTCGGCTATCTGCGCGGTATACACCTGAATGACTCCAAGAAAGCACTCGGCTCCAGAGTAGACCGTCACGACAGCATCGGCAAGGGGCTGATAGGTATGGATTTCTTCCGGCGCTTTATGCAAGATGTGCGTTTTGACGGTATACCTATTATTTTGGAGACGCCCGATGAATCGCTTTGGGCAGAGGAGATAAAACTGTTGAGAAGCTTTGTCTCCTCTGACTGAGAGACTATGCCCTGAATACACATTCTATACGGTTACCGTCCGGGTCGAGGACGACACTTTCAAAATATCCGTCGCCGGAGGTACGGGGCTCTCCTGCGATGGTATATCCCGCTGTACGTAGCCGTTCTGTCTGTCGGAGGACAGCTTCCTGGCTGTCGAAGGCAAAGGCAAAGTGGGTCAGTCCCAGTCTGTTTTCCTCAATAGGGGTATTCTGTATGTCCGTACGGCTCATCAGTTCCAAATCCGTTCCTTCATCGAAGTGAAGGAAATAAGATTCGAATCCTTTTTTGGGGTTGATGTACTTTTCATTGCTGCTCCCGTTGAAGTAACGTGTGTAGAACTCTTTCATCTCTTCCAGTTGGAAGGTCCAGATGGCGATGTGATGTATCTTCATAAGTTTGCTAAATTATAATCTGTGTTCAATCTGAGTAATCTGTGGTGGGGTTGGTAATTGCAGGTGCAGAATAGGGAAAGGCTTTCCCGTCGGGTCGGTTTCGTCCCGGCCGGCCACTTGGAATCCCATATGTTGGTAAAATCGGCAAGCTTGTCCGTTCTGCTCGTTTACATCCACTTTGTGGATGTGTTTTTGGTGGACGGCGTACTCCATGAGCCGTTTTCCGTATCCCTTACCTTGTTGGTCGGGACGGACAAACAACATCTCGATGAGTTCATCGCTCAGTCCCATAAAGGCGGCAATTTCTTCTTTTTCGTTGCGGATGATGTAAAGCTCTACGGCAAGAAAGTACTGCTCTCTTATCAGTGGTTTGTAAAACTGTATATCCTTTTCTGCCAGGAAGTGGTGTGTGCTGCGGACAGAGGCTTCCCAGACGGTCAACAGTTCGTCATAATCTTGTGGGGTAGGTCGGAGTATCATCATTTATTGCATTACTTTGCTGGTTATTAATCAGTAGGCAGTCAGAATTCAGCTTCTTTGGTAATCCTTACGGTTTCTCCCGTTATAGGGTGGGTAAATTCTAAGTATTCGGCATGCAGATAAAGCCGGTCTGCTTTCTCCCCGTAAAGTTCATCACCGATGATGGGGCAGTGCAAGCCAAGCGGGTGTGCTGCATGTATACGTAGCTGATGGGTTCTTCCCGTGCGCGGATAGAAAGCGATACGGGTCCGTTTCCCGTCCAGACGTTCCAGAACTTGATAATCGGTGATGGCGGGCTTTCCGTGTTCGGTGTGTACCATTTGCCGTGGGCGGTCAAGTGGATTCAGGCAAAGCGGGAGGTCGACCGTACCTTTGTCCTTTGGGACAATACCCTCGAGCAATGCGACATAACGTTTCCTGACCAGGCGGTTCTTGAACTGGGCCTGCAGGTTCTGGTGTACACGCTTGGTCTTGGCAATGAGCATTAAACCGGAAGTGGCCATGTCGAGACGATGCACCGTCAGGGGACCGTCAGCTTCGGGATATTGCTCACGCATCAGGCTATAGACGGAGACTGCATCTTCCTTGCCGGGAACAGACAGCATTCCTGCCGGTTTGTTGATGACCGAAAGCCATGGGTCCTCATAAACAATCTCCAAATTTTGGGAGGGTACCTGCATTCTTTTCAACATGGGGTTTTCCTCTACTTGTAGACCTTGCAGCATGTGTTGCAGTATAGGTTCGCACTTTCCTTTGCAAGCCGGATAATAGTGGCCGTGATGGCGTATCTCTGTCTTGGGGGAATCACCCCACCAGAACTCGGCCATGGCAATAGGTTTCCATCCGTGCAGATAAGCTTGTTGCAGCAGTTTGGGGGCCGCACATTCACCTGCGCCGGCAGGAGGTGTCTTGTGCACGGTCTGCCCGAATATCTCACAGAGATTCTTGACTTCTCCCCGGTAATTCAGCATCCCGAACTGTTCGAATAGCTTTTGCTGCAATGCTGCAGAGCGGGTTTTACGTTCAGACTTCAATGCTGAAATCCGTCTTTCCCAGTCTTCTGTCTGCGTTTGCAGTGTGGTAATCCTTGCTTTCCATGAACGTTCCAGACGTTTATATTCCGCCTTTTGGAACTGGCTTTCCCGTATCAGTTCGGCTTCTTCCTGCGCATTGAGTTCTTTTTCTTTTCTGCGCTGTTCTCTGGCTGTTTTGGCTTCTTTCAACTGTGCTTTGGCTGTTGCCAGTATGTTTTCTGCTGACTGAATGGTCCGGGCAAGCTCTGCTGATAAGGCGGCATATGCTTTGTCATTTTCCAGTTGCCGGATGTTGCGGTTGATGGAAGAGATGTTCTCTTCTTCTATCTTGAAAAAGCCTTGTGGCTGTAGCAAGTTATATACGGGAGGAACAAAAAAGGGATGTAGGTTCTTTCCGGCCAATATGCCTGAGAATGCAGCTAAATATCCGGTTTCTCCATGCTCGGTTTGTACAATCAGTACCCCGAACATTTTGCCTTGGCGCAGTTCGTCCTTCCATGCAGTTTGTCGGGTAAGATAGCTTTGTACTTCTTTGGCTGCCAATATACATAATGGGTGCGGAGTATAGCAGAAAGGATAGGTGAACCTTTCCGGAAGCGGAATGTCGGTTATGGAAGTAGTAAAACGGTGCAACATCATGTTGCAAAGATACTATATTTCTCTCATAACAGACCGTTTGTACTGCAAATCTTTATTTCGTTGTATATAGGTTGTATCGCTTATGAAGAGAAAAACATCTTTGGGAAAGTTTTACTTATTCTCCGTTTATACAAATATGTATATATGTGTGAATTAACTTTGTTTTTGATAAATTGGCAACTCTGTTATCCTTAAAAAATGACTATTAATCTGTCTCGGATATTTTCTTCTTCCATAGACTTCTTTTTGTGTACTTTAGATGTTATGCCGTCGTATGAATACGGATGAAGAGCTTTTGCCTTAGTGATACTTGATAAAATAAATTAAGTTATTGCCTTTTTTGTTTTATTGGAGAATGGTTGTTTTTTAAACTTCCTGGATATATAAAAGAAACTTATTTCTCTTTAAAAAGTTGTATATTAGCGCCTTAAAGCTTTTCAAAAGATTATATGGGCAAAAACAAAGAGAACTTAAACATATTCTTGCTTCATTTTTTAGAACGGTTGAATAGCAATGAACCCAATAAAAGGAAAGTTATTGAATCGTTGACCGATTTCTGCAACTACTATGACTTTACGAAAGGGGTTATCTATCAGACTGACGGATTCCGTTATTTCTTATTGAAAGAAACGATTGGAAATGAAGGTGGGACTATGAAACCTCGTTTCGATATGGGAGAGTTGAAAAAGGAGCATGTCGATGCCATGAAAGCCCGGGATAAACCTTTCTATGGAAACAGAAATGCGGATGCTTCATGGGACGATATTGACATTCTTGATTTCTACGGTGAGGATTCTTTGTTAATCAGGCATTTTGAAGATACTGAGGGTAAAATCATCGGATTCATAGGTTTTGCAGGCAGGGAGGAAGAGACCTATCTCACGGAAGAGGAGTTGCAAATCATTCATCTCTTGCTGGGCTCGTTCTCTAAGGAAATTGCGGTCAGGGAATATAAGGAAAGGGAAGTGAGGGCCAGCAATACATTAGGCAGTATCATGAATAATATGGGCGTTGATATTTACGTCAACTCTTTCGATTCCCACGATATGTTGTATGCCAATAGGTCTATGGTGGAACCATATGGCGGTATCGAGCATTTCTGGGGGAAAAAATGCTGGGAGGCCCTCTACTCGGACAAGACGGGGGAGTGTGAGTTCTGCCCAAAGAGGCATTTGATAGATGAAAACGGACACCCCACCAAAGTCTATTCGTGGGATTATCAACGGCCATTTGACAAGTGTTGGTTTCGCGTGTTCAGTGCAGCCTTTGCTTGGGTGGACGGGCAGATGGCGCATGTCATTACCAGTGTGGATATCGACCATCAGAAAAAGATAGAGGAGGAATTGCGGGTCGCCAAGGATAAGGCAGAACATCTGGACCGCTTGAAGTCTGCTTTCCTGGCCAATATGAGTCATGAAATCCGTACTCCGCTCAATTCCATTGTCGGTTTTGCAAGCATCATTGCCGAACTGGACGATAGGGAAGAACGCCAGGAATACCTTGCCATCATGCAGGAGAATACGGAACTGCTCTTGCAACTGATATCCGACATTCTGGATTTGGCAAAGATAGAAGCGGGAACACTTGATTATAATATGGGGTATGTGGATGTCAGTGACTTCTGTAAGGACGTGATGCGCAACTATGATATAAAGGAAGACAAGGCTGTACCGGTTCTGTTGGCTCCCGACTTGCCCGATTACCGTATCTATACCGACAAGAAACGTCTGATGCAGGTGGTCACCAATTTTATAAACAACGCTTTGAAGTTCACCAGTGAAGGGCAGATCCTTTTGGAATATCATCCGGTGGAAGGTACCGGTCAGATAGAGTTTTCTGTGACGGACACCGGTATGGGTATTGCTCCGGATGCCGTGGTTACTGTGTTCGACCGCTTTGTAAAGCTTAATACCTTTGCGAAGGGCACGGGTTTAGGCTTGTCCATCTGTAAAAGTATCATTGAGCATCTTGGCGGGACTATCGGTGCTGAGTCGGAATTGGGAGTCGGTAGCCGTTTTTGGTTCAGGCATCCGTGTGCCGGATGATTTTATTTGCCTATATTTGTGCGAACTTCAATATTTATGGATAAAAAACTCTGTACCGATGAAAAACAAGACATGGACGTGCCTGGTTGTTGTGTCAGCAGCATTGCTGATGGCGGGTTGCGGCAGCAGGACAAAGAAACAAACAAATGAAGATGTAAGTATGGATAGTGTCGGTGTAACATGCAGTGGCGTAAAGACCTTGCAACTGGAGGGAGTGCAGGCCACTTGGATTCAGGATAATGCTGGTGAGCATTTGATGCCGAGAACGATTTTCCCGGATGCAAGCGATGAATTGATGGAAAGTTTGTCGCTTCAAGGCGGTATTCCTTCTTCCATGAGCACCTTCCTGGTAGATACGAATGGTATCCGTATCCTTTTTGATACGGGAATGGGAGCTCCCGGCAGTCGTCTGTTGCCCGGATTACAATCTTTGGGTATCTCTCCGGCAGATATTGGATATCTGTATCTTACCCATTTCCATGGCGACCATATCGGTGGAATGATGAAGGGAGACAGTGTAGTCTTCCCGAATGCCGAAGTGTACGCATCAAAAGTGGAATATGATGCCTGGATGGCAATGCCTGCCGAAAGGAAGGCGCAGGTCGTAAAGACGATGGATGCCTATAAGGAACGGCTGCATCTGTTTGAGTTTGGCGATACCTTGCCGGGCAATGTGGTTGCCATGGAGGCAGTCGGTCATACTCCCGGTCATACGGTTTTCCAGAGTGGCAAGTTACTGGTGATTGGTGACCTCATCCATGGTGCGGCCCTTCAGTTGGAGCATCCGGAATACTGCGCTTCCTATGATATGGATAAGGAAGCTGCCGTGAAAGCACGCAAGTATTTCCTCCAATATGCCAAGGACAACCAATTGACGATGGCAGGTATGCATCTTCCTGCTCCGGCCTTCAAATAGAATGGGAGAGTGTCAAAAGTATATGAGTACTTTCATTATGCTATATTTAGGCGCGGATAGTTCTGAGCCCCTCGTTATTCCTTTTTACTTTTAGAAGCGGCAGTCTTGTTCGATGTATGTCATATATTCGTCGTAACTGATGTGCCTGCCTCCCATTGTTTTGAGGTGAGGGGTTTCGAACTGGCAATCTATCATGACGCCTCCATGTTCCCTGAAGAATTGGGCCAGATGGATGAGGGCCAGCTTCGAGGCGCTGGGAACGAGTGAGAACATGCTCTCTCCAAAGAAACAACGTCCCAGGGTCACTCCGTACAGCCCACCTACCAATTGCTCTTCTTCCCATACTTCCACGCTGGCGGCGAATCCTTGTTCGTGCAGGTGCGTATAGGCTTCCATCATCTTCGTTCCGAGCCAGGCTCCTTCTTGTTCCATCCGCAATTCTCCGCAGGTTTGTATGACGTCTTCGAAAGCCTCGTTAAAGGTGATTTCGTACTTTCCTTTGTTGATGAGCGTACGCATGGAGTGGGAGATATGGATTTCGTCCGGAAAGATGACGAAACGGTCCATCGGGCACCACCATTGTATCAGTTCTTCCCGAAATGCGTACCAGGGGAAGATGCCGTTGGAGTACGCCAGGATGAGGCGGTCAATGGATAGGTCACCGCCCACAGCGAGCAACCCGTCGGGGTCGCCGTAGTGAGGGTCGGGGAAAGCAAGTTTATCCGTCAGTTGAAAGACCATATCGTTATTCGGTTGCGGGTTGTAGTTTCAATGCTCCGTTTTCCACTTGCACGCGGACTTTTCCTCCTGCCTTCAATGTACCGAACAGAATTTCGCGCATCAGCAAGGGTTTCAAGTGGGCGGCTATCACGCGGTCCATCTCCCGGGCGCCGTATTCGGGAATAAAACCCCGTTGGAGCAGCCATTCGTGTGCTTCCTGGCTCAATACCATTTCCACCTGGCGGGAAGACAGCTTGCTGCCTAGTTCTCCGAGTTTCTTGTCGAGGATAAGTGATGCCATCGGGCGGTCCATGTCATGGAAGACCACCGTGGCAGAGAGGCGGTTGATGAATTCGGGCTTAAAGGTTTTCTTGACTTGTTTCAGCATGGCTTCTCCGGCGGTGACCTGACTGTTGAAGCCGATGGACGCTTGGCGGGCATATTGTGCTCCGGCATTGGAGGTCATGATGAGGACCACGTGTCGGCAGTCGGCTTTCCGTCCTTTGTTGTCAGTCAGTACGGCATAATCCATTACTTGCAGCAGGATGTTGAATACGTCGGGATGGGCTTTTTCTATCTCATCGAGCAGTAGCACGCAGTTTGGGGTCTTGCGTATGGCGTCGGTCAGCAGGCCGCCGTCCTCGTAACCCACGTAGCCGGCAGGCGAGCCAATCAGTTTGGCTACGGTATGCTTTTCGGTATATTCGCTCATGTCAAAACGTTGCAGGGCGATGCCCAGCTCGGCGGCGAGCACTTTGGCAACTTCGGTCTTTCCTACTCCGGTGGGGCCTACAAAGAGCAGGCTTGCCAGCGGTTTGTTTTCGTCCAGCAGTCCGGCTTTGGACATTTGCACAGCTTCCACCACCTGACGGACGGCTTCTTCCTGCCCGTAGATGCGGGAGCTGATGCGTTCGTGCAGGCTTTCCAAGGCGGTGGTGTCGTCCTCTTTCATGGCGAGGGCATTGACTTTGCAGGTACGTGCCAGTATGTCGGTTATCAGTGCCTTGTCCACGGTCTGTTCCTCGGAGTCTGTGGGGTGTATTTCCCGGTAAGCTCCTGCTTCGTCCACCAGGTCGATGGCTTTGTCGGGCAGGAAACGGTCGCTGATGTAGCGAGCGCTTGCCTTTACGGCATAGGGGATGACGTCGGGCTCGTAGGTGACGCCGTGGTAGGTTTCGTATTTCTCTTTCAGGCCTTCTACGATATGTATGGCTTCTTCAATGTTCGGTTCCAGTATGTCTATCTGCTGGAAGCGGCGTACCAGTCCCTTGCTGCGTGCGAAGTAGCGGTTGTACTCGTCGTAGGTGGTAGAGCCGATGAAACGTATTGCCCCGGTTTCCAGATAGGGTTTCAGCATGTTGGAGGCATCCATAGAGCCTTCGCCCGTGCGTCCGGCGCCTATCAGGTTGTGTATCTCGTCGATGTAGACGATGGCGTTTCCCTCACGACCGATGCCTTCCATGATACTTTTCAGCCGCTTCTCGAAATCGCCGCGATATTGTGTGCCTGCCAGTAGACTGCCCAAGTCCAGCTCATAGATGCGGAAGCCGGCAAGCCGTTCGGGGACGTTGCCCGCTTCGATACGGGCGGCAAGCCCATAGGCAAGGGCTGTTTTGCCTACACCGGGTTCGCCCACATGCAACGGGTTGTTCTTTTCTTTGCGGCAGAGCACTTGTATGGTTCGCTCCAACTCCATCTCCCTGCCGATAAGCGGGTTGTGGTCTGCCAGATGGTCGTTGAGGCAGGTCACGTAGTTACGCCACGGTTCTGTTTTCTCTTGTTCATCGGGAGATGGCGTACCGCCTGCTTCTTCTGCCAGCTCCGCTTCTTCGTAGTGGGTGATGAGCAGGCTGAGGAATTCGGGCAGGTCGCCGCCGACTGCTTCCTTCAGGAAATGGCATGCCCAGGAATCTTCCAGTTGCAGCAAGCCTTGTATCAGATGAGGAACATCCAGCTCTTCGGCGCTGGAATACTCTGTCACCGTATAGGCATGTTGCAGGAGTGAGCTGAGCTGGACGGAAAGTCCCAACTCGTATTCCACATTGTCGGGGACAGTGTCCACTTCTTCCGTCAGATAGTTTTCCAGCGAGATGCTGAGCTCCACATAATTGTAGAAGGTATCTTGCAGGGTGTGGATAAAGGGTTCCTGCTCTATAATGGCGCTCAGCAGATGTTCGGGCATGATGAACTCGTGCCGGTAAGACTCGGCCTTTCTTTGTGCGGAAGCGAATGCTTGGTTTACGAATATCGTATTTTTTATATCCATATTGTTTCTTTCTTCTTATTCTTCTTCCTCCGGGGTGACGGTGAGCCGGAGGGGGAAACCTTCATTGCGTGCCATGCGGGTGGCTTTCTGTACTTTGGAGTGGGCGATGTCGTATGAGTAGATGCCCACTACCGCGGAGTTGCTCTTGTGCACCTGTAGCATCAGTGTTTCCGCTTCTACCGATGATTTGTAAAAGACGGTGGTGAGTACCTTTACCACAAACTCCATGGTGGTGAAGTCATCATTGTAGATGGTGACTTTAAAGCGTCGGGGTTCCCGTAGTTCTATGCGTTCTTTTTCTTTGAAAGAAGATTGCTGTTGTTCCATTTCTTTGAAAAACTACTGTTAAGACATTGTTCTACCGTTGTGTGGGCAACGAAAACTCCTGCCAGTCATATTCGTCTCCGTACTCGTCGGCTATGGCTATGCGTATGGTGACGTTACCCGTCTTTATCCGTTCTCCGGCACTGATGTTGGCGGTGTATTTCACACCGTTGCGCGGAGTTATTTGCTCTATCATGACCGACGGCGATATGTAAATACGCTTCATGCCCGTGGTTTCCACCACCACCGGCACTACGTTGTAGGCTGTTTTGTTTCCTTCGTTCATGATTTCAAAAATCACTTTACAGTTTTCGCCCGAATTGATGACGTGGTTGCGGCTGTCGTCAATGAAACGTATATTCCGTATCCTCAAGTGGTCGATGGCCGATGCTTGCGGCTGTCTTCCGGATTGCGGGGGATAGGGCTGTGTCCTTTCTATCCGGTAGCTGTACTCCTCCTGCTTTTTGGGGGCTGTGGCTGCATTGGCAATGGCAGCTCCCGCAATGGTTCCTATGATGGTGCCGATGGCGGAACCCCGGTATCCTCCCCGCCAGCCTCCGTTGCTGTCTCCTATCAAGCCGCCGATGGCACCGCCTACATTACTTCCGATGGCAGCTCCTGCGAGCACTGCGTTAGGGTCGCCTACAGCCATCTGGCTTGTGCCGCATCCGCTGAGGATGATGGTTGCTGCCAGGATTCCTATAAAAGACTTTTTCATGTTCATATCCTATAATTATTATATTGGGCAGATTGTTTTATAAAAGGGCTATTCCCAGTAAATCATCTTTTTGGTCATGCCTCCGTCAATGGTGATGTTTTCGCCATTGATGAAGTCGTTTTCGTCTTGACATAGGAATACGCACATACGGGCAATATCTTCCGGTTTACCAACCCGTCCGGAGGGATGTTGCGAATGGTCTTCTGCCCGTAATTGTTCATAATCGTGTGTCTGAATCCAGCCCGGAGAGATGGAGTTGACCGTGATGTGCCACTCTGCAAGCGATAAAGCCAACGCATGCGTCAACGAATAGATGCCTCCTTTGGAAGCTGCATATCCTTCACTGCCCGGTTCACTCATCAGATAGCGCGTAGAACAGAGATTAATGATTCTTCCGTAGGTATTCGTGTTGTTTTGACTTTTGCGGTGTACTGCCAACGCATGTGAAGTAATGAACACCGGACGTAAATTCACAGACAATATTTTATCGAAAGTCTCCACACTCGTTTCTGTGATGGGAGAGAATTCACTGATGCCGGCATTGTTTATAATGATGTCAATATCCCCCCATTCCTTGAAAATATTTTGCAGGCAAAGTTCCAATGCTTCTTTGCTGTTTAGGTCGACGGGATAGAACTGTGCTCCGGTGGCTTGGGCGGTTTGCTGCCCTTTCAGTTCATTCTTGTCACAAAAGGCTACTTGGTAATTAAGCTTGCAGAAAGCTTCTACAATGGCTTTGCCAATACCCCCTGCACCTCCGGTAACGAACACTTTCTTTCCGCCTTTTTTGAGGGGAAGTGTCGGCTTATGTAGCGTTTGTGCCTTACCGGATTTTTTCGCTTTCTCCCAAGCTGCTTTGCGTGCCCGGTATTGCTCGTACTGATTTTCAAGATAATTATCGGCCATATATGTTTCCGGTTTTATTGTTTAACTGCCTTTTCTCCGAATAAGTTCACTATATTGATACAAGCCTTCATCTCTCTTCCTCCTTTTTTCCTTGAATTCTCTTTACTTGTTCCTCTATTTCCTCAATCGAAGGCAGTTGACTTTTAATATCTTCGGGAATCAGCTTAGACAGCTCATACTCTGATATGCCGATAGGCTGATTTGTTGATTCCAGTGCATATTGCGCCATTACTTGGTTTTTTGTCTTGCAGATAAGCAAGCCGATGGTGGGGGTATCGCCAGGTTTACATTTTAGATGGTTTACGGCACTGATATAAGTACCGAGTTGACCTATAAATTCAGGTTTGAACTTCTGCACTTTTAGCTCGATTACGCAATAACAACGCAGTTCCAAGTGGTAAAAAAGCAAGTCGGGATAGATTGTTTCATCGCCTACTTCCAAAGGCATTTGACGCCCTACGAATGCAAATCCTTTACCCAATTCAAGCAGAAAACGAGTGATATTTTGTGTCAAAACCTTTTCTAACTCTAATTCTTGAAAATCTTTGGTAATGGTCAGGAAATCGAAGTTATAGGGGTCTTTGAGTGTCTGTAGAGCTAGGTCACTTTGCGGTTTTGGTAGCAGACGACTGAAATTGTTTACCGCTTTGCCTTGCCGCTCATAGAGATTGGTATCAAGAAAGTTGAGCAAAACGGCACGACTCCAGCCGTTTTCTACAGTTTCATTCAGATAGAATAGAGCCTTATCCACTTCCTTGCATTGGGAGATGATATAGAGATGATGCCCCCAAGGGATGGAGAAAAATTTCTCTTCACCTAATTTGGAAACAACTTGTTGCCAAATTGTATATGGCTCATTATAAAATAGATACCACTGCTTTATACTGCGTATGTTTCTATATGAGAACCCTTTCATATCAGGAAATTCTGCCATCAGCTCACGACTCAACTCTTCGAGAAATCCGCTTCCCCAAGTCATTTCTTTCTGCCGTTCTATAATTTCTGCCCCCAGTTGCCAGTAAAGGTGAAGCAGTTCGCTGTTCACGCGTACAGCCGCTTTAATCTGTGCACTACGAATGTCTTGTTTTAGGTGGTTTACCCAATCCTTGAACGGTTGATTTATAGATAGTGCTGTTTTCATATTTTTATTTTCTTCATCGTCATATTCGATGTTTATATTTCACAAAGTTAAGAAAAAGAATTTATTTCAACTGTAATCCTTTCCGTCTTTTCTACCTCTCCACTTTTACCACACAATATACCATCTCCCCCTCTCTTTCCTTTACCTCATCCCGTGTTGCTGCAATATCCTCCCGAACACGTTCACCCGTTTTGCAGAGAATAGGTATCGCACTATGTCGCTGTATTTCCTCCTATATTTTCGTAGGCGATAATTATTCCCCTTGTAGGGCTTCAAAAGGGAATCCGTCTGTTTCCCTAAGGAGAACGGTTTGTTTCAATATGGAGAACAGTTTGTTTCATTAGTAGGAAACTGTTTGTTCTGTTAAAGAAAACAGTTTGTTTTATTGAGTGCGAACAGTTTGTTTCATAGTATGTGAACACTTTGTTTCTTACTGTTGTAACAAAGTGTTCACCGTTGTGAACTAAAGTGTTATCTATATTTTCAGTGATAAAATGACATGAAAAGGGGGCTGAAGATTACCTTTCTACCATTTGTATTCTTCGCTGTAGGAGTCGAAAGCCGGTTCTCCCGGAATGTTGTATTGGTGGAAAGTTCTGCGGATATAGTTCTGGTCTTCGGGGGAAAGGTAAGATTCTTCCCGGTAGAAGCGGTAGTATTTTCCGCGGCCGAAATGGGCTATCAACTGGCTTTTCAGAGGTTGGAGATTCTTGTAGGGAACTTCATCGAGCAAGTGGCTGATTCCCCATGCGACATGTATCTTTTGTGTCGATTGGAAATAGGCGCATTGGCTGCTATCCTCTGGAATACACAGTGGATTGATGATGCGGATGGACGGGTACTCGGGGGTATCGCGAAGGGCGGCTAAGCGATGCAGGCAGTTGTCGGCTTTCGGGCATTGGTTGTTGAAACAGCGTGAGTAGTTGGCAGGTGCTAAAGGTTTCTCGGAAGAATGTTTCATGTTTATATATACTTTGATGAAGCGACAAAGATAGCACTAACTTTTTGATATAGCCTTCTGTTCTCTTGTTTGAAATGCCCCCTCATTGAAAAAACAGCAGCCGGAACCACTGAATTCAGTAATTCCGGCTGTACCGTTCTTTCTTATAAGTATGGATGGACTATTTCACCTGGATGATGTCATAATTCAAGTCACTCACAGCTTCCTGCAGGCTGTCGTTGACAAGGCGCAGGGTTGTGTCGTTCACTACTACGAAGTACACCGGAGTGTCCCCGTCGTTCGGGGTCAGCTTGATGGCTGTTTTCTTCTTGTTGTCGACGTCTTTCTGGATAACTTCTTTCTTTCCTTTGGAAGTAAAGCTCTTGTTCTTTCCGGGGCCTTCGGCATCCAGATAAGTTGTTACCAGCGTGTAGCCGCTTTCTCCGTCGGGACCTACACTGTCTACGCTCAATACATACTGGATGCCCGGACCGTCGGCGGCGGGAAGGATTCCTTCGTATACGGCTACGGCAGACGAGTCATTGCCGGTAACAGCCATTACACTTTCGTCCATGGCGACGGCGTCATTGTTCTGAGTTCCTTTTGATTGGCAGGATACCAATGCAGCGGCAAGGGCTGCAATCATCATTACTTTTTTCATTGCTTTAATGGTTTAAGTTAATTATAAAGACGCAATAGCGTTTGTTATTCATCTTCTTCTTTCTTGATGACGAGCAGCTTGTCCACCCGTCCGCGGTCCATATCCACCACTTCGAAGTCCAGGTTTTTGTAGCTGAACAAGTCTCCGGCTTTCGGCACTCGTCCTATCAAGAACATGGCAAGACCGCTCAAGGTGGTGAAGTCTTCTTCTTTCAGGTCATCATAGTTCATAATGCCCATCGCCTCCATAAAGTCATCCAGATTCATGGAAGCTTCCACCAGCATGGAACCGTCTTGACGAACAACGATTTCCTCTTCTTCCGTTTCATTCTCTTCGAGGATGTCTCCGAAGATACTTTCCGTCAAATCGTGCAGGGTGATGATACCTTCTGTATTTCCATACTCGTCTACAACAACTCCGAACTTGTTTTTGTTCTTCTTAAACAGCTCTAAAACTTTCTTTGCATACAAACTTTCCGGAATAAACAAAGCAGGGCGTGCAATACTACGTAAGTTGAAGGGTTGTTCGCCGCCCATCATCAAGATGATGTCCTTTACGGAAACCACACCGATAATCTCGTCCTTTCCCCGCTCCACCAGGAGATATTTGCTGAAGTGTTCTTCGTGGATGATACGCAGCACCTCTTCCGGTGTGTCTGTGGGATGGAGCACGACGATGTCGCGGCGATAGGTCATCAGGTCATTCGCTCTTTTGTCCGAGAAGCGGAACACGTCACGCAACATTTCCGTTTCGTCTTTGTCGATGACGCCTTGTTCCGAGCTTTGGTGCAGAATCATCTTCAGTTCGTCTTGTGTCATTTGGCGTTCTTCGCCGCTGTTCAGTCCGATGAGTTTGTTCATCAGTTTGGTGGAAGCGCTCAGCAGGCATACAAACGGATAGGAAATCTTGGTCAGCACAATCATGAAGGGGCTGAGCATGGTGGCCCATCGTTCCGGGTTGTTCAAGGCGATGGACTTGGGCACCAGTTCGCCTATGATGAGCGACAGATAGGTGATGATGGCTACTACGGTAATCATGGCGAGAGTCTTGGCATAGGCGGCTACTCCCGGAATGAGGGCGAACAGCGGTTCTACGTCATCAGCGATGGTGGCACCACCATAGGCACCGGATACGATACCGATAAGAGTAATACCGATTTGGATGGTGGAGAGGAATTTTTCGGGTTCTTCCAGTTGTTTCAATACTCCTTTGGCTCTTTTGTTCCCTTTTCCGACAAGAGTTTCAAGGCGTGCTTTACTTGAGGAGACTAAAGCGATTTCATACATGGCAAAAATGCCGTTCAGAATAAGTAAAAGTAGAATGATAATAAACTCCATAGTGGATTTTGAATAGTTTGTGAGGCAAAGATAATGATTTTTCAGTATTTATTGTTAATATTGCCATCCGTTAGAAAAAATAAACAATAAATAGATGAAAAAAAGAATTATTGCCTTGGGGCTTTTGTGGTGTCTGTCTGCCGTAATGTTGCAGGCGGCACGTGTAGACACGGTGTTGGTAAGAAGTGCAGCCATGAATAAGGATGTAAAAGTTGTGTATGTATTGCCTGATAAGGCTATCGGCAAGCAGGCTTGTCCGGTGGTTTATCTGTTGCACGGTTATGGCGGCAATGCGCGGAGCTGGGTGCAACTGAAGCCGGAATTGCCGCAGATGGCAGATGAGAAAGGGATCATATTTGTATGTCCGGACGGCAAGAACAGTTGGTATTGGGACAGTCCGGAGAATCCTGCCTACCGTTATGAGACTTTTGTCACCTCGGAATTGGTGAAGTATACAGACGGGAACTATGCTACCATTCCCGATAGCAAGGCGCGTGCCATCAGTGGATTGAGTATGGGCGGCCACGGTGCTTTGTGGAGTGCTATCCGTCATAAGGATGTGTTCGGTGCGGCGGGCAGTATGAGTGGAGGAGTGGATATACGGCCGTTCCCCCAGAATTGGGAAATGAACAAGCAGTTGGGAGAGTTTGCTGCCAACAAGGCATCTTGGGATGCGCATACGGTGGTCAACCAGCTGGATAAGATTGTAAATGGAGACTTGGCGCTAATCATCGACTGCGGTGAGGCCGATTTCTTTCTTGAAGTGAACAAGGACTTGCACAACCGGCTGCTGGCAAGGAAGATAGACCATGACTTCATCACCCGTCCCGGTGGACATACCGGAACGTATTGGAACAACTCCATAGACTATCACGTCCTTTTCTTCGACAAGTTCTTTAAGAAGTAAGTAACTTATTATTCGATGGTATAGTTCACGGTGCGTGTGTAGTCCTGCTCGTAGCCGTTCCTTATATGCCTGACGACTGCATGGCAGGAAGTGACGATACCCCGGTTATCTAACGTATAAGTATAGGTGGTGGTCTCTTCACTTTCTCCGTTGCTGTCCGGGATGAGTTGGGTAATCAGATAGTTTGCAGGTTCTCCCAATATCTTCCCGTATATGGCAACCGCATGCATGGAAAGCGGATACATGTCCGTAATGAATAGGCTTGGTATTTCGGAGATATTTGCAATTTCATTGCCTGATGGTGTGGTAGCCGTACTGTTGTGCTCAAAAGTGTCAACCTTTTGCTGTATGCGCAATGCCCGGAAGTTGCTGTAGTCTATTGTAATGAATGAGTATTCTTTTCCGTCGTCCAGCTTTTCTGTGATGTTTTCCAGATAGTATTTGTCTTCGGTGTTGATGAGGTAGGAGAAGGTGTAAGTACGGGTATTTCCTGCCATATCCTGACTGGTACAAGTGGTGGCATAACCTTTGTCATTCAGCGTGTAGGTTGATACTGTACCTGCTTCGTCGGTTATCACGGCTTGATGGTCCTTGTATTCGACAGTAGTGGTATTCTCTATCTCGAAGAGTTCGTCTCCTGCTGTAAAGCTCTGTTTGCCGGTGTAGCTGGTCAGCCTGCCTGCACTGTTGTAAAGGTAGGTGTGGGTGGCAGTAACCGGTTGCGCATCGCTCTCTATCACTTCTTTGAGTTCGATTTTGGAGAAAGGAGTGGTGGGGTAGGTTGACGGCTCCGGTTCTGGCGTATCACTGCCATTGTTATCATCGCTGCAAGCTGCCAGTCCGCCGAGCAACAGCAGGCTGAACATGATTCCCGAAAATCGGGTGATGATTGTAACTCTTCTGTTTAGTTTCATCCTATTTGTCTTTTTATTTGATGCGTACGGCATGGCTTGCCCGACGTTCAATGGAGTTTGCGAGAGTGGTCACTCTTAAAGAACGGGTATCTTCTTGTGCGGGCGGTTGTATGCTTCCGTCGATGGCGCCGAGTGCAGTGCTCAATAAGGCTTCGTTGGTATCTCCAAAGGGCAGGAAACGTGACATGTCGCTCATCTCATTCACTACATATCCCGAGTAGGCCGGTTGGAATCCGGATTCATAATCAGATTTCCCTTCCGAATTGTATATCTTGCAGACGATGGGATTCATCGTTATCATCAGTTCGGGGCTGGAGAAATTCCTGGAACCTACATTCTTGCCTACGGTAGTACCGCCGATTATGACAACATCCATATACGGGTCGAGGCAGTTAATCACCATTTCGGAGGCGGAGGCAGTCTGGCTGCTGGTAAGTACGTAGAGAGTATTCAGGTTTAGGTTTGCTCCGTTTCCGATGAGTCCGGAATTCAGGGTGAACGGTACTATCTGCGGATTGAAGCGGTTGTTGAATTCCAGGTACCCCAACTCTTGTCCCAAGGCGGAGGAAGGTGCAAGCATGGTACACAGCAATTCTGCGCAACTCAGTAATCCACCGTTGTTGTAGCGCAAGTCAAGGATGAATTCGTTGACTTGCTGTGATGCGAAATATTGGAATGCGCTGCGCAGGTCGTTGTCATATTCATTACTGTTGTCCGTGGGGCCGGAACTGAAGTGGTTGTAGACCAGATAACCTATTTTCTTGCTGCCTGATGTATATACATTCTTATAGTGCACCGGGTTGTCGTTGACGGGACGCGCCGATGCTATCTGTCTGGGTTTGTCGTAAGCAACGATGGCATTTTTCTCCACGTCGTAATAACCTACTGTAAGTTCCATGGCACTACTTCCATACAGTTTCTTATAATTCTGTTCAGTAATAAAGTTCCCGTCCATCTTCATAATCCAGTCACCCCGTTTTAGCCCGATTTCCGAGGCCGGGCTTCCGTCGGCAACGTAAAGAATCTGTGCAACAATGGCATTCTCTTCTCCTTCTACTTCTATCTGGTTGGTAGTGAACTGGAATCCGTAGCTGTAATCCGTATAGGGGATGCTGCGGGTAGTGGTGATGCTGACCAGACTGTCGATGGTGGAGAATTTGTCTTCTTCGGATTTGAGCGAGGCAAAGAAAGTGAAAGGGGCTTGAAAATAGTTCAAGTCGTTGGTATGGGGGATAGCGTCTACCCAATAGTACCACACACGCATGGTATCGTCAATCCAGCGGTCTGTCTGGGTCTGTCCGGCATACTCTTTCCAGCGGTCCACCCCGCAGGAAGTCAGATAAATGGGAAGAATCAGGGTTCCCAATATGAGTATCAGTATATTTCTTGCTTTCATGGGGGCAAAGATAGTGCAAATTGAGTGCAGAACTTTCATGCTTGCATGAAAAAGTTTTGCCGAAATGCAGTCTATCTTATCTAAAGATAGAAAATAGCTTGCTTATCTACCACAATTGTGGTATAAAATTCCCTAATCTGTGTCATTGTCTGCCCCGGCTTATCGCTCTATCTTTGCAACATCCGAATGAGAAACGGTTTATTCACCTAAAATACAAACGACAATGGAAACAAAGAAATTGCACTTTGAGACTCTACAACTTCACGTTGGACAAGAACAACCCGACCCGGCAACTGATGCCCGCGCCGTACCTATCTATCAGACAACTTCGTATGTATTCCGTAATTCGGCCCATGCGGCAGCCCGCTTTGGCTTGCAGGACCCGGGGAATATTTACGGGCGGTTGACGAATTCCACCCAGGATGTGTTCGAGAAACGTGTGGCGGCTCTGGAAGGCGGTGTTGCCGGATTGGCCGTAGCCTCGGGTGCGGCAGCCATCACTTATGCCTTTGAGAATATCACCCGTGCAGGCGACCATATCGTGGCAGCTAAGACCATCTACGGTGGAACGTATAATCTGCTGGCCCACACATTGCCTGCCTACGGGGTTACCACTACTTTTGTGGACCCGGGCAATCTGGACAATTTCGAGAAAGCGATTCAGGAGAATACCAAGGCAGTATTCATTGAAACGCTGGGAAATCCGAATTGCAACATCATTGACATTGATGCCGTTGCTGAAATAGCACACCGTCACCGGATTCCTCTGATTATAGATAACACCTTCGGTACTCCTTACTTGATTCGTCCCATAGAGCATGGGGCAGATATTGTAGTCCATTCGGCAACGAAGTTCATCGGAGGGCATGGTACGTCCTTGGGTGGTGTTATTGTAGATAGCGGCAAGTTCGACTGGGTGGCCTCGGGGAAGTTTCCCCAACTGACGGAACCGGACCCGAGTTATCATGGAGTACGTTTCGTCGACGCTGCCGGTCCTGCTGCCTATGCCATCCGTATCCGTGCCGTATTGTTGCGTGATACCGGTGCCACAATCAGTCCTTTCAATGCTTTCATTCTGTTGCAAGGATTGGAGACGTTGTCGCTTCGCGTGGAACGTCATGTGGAGAATGCCTTGAAAGTGGTTGAATTCTTGAAGAAGCATCCCAAAGTGGTTGCCGTGAACCACCCGTCCCTGCCCGAGCATCCTGACCACGCGCTTTACGGGAAATACTTTCCGAATGGAGGCGGTTCTATCTTTACGTTTGAGGTGCGGGGCGGTGTGAAGGAAGCGCAGACGTTTATTGACAGTTTACAGATATTCTCGTTGCTTGCCAATGTGGCTGATGTGAAATCCCTGGTTATCCATCCTGCCACCACTACCCATTCCCAATTGAGTGCACGGGAATTGGAAGAACAAGGCATCAAACCGGGCACGGTCCGCCTCTCCATCGGGACAGAACATATCGATGATTTGCTGGACGACTTGTCCCAGGCATTTGACAGAATTTAAAAGAATAACAGTATACGATAGAATGAATATTGCTGTATTATTGTCGGGAGGTGTAGACAGCTCCGTGGTGGTACATCTCCTTTGCGAACAAGGTTACCGTCCTTCTCTATTTTATATCAAAATAGGGAGGGACGATGCCGATTATATGGACTGCTCTGCGGAAGAGGATATGGAGATGGCTTCTGCCATTGCCCGGCGTTATGGATTATCGTTGGAAGTAGTGGACCTGCACCGGGAGTATTGGGACCAGGTGGCGGCTTATGCCATTGATAAAATAAGACGTGGCTTGACTCCCAATCCGGATGTGATGTGCAACAAGCTGATAAAGTTCGGGTGCTTTGAGCAACGTGTGGGGAAGGATTTCGATATCACGGCAACCGGGCACTACGCCACTACGGTGTTGAGGGATGGAAAGACATGGCTCGGTACCGCTGCCGATTCCGTGAAAGACCAGACCGACTTTCTGGCACAGATAGATTATCTGCAAGTTTCCAAACTGATGTTTCCATTGGGCAGACTGATGAAGAATGAGGTTCGTGACATAGCCCTGCGTGCCGGATTGCCCAGCGCCAGACGTCGTGACAGTCAGGGCATCTGCTTTCTGGGAAAGATTGATTATAATGATTTTGTGCGCCGTTTCCTTGGCGAAAGGGAAGGGGATATTGTGGAGTTGGAAACGGGTAGAAAGTTAGGCAAGCATCGGGGCTATTGGTTTCATACCATCGGCCAGCGTAAAGGATTGGGGTTGGGTGGAGGACCGTGGTTTGTTGTCCGCAAGGATGTGGAGGAGAATGTGATTTACGTGTCCCGCGGATGTGATACGGCATTGCAATACGGCTATGAATTCCGTATGTACGATTTTCATTTCATTACGGATAATCCCTGGAAGGGAGCGCAGGAAGAGGTGGAGGTGACTTTCAAGATACGCCATACGCCGGAGTTTGTCAAAGGCAGGTTGCAAAAGGAGGCGGAGGGTTACCGCATTGTTTCGGAAGAAAAGCTGCAAGGCATTGCTCCGGGCCAGTTCGGAGTGGTGTATGATGCTGATGCCCGGCTGTGTGTCGGGAGCGGGGAGATTTATATATAATATTCCACCAAGTCTACGATGCCTGCCTTCATGGCATATTTGGTGGCTTCGTGCGCATTGTTTACACCCAGTTTCCGGAAGATATTCTTCCGGTGGCTGTTTACCGTATGGAAGCTGAGGTTTCGTTCGGCAGCTATTTCTTTGGTTGTTTTCCCCAGGGCTATCTCTTTTAGGATGCTCCGTTCGGCAGTAGTCAGTAAATCATCTTTGATGGTAGGATGAGTGGGGGAGGAGGAACCGTTGCCTGCGAGCAGCAGGTTACTGACGTGATTACAGATGAATCGCTCCTTGCGTGAGGCGCATTGTAGTGCGGTCAGTATCTCTTCTTTGGAATTATCCTTCAGCGCTACGCCGAATGCCATGCTGCTGAACAATACCTGGCGCAGGAACGGTAGGCTCAATTCGTCGGAAAAGAGTAGCCAATCGGCTTCCTTGAAGCGTTCGTGAAGTACCATTAGCTCTTCGGCTCCCGAAAAATCAAAAAGGGTATAGTCCAGAATGACAACGGCGGTGGGATGCAGGCGTAGTTGCTGTATCAGTTCTGCCTTGTTGTCGGCTTCCAGCAGCAGGGAGGTGTCTTTCTGTCTGCCCAATAGGAACATCATGCCTGCTTTGGTGATATCTTGATTGTCTGCAATGATAAATTCTCTCATGACATTGGTATATAAAAAACTCCGCTACAAATGTACACTTTTTAGTGTGATTTGTGGCGGAGTGGGAATATATATATTTATATAAGGGTTTTACCAGGAACGTCCCTTGAATATGTTGGATTGTTCCAGCGGAACCAGGTTCCCGCTCAAAGTCATGGTGTTGGAGTTGAAGTTCGGGCTGATGGTTACGGTTGCGTTGTTCCCGCCATCGGTCAGCGTAAGGAATATCTGGGCGGAAATGCCGATACCCTGGATGCTGAAGTTACAATTCACGTTGCCCCGTTTGTCGGTAGTCATTTGGATGTCCGATACGGTTCCGTCTACTGTTACACCGCCAATGCCGTTAGGACCTGGGTATACGGTGTTGAAGGCTACCTGCACGGTGCCACGTCCTTGGTTGACCAATACGAAGTTGGTGTTGGAGTTTACAAATGCGGTCTGTCCGTTGCGGAACATCACTTGGTCTGCCTCCATTACGAACTGGTGAGCTTTCAAGGCCGCCATTGCGTCATCGTACGAAATGGCATCCTGTGCTTGTTCTTCAGCTTTCAGGCGTGCACGTTCTGCGTCTCTTTGGGCTTTACGGTCTGCGCGCTTTTCAGCTCTACTCTCTTGTGCATACATGGTCGTTGTTGCCATGCTTACCAATACTACTGCTGCTAATGCAATAAACTTTTTCATAATCGAATCTTTTTTTGTTTAGGTTTAAATAAATTGTTCGTTATAAGTTTATTGCAAGAACAATGCCTATCCAGGATTGTTCACCGGTTTTTTAATTATTTTATATCCGATAGCAGCAATAAAGATACTCATTACCGGACTGATAAGGTTGAAGAAGCAATAGGGAAGGTAGGTCAGTGTGGGTACACTCAAAATGGTGGCTTGCGTCATGCCGCAGGTGTTCCATGGGATAAGCGGGGAGGTGACGGTAACGGCATCTTCCGTGGTACGGCTAAGTAGCCGGCTTTCGTAGCCTTTCTTTGCGTAAACGTTGCTGAACATGTTTCCGGTGAGGATAATGCTGATGTACTGGTCTGCCGTGGCAAGGTTCAGGAACAATCCGGAACATACGGTGGATGCTACCATGCTGGCTGTATTCTTCATGAAGCGGACGAATAGGGAAGTGATGCTTCCTAGCATGCCGCTTGCCGTCATGGCTCCACCGAAACACATGGCGCAGATGATGAGCCAGATGGTATTCATCATTCCTGCCATACCTCGTGTGGCAATCAGTTCTGTCAACATGTCACTGTCAGTTTGTAGACTGGTACTGCCATAGAATGTCATCATTATCCCTTTGAACATATTCCCACCTTTCGCTATCTCATTCAGTAGTCCCGGTTGGAAGATGAAGGCGAATATCCCTGCCAGCAGAGTGGAGAGAAAGAGTGTGATGACGGAAGGCACTCTCCGGGCAATCAGTATTCCCGTAATCACGGGAACAGCCAGTAACCAGGGAGTAATGTTGAATTTGGCGTCCAATGCTGCCGTAAATTCCGCGATCTGTTGTGTATTGTTCGTTTCGTGTGTGAGTCCCATTACTGTAAAGATGACAAGGGTGATGAGGAGAGAGGGGACGGTGGTGATCATCATATAGCGGATATGGCTGAATAACGGTGTTTCCGTTACGGATGAGGCAAGGACTGTGGTATCCGATAACGGTGAAATTTTGTCTCCGAAATAGGCTCCCGAAATGATGGCACCGGCTATCCATCCCTCTTCAAAACCTTGTGCCTTACCTATGCCCAAAAGGGCGATACCGATGGTGGCGATAGTGGTCCATGAACTTCCCGTCATTACTGATACCAATGCACAAATAATGCAGGTAGAAGTAAGGAAAAAATTCGGATGGATAATCTGCATGCCATAATATATAAGGGTAGGTACCACCCCACTTATCATCCATGTGCCGCTCAAAGCACCGATAATCAATAGAATAATGATAGCTGTGGCAACACCTGAAATGTTGTTGGTGATGGCAAGTTCATAATCTTTCCAAGGGATGCGGTAGAAAGCCATGCCGATAAAGACACACATACCAGTGGTGGCAAGCAGGGAAATCTGGCTTCCTCCACTCAAGGCGTCACTTCCGAAAGTATGGATGGTGGCGAACAGCATTCCTACGAGAAAAGCGATGGGAAATAGAGAAACGAGTGGAGAGGGTATTTTCTTTGCTGAATTCATAGGGTTGTTTTTGACTATGCTTGGTTGACGAATCTATTATCAATCTGTCGTTTATAGTTTGATGCGACAAAGGTATAACAATTCTGTTCAATATCTTCCTTATCCTTTGCATGACAAATAAAAATTATCAAATCTTTGCGTTTGCTTGGAAAAATGATAGTATCCTTGTTATTTCTTGCTGTAAAGGGTGATGGACAACGATATTATTGTCAAAATAACGCCGGTGCCGACCACGCCACTCCATCCCCAAGTCTGCCAACTGCTTCCTGCAAGGAAGGTACCCAAAGAGCCGCCGATGAAGTAAGTGGTCATGAAAATCGTATTTACCCGATTGGAGGCAGACGGGTAGATGTCGAAAATACTGGTCTGGTTGCTGAGTTGGATACATTGCATGCCTATGTCTATAAGAATGACACCGGTAATGATACCTGCATAGTTGTTTCCGCAGAAAAAGAGCGAGGCCCATGCAAGCAGAATCATTCCGCAACCGATAAAGTTGAAATTGCGTATGCCTACCTTTTTTACATATTTTCCTACAAAAGATGCGGTTAAGGCTCCGGCAATGCCGCAGAGCCCTAGTATGCCGATGACATCGCTGGATGCATGGAACGGGGCTTCTCCCATTTTGAATGCAAGGCAGGACCACATGGCAAGGAATGAGCCAAAGGCCAGTCCTGCACGTATCGAGTAGATTCGTAGAGAGGGGTATTCTCTTACTAATGAGAAAAGAGACTTCATCAGCCCGGAATATTTGCCTTGGAAAGTCGGTTGTATGTCCGGTAGTACCTTTAATACAACGATAGCGCATAGTAACATCATTCCAGCGGCGATGAAGTACATTTCACGCCAGCCAAGCACTTCACCCACAAATCCGCTGACAACACGTGATGCAAGTATTCCAGTCAGTAATCCTGAGATGACGACACCTACATTCCGTCCCTTGTTTTCGGGGCGTGAGAATTGCGAGGCAATCGGTACAAATATTTGGGGTATCATGGAGCAGATGCCGGTAATGAGTGATGCTGCCCAGATGATGTAGATGTTCGGTGCCATGGCAATGGCTAGAAGGGAAAATATGAGTAGGAAGAAATTCGTTAGGATGATATTCTTGCGTCGATAGAGGTCTCCTAATGGGACGATGAACAATAATCCCAGCGCATATCCGATTTGTGTAATCATGGCAATGAGGTTCGTTTTGAATTCAGAAACTTCCAATTCATGCCGCATGATATTAAGCAGGGGTTGATTGTAATACAAGTTGGCTACGGACACGCCAGCTACGATAGCAAGTGTCCAGAGTATATGTGCCGGTAATCCTCCGTTTTCTTTCAGTTCTTGTTTCATGCTGCAAAGATAATGTCTTTCTGTTTCATGCGCAAGATATGTGAGTATGATAAGAATATGTGTGAAGTGGTATCATCTTTTTAGCCTTTCCGTTTGTTATACTATTATTTTGTTTGAGAATAATTGATTGGAGCTATCTTGGATAAGCGGAATGTTGTATTGATATTTAAAGATACGTTGGGCATGGGAAATGAATGGTTTAGAGAGTTGCTGGGTATGAAATACAGGTGGACGAAATGCAGGCTCTTCTAGCAAACGAGGGTTGGTAAGGTGAATTCGATGACTCAAGGAACCTACCGTTCCCCCATTAGACCGCCTCCTGATGACATACTTGGGATTATCCTGCTATTGACTGAAAACTCGGGTATATATTAGTATGAATCATTATTACTTAAACTTATAATAGTATGAAACATTTATCGATAATAATAATAGTAGTGTCATTATGCGTTTTCCTGCTATCCATCGGCGTATATCATAAGGTTCCCTGGTCTGTTCTGCCAATAGTGGCTAGTGGAATCTGTATATTATGTTGGCTTTTGTTCCATTTACTCTGTATCAGTGAAGAAAGAGATTTACTGAAAGAGGGAAATCAGTATTTCATTGATACCTTTCAAAACATACGTAATCCCATTTCTTTGATTAAGACACCGTTAGGGGCAGTTTACGAAGGAGACTGTCCGGAAGACATAAAGAAGGAACTGGCTGTTGCACTTCATCATATAGGCGGGCTGGAGCAGCACTTGATAGCGTTGATGGAGTTGAAACGACTATTTGGCAATTCTGGTAGCCTGGTAGTTGCAGAACATGAAATCGGCGCATTTATGAGGAAGAAAGTGTCTTTTTTACAGTCTCATGTGGCCGGGTTACAGATGAAGCTGGATTTGGTTCCGGATTTTGACTATGCAAGCGCTTGGTTTGATCCGGGAAAGATATCTCCGGTTATCGACCGGTTTGTATTGAGTGCCATCGAGTGTTCTCTGCCGGAAACGCATCTCTCGATGCAGGTTTCGTTGAAGGGAGATTACTGGGCAATCAGGATTAAGGATACAGGCAACAAGCGATTTCTGAAATGTTGCAGATGGTACTCGTCGCGGCTTCCTATTCTGCGACCTCTGCATGGCAAGCAGTATGGCATGGGCGGTGTGTTTTTTGACAAGTTGATGAATATATGTGACGGGAAAATACTGACTTTGGAAAAGGAGGCTCTGCTTCGATTTCCCATAAGATGTTCGTGTGCGGTTTCGGGGGGGGATACATCCTTAAATATTCCGGACACTTTTCAGGTGAATGAGTCGGAAATAGCTTTCCATGGTTTCTCGAAGAAAAAAAATATGGATAGACCTTTAGTGATACTTGCGGATAATGACAAGGGATTCAAGGATTATCTTGAGAAACGTTTATCGGAATGTTTTGTAGTGAGGAGCTTTGATGACGGTCAGGAAGCATTGGAGGTAATATGTGAAGAGTATCCGGATTTGGTGATTTGTGATATCATGTTGAAAGGTATGAGCGGTGAGGAACTTTCTTCTAAACTGAAGACGTCGAGGGACACCTCCTTTATTCCGGTGATATTGATGGGGGCGCACATTGATGTGAAACGGCGGGAAAAGCGTTGTTCTTCTCAGGCTGATCTCTTTGTATGTAAGCCCTTTAATCTGGAGGACCTTAAAGTGGAAATATCCATATTGATAAATAATAGCCGTTTTCTTCGGAAGACATTTCTTCAGAAAGTTTTTGGAGAAGATTTTTTAACGAAACCTATGGAGCGGGCTCAGCAGGATGCCAATCTGGCATTTTTGAATGAAGTGAAGCTTTACATTATGGAGAATATGGATAAAGAGGATTTGACAGTAGATGATATTGCCTCCAGGATGTGCATGAGCCGGACAACCTTTTATAATAAGTGGAAGTTGTTGACGGGAGAAGCACCCAAATATTTGATTTCGAGAATCAGGATGGAGAAGGCACGGGAACTTTTGGAAAGCGGAAAATTTTCTGTGACTATGGTTGCTGAAATGGTGGGTATGCGAAATCTGAAAAACTTCAGAGGCAGGTATAAGGAGTATTTTGGAAAAACACCGAAGGAGTTTATGAAAAAAGTATGATATTTATCTGAAGAAAACTTTCATAGAAAGGCTGTCACATATTAGATAATGGACAGCCTTTGTTTTGAAATGGGAGATAGGAGAACTGAACATCCTAAGCTATCTATAAAGGAAAATCTCTCATCGTTTTCGTTTTGGGGATAACTGGGTATATATGATTAGCTTTACTTGCCGATGCAGAAAGTGTAGATGATTATCAATCAGTCATTTAGCACTCTAAAAGGTACAACTACTCATTTGGCAAGTCGTTGAGAATGTGTAAGTTAGTGATTTCCAACACACTTTTCGCCTTGTACCTCCATTTTGGAATGTAAAAGTAAGTGTAATTTCTTGAATATCAAAACCCGAGGTACAAAAACTTTCAAAAAATCGCATTTTCCGCCCCAAAAAGGTACAAAAACGACTCTGAAACCATGATTGGAATCAGAGCCGTAATTTTGTGCAGATTTTAGAATATCGCACCCCTATAACATTCGCTACATATTTGTCATCGACAATCCTTTTTGCGATACGGCATAGTCCTTAAACTTGCCTGTGGCGCGAGTAAATACATCCACTTTCTCATTAAGAGCGATAGCATCGAAGTTCTCCTCTTGTCTCTTTACCTCGATGAATACTGCTTCGTCGTTCAATTCGTTCTCGGCAACAATATCAATTTCATTCTCGCCCTTACGATCCCACCAACTGCCGATGCGAGTGTATGCTTTACTCTCCATAAGCACACGCTTGAAATATCGTTCGAGCATCTTGCCACTGAAAGTCTCGTAATCGCGGTTGATGATAGTCTTTACCGCATCGTAGTTCTCAATTTCAAGCATATAGTTATACTTGTATATGAAACGGAACCAGAAGGTGAAGAAGTTGTCCTCAATCGTATAGCGAACATTCTTTGTTGAGCTCTTCTCGAAGATAGGTTGATTCTTGGTAATTACCTCGTATTCCTTCTCCAATTTTGTGAGGTAGCCACCAATCTCCCTGCCGACAATCTGCTCAATCTCTGAGCGTAATGTTTTGCCACGAGCTATAGCCGAAAGAATAGAGAAATAGACACCATAGTCCTTGCCAAATTCCTCGATAAGTATAGCCTTGCCCTCGCCCAAGAATACAGAGTCTGCCTTGATGATATGATTAAGCATCTTTGTCTTGGTTGTCGCTCCTGCATCAACGAGCAGCTGAACATACTTTGCCACGCCACCTGTAAATGAGTATAACGCCAACAAGTCCTCGGATGTGTAGTTGGGATTATATTCTGCCATTATCTCCTTCAAGACAGCAGGTGTAAATGGCTTAATTGACATAAAACGAGTCTGGCGATTATACAGTGGTTCCTTCTTGTCCTTGAAAATTTTTGTCATCATAGAGAATATAGAACCACACACAATAAGGTTAATATGGGCCTTAGTGTGATACATATCCCAAATGCGTTGCATATCACTATATACAGACTTGTTTACCTTGAAGAACTCTTGGAATTCATCAATAAACAGTGTGATTGGACGCTCGATAGATAGTTTCATCAGGTACTCGAAAATCTCAGGGAACCGTTCTACTCGGCCCATTGTAGGGATACCCAACTTGTTCTCAATCTCTTGTATATAATCCGTACACAGATCACTCTCAGCCTTGCGTGCAACAAAGAAATAGAGTATCGGCTCATCCTCGTATGCTTTCCACACAAGCGAAGTCTTACCGATACGACGACGACCCGTCACTACCGTAAACTGAGCATTACTCTTTGAGAGTTCAAGTATCTCCTTGAGTGACGCAATCTCCTCTGTTCTATCAAAAAATCTCATACGCTTCTATTTTAGTTCCGAAATATCCATTTCCGAAACAGCAGTTTCGCTACTGCAAATATAATACACTTTTCTTATTCGGCAAAATTATGCGATAACAATTTGCAAAAGTAGAATAATTCAACTCGTGAGTGTGGCTCACGAGTTCAGTCGGCAACATTTTATAGTCAACTGAAATTATTACATCAACAGTCAAGAATTTCAGATGGTTGAATCCTGTTCATACATCTTTGGGCGTCTGAGTTCGTTTTCCTCTTTCATTCTTTTAATCATCTCTGAGTTAGGAGGAACAATCTCATAAGTAGAACTATATAGTTTTCTATGCTTGTAATGCTCATTGAGTCTTTGGGTAACTTCCTCCATCGTAATCTTACCCTCAATTTGTTGTCGAGCAAGTTGAAGCAGAAATTCTGACACGCTAAGCCCATCTACATTCTGTAAGCCTATTGCTGCGCTCCAATTGTTTGCCCTTTCACGAACAGCCTTGTCAGGATGATTCTTATATTCATCAAATAATCCCATTTTTTTCTTATAAAGTTACGAAAAATATGAGAAATAGCCAAGATATGTAATGACTAAAACTATAATTAATAACCCGTAAAATACATTTTCTCACCTCTTTATACTTCCACTTGGCAAATTTTCCTTAATTTTGCGTAATTAACTTCTCATAATACAATATTATTAGGAAGTGAATAGACTGTAATCAGACAAGCAAGGTGTAATATGGAAGACAAAAAGCAGTTATCCGAAGAGGATATAAAGTTGCGTTATATAACTCCGGCTATCAATGCCGCTGGGTGGGATAACAAGCATATCCGAATGGAATATTACTTTACTGCAGGTAGAGTTTTAATCCAAGGAAAACATCACGCACGCAAGGAGGGTAAGAAAGCCGATTATCTGCTTTTTGCAGCACCTAATCATCCGATTGCCATTGTTGAAGCAAAAGATAATAATAAATCTGCCGGACACGGTCTTCAACAAGCAATGGATTATGCTCAAATTCTTGATTTGCCCTTCGCTTATAGTTCAAACGGTGATTGCTTCATTGAGCACGATTTTATCACGGGACAAGAGCGCGAGATTGCCCTTAACGCTTTCCCATCTACCGAAGAATTGCTTTCTCGTATTCACGCTGCCAAGCCATACGACGCAGAACAATTAAAGATTGTTGAGCAACCATACTACTTTGACCAATACACAAATGAGCCACGATACTACCAGCGTATAGCCATAAATCGAACAATCGAGGCTGTTGCACAAGGTCGAAATAGGATGTTGCTGGTAATGGCAACCGGTACCGGTAAAACATTTACTGCGTTCCAGATTATTCACCGTCTGACAAAGTCTGGCGCTAAGAAGAAGGTCCTATATCTTGCAGATAGGAATGTGCTTATAGACCAAACTATGGTGCAGGATTTTAGACCATTCAAGAAGGTGATGACCAAGATTCAGAACAAGAATCTTGATCCATCATATGAAATCTATATGGCACTATATCAGCAGTTGGTATCGTATGATGAAGGAGTAAAAGACCCATTCACAGAATTTGCTCCTACATTCTTTGACTTAATTCTTGTTGATGAGTGTCATAGAGGTAGCGCTCGTGATGATTCTGCTTGGCGTAAGATTTTAGAGTACTTCTCATCTGCAACCCAGATAGGAATGACAGCAACCCCAAAGGTAAAAGAGGGAGCAAACAATCTTGATTATTTCAATGAGGGAGAGTATAAGGAACCTCTCTACACATATTCGCTTAAGCAAGGTATCGAGGACGGTTTCTTGGCACCATATCGTGTTACCAATTCCTTCTTAAATGTTGACTTGGAGGGATGGAGCCCGGAAGAAGACGAGAGAGATATTCACGGATACCTGATAGAACAAGGCTATTTCAGTCGCAAAGATTTTGGCCGCAATATAGCATTGCTCAAACGCCGTGAAATAGTAGCTCGTCGTATCACAAAGATGCTTCATCAGATTGGACGAATGACCAAGACAATTGTATTCTGCACCGACATCGATGAGGCAGAAGCTATGCGCCAGTTGCTGGTTAATATGAACTCCGACCTTTGTAAGAAGGACCCAAGATATGTAATGCGTATTACGGGTGACGATACTGTTGGTAAGAAACAGTTGGACAACTTCATTGATGTCGATCAGAAATATCCTTGTGTTGTAACCACATCTGAAATGCTATCTACGGGAGTGGATTGCAAAACTTGTGGACTTATTGTGATTGATAAGGAGATTGGCTCTATGACCGAGTTTAAACAGATTGTTGGTCGTGGTACCCGTCTTCGCACTGATAAGGGCAAGTGGCATTTTGAAATCCTTGATTTCAGAAACGCCACCCAACTATTCAAAGACCCTGAGTTTGACGGCGACCCAGAACCTCCGCAAGGCGGTGGAGAAGGTCCTGGTGGTATACCTGGTGGCGGAGGAGGCGGAACTCCTCCAGGAGGCGGTGGCGGTGAGCCGAGACCTCCTAAGTACATCGTAGGTGGACACGATATTCAGATTACTCACGAAAAGGTATCCTACCTCGGAGCAGATGGACATACGCTTGTAACAGAGAGTTTGAAGGACTTTACTCGAAAGAATATTCGTGGAAAGTATGCTTCGCTTGATGACTTTATCCAGAATTGGTCTGCATCAGAGCGTAAGCAGGCTATCGTAGATGAGCTGAAAGAGTACAATGTGCTTATAGATGCTGTTCGTGAGCAGAATCCGAGCCTTGCTGAGGCCGACATCTTCGACATTATATGCCATGTGGCATTTGATAAGAAACCTCTGACTCGTCGTGAGCGTGCTAATAATGTCAAGAAGCGCAACTACCTCGCAAAATACGAGGGCGAAGCAAGGCGCATCTTGGAGGTATTGTTGGATAAGTATGCCGACAATGGTATCCTTGAACTTGAAAATGAAAACATCTTGGAGTTGCCACCTTTTGATAAGATTGGCAAACCAAGCAAGATATGTAAATTCTTCGGTGGTCCTGCTGGATTCTTCAAGGCCCTCGAAGAACTCGAAAACGAATTATATAAAGCAGCATAGTGAAATATGGCAGTTAACAACCTGATTAAGAGACTTCAAAATATTATGCGCCAAGACGCCGGTATTAGTGGCGATGCTCAGCGTATAGAACAGATGGTGTGGATGTTCTTCCTTAAAGTGTACGATGCACAGGAAGAGGTCTGGGAGTATAAGGCATATAAGGAGAAAAGAGACTTTGAGTCTATTATTCCTGAGCCTCTCAGATGGAGAAATTGGGCTGTTGATAATGCCGATGGTAATGCTCTTACGGGTGATAAGTTGTTGGAGTTTATCAATACTGTGCTATTTCCCGTTTTGAAAGGGTCTACGGTTACTTATAATGGAGAAGAGATAAAAGGTATTGTAGTAACGCACGACACACCTCGCTCTCAGAGCATTGTTAGGGAAGTGTTCGAAGACCTTAACCAGTATATGAAGAATGGAATCCTTCTTCGTCAGGTTACCAATGTTATCGATGAGATTGACTTCTCAGACGCCGAGGACCGCCATACATTTGGCGATATATATGAGGGCATTTTGAAGGATCTTCAGTCAGCTGGTAATGCGGGAGAATTTTACACGCCTCGTGCTCTCACCGACTTTATGGTTAAGATTCTACAACCTAAACTCGGTGAGACTTTTGGTGACTTTACTTCGGGTACAGGTGGCTTCTTAACCTCAGCCCTGAACTATTTGAAGGAACAGGTTAAAACCACAGATGATTTTGCACTCTTCCAGAATGCAGTAATCGGTCAGGAGTGGAAACCTCTTCCATATCTGTTGTCAATCACTAATCTATTGGTACACGATGTAGAGGCTCCTAACATCCTTCACTGCGACTCTTTGGGAACAAAGATGAGTGATTTCAAGGATTCTGATAAGGTTGATGTTGTCGCAATGAACCCACCTTATGGTGGTAGTACCGAAGCAAGCGTTAAGGGTAATTTCCCTCTTGATATGCGTAGTAGCGAGACTGCCGACCTCTTTATGGTACTTATTATGTACCGCCTGAAAGCAGATGGTCGTGCTGCTGTCATCGTTCCAGATGGATTCTTGTTTGGTGTTGACGGTGCAAAACTCGCTATCAAAACGAAACTACTCAAAGAGTTCAACCTCCACACTGTACTTCGTTTGCCGGGTAGCATCTTTGCTCCATATACCAGCATTGCTACCAACATTCTGTTCTTCAATAATGAGCAGGCAGAGGGTGCGACAGAAGAGTGCCACACAAAGGAGACCTGGTTCTACCGCTTGGATATGCCCGAGGGATACAAGCATTTCTCGAAGACCAAGCCAATGAAGTTAGAACACTGCAAGCCTATTGAGGATTGGTGGAATAATCGTGAGGAGATAGTTGTAGAGGAAGGTAATATCAAGTCTAAGAAATTTACCGCAGCAGAACTCCTTGCTATGGACTGCAACTTTGACCAGTGTAAGTTCCCGAAGGATGACGAAGAGGTGCTGCCGCCGGCAGAGCTTCTTGCAGATTACTTCAAGAAGCGTGCTGCTTTGGACCATGAAATAGATAAGACTCTTGCAGAGATTCAGAAACTTTTAGGTATTGAATTGAACGATGAACGGTAAGCAACTTAAGAATAGTATCCTTCAGTGGGCGATACAGGGAAAACTTGTACCGCAGGATCCTAATGACGAGCCGGCATTAGTTCTGCTTGAGCGTATTCGTGAGGAGAAGGCACGCCTTGTCAAGGAGAAGAAAATCAAGAAAGATAAGAACGAATCAATCATTTTCCGTGGTGACGATAATTCCCATTATGAGAAGTTTGCCGATGGAACAATTAAATGTATTGACGATGAGATACCCTTTGAGATACCTCAGAGTTGGTGTTGGGTGAGATTTGGAAGCTTGGTTATCCATAATCCACAGGTGACGGCAGATGATGAAATGAATGCTGCTTTTATGCCTATGACACTAATAGATGCCGGTTATGGAAGTGGTTATACATACGAAACCAAAAAATGGGGAACTATTAAAACTGGTTTTACCAAGATTGCTACAGGTGATATTGCATACGCCAAAATTACGCCTTGTTTTCAGAATCGAAAATCATTTATACTTGGAGAAGTGCCAGGTGGTGTTGCTGCTGCAACTACTGAATTAAATGTGATTCGTACTTACGCCGACACATTAGACGAATGGTATATTCTTTATTTTCTAAAGTCTGAATACTTTATCAAGGAGGCAAGATATAAGGGAACAGCTGGTCAGCAACGTGTTCTTTCAGATTATGTGCAAAGTAAACTAGTACCGCTTCCACCACTAAACGAACAAAAAAGGATAGTTCAGAAAATACAAGAAGTATTGCCTATTGTTCGTACTTACGGTAAGTCGCAGGAGGCTCTGGATAAGCTTAATGCCGAAATCTATGACAAGCTTAAAAAGTCTGTTTTGCAGGAGGCTATACAGGGCAAACTCGTTCCTCAAAGTCCAAATGACGAACCTGCTTCAGTACTTCTCGAAAGAATAAGGGCTGAGAAGGCTAAACTATTCAAAGAGGGCAAGTTAAAGAAAAAGGACCTTGTAGATTCTGTCATCTTCAAAGGTGAGGATAACAAGTATTACGAGAAGATAGGTTCCGAAGTAACATGTATTGACGATGAAATACCTTTTGAAATACCATTGAATTGGCAATGGACTCGTATGGGTACGATCGGCGATTGGGGTTCAGGTTCAACCCCTCAAAGAGGCAACCCTGCATACTACGGAGGTGATATATTATGGCTTAAAACTGGTGAGTTGAATAATGGCATTGTATATGATTCTGAGGAAAAAATAACAGATAAGGCTTTACAAGAATGCTCATTAAGACTAAATAAGATTGGAGATGTGCTTATCGCGATGTACGGAGCAACTATCGGCAAAGTAGCAATCGCAGGTAGAGAAATGACAACTAATCAAGCATGTTGTGGATGTACACCGTATCAGATATACAATAAATATCTCTTCCATTTCTTGATAGCAAGCAAAGATGCGTTTATCAAAAAGGGAGAAGGAGGAGCACAGCCGAATATTTCGCGAGAGAAGTTAATCCACCATTTAATACCTATCCCTCCAATTCAAGAACAACACCGTATCGTTGAGAAACTTGAATTCGTAATAGCAAGTATTACGAGAAGGTAGGCTCTGAAATCAATTGTATTGACGATGAAATACCTTTTGAGATACCATCGAATTGGCAATGGGTAAGACTTGGAAAAGTAACTATTGTAAACCCTCGTAATACAATTAGTGATGAGATGTCTGTAGGATTTATTCCAATGACAAACATCTCACCAGGATACGGCAATTCTATTGAATGTGAGCAACGCTACTGGAAGGATGTTAAGTCTGGATTTACGCATATTGCAGAGGGTGATGTGGCATTTGCGAAGATTACACCGTGCTTTCAAAATCGCAAATCATTTATTGCTGCAAACCTCCCTAATGGCTTCGCTGCTGGTACAACAGAGCTTAATGTTTTACGACCATACGATAATACAATAGATACAAGGTATTTATTATGTTTTTTGAAGAGCGAATACTTTATCTCTGAAGCGAAATTTAAGGGCACAGCAGGTCAGCAAAGAGTCGTTACAGACTATGTACTTAACAGATTATTCCCATTACCACCTATTAAGGAACAGATACGCATATCTAATCATCTTGAATTCGTAATAGCAAGTATTACGAGAAGGTAGGTTCTGAAGTATCTTGTATAGAGGACGATATTCCATTCGAAATACCTTCAAGTTGGTGTTGGGTAAGGCACAATGAACTGTTTGATATATCGGGAGGTTCGCAGCCACCCAAATCATCGTTTGTTGAGTTTCCCAAGAAAGGTTATATCAGATTATATCAGATTCGAGACTATGGACCAAATCCACAACCTGTCTACATTCCGATATCGTCAGCGTCGAAGATTTCCCAAAAGGGAGATATCCTTCTAGCTCGATATGGAGCGTCGCTTGGAAAAGTATTTTATGCAGAAGATGGTGCATATAATGTAGCAATAGCAAAAGTAATCCCTCAGTATGATGGAGAACTTATATACAAACCATACATATATTTGTACTATTGTTCTTCTATATATCAGAAAGAAATTAAAGATAGATCAAGATGTGCGCAAGCTGGATTCAACAAGGAGGATCTGAATTCTTTGTTATTCCCTCTTCCTCCATATGAAGAGCAAGTGCGAATTGTAGATCGCTATGAATTCGTGATAGCAAGTATTATGAGACGATAGATGGCGTAACGGAATACATAGACGAGGAAATTCCTTACGACTTACCTTCAAATTGGGCCTGGACGAGGTTAGGAAATGTTGCTAAAATGACTATCGGAAAGACTCCTGCAAGAGGAGATCAAAGATTCTGGTCTAATGGTGAATATTCTTGGGTGTCCATTTCTGATATGAAAGATTTAGGTGTCATATCTGTGACTAAGGAGCGTATAAGTGCTATTGCTGTTAATGAATTAATGGGAAATATAAGTCCAAAAGGTTCCCTTTTAATGAGCTTTAAGTTAACAGTCGGAAGAACATCTTTGCTTGAAATTGATGCATATCACAATGAGGCGATAATAACTGTATTGCCATTTATTGATGAGTGTAACACATTTAGAAATTATCTGTTTAGAACCTTACCTCTATTATCAGTCGCGGGAGATAGTAAAGATGCAATAAAAGGAAAGACTTTGAATTCACAAAGCCTTTCTAGATTATTAATCCCACTAGCACCGTTGGGTGAGCAAGAGCGTATTGTTCAAGAATTACAAAGAGCTACCTCGCTAATGAATTGATTTTTGCAACTTCATTTGCAATAGCAATTCTCTCATTCAATGGTGGTAGAGGAACAAGGAATTGCATCAACTTTTGTCGGGAAAGGTTGTAAAAAGCCTGTCCCGATTTGTTTGTAATGCTACGACAGTATCCTTTGTAGTATTCTGATTGAAAAATGAGTTCGAGATAATCCAATAGACTCCAATCTCTCAAGAATGGTAACAACATCAAGACAAAGCCACCAACCACCGTTTGAGGTTGGTCATCCCTTACCAAAGCAGTCTTGCCCATCTGCTCAATAGATGTAACTGCAGGAGTGATAAATGTGCCTGCGGTCAATAGTAGTTCTGGTTTAACGAACTTTGAAGCGATCATCACATCGTCATCCTTCATCGTCCATTGCCCATCGTCAATGTTACCACCTCGTAGGACTCGTATATATGATGTAGAACGCTCATCAAGATTCTCTTTCTTATATGCAAGTCCAGAGCAGTTCTGAACAAGATTACCTAATGTCGCCCAACACCAATTATGAGGCAAATCAAATGGAATCCGTTCATCGATGCACTCCGTTTTGCCATCTATCGTCTCATAATACTTGTTATCATCACCTTTGAAGATAACAGAATCCACAAGGTCCTTCTTCTTTAACTTGCCTTCCTTGAAGAGTTTAGCCTTTTCCTCTTTTATGCGTTCAAGCAACACCGAAGCAGGCTCATCATTTGGGTTTTGCGGTACGAGTTTGCCTTGAATTGCCTCCTGCAAGACTGATTTCTTGAGTTTGTCAAATATATCAGCATTGAGCTTATCCAAAGCCTCCTGTGACTTCTCGTATTTGTCAGCAATAGGCATTATTTCCTCGATTCGTGACACAATAGAGATTTGCTCGTTTATTGGAGGAAGTGGAATTAGCGTAGTAAGTATGCGCTCAATAGCTAACTTCGGCTGAGCCATTTGTTTAGTTTTTTCACTAAATTGTGATTGAACAAACTGAGATGATATTCCATAAACAAGAAACATCTTATCAATAAGGATATTGGTCAGCTTAACAGCATTCTCTGTTAGATTCATTCCATCGAACATTTCAGGGACAATACCTACAGAGCCGATTGTACCAGCTATTGTTAAATAGAGATCATCCTTGCCGATAGTGTAGTTTTTGATTTTTTCATATACCGAGTCGCTGATATACTTTAGATTATTGGTGACCAGGGTGTGATTCTTCATTTCAGTTACTCGAATGTATATATGAGAGGTGGGTCCCGGGGCAAAAGAATCGCCTAATGGAATTCTTTTACCGCCTTTAACTGTAAGTATCTGCGCCAATCTCACCCAGCACCAACTCTGAGGTATCTCAAAGGGTATCTCATCGTCAATACATTTAACCGTTCCGTCGGCAAACTTCTCATAATGGGAATTGGCAGAATCAGAGAGTCATCATAATTTATTAAGAGACAACTTTTTGTTTAACTAAAATGTAATTTATTATGGTGAAGAATTTTGAGCTTTTCCTCCGGCAAGAGAATATGTCGGACAACACCATTGCTGCCTATGTGTACGCAGTCAATGACTATTATTCGCGTAAGAAGGAGTTGAACAAACGAAACCTTCTTATGTACAAGTCTTATCTGATGGAGACCTTCAAACCCAAAACGGTTAATCTGCGAATCCAAGCTCTGAACAAGTATTTGGAGTATATGAACAAGACGAGGTTGCGGCTTAAGTCTGTGAAGGTTCAACAACGCTCTTATTTGGAAAATGTAATTAGTAATGCAGACTACACATTCCTGAAAAATAAGTTGAAGAGGGAAGAAAATTTGGAATGGTATTTTGTTGTAAGATTCCTGGCTGCAACTGGTGCCCGTGTTAGCGAATTGGTGCAAATAAAGATTGAGCACGTGAATGTAGGATACTTTGATATCTACACAAAAGGAGGTAAATATCGCAGACTATTTATTCCCAAGAAACTACGAGAAGAAACTATTGAGTGGTTGAGTCATAAGGACCGAACAAGTGGGTATCTTTTCCTCAATCGATTCGGAGAGAGAATTACTACGCGCGGTATAGCACAGCAGTTGAAGAACTATGCTCTGAAGTACGGGCTTAATGAGAAGGTTGTATATCCACATTCATTCCGCCACAGATTTGCTAAGAACTTTCTTGAAAAGTATAACGACATCTCATTGCTTGCGGATTTGATGGGGCACGAGAGTATAGAGACCACACGCATATATCTCCGTAGAACTAGTACAGAGCAGCAAGCCATCGTAGACAAGGTGGTTGTATGGTAACAGTAAAAAGGGGCAGTCGCCCCTTTTACTATCTCTCAGGAATAAATCGTTTGATAGATATGAGATCTAGTTCGTCCAAATCATAAATTGATTCTTTGAATGTAATCTTTGTTTCATCAATGGTTTCAATATGGCTATCTAACAACTCAATGTCTTCAAATGACATACCATATCTTAACATCCAAATATGTCGCTCATTATCAGTTCCATATCTAACATATTGTGCTAGTCTCAGAGCTCTTGTGTCATTATGTTTTTCATAATACTTGAAGAATGCGGCATAGTATATATCTGACAATTTGAAGCCTATTAGCTTATCGATATAGTCATATGTATCGCATACTATAATATCGTAATCAACATCTTGTGCTTTTGGCGTTTTGTAAAACAATGAATACCTATTCAATTTGGGATTAGGTAAATCTTGATATCCAGTAATATATTTGGGCTGGATATTATCTGTACTCCAGCCTCGTTGCAAGTATTTATTTCTTTTATGAGTTTCACTTGCATAAGCATATCTTATTGCACATATTTGGCGAAGTGTCTTCCCATGTACCCTCCAAAGCATAATTTTTATGGCTGTATTTAGCACATCATGCTCTGCAGGAGTAATAGCCCTATGTAAATATGCTTCGTACAACTTTCCAAAAGCATTATATAGCTCAAGGTGGCAAAACTCATCATCATCTAATTGCTTTTTTGAGATTAGATTATCATTGATAAATGTGCTGTCTAATATATCTTTGACAATAGCCTCCGAATCGGGTTTTTCAAGAGATTCTATTTCTTGAGGAGTTAAGTTATATTCATCAGAGAATGTCTCATTCTTGATTGCTTCCTTGAAACCTGCATAATCTCCTCCTAAATCATCATCAGTTTCTAATAAAGAGACCTCTTCAAGCTCTACATCATTTATGATTATGCTCCTAAATTTCTGTATGTTAGCACCTTTATTGAGGATGACATAACCAAAATCAAACTTATACTCTGAAGTTGAACGCCCTGCTCGTCCAATCAGGTTCTTTATTGCAAGATGATGTTTATAATCCATTCTATCGATAAAAACAACATCAAAAGGCATATTGATTCCTTGTTCGAGAGTGGTTGTTGCAAAGCAAATTTTACAGTAACCTCGTTTGGTATACTCTTCAATTATGCTACGCATCTGAAGGGGTAAAGAGCCGTGATGAATTACGATTCCTCTTTTTAGTTGAGCAATAAGTTGAGAATAGTAGTCTCTGTTAGAGTATACATCCCCGCCTATATATTGCTTAAGCCTTTCAATATATTCATCAACTATTTCGTCATCTATTTCCTCGCATAGATTAATATATTTTTCAAAATCCCTTATGTATTCTTTACTTGTAATCTTAAGTTTAGAAACAAAGAATAAAACGGTTCCACCTTTTGTTATAGTTTCATATATAGGGTCAAATGGGCATAAAACTCGATTCTTTCCCATCACTTTTCTGTCAATACCAAAGTGGTAAAACCTTCCATTATCATCAATCTGCATAAATACTTGCCCAACATTCTTTTGGTTATAACTAATGGCATTGGAAGTTTTGAGGTCAAAGTGGTTTTTGTTAATCTGAGATATAGGGTTCTTTACAAAAGGATGTGCAAAAACAAATTTAGCCTTTGGGTATGCTTTTTGGCATCGCCTTATTATACTATCATAATATAATCCTCGTTTTGAATCTTCGTTACTCAATTGCGCCTCATCAAATAGAAATAAATCAACATTAAAAAGATCTTTTTGCTTGAATAGTTCTCTACATCTTTCAGGAGTAACTACAAATATATTTCTTTTCGCAACGCTTGTATTGATGGAATCTATAAATGTTAGTACATTAATAGTTTTATCTGTAATCTGGTTACAGATATTTATGTAATATTCATTAATTAAGGCCCTAGAAGGAACAATGACGACCACATCAGCTTGACTATCGTTAATTTCCTTAAGGAAAACAAATGACTTTCCTGTGCTAGTTGGGGCTGAAAAACTAAAGCATTTGTAATTCAATATATTAGTTGCAATACTAGCTTGGACGGGAGTATATGACACATTATGAGTCTCTTGGATATATTCTTTGTATTGTTGAAATACCAATTCCTGTAGCGTATTGACTTTAGGTTTCTTATAAAATATTGCTAAATAGTTAATTATGGTGCTTAGATGTTTACTAAACAAGTCGGGCTGATAGATGGAAATATAAGATAACACTTCCATATCTGTAGTGGAAATGGGACCATTTGTATATATATGATTAATAGCTTGTGAAAGAATACTCTCCACATTATTATTATAAATAATATCTTCTATTAGTTTCATAAGTTAATAGCAATACAAATTAATTCCTCATATTCGGATAAAGATTTAAAATCCTCATTTTCCTGTAAATGCTTTAATAAAACTTCAGTCCTTGTAGATTTAGATGAAAAGGCTGCAATAAACCCTTTTTTCTTTTTAAGAACATTGGCAAGTGCTTCATCGCTACAAAATCTATCTATATCTGGCAAATCTTCGATATCTGTACCAATTTGCTCGAATCTATTAATTTGTTCTAGTGCAGACTGATATGCTCCGTATCCAGTTTTATATTTTGCTTCTCCAAATAAGATTATTTGATATTTGTTTTCAGAGTAGAAGTCAAAACCAGGATTTACAACCTTTTGCTTTTTTATTAATTCTGCTAATGGTATATCTAAATAATCGTATACCTCAACGACTGATTTTCTAGCTAATTCGGATACTACATATTCGCCAGAATCTCTAGTGATATTATCGTCGCTATCTTTTATGATGTTGTTGGATATATATTCAATTGTTTGTTCAGCTCTTTTTTGAAAGCTCAATTTGGCATATTCCTTGTCGAACGATTCTATCCAGCATAAATTTGATAATGAAGTAAAAACTTCTCGTAATGTTGTTTTTATGTCGTTTGGCTGAATTCTAATAAATTTTAATTTAGAATTATCTCCAATATTACATACTTCAATAACCTCGTATCCCTTATCCATAACATTACTAATGCGTTATATTACGACAAAGGTACTCATAATATTCGATTTAAGTTGAAATGTATATAATTTTATCTCACAAACACTTGAATATATACAGAAAAATTGACATAAGACTATACAATTTGTAGATGTAAGTAGTATTATTCATATAAATTGTATTGGAAATCATTTGTCCGACGGTTACAAAGAATATTTGTAAGCCTCGGAAAAATGCTCAGAATAGATTGGTGTTTCAGAATAGGTACCATTTGTCCGAAGCAATTAGAAAAATTCTAATACCCTTGGACAAATGCTCTGTAGATATCTCTGATGTGGGAGTATATTTCTCAATCCTAATACACAAAGAAACCCATTTGTCCGATACTATCCGAAAAATTTGGATACCTTCGGACAAATGAGTCTCTCACATTCTAAGGTTGCTTCAACCGTTAAACATCAACATCTTTCAGCGGTGCTCCGTAGTTGCAATGGTAGCCCATAAAGCCGCGTTTGATGCAGGGGAGGTTGAGCGTTTGGTAATACTTGTAATCATCATCCTCGGTGCAGAGGTGTTTATACCCGTAGCGGGGCATATACTCCTTGAAGAATCGTACAAGGTCTTTGAGGAGTTCGAAGCGGTTCTCTCGCAGTTCATCGCGGAACTCGCAACGGGCGATGATAATACTCCAGTCGGGGTAGTTACCCACGCCCTCGCTGTACTCCCAGAAGCGGATATAGATATCCAAACTTCCCCTGTGAATACTGATGCAGATGCCATTTGCATTCCACATAACACTGCACGCATTTCTGTAACCATATCTCTCGCATAGGTAGAGATTGAAGTCACTAATCAAGTCATTGTAATTAGCTTTGTACTCGTACATAGTCTAAAAGTTTTAATAGTTTAACAATAAATTATCACAATCTGAATCCACGCTTGCGCTGTGGTTTCTTTTTCTTCTTTACATATTGCTTTGCCAGCATCTCCTCTTCGGGATCGGTGACAGGGGCTGTTGCGAGGTCGAGCAAGCCGGCACTTAGGCTGCTCTCTTCGTTTGGCTCCTGACGAACTGCCTCCTGGTGAGGCTCCTCGCGTTGCTGGATAGCAGTGCTGTTGCGTCTTGGGTAGATACCTGCATCAAAGGCATTCTCTTCAAGTCGGCAAGCGATATTGACAAAACTGAATTGGCGGTCAATCTTGGAGCCGCTGAATTTATATCCGTTACAGATGAACTTTACACCCTCAGCTTCACCTGTTCTGCGATTCAACTTAAACTCGGTGTCAATCTTATACCTACGCAATGCACGCCTCAGCTCGCTCCAGCTTACCGCTTTCGGAACCTCGTGTCTGAGTACATGGTAAATGTAATGTTTCACTTGGTCGTGCTTACGCAATCTGTCAAACTTCACATTTTTCTTGCCCTCCGAGAAGTGCAGACGGTAGCGAGCAGTCAGCATCTTGCACACCTTCTCGTTTCGGAAACGGTCGTTCTTATCGCTTATCGTTCGCCCGTCATTATCCACTCGATTATAGACGATGTGGCAATGCGGATGGTCGCGGTCGAAGTGTCGGGCAATGATAAATTGGGTATTCTCGATACCCATCAACTTCATATAGTCTTGGGCTATTTTGAGCATCAGTTTGTCATCGTTTGCGAGCCTTGCAGCATCCTCCGCTGAGAAGTTCAGCGATATGTGGCCGACTGTGTTTTTGACCTTATCGTTGAGCAGCGTTTGCAACTCAAATTGCTCTGCCATTTCCGAGGGTGAGCCCTCCACTCCGACAGCCTCCAACAGGCGCGATTTTTCTTCTTTCAGCACATAGTTCACGCACCCTCCGAACGATGTGCCTTTTACAATTTTACCTATCATCTTTTATCCGTTTTATCAATTGTGAAATCTTCAATGCTGTGGCTTGGCATTCGTCACGAACTCGGAAAAATCCTTGTCGGTTTGCCTGCCTTGCCAGCTGGTTTAAGTTGGTGCTTTCGCCTATGAGTTTTCGTATGATGTCAAGGTTCTCGCGAGTGATTCGTTCACGCACTGTACCTTGTTCAATGAGTGAGCGTACTACATCACTTTGACTCCGTTTACTTCGTCTGCTCAGTGCACGCAGCCAACCGTATTGTTCATCCGAAAGTCGGATCGTAATTGTATTTTTCTTTTCCATTTTCAGTTGTGTTTTTAGTGTTAATCTTGTGACCATCGGGAGCTGTCTCACCTGCCTTTCAGGTGAGCAAGTTGTCGGTAAAATGTAATACACCGACATAAACTTGCTCTGGCTGAAAATAGACAGATTTCAGCCTTTTAAGTCAAAGTCTGAAACTCCCTCTTTTCTGTTGAATTTCAAGGGTGTCTCTCTATACTTACGACCTCTAAATCGAGTGCTGAAATGAGTGTTTCGAGATGCGGATTTTGGGCAATCATTCTGCTTAAAACGGACTCTTTTGTCTCGGCTTTTAAGAGATAATCGGCAATGTCGTAACCTGCATTTCGCTCCTCATCGGTGGCGTTATTCTCCATAAAATCGAAGAGTGAGACCTCTATCCCAAGCCGCTGCATCATCTCCATTTTACCCCTCCAATAGTCGGTTGCTCCGAGGTCGGGAAAGAGTAAAACCTGCCGATTTTTTAGCACACTCATTGCCTCTTTGTTGAACGCTCCGTTCTTTCCACCCGTTGCAATCCATAGGTATTGCGGCAGAAAATGGGAGGCTATCAAAGCACTCTTTTCGCTCTCTACAAGTGCCACTGTTTGGTGGCTTTCGGCTGTCAAGAGATGCTCCCCGAAGAGGCATTGCCGCAAGTGAAATTTCTCCTTTTTCAAGAGCGAGTGTGCCCAAGTTATATAGTTGTGCGGCTCCTTAATTCTTCGCCCATTTTCAGGGTTGTAGAGCATCACTTTTCCTGTGCGAATACGCCCCGAAACATCGATTTGCCAAAAGACCGTTGCACCCGTCCAATGTTTCGATGATCCGACATTGTAGCGTTGCATTAGTTCGCTTGCTGCCGACCTGCCGAGCGCCGTTTTCAGGAAGTGATAAAGATGATTCTTCTCATAGTGTTGCATCGAAAGTTGCATCATCTTCGGCTCAATGAATGATGGTGGCGGTGGCTCAATTTTGATGGGTTTTACCACAGGTCGGTAGTCATCACAGAGTCGCTCCCTTGCATCGGGATTCTCAGCAAAATACATCTTCGGCGTATAGTTGTAGCCGCACTTCTGTTCGTGGTTACAGCGTCCTACATAATCAGGAAAGCGTATCTGCTCATCGGTGTCTATGTAGCGTGCAAAACAACTTTTGCGGTGGCAGTTGGGACAGATGTGCCGCGAGCTGACACCCTTGTATGGTTCTAATATGAATCGGTATCTCATTTTAATCTTGGTTTTGTTGTTACTATCCACATTTTCGCAACTTCACAAAACCCTCGGTTGCAAAATGTGGATAGTAACAAGTCATTTACTGTACTCTCCGTGATTGATTTTCTTGAATAGTGTCCCCAGATGGCGTTTCAACATCATCTTGAATGCGTGCTCCTTCATCCCATAACTCTCTGCCAATGCGATACCCTCTGCGGTGGTAAACCTTTGCGGCAGATGGTGGTAGATAGTGCGGTGCAGTTCATTGAGTTGCTCGTTGCCTATAGAGGTCTGTACCCTTATGGCTGTAGTGCGGAAATACTCCGCTAGTTCAATGGCTCTACGCACGCTCTCGATGTCGATAGCCTCCTTGTCGCACTCTCCGCAAGTCCAGCGGGCAAGTTGGATTATCAGCGTAAAGCGAATGATGTATATCTCCAGCTTGCAGTAGATTCCGAGCAGAGCCTCGTTACTCTCCAAATCGCACTTGCGTGCGTTGTCGTGCTGCCACGCATATAGTTCTCTCTTGGCCGCCTCACGAAAGGGGAGATGGTGCGATTGCAGTTCGCCCTGCTCGTTAAACTCACACTCTTGCTCGATGAGCCTATTGATTATGCGTTGCCACTCTTGTTCCAACTCTTCGGGAGTCTCCCTGTCGCTCCATCGGCTCTTCTGCACCGATTGCGGCATTACGAATAGTATGCGGTCAATAAATCCGTTGCTCGCTCTCTCGCCCTTGCCCAACTCACCGAGAATCTTCTGCTGAATAGTCCCGACAACCGAGATATAAGGTCGCTTGATGAAGATTGAACTTTGCGAACTCTTACGATCCGAGATTGTCGGCTTGGCATTGAATACCGACAACCAGAACTGCTCTTCCGAACCGTTGTTGTAGCGGTTGAAGTTCTTAAACCACGCCGATAACTCGTCCGACCATAAGCACAGCCCTCGTGGATTCTGTGCGTGGATAAGGCTTAATCCCTCAGGCGTGATGTCCGACACAAGAAAACGACTGCGTTTGGGAGCAATGGGAAACTCATCTTTGCCTGCCTCCAATCGCTCTTTCTTGGTCATCGACATTGTACGCTCATACTCGGCATACTGCTCCTGATACTCCTTGTTGTGGCGGTAGTCGTGTTCGATAAATGGGTGAAACGCAAAACTCAAAGGGTGACTTTTGTTTGCTCCCGGTCGTCCGATGAGTGCCATATATAGAATCGGACTCTCCACCCAACCACGCTTCACTTGTGCAAGATGCGAGTTGCCGATGCTCACCGCCAATGCCGATAGCATAGCCGCTGCGATGTAGTCGATGGGATAGCCCTGCGAGGCGTGTAACTCGGTGATGATGCGCTGAATCTTGTGAGGAAAGACACTGATAGGAAACTCGCCGCCCGATAGTTCCGCACCCATACGCATTGCTGCACCCATTATGCCCTCTGCTGTCAATTTACTGTTCATTACCGAGTGCATTATAGGTTAAAGCCGCCTTTGGGTTTGCGCTTCACGCCGAGGACAATCTCTGCCGCTTGCTCTTGGAGATTGAGTGCCTGTAACGGCTTTCGTCCCGACTCAATCCATTGCAGCAACTCATCTTCGTAGAAGTAGAGTTTCTTGCCACGCTTGTATGCAGGGATGAGCCCCTTGCGTGCGAGTGTGTAGATAGTAGGTTTCGCCTTGCGTGTGATTTTGCACGCCTCATCAATCTCGACAATGCGATGCTTGTCGGTTGTGGTCTGCGGTTGCAATGCCACCACAATTTTGTGGATTCGCTCCACCTGCTCTGTCAGATAGCCCACCGCCTGCGGCAGCTTATCAAAAGTAATTTCATTTGCCATATGCGAACTGTTTTTAATGATTCGTTGGCAAAGGAAATCGGTGTTATAATGGTGAAATCGCCCACCAAAATATAACTGCAAAATAACTTTTGGATGGTGGTTGGTGGTGGTGATTTGATGATTACATGCGTAAAAAACTAAAAATAAATGCGTTGTCAGAGAAATAAAATGATATTTGGCGCACAATGTGAAATAAAAGTAGTATCTTTGTGGTAAATTATGGATAATAGTATATAGTACAATATGATACAGTCTCTTAAGATTCGGAATTTCAAAAACTTGTCGGGGCTTAATATCCCTAAGTTGTCTCGAATTAACTTGATTTCTGGCAAGAACAATGTCGGAAAGTCATCGTTGTTGGAGGCTATTGGTGTATATGTTGATGATTCTGAATTATTCTATATCATAGAAGAGAGAGGGGAGTTACCTAAATATAGTAGCAAGGATACAACAGAATACCTTAAACCCAATATTGAAGCAATATCTTCTTTATTCACAAATAGAAATACTAATGTGACAGAAGATAATATCATTGAGATCTCTGATAATGATGATGTTCTGTCATTGCGTTATGTTTATTACATAGAGCAAGAAACTGAGGAAGATGGGAATATAGTACGAAAAGCTATAGTTTTTGACTCAAGGGATGATGTTGCTACTGGAGATGCACATCTTGCATTGGAAATTATAAGAAAAGGTAAGAACAAAGCTATAGTGCCATTAGAGCGTCGCCTTGACACTATAAGATTAGGTAGGACTAAGAAAACAGATATAGCATCTGTAATCAGGGTTAATCCTGAAACATTTGGGAATCTATATATCGGAAGGCTCTGGGACAATGTAACACTGACAGAGAAAGAGGAATATGTAATTGATGCTTTGAGAATTATAGAGCCGAATATCGAAAGTTTGGCGTTCCTTGAGGAATCACCCCGTATTGGACGATATCCAGTAGTAAAGGTAAAAGGTGTTAGCAAGAGATTGCCATTAAGAAGTATGGGTGATGGAATAAATCACATTTTGTCAATTATCCTAGCATTGGTTAATTGCGAAAATGGGTGCCTATTGATAGATGAGATTGATAACGGATTGCATTATACCGTGCAGAAACAATTGTGGTCTGTAATTTTCAAATTGGCAATTAAACTTAATGTGCAGATATTTGCAACAACGCATAGCTCTGATTGTATCAGTAGTTTCGGTTACGCCTTAAAGGAGGAGAGTAATGTCGAAGAGGGACGCTATATAAGACTTGAAAACAAACAGAGTGCAATAACTTTCACCGAATATAATTTGGAAGAATTAAAGATAGTTGCGGCTCAAAACATTGAAATCAGATAGTTTATGGATAATATAACTCAAACATTATTGGTTGAAGGTAATGATGATTTTCATCTTATCTGTAACATCTGTGCTGCGTTTGATGTCTCCGAAACTTTCAAAATAGAGGACTGCAAAGGTGTTACGAATCTATTGAATGGACTCCCCGTTAGACTTAAAGGCTCTGGTGAGATTAAGACCATTGGAATAGTTATGGACGCAGATATTGACATACAAGCGAGATGGATGCAAATGCGTCAGATACTCATAAACTCTAATTTGTATAGCAGTATTCCTGATGATTGTCCTCAGGGAGGTGCCATTATTATCCCCGATAATGTTGATGATATAAAAGTCGGGGTGTGGATTATGCCGAACAATAACAATAATGGAATGTTAGAGGATTTTGCAGCATTCTTAATTCCTGATGACGACAAGTTGTTGCCAGAAGTTGAAAATGTTTTAGACAGCATAGAGGCAAGAGGTTTGAATAAGTATAAACCAATACATCATTCAAAGGCGAAGATACACACTTGGTTGGCGTGGCAAGAAGATCCTGGAACACCTATGGGCTCTGCTGTAACTAAGAAATATCTAACTATAACACCTCCTATTTGTCAGGCATTTGTCAACTGGCTGAACGCTTTATACAATTAAGAAGATGTAATGAAAATAACATCTGTAATGACGATCATAAATGCTGTGGTCGTCATTATTGTTTAATATCACCTGACATTATGCTATCTCTCCATCCAACTTAATCCTGCACTCCGATTCGGTGTGCGACATCTTGCGCTCGATGGTTGAGACTTCGATATCACGCAGGGCGTAAGCGAAGACACGCTTAATGAATGTGGCGGAGTGGATGCGCCTTTTGCCGAATGCCTTGCCGATGTTCCAGCCGAAGTGCATCAAGTCGATGCTTTTGAGAGTTGAATCAACCGATACGGGCGATACCTCGCATGGGGTGTCGCCCAAACTATATTCTGTGATGTAGCCACACAAGCGGTCTAACTCTGCTTCGCTCATATAGGCAACCATCGTCTGCTTGGTATAGTCGAGTACACGCTCCAACTTCGCTTGTGATGCACGCTCTTGCTCAGCGATTGCAATGGCACGCAAAACTTCATACTCCGATGGCTGTGGGGTAGTCTCCACGACAGCTACATCCTCAATAGGCTCAACAATGGCAGCTGGAGCTTTGGCAACAACTGCCACCTCCTCCAACTTTTGAAAGGCAGGGAAACGCATCAGAAACTTCTCCATTCGGGGCAGTAGCAACTCATTAAGCGTCATTTGCAGGCTGATATAGAGTGCCGACAACACAACTACCGTCGCAAAGAAAGCAACCGCTGCACTGAACTCATCATACCCCTTGATAAGCACAAATTTTCGTGCTAATACACCAAAGAGCAATATCGCTCCAAACACGAACAAATAGAGTGCAATATATTCCGTATGTCTCTTATTCATAGTCATCTTTGTTAATTGTTCGAGAGCAAAGATATATGAATAATCAACACGGAAAATGGCTCTTCTGCCTTTTGACCGCTCGTGTCATAGGTTGTCCTATCGTGTCATAGCAACTCTATTTTTACACCATATTCTGCATTTGAGGAAATTTTGATTATCTTTGTTACGGCTTACGACTTTAAGCGTTAAGCCAATACATATTAGTAGACATTTATTGTCGTAATCTTTCGTACTCGAACTTGGCGGTTTAGACAAAACGAAGATTCGCAATCAGATGTCCACGCAAGGTGTATATCCTTACCACCGACATTGGCTCGGTGTGTGCGATATATCATCCAGCGTGGGCTGTCTGTGTTGCTTATTCGTTTTGTGGGCAGCCAAGGCCTGAGTACGGGATAAGTTAATGCAGTGGCCTGCGCTTTTTTATGGACTTATCTGGTAACAAAGAGTTGTTGGATAGATATTTGGTTGCCTTCTTCGCATCCCGCACAGCACCGCCTGAGGCACTTGACCTCGCCAAGCGGTGGGCGCACGAAATTGCTCAAACTGATAAGATTGTAATTGGCGGTTTCCACTCTCCAATCGAGCGAGCTGTACTTGATATTTTGCTCGCCAACGGCTGTTCTGTGGTGGTCGCTCTGGGGCGTTCTCTATACCGCAAAATCCCAATGCACTTGCAATCGGCTTATGATAGCAATAGGGTGTTGTTCGTTTCGTTCCGTGACTACTCACGCCCCTCATTCTCCAACTCTCAAACCCGTAATTGGCTCACTGCCGACCTCGCATCGGAGGTTGTCTTTGCACCGTTCGACAACTCAAGCCAACTCTCGTCATTACATTATAGCATAGCCCATAGCTCTACGCCTTGTATTATCTTAAAATAAAATCTGCATCACTCATCGTTGAATGATGCAGATGGCAATTATGGCGTTTTCTCCCCACCTTTCCAGAGTTTTCACCCTACCTTTTTGCGGTTTTCTCCCTACTTTAACGAAATCTTATTGGCTGTTTCACGCTTCTTGGAGTTCACAAGGTCTGCGTATATCTGTGTGGTGGTAACATTCTTATGCGTTAGCATCTTCGATACGGTGTAGATATCTGTGCCTAAAGAGATTTGGATGACCGCATAGCTGTGCCTGAAGCAGTGAAAATTAAGTAGCTCAGCAAGCGATTTCAGAATTGAACAAAGCAAACGTAAATGGTTGAGAAACAGCTAAAAGTGATTCTATTGCGTAGTAGGTACGAAGCAAGAAATTACGGATTCCGGCAGGTGTTCAGTTACCAAATCGTTAGCAAGTCAGTTACCTAATGGTGACGAGATAACGAAATAATTTGAAATAACATCACATTGCGCTGATTGTCATTATTTTGCATAGTTAAGAACGCTTATATACAGGCTAACTTTGCCACTAAAAATATAAGCGTAGTATGAAAGTAGAAAAATTCAAGGTGTTGCTCTACCTCAAAAAGAGTGGATTGGACAAGTCGGGTAAAGCACCCATCATGGGAAGAATTACTGTAAACCGAACGATGGCACAGTTCAGTAGCAAGCTGTCGTGTACTCCCGAATTATGGAATCCTCGTGAAAGCCGACTAAATGGCAAAAGTAAGGAGGCTGTTGAAATCAATGCCAAGATTGACAAGTTGCTACTTGCCATTAATTCGGCATTTGATTCTCTTTTGGAGCGCAAGATTGATTTCGATGCAAAAGCAGTCAAAGAGGCTTTTCAAGGCAGTGTTGAAACTCAAATGACACTGCTCAGACGATTGGATATTCATATTGATGATATGCAGTCGAGAATCGGTATCGATGTCGCCAAGTCATCTATGTCAACCTATATCTATACTCGCAGGTATCTTGGCGAGTTTATCAAAAAGCGTTTCAAGGTTGAAGATTTGGCTTTCGGACAATTGAATGAGCATTTGGCATATGAGTTTCAGGAGTATGTCTTGAAGGATAAAGGTCTTGCTGTTGATACGGCAAGGCATTATCTGGCCATACTCAAAAAGATTTGCAGATTGGCATTCAAAGAGGGACATTCGGAGAAACGCTATTTCGTAAATTTCAAACTGCCAAAAGAGAATAGGAAAGCACCACGTGCATTGAGCCGTGAGGACTTTGAGAAAATTCGAGATTTGGAAATTCCGGCATCAAGAGTAACGCATAATATTGCAAGGGATTTATTTCTTTTTGCTTGCTATACAGGCGTCCCTTATGCCGATGCTGTTTCAATAACAGACGATAACATCTATACCGATGACAATGGCGCATTATGGCTGAAATATCTGCGAAAGAAGAATCAGCATTTGGGTAGAGTGAAATTATTGCCTGAAGCTATTGCTCTGATAGAGAAATATCGCAGTAATGAGCGCAAGGAGTTATTCCCGATGATACACCACCCAAATCTGCGAAGACATATGAAAGGACTTCGGGATTTAGCGGGGATTAAGACGGATTTGGTCTACCACATGGGGCGTCATACATTTGGAAGTCTGATTACGCTTGAAGCAGGTGTCCCCATTGAAACAATCAGCAAAATGCTTGGGCATACAAACCTTACCACAACCCAACTATATGCTAAGGTAACACCTAAGAAGTTGTTCGATGATATGGATATATTCATCAAGGCAACAAGTGATATGACATTAGTTTTATAACACACAAACAGTTTGAATTATGAGAAGTACATATAAACAACTATATTATATCAATCGCAGCAAGATTAAGGCTGATGGTACAACCGCCATTATGTGTCGAGTAACCATTGATGGTAAATCCACTGTGTTGGCGACAGGGCTTTATTGCACTCCTGATGAATGGAACAGCAAGAAAGGAGAAACAAAGAATAGTAGAACAAATGGTATGCTTAACGAATATAAGAATCGCATTGATGATACTTACAATAGTCTGTTAAAAACAAATGGCGTCATTACAGCCGAATTGCTAAAGAATGCCATTACGGGTGTTTCAGATATTCCCAAATACATATTGCAAGCAGGAGAGATAGAGAGGGAGAATCTTAAAATCCGTTCTGTACAGATTGACTCCACATCCTCTTATCGTGGGTCAAAGATGTATCAACACTATTTGCGTGAGTATATCAGTTCGTTGGGCAAAGAGGATATGCTATTTACCGACATTACAGAGGAGTTTGGCAATAACTTCGTACTCTATATGAAGATGAACTACCCGCATAAGCCATCATATAGGAACCATTGTTTGTGTTGGCTGAAACGGTTAGTCTATTTGGCTGTGGATAATGGTATCTTGCGTTTCAATCCATTAGAAGATGTCCAGTATGAGAAAAAGCCACCCAAGAAATTGATGTATATAAGCAAAAGTCAATTGCAGGATATTATGAACCATCCAAAACTTGATCCATTGCAGGAGTTGGCGAGACGAACATTTATTTTCTCTTGTTTTTGTGGATTGGCGTATGTGGATGTACAACGATTATACCCGCATCACATAGGAACAACAGCGGAAGGACGCAAATACATTAGAACCTACCGTAAGAAAACAGATGTAGAGGCATTTATTCCATTGCATCCGATTGCCGAACAGATTATTTCGCTGTACAATACCACAGATGACAGCAAGCCAATCTTCCCATTGCCATGTAGAGATATGATTTGGTTCGAGATACACGAATTGGGATTTGCTCACCAATTCAAGCATAACTTGTCCTACCATCAGTCCAGACACACATTCGGAACCTTGCTTGTATCAGCTGGTGTTCCAATGGAGAGTATTGCAAAGATGATGGGACATACCAATATCCGTACTACTCAGGGATATGCCAAAGTAACCGATGATAAGATTTCGGAGGATATGGATAGGTTGATAGTACGGAGATCTATGGTATGATAAAAAGTGAAAGCATTGTCCTTAATTAGTTGTATTAATGTACCTTTGCAAAAAAAATGAATATGGATAAAAAAGAATATTATATTAGAATGCATAGTAATCTTCAATATGTAAAAAAGAATAATTGTAACGGAGATTATTTATGTCCAATATGTTTAAATGAGTATAGTGAGCAAGATGTTAAGAATGTCTTAACAGAGGAAGATATCCCTCAAAAGTCATTAGGTGGTAATCGAATTGCTCTTACATGCAGAAAATGTAATAGTCGTTGTGGCTCAGATATCGACATTCATTTGTTAAATGCGATTACAACTAGAGAACATCGCCTTTTCTTACCATGTTCAGAAAGAAAAATTCGTATTGAAAAGGATGGTCAATTATTAAATGCCAATCTTCAAATAGATGAGGATAGAACGATTAAATTATTGGTAGATACAAAGAGAAATAAACCTGATACTTGGATTGATTTTCACAATAATATATTACTACCTAATGAGGTCGTCAATGTGGAAGATGTGCCGTTGAAAAGAAACGAACGCAGAATTAGTGCAGCTTTACTAAAGAATGCATATCTTCTACTTTTTGCAAAAACAGGTTATACTTTTTTACTTGACAAATATTATGACTCTTTAAGAAAGCAAATATTAGAGCCAGATGTCTTTCATGTTCCAGATAGGTTATGGACAATGCAGAACATTCCGATTCCAGATGGAATATATTTAACACAAGATAATCGTTATCGTGGTTTTTTTGTGATTTATACTCTTAGACTTAAACTTTTATATCGTGTATGCGTCTTAATCCCTACGCCAAATGTGCCATATTTGATGGCCGTGAAAGAATTGGAAAAAATAGACTCAAAAAGTCAAGTTAAAGTTCTACGATTGCCTGATTTGGATTATTTTAATAATATGGCATCCATTGAGAAGTTAAATCAATGGTGTTATGGTTGGAGTTTGAAATTTTAATTTAATACCCGTCAGTCGCTTATTTCCGTTGCTGCCCATTAAGTTAGTACAGACTCTTCTGAAAGGGGAAAGGTCAAGCGGCAAGCCGTTTCGGACTGAATCTTCCTCCTAAAGAGAGTATTCAGTCCGAAAACCTTTCCCCTTTCACGTCTGTACAATGGACGCTTTCGGCAACGGAAACAAACGACTGACGGAAAAGTAATAAACAGTAAAAGAACAGCGTACAGATAAGTCTATAACTTAACAACTTAAATGTACGCTGTTTTCGTTTCTATACTTGAGAGGGGTATTTTTTAGGTATCATATTAATTGGGCAGACGGTAAACTGCACTCCCTCCAGAAAAATAATTGGCTTTGCATCGCTGATTTTCCTCTCTTTCGTAAACTTTTTTGGCATTTGCTTTGTAAAATGTAACAAATGTATTACATTTGCAACATGAGAACTATGATAAGAAGTACAGAATTCGATGAGTTTTACAACTCGCTGCCTGCAAATGTTCAGAACAAGGTCAAATATGCGATGAACATTTTAGCAGATGTAAAGGTCGTAAATACCAAGTTGGTAAAGAAACTTGTAGATACAGATTTCTATGAGTTGCGTATTTCGGTAGGTAATGAGTATAGAGTCATTCTTTTTACCATCGACCACGAGAATTTCATTGAAGCCGAGCAGATACTTCTTTTGAATGGTTTTATGAAGAAGTCCACAAAGGACTATAAGAAAGAGATACAAAAAGCAGAACAAATTTTAAACAGTTTACAGCAATGAGACCAAAGATTGACATTAACAAGCTCAAACATCTTCCTACCACCGAGGATATGTTTGTCGATGAGTACGGAGCAAAAGGTACTGCTTCGCGTGATGAGTTCGATGCGAAGTCTCGTGCCTGGTACTATGCCGAGGTGTTGAAGAACGCCCGCAAATCAGCAGGAATTACCCAACAGCAGCTTGCAGATAAGATTGGCAAGAAGCGTGAGTATGTGGCTATGCTTGAAAAAGGAGAAACCGATATGCAGCTATCTACATTCATTATGATTTCGGAGGCAGTCGGATTGAAATTCGCCTTGACATACTAACAAACAGATTGAACGTAGGAATTTGTTTGGTTTCAGTTCATTTATTCGGATGTCCTCTGCCTACCTTTTACCAGTGGGTACTTGGATGGATTAGCTTGTATAATCTCAATAAATCTCTGAATACTATGATGACATTAGGTAAATTTTTAGTAAGGTGGGCAATATGCGGACTGGGCAGGGCTCAAACTAAATAAATGTACTGAAATTGGCAAAGACCGAAGTCAATAGATCCGCATAAAAGGTTCGATTCCTTTCCTGCCCACATAGTTAGAGGTTGTGTTTTTATTTATGACACAACCTCTATTCTTTTTTGGCAATTATCCGCTATCCCGTAGCCTATACGCCTCCTTGAATCCACTCATTATAGTTCGTTGCACATCGGAGGTGCGGTAGAGGATTTTACCGCCCACCTGAATGTAGGACAAAATGCCGTTATTACGATAATCCTGCAAAGTCCTTCGGCTCACTTTCAAGATATGGGCGACCTCCTTGTCGGTCAGCAGTTCATCGTTGAACGCACCCGGCTGACGGCTTTCAAACAGTTTCTCAATAGACACCAATAGTCTGTCAATGTTTGAGTGGAACATCTTTACCCACTCATGGTCTTTTTCTCTAATCTCATTGTTCATACGCTTTTAGTATTATTTGTTGTTATTTTACTCATTTCACTCGGTTAAATGGTTCTGCCTCGCCATTTGGCTTCCTTGCGTCTATCCTCCACAATTTTGATAATGCGTTCAACATCTTCGGGACGGTAGTAGGATTTGTTGCCAATCTTGCTGAATGCAAGCGTCCCGTTATCACGGAGTGTCTGCAATGTCCTCGGACTGATGCGCAGCTTTCGGCATACATCGTGGTTATCCATCCACTCGTCAATTTTTTTCTCACCGTGTCGGCGACAAAGGTTATCCACTCGCTGCACGAAGTACTCAAACTTGGCAGCAATTCCCTCAAAGGTTCTCTCTTCAAAACTGATGATGTTCATTGTTGTCAATATTTTAGTTATACATATTTTTCTTGTTCTGTTGTTATTTCCACTGCAAATAAAAGCACGAAAAATCATACTGCAATGGGGGTGTCTATACGTGTCATAGACTGACATATCATTGCATATTCGGTGCGATAAATCACTCCACTAAAACCTATCATATCCATCGTTACAATCATTTTTCTTTTCGCTGTTAACCCGTTTTGTTGGTGCAAAGAAATATAGGAGTAATCACATCACAATGATTCATCAAGCCTGTTGCAGTATATGGCGTAGTTCGTGGCACTTTAACTGCCTATGCTAATAGTTTTACTCACAAATCAAGTATAGTTATCACACCTATACACTTAGTTAGAAATTAAAGCGACTGCCCGTTTCGGATCTTGTTCGCTGCATTGTCGTTTGTCAAACCGATACTTATCCGTCTGTCAAACTTTTGCCCGAACAGCCGAAACAGATTGCCACTAATCAGTAATAACATGATTGAGGATAGACCAACTCCCGATGTTTCGGCAGTCCGTCTATCCACCATCGAAATTAAGCCCTTAATTCTCTAATTTTAGGATTCAGTCCTCATTCACCCTTCACCCCCCAATAGTGGAAATTTTGAGCAGTCCGCACCATTCGTTTACCTGCCTAAGATGCAGAACTATACTTAATTGTCTAACCGAATCCAATTGCTTGACCTGCCGAACTATACACACTTATTTTGCTCACGACAATTGGTCAATGTGCGCACTGAGACCTGAGTGATAACCCAAAAAAATGCAAATATGAAAAAGACCGAATCAATTGAAAAAGACGCTTTGACTGAAATGATGAGTCCGAGCGTATCGCCATCGGCAGCGAGAGATGCCGAAGTTAAAAAGAGTGTTGAATTGGCATTGCAGGATTATACGCCAAAGAATGGTATTGCAGATACTGTAATCGATGAGGAGGCAGTAGCCGAGCCACAATCCGTTATGGATGTTTCAATCATTACAGAGGAGCCGCCAACCATCCAACGCAGAGTAAGTAGCAAGCAACGCAAGCTCTCATTGGAGGAGTACCGCAATGCCTATCTGAAAGTCCCTACTATTATTGACCGCAAGCCTGTATTCGTCAGTTGCGAGGTAAGGGACAGACTTGAAGATTATGTCCGCAAACTCGGAGGTCGTAAGATGAGTGTTTCTGGCTTGCTTGAGAACATCGCCCGTCAGCATCTCGACACCTACGATGCCGACTTTGAGCAGTGGAGAAAGTTGTAATATAGGGCTGCATGCCGGCCTGCGATATGGCGAGAATCCGAGAGTGCGAGAAGTCGGAAGCACGGAATAATGGAAGCAACCGATATACCGCTCACGGTACCATTATCAGCGACTGGAAAAGGCACTCTCAGCAATCGAAAACCGTAAATGACGGTGGAAGCAGCAAGACCTCAGTCTTGGGGTGTAGCGAGGTTATCTTTCGGGATGCCGAAAAATGTCGGCGGAGCCGCCATTGCACCCGAAAAACCTCGCTCCACCCTGAAGGTGGAGGCAATCCGCTCCCGATGGTCGCAGATTGTGAAAAGCCAAATTGAAAAATCAATAACCAAGTAAAAAATCGCAATGATGAATAATAAGAAAATAAACAAAACAAAGCCCAGAGGCAGACCACAGGTAAGTACCCTGAAACGCCTCACAAAATCAGTAACGGTTAAGTTCTCAAAGCCCGACTATGAGAAACTACGCCATCGTAGCAAGAACGCCAATCGCACACTTGCCGAGTACATAAGAGATGCTACTTTTGAAGCACGCATAGTAGCCAAACATTCGGCTGAGGATGCAGCCGTAATTCGCAACCTCATAGGTATGGCAAATAACCTTAATCAGCTAACCAAGCTGTCACATCAGGCTGGATTCTATCGCACAAAGAATGTCGTAATGGAATTGCTTGCCAAGTTGAAGGAGGTATTAAGCGACTACAAAGCCAAAGAAAGGAGGTGCAGATGATAGGTAAAATCAAGAAGGGGAAATCCTTTGGTGGCTGCATACGCTATGTGATGGGTAAAGACAATGCAGAAATCATCGCATCGGATGGTGTATTGCTCGGAAGCAACAGAGAAATGATTGACAGTTTCAATTGTCAATGTCTCTTAAATCCGAAGATTAAGCAACCGTTAGGACACATTGCACTCAGTTTTAAGCCCGAAGATACACCACGATTAACCGATGAGTTTATGGTTAAAATTGCATTGGAGTATATGGAATTGATGGGTATTAAGAATACTCAATTCATCTTGGTAAGGCATCACAACACCGACAATCCGCATTGTCATTTGGTATATAATCGCATAAACTACGATGGAAAAGTAATCTCCTCGCAGAACGATTTTAAGCGAAATGAGATTGCTACGAAGAAGCTGAAAGACAAATACGGATTGACATACGCAGAAGATAAGAGCAAGACCAATGTGCAGAAACTACACGATCCAGAGCGAGTGAAGTATGAGATACATAATGCTGTCAAGGCTGCTTTGAAACGAAGCAGAACTTGGGGAGAGTTCAATGAGGAATTGAAGCGTAGAGGTATTCTTTTGGAGTTTGTATTTAGACGAAAAGGAACTCGTGCATTTGAGGATGTTCAAGGCATACGATTTCAAAAAGATGGGATGACATTTAAGGCTTCTCAAATCAGTCGTCAATTCTCTTTTGAGAAATTAAAAGCCCAATTGATATGGGATAAGCCTCAAGCACAGACCGAAATTGAGCCTAAACAGCAACCGATAAGGCAAGAAGCAGTGCAAAATTATAGCGTTACCGATAGCCTTATTGAGAGCAATGGATTGGGCTTATTGACTCCATCGGATGCTCCACCAGAGGATGAGCAAGTACCTTCTTGGCAGAAACAAAAGAAGAAAGAGAGGAAAAAGAATCAAGGAATAAGATTCTAAGCAAACAAATTTTTCACACTTAAAACAAATTGATATGAATAATAAAAATTTCAACAACAATGACCACGAGTCGTTTATGGAAGGCATCTACGGATGCTTGGAAAGAATAGAAGCTGGTATAATTGAATTGCAGAAAGCTAAGCTAAGTGATAGCAATTCAGTAGTTGATAACGAGGCTAATGAAACATTAGTAGAGGAGATTAAAGCACTTGTTACCAATGCCACAGGGCTTAATTGCAGGCACACCGACCGCAAACTTGAAGAGCAGACTAAGGTTCTTAATTCAAATTTCAGTGCCATTAGTGAAAGTGTTAGGGATATAAAATCTATTGTCAATAAATCCCAATCTTCAAGCGATGTGCTAAACTCATTAACTGAGATTAAGACTATTCAAGAGCAAAAATCTGATGAGGTTAAGACACTTGTTCAGAAATTAAAGAGAACTATTGAGGAGGGTGTTCACAATTTCAAGCACCATAGAATTGGCTTTGAAACACCATTTGTCTGTTGGACTATTGTGATAGAAACGGCTCTGATTTTGGGATTATTTACTTGGAACATAGTATTAGAGAAGCCCAACCAAGACCGCATTGATAACGACCTAAAATACCGCTACATCAAGATGAAAGGCGATGCCTCCGCTGAACATATAGCCACATTGGAGGACATCTTTGAGCTCAACCGCAATACCGAAGCAATTGAGCAAATGCGCGAAGATGTGGAGACCTACGAGGAAGCTGTACGCAAACAAGCCGCCCTTGCCGAGCAAGCACGATTGAAAGAGCAGGCAGCAAAGGAACAAGAAAGCAAAGCCAAGTCCATCAAGAATAAACAACAGCCAAAGGATAATCCGAACAAAAAATCAAAACCATGAGCCTATGGCAAGTATCAAGGTAAAGTTTCGACCCTCGACAAACGAGAATAAGGAGGGAACAATCTATTATCAAATCATTCAGAATCGTGTAATCCGTCAATTAAAGACGGATTACCGACTCTTTATGCACGAATGGGATGAGGATAACAATATAATAATCATCACCAATAGCAGCCGACAGAACTATCTTCAATCCATAGAAGAATGTATTGATTGGGATATTAAGCGGCTACAAAGCATCATCAACCAATTAGAGAATAAGCGAGTAAAGTACACAGCCGATGATATTATCTCAACCTTTCAGAAGCAATCCAATGAGCAATCTCTGTTCAACTTTATGCAGGGTGTTATTACCCAATTACAACAGATGGGCAAGCAGCGAACTTCGGAAACTTATCGCTGTACGCTCAAAAGTTTTATGCAGTTTAGAGAGGATAAGGATCTGTTATTAGAGGATATTGATTCGGACTTAATGCTGATGTATGAGGCTCATTTGCATAATAGAGGACTGACCAAGAACAGCACCTCGTTCTATATGCGAATCCTACGTGCTGTCTATAATCGTGCAGTTGAAAAGGATTTAACGACTAATCGAAATCCGTTCAAACACGTTTATACAGGTATTGATAAGACCATAAAGCGAGCAATCCCATTAAAGGCAATCAAGCAAATTAAGAACCTCGACCTGTCATTGCAACCATCGTTGGACTTTGCAAAGGATATGTTCTTGTTCTCATTCTATACTCGTGGAATGTCATTTATTGATATGGCGTATCTCAAGAAGAAAGACCTGTTCAATGGCATTCTTTCCTACCGCAGACGCAAAACAGGCCAACAACTCTTTATTCGTTGGGAAAGGTGTATGCAGGAGATTGTGAATAAATACGATACTGATTTGTATAGCCCGTATCTACTTCCGATTCTCAAATATCCATACGATAGAAACCAATATAAGAATATGCTTTATCGTACCAATAAATCGCTTAAAGAGATAGCAAAGATGGTTGGCTTATCCATACCCTTAACTCTATATGTAGCCCGTCATTCTTGGGCAAGCATTGCTAAGAGCAAAAATATTCCGATTTCGGTTATCAGCGAAGGTATGGGACACGACTCGGAAATGACGACACAAATCTATCTGGCATCATTGGATAATGCCGTAGTCGATAGAGCAAATGCTCAGATATTAAAGGATTTGTAAGAAGTGAAGATGTTTAGCAAAAAGATTGCTCTCTATGTAAGAGATACTTAATTTACTGCAAAATTACGCAAAATAAAGCAACTAACACCATTTTAGAGCCAATAAAAAGTCTGACAGCCATATAATTGTGTATGATTGTTTAGCAAAAATATATATGCCGAACGAAATACCACCTAATAATCAGTGAGTTCCGTCTGCCGTAGTATCTCTTACATAGAGAAGAAAGGAAGATGGAATATGAGTCAAATAAAATCTAAAGAGCGTGTTGCTGAACGTGGCGAGGTCTTTACCGCCGAGCGGGAGGTAAACGCCATGTGCGACCTCGTTGCGAATGAATGTCTGCGACCCGATTCCCGTTTCTTGGAACCGGCTTGCGGTGATGGCAATTTCTTGGCTGCTATACTCAAACGCAAACTTGCCGAACTGCGCCGGAAATACAAAAAGAGCCCACGCGACTATGAAAAACAAGCCATTGTCGCTATTGGTAGCCTCTACGGTGTAGATATAATGAACGACAATGTAATAGCTTGTCGAGAGCGCCTTTTCTCCATTTGGAATGAGGAGTATACCGACCATTGTAAGTCTGAGGCCTCGGATGAAGCTCGTGAGGCAGCCAAGTTCATCATCAGCAGAAACATCATCAATGGAAATGCCTTAACACTGATATGCGTCGATGCAGAAGGTAAAGACACATCTGCTCCCATAGTCTTTTCCGAGTGGACACTAATCGGTGGAACTCAAATGCAGCGTTCCGACTATACGATGTCCGACCTTCTTCTCTATAACGACAATAGCGAAGGTAATCTTTTCGCACTTACTGAGGAGCAGAAGGAGGAAGGTGGAATATTCCTAAGAAGATATATTACTCACTACAAAAAGGTTCAGGATTATGGAAAATAGTTTGTTCAAAAGCGTCTATAATCCCGACGTGCTTTCGTGTATTGCCAATCTTAGCAATGATGAGGTGTTCACCCCTCCCGAATTGGCTAACAAGATTATTGATATGCTTCCACAGGAGTTGTTCAAGAACCCCGATACCACTTTCCTCGACCCTTGTTGCAAGAGTGGCGTTTTTCTGCGTGAGATTGCCAAACGATTGATTAAAGGTCTTGAACAGCAGATACCCGACCTTGAAAAGCGTATAGAGCATATCTTTTCAAAGCAGTTGTTTGGCATTGCCATTACCGAACTGACAAGCCTGCTTTCTCGCCGAAGTGTCTATTGCAGTAAGTTCCCAAGCAGCGAGTTTTCGGCATATCAGTTCCCCGAAGACAAACCGCAAGGAAATATCATCTACCAACGCATCAAGCATACTTGGAAAGATGGAAAATGTATCTATTGCGGTGCTTCGCAGAGTGAGTACGATCGTGGGACTGAACTTGAAACCCACGCTTACCAATTTATCCATAATTTAGATGTAAAGAAAGTATTCAATATGAAATTCGATGTGATTATAGGCAACCCACCATATCAGTTAAGTGATGGTGGTAATGGAGCGAGTGCCAAACCTATTTACCATCTTTTTATAGAACAAGCAAAGAAGTTAAATCCTCGTTATCTAACTATGATTATCCCGGCTAGATGGTATGCTGGAGGTAAAGGATTAGATGAATTTCGCAATACAATGCTATCCGATAAGCAGATAAGGATTATAAGAGATTATGTAAATGCTAAAGAATGTTTCCCTAATAATAGTATTGGAGGAGGAGTTTGCTATTTCTTATGGGAAAAAGGGTCAAAAGGATTATGCGACTTCACTACCATCCTTAATGGAACTGAAAGTCGGCAAATGAGAGCACTTGATGAATTTCCTGTATTTGTTAGACATAATTCTGCTATTCAAATAATACATAAAGTAAAAGAGAAGGATACAGATTCATTGTCAGAGATAATGTTATCTCGTAATCCTTTTGGTATAGCATCGTACGAGCGAGGGTTAGAAAATGCAATCAATGATGGCTATATACTCCATTCAAGTAAAGGTACTGGATACATTACAAGAGAATCTATTTCGCAAAATATAGATTACGCCGACTCTTACAAAGTAATGATAAGTAAGGTTACTTGTGAACATGCAGGAGAACCCGACAAGGACGGTATGATGAAAGTACTTTCTACGACAAAAGTATTAAATCCCAAAGAAGTTTGTACTGACTCATACTTAATTCTGGGTAAATTCAATAACCAGAATTATGCAAATAATCTTTGTTCTTTTTTAAGAACTCGTTTTGCTCGATTCTTATTATTGCAGGCTGTTTCTTCTATCAATCTATCTAAAGACAAATTCTGCTTTGTGCCAATGCAAGATTTTAATGAATCTTGGACGGATGAAAAACTATACGCGAAATATAGTTTAACGAAGGATGAGATTGCATTTATTGAATCAATGATACGCCCAATGGAGTAATACTATGGAACACAATTATTTTCCTCAACGACCTACCGTTACTCCAACGATATATGCCTATCGCTTGATTGGGGTAGATTCCCACAAAGGTTATCTAAAGGTAGGTTACACTGACCGTACAGCCAAAGAACGCATAGATGAGCAACTGCACACAAGCAAAGTGCAGTATGAAATTGTATTGGTGGAGTCGGCTATGAGCAACGATGGCTCTTGTTTCACAGACAAGGATGTGCATCGCCTGCTTGAACGCAAAGGTTGCAAGCGTCTTAATCCTCTTGACAAGACCGATGAATGGTTCCGTTGCTCGGTTGCGGATGTTATGGCTGCAATCCTGTCGCTCCGTACAGGCGTGGCAAACGAAGAGAACAGAACGCAAAACTTTACCATGCGCCCCGAGCAGTTCCGTGCAGTAGAACAAACAAAGACTTATTTTGAGCAAGCACTGAAAGAAGAGCCTAACCGCATACCAAAATTCCTTTGGAACGCAAAAATGCGTTTCGGAAAGACATTTGCTTCGTATCAGTTGGCAAAGAGAATGGACTTGTCGCGCATTCTCATTCTGACCTTCAAACCGGCTGTTGAATCAGCTTGGCGTGAAGACCTTGTTTCACACATCGACTTTGAGGGTTGGCAATATATCTCCAACAAGGATGCTCGCAACAATAATCTGAACATAGACCAAGAGTTCCACAGAGCGGACAAATCAAAACCCATAGTTGTGTTCGGTTCGTTCCAGGATTTGTTAGGCACAAACGAGAGTGGCGGTATAAAGACCAAAAACGAATTTATCCACGCCACGAATTGGGATTTGGTTATCTTCGATGAATATCACTTCGGTGCTTGGAAAGAAAGAGCAAAGGAACTGTTTGAGAAAGAAGACGAGGAAAGTGCTGTAGATTTCGATGCCGAAAAGTACAAGAAAGACGAAGCTAACAATGCCATCAACGAATCGTGGTTGCCGATATCCACAAAGTATTATCTTTTCTTGTCGGGTACACCGTTCAGAGCTATCAACAATGGTGAGTTTATTGAGGAGCAGATTTTCAACTGGACTTATAGTGATGAGCAACGAGCAAAAGCAGAGTGGAAAGGCAGCAGCAATCCTTATCTCGCTTTGCCCCGAATGGTAATGCTCACCTATCGTATGCCCGATGAGATACAAGAGGTTGCCAAGCAAGGAGAATTTGACGAATTTGACTTGAATCTGTTCTTTGCGGCAGAGGGCAAAGGTGAATCGGCACGTTTCAAATATGAGAATGAAGTGCAAAAGTGGCTCGACCTTATTCGTGGCGGTTATTTGCCGGCAAGTGTTGATGACCTTAAATTGGGACAGGACAAACGACCGCCAATGCCATTCAGCGATACACGCTTGCTCAATGTGCTTTCGCATACCCTTTGGTTCTTGCCAAATGTGGCTTCATGCTTTGCAATGGCTAATCTGCTTGCACAAAGACAGAACAAATTCTATCACGACTACAAGGTAGTAGTTTGTGCCGGAACAGCAGCAGGTATCGGTCTTGATGCTCTGCACCCTGTGCAAGCCAATATGGGCGATCCGTTGGAAACAAAGACCATTACGCTAACTTGCGGTAAGCTGACAACGGGTGTAACAGTAAAGCCGTGGACAGGTATATTTATGCTCCGTAATTTGAAAAGCCCTGAAACCTATTTTCAGGCTGCGTTCCGCGTGCAGAGTCCTTGGGAGGTGAAGAATGAAGAAGGTAGCAAGACCATCATGAAGAATGAGTGCTATGTATTCGATTTTGCACTTGACAGAGCCTTGCGTCAGATTTCCGATTATAGTTGCCGATTGGATATAAACGAAAGCAACCCCGAAGCCAAAGTAGGTGAGTTCATTAAGTTCCTGCCCGTGTTGGCATACGATGGTAGCAGTATGAAGGAGGTTGATGCACAAGATATTCTTGACATTGCACTTGCAGGAACATCTGCAACGCTGCTTGCCAAACGATGGGAATCGGCATTGCTTGTTAATGTGGATAACGATACGCTTAAACGCTTGCTTGCAAGTCCGGAGGCAATGAAAGCCTTAATGAATATCGAGGGCTTCCGCAATCTCAACAGCGACCTTACTACCATTATCAATAAATCAGAAGCTGTAAAGAAAGCGAAGAAGGAGAACCCCGATCCGACACCAAAAGAGAAGAAAGAGCTATCAGCCGAGGAAAAGGAGATGAAGAGCAAGCGCAAGCAGATTCAGGAGAAACTGATAAAATTTGCCACTCGAATCCCTGTATTTATGTACCTGACCGACTACCGTGAACGATGTCTTAAAGATGTCATCACGCAGTTAGAGCCGGGCTTGTTCAAAAAGGTAACAGGCTTGAGTGTAGAGGACTTTAATATGCTTTGCTCATTAGGCGTGTTCAACGCACCGTTGATGAATGATGCCATCTTCAAATTCAAACGCTATGAGGATGCAAGCCTCACCTATACAGGTATTGATAAGCACACTAACGATGAGGTTGGTGGTTGGGACACTACAATTCGTAAGACTCAGTATGAGAAACTGTTCTATAATCAACAATCTTCAATGAGCGAGGTTGATTATAGTGTATATTCGAGAAGTAGCGAATATATTGAGTCTACTCACAGAGTGGCGAAGCCTATTGATAGTAAACCTGCCGAAAAGGTGTCACAAACGAAGCCTATTGTTCACCCTCAACCTGTGAAACCAACTACGGTTGGCGTACCCTCACAAGAGTCACAAACAATGCATGACCTTGAAGCCAAATTGGAAACAATTGGTATTGACAGTACTGTCATTCACAAGAAATTCGGCAAGGGAACCGTTGTAAAAATCAACAAGTATGAAAAGTTTATCCACGTCAAATTCACCCTCGGCGAAAAGAAATTCATCTTCCCCGATGCGTTCCTAATGGGGTTCTTAGAGATGTGGTAACAATAATTATGGGGCTAACTAATTATAATTAGTTGAGCCCCATTTTCTTGTTTTTTGTGTATATTGTTATTGATTATCTTAATATACTAATTAGCAATTCTATTGATGTTCGCAATTCACTATCTGAAAAAACGGTAGTTGTGCTTGGATGATCAATAGCATTCCTTATATATGTCGAAAGTGCACGATATGTTGTTCTGCCATTAGGATGAGCATATATTTTTTCATGTATTAATGGATTATATAGTGGATGAGATATAATGAAATTATCTGTATCAACTATACTTGTTAAACTTTCTTTCTGTTGTAGCCACCCATAAAGTTCTATGTGAAAATCATTGGACGCTATGTCAAATGCAAGAAAATTGGTTTCTGCAATAGTTATTGAAGGTAAAATATTAGGAGCAATAATATGTTTACTCTGAATTATTCCATTGTTTTCATTAAGAACTACTACTAAAGTATTGCATTGATCTTTAAAAGCTTCTTTAAGCACATGGTCTGAATGAGTTGCTATAAATAGTTGAACAATTTGATTTCCAGTATTATCTGTAAAAAGAGCCTTATAATATTGAAGAATCTTTTCTTGCCATTTAGGATGCATACTTAATTCAGGCTCATCAATCATTATTGTAGAATTATTTAGAAGAGAAAGATTTTTAAGGAGATATGCCCCTCTAAATACAATCTGTTTTTCTCCTGTACTTAAATGGTCTAATGAAATTTCAACTCCGTTCTTCTCGAATAATACAACTTTTTCGTTTGCTTTATTGGATACTTTCTTATATTTTATCTTATCAAAAAAGTCATTAAAAGCTTTTTTGAAGCGATATATTTTTGAAACTTGTTCAAATTCACCTTTTGTCATTGCAGGTAAATTTTGAGCTTGTCGTTCATCATTAATATCACTATATCGTTCATTGTCCTGATTTTGAACATCTACAATTAGTTGCTTTAATGATGTAAAATTATCATCTTTATCTGAGTCATACTTGTTTTTATCAAGTTCATTTGTTTTTACAGATTCAATTTTGCTGGTCTTATAATCTGCCCTTGGTCTTGAAAAGACACTACCATATGATCTTGGATCCTTATTGTCGGAATGGATAGAGTCTGGGCTATTATTCTTATCACTGTGAATATTTTCTGAAGTATTGTTTTCTATATCATATCTTGTGAAAAATGTTTTAAGTGAACCAGGGATGTTTGATGGTGTCAAAATGTAGCGTTTATCTTCAACTTCATACTCAATTCCATCAAAAGGCTCAAAACTTCCAATACTCAAGAAAGTATTCAGTGTTTCTAATATAGTAGTCTTTCCTGTACCATTCTCGCCAGCTAAAACAATAGTAGAATATGGCTTATTAGTAACAGGGTTTACAAAATCTAATTCTAAGTTGCCTAATATTGGGTGATTGGCCCATTTAACCTTTCTTATCTTCATAACCTTCAAATATTGATTAAACGACACAAAATTACAATTTTATTAGTTGTTAGCGAAGTAGTTACCAAATAATCACTAATTTTGCAAAAGAATTTGTAAAATGGAGTACCATAATAGCGAATAGAACAGCAACATCTGTATTATTTGGATTTGATTTTCAAGCAAACGCAGCAATAGTGTTAATGCTTGAGAATATTAAAGATATGACCAGTATTCGTTTAGAAGGAGCAGAAGATATAGAAATCAATCTAAATGATGGAAGTTGTTTATTGGCACAAGCAAAAGCTGTTGTAAATAGCAGTACAGATTTTTCTAATGTACTATCGAATCTTAAGAAGTCTATAACATCATTGTCAGAAGCAGAGCATAAATCTGGAAAAGTTAAAGAACTTATATATATAACAAATACTCCAAACCCATTCAAAGAGAAACAATTGAATCCGATATTCTATGGTGTTGCTCAAAGAGATTACAGTTCATTGCCAGAACCTTTAAAAGATAAAATTAATAAGATTATTTCTGAGATTGAAGATCCTCTTGACACGAGTAAGTTCAAAATACAGATTTTACCTTTTGAAACAGAAAACGACAATGAAAGATATAAATGTGTAATGAATGCTATTGGTGATTTCATTCCCAAATTAGGAAATATATCTATAGCTAAAGACAATTTACATGGAATTTGGATAAAAGATATTTTTAGAAGTGGAACGAAAAGGACATCTGACATAAAACTAACTAAAAAGGATATTATATGGCCTTTAATAGTTCTTGTAACTCAAAATGAAAATTATGATGAAGATGACTTTGATGACTCTGAGATATATGAACTATCTAGAAGTTACGAAACAATTATAAATACCTGCTCGGAAAAATACGAATTTGTAACTAAGGTGCTATGTGCATATAATAGTTTCTATAAAGAAGCAAAACAAGGTGAAAGAAAACGAAAATTTATAGAAACAGAGAGTTGTAAATTCGCATATATTTTTGAAGGAGAGAGTGTGTTTTTGCCTAGTACTTTACAAGAAAAACTTCTACAAATTATTGTTCGCAATATTTTGAACAAACGTATTCAAATAGACAATATTAAGAATGCTGTGAACCTATGATTTTCAATTCAATCTATATCGAAGAGGCTGGTAATAAACGCTTGATTGTTTTCTCTGATGGAAACAACCTTATACATAGTCTTGCAAACAGTAAGGGCAAAACTACTTTACTAAGACTTATGTTATATTCAATCGGATATAGCGTTCCCAATACTAAGCATATCAAATTTGAGAACTGCAAGGTCGAAAGTAAAATAACTCTTGATAATGGAGAGATTCTATTATTATGCCGAGAATCGAGGGATTATATTGAATTGAAACAGAATGATTCTGTAACGACTTATGTCTTGCCAAGCGATGAAGCAGCTCTTCATAAAATTATTTTTAAAGCCAACTACCCTGAACTGATAAATAATCTTTTAGGAATATTCTATTTTGATCAGGAGAAGGGTTGGACCTTACTTAATCGAGGGGTTGTCATTGGAAGTATTCGTTTTAATATTGAGGAACTAATCAGGGGAATCGCAGAGATTGATTGTTCTGAATTATACAGACAAAAGGAAGCGAAGAGACAAGATTTATTGAAATACAAACAGATGTTTAGTGTTTCTAAGTACCAAGAAACTATTGATGCCGAATCTAACAATCTTGCAGGAGAATCATACAATTCTTTGATTGATAGCAAAATCAATCAATGTAAGATACAGCATAATATGTTAAAGAAAGAATTATGCAGAATAGACAAGGTCCTAAAGGAAAATAAACATTTTAGAAATTTCATAGCAGAAATAGGACTATTAGTTCAAGCTCCTAATAAAGAAATCTTTGCCGTTACAGAGGATAATATTATAGGTCTTAATGACACTATTGATTTTCTCGTAGCAAAACGCAAACTGATAGCTTCACAATATAATCAAATACAGTCAGAAATTGCTGAGCTTGAGAAAGAGCGTAAAACAGAAGAGCAACAGTTGTCCTTCTTTGACAATGTTGAAACGATTTCCGAGATTTTTGATAAAAGAATTTCAAGTATACCTATAAATGAAGTTGCTGTCAAAAAAGGAATTGCGAAATTAGAAAAAGAAATAGCGGACATTAATCTAAAAATTAGAGAATTAACACGAAGTGCTAATACTGTAATCTCTTCGATATTTAATACCACTAAAAAATATCTTCAAGAATTAGGAATTGATGAAAGTCATAATACCGAAAAGTATTTATTTACCTCAAATCTAAAAGAATTGTCAGGAGCCATTTTGCATAAAACGGTTTTTGCTTTTAGGCTTGCTTGCTTGTTAGAGGTTGAAAAGCATTTGAACATTAAATTCCCGATAATTCTTGATTCTCCAAGTGGGAAAGAGATTGATAAGCAAAATATAGAAGCAATGGTTGAAATATTAAAAAGAGATTTTGCAAATAACCAAATTATCATTGCATCAATATATGAATATAGTTTGACAGATGTTAATAAAATAAGTATTGTAGATAGATTAATTGAATAATGCTATGGCAGAACTTGAAATTGCAACGGATGCTCCCATCACGTTTATAGAATTAGAATTACTCATAAGACGGATTATAGAGGATTTCTCCTTGATAAATGCTGCCCAAATTAAAAAGGAACTCCATAACTTATCTGATGAGAAGGCTAATACAATAGGACTTTCTGTACAAGATTTTATAGATTATAATACAAAGAAAAATAGCTTAGGTAAAAGTGCATTTACTTATTTGTATCATATAAACCACTTGTTACAAAAGTTAGTTGAAAAGTCAGTTGTAAATAAAGTCTCGTCTTTAGGTGGCTTACCAATATTAGGTGATATGTACGTATCTCTTAATATGCCTTCATCAGAGGAGGAATGGCTAAAAATTACATCTTATGCAGAATATTTAGGCCTTGATTATATCAGAGAAAGGATTTCTCCTTATACCGCCATTATAGTTGTTTGTGATGATAAAGGAGATAACCATATTGGTAGCGGTCTGCTCATATCAACAAATCATATATTAACATGCTTGCATGTTGTTGATGGAGTGGAAATTAAGGAGGTGTTGATTAAAGAGGCGCAATACGCTGTTAAAGATATATATAAATCGGGATCAAAGGATATTGCTATTATTGAAATTTTGGACTGCTCTTTAAATCCTGAAAATGATGTAGTATTTAGTGGCGGACATGTCTTGGACACAATTCTCACTTTTGGATATCCGCCTATTTCCAGAATTAGGGAAACTCCTCTAATCGTACAAAAAGGTGAAATTAATGCTATTTCAACAAATTATAATGGTGATAAATGTTTAATATACTCTTCCGTTGTACGACCAGGAAATAGTGGTGGTCCAATATTTTCGGATAAAGGTTATTTTGTAGGAATGGTAACTGAGCATCTTGAAAGGAAAACAACTACTAATACTGTTATAGTTGATAAGGGGAAGTCCGTAGAAGAGCAAATTCAATCTCTTTGTGACCAAATCAATATGATTCCACAGGTAGTCCCATTTTACGCAGGATTAACAGCTAAAGAGATATTTGAAGAACTTAAACTATTAAAACCTGAGCTTGTAGTTTCCTGTGAATGGTAAAGAATGGCCTATTCGTAAAGATAAAATTTAGATTGTGATTTTATGTTCACAAAATTAATACTACCTTTGCATCCAGATTAAGCGTTCTTTTCAATAATGCAGAATAAGACATATAAGGGAACTTTGCTTGTTTCTAAATCGTTACCTGTTATAAATTCAAGTTCTGTAAATCGTTTGTTTTCAGCGAGAAATAAGAAATGCTATGTCTCAAGCAGTGGAAGGTTATTTTCTTCTTTATCCCAGCCTCGGCAATCCACTGCTTTAGTGGGTGGTGTGTCATTGCGCGAGTGAGTCCTTTGAACACCAACCCTTTGCCCCATTCGCCGCATAGTTCCAATGCTTCGTGGCTGATGGGGAGTGTCGCCTCGGTCTCGGTCTTCTCGGTGCAGATACGAATGTAGTAGCCTTGATCGGGGCCCATTTCAAAGTCGCTCCATTGCAATTTGAGAATGTCGCTGATGCGAAGTCCCGTCATACAGGCGAAGAGTGATGCTTGTTTCAGCACCGGAATACGGCAGGGTGTGGCGGCAAGTTGTTTTACTTCATCAAGTGTCAAATACTCCTTTTTGACCTCTTTCCACTCGATTTTTTCAAGAAAGTCATTGAGGTTTTCGCGCAACATCTTCTCCTTGTAGGCGATTTTCAAAAGGGCGCGGAAAGTAGAAAAATATCCCGCTGCCGAATTTCGACTGATATATGAGTTGGGGTGATGTATCTGCTTGCATTTCAAGAGATAATCTCGAAACTTTTCGCATAGCTCAACGGTAATATCTCCAAAGGTGCATTTGCCACCGCAGAACTTCTCAAAATGGTTGCAAACGCAGTCCCACTTTTCGTATCGTTCGCGTGCCTTTTCTCGGAAGTAGGCGAGGAAATCGACCTTCTGTTTGTTCTTATCGAGAAAGCCGAACTCCTCGTTGATGAGCGACTGCACGCGAATACAGCGTATCGCCTCCGCCTTGTTGAGCATCTCTTGGTTGAACATTCGTTGTTGCTCGTTGCGTGGCTTGGCATAGAGGTAGATACCGAGAAACTCTCGGCGACTCATCTTCATCGTGTAGGGGTTACGGATTGCAGGGTAGTAATCCAGATAGAGTGAAATACGGTCGTTGCGTAACGCCTTTTGGCGCAAGGTTACATTTGTGCAAGTTAGTGTCATAGCTATTTATACTTTAATTGTTTATACTTTTTGCTGCAAATTAAATTGGTGTTCCGATGGTGGCATCAATCACCATCAAGTAACTTTACTCAATCTTCGGTGGCTCAAAGAACTTGTCGAGTTCGGAGCGCAATATCTTGGTGTACTTGCCAACCTTGATGCGAGTGATGTTGTGATACTTCACATAGTGGTAGAGCTGGTCGCGAGTAAGGTTGTATTTCTCCATCGCTTCGGGAATGGTGTAGTATTGGGGTTCTTCGGGTGCGGCAATACCTTTGGCTATATCGAAATGCTTTTTCGAATAATAGACCATCTTGCCCTCCTTGCGTTTGGGAATTACATTCTTATATACAAAGGTGTAGATTGCCGATAGCGTCATACCGAACTTCTCTTGCAACTCCGCTACGCTGTACCATTCGGTAATGCTCGCATCTGGAGCTTTCTTAGCGAAGTAGGAGTCAATATGCTTTTTGCTCCAATAGGTTCTACCACGATTGAATGTGCGAGGGATATTATGCTCCTTCGCAATCTCATAAATCCACGACTCCTTAACGCCAAATTTCTCTTTAATCTCGGCAATGGTGTAGAAGTCGGTGATAGGGACTGCATCTTTAGGGTGCAATGTCTTGTATGGTCGATTTTCAAGCATCACGTCTATATCTGCTCGCCTTATAAAAGACAATCTGCTACTAATCTTTGATGCTTTGAGATTCCCAGCCTTAACCATATTATATACAGCCTGACGAGATAGCCCTAATAGTTTTCCTGCTTGGGCAAATGATAGATACTCTTTGTCCTTTACATTTTCGATTGGCTTTTCCAATTTGATTGAGAGCGTTTCTGCCTCTGCCTGCTTTACTCTTTTATCTCGCACTGCTTGTTTGTAGGCGAGATTGGCACAACGATGCGAGCAATACTTTGTAGATACTTTTTGAGCCACGAACTCAACTCCACACCATTGGCAAATTTTCGTAATTCTAATACTGCTTGTAGCCATTTTTACATTGTTTTTAATGTTTATTTCTCCTGTTTTTTGTCAACTATCGTAAACTATTGTAAACCATTGTCAACTTTTTCCATTACCTCGCCAACGCAAAATCGCATTTCAAGTGGCGAGGTACACAGGAGGTACAAAAACAGGCGTAAAAAGGCTTAGCAACGATTAACAACGATGCTTGCACAAATAAAAATAGCACCCGTAAAGAGTGCTATATTAATCATTTATGATTGATTTAACTATTTAATAATCAACTACTTACTTGCCGATGCAAAAATGTTCGAAAATATTCCCAAGTACCATATCGTTCGTAACTTCCCCTGCAATATCGCTTAGATGGAAAATGCATTCGCGGATATCTTGTGAAACAAAATCTCCGGATAGATTTTCTGCTAATCCTTGTTGGACCCGGTGGATGGCTTCCAAGGCATGGGTCAAAGCCTCGTAGTGGCGTATATTCGTGACAATGACATCGTTTTGGGTAACCGTGGGCAGGTTAGCGGCAGAGATTAGCATTTGCTGAAGCTTGTCGAGGTTGGTACGTCCTTTGGCAGAGATGGAGATGCATTGCACATTAGTAGCGGCCACGGTGAAACTGGAGTTGGGGATGGTTGAGGCATCTTGCACCAAATCGGTCTTGTTGAATACGAGAATGAGCCGTTTCCCTTCGCAACGGGGAAGTATCTGGGTAGTTAGTTGTGGTATCCGTGAGACGGCATTCGTGACATCAACTATCCAGAGCACGATTTCCGCCTGCTCCAATTTCTGGAAGGTTCGCTCAATTCCTAGGTTCTCGATGGTGTCGTTCGTTTCGCGTATGCCTGCCGTATCAATAAATCGGAAAGTTATCCCACCAAGATTGACTGTGTCTTCTATCACATCGCGGGTTGTCCCGTGTATGTCGCTTACAATGGCTCGTTCCTCGTTTAGTAGTGCATTCAACAGGGTGGATTTACCAGCGTTCGTTTCGCCGATGATGGCTACGGGCACGCCGTTCTTGATGGCATTGCCTACACTGAAGGATTGTACTAAACGGGAAATTACCTGCTCTATGCCGTCTGCTAGGAGACATAGCTCGGAGCGGTCGGCAAATTCCAGTTCTTCGTGGTCGCTGAAGTCCAGCTCCAGTTCTATGAGTGATGTGAAGTGCAGCAATTGGTCGCGTAGTGAGGCCAGCTCTTTACTGAACCCACCGCGCATTTGGCTCATGGCGAGGCGGTGAGTGGCGGCAGAGGTGGAGGCGATGAGGTCGGCCACGGCTTCGGCCTGGCTTAGGTCCATTTTGCCGCCCAAGAAGGCCCGTTGCGTGTACTCACCGGGAGCGGCCAGGCGGCAACCATTGCCGATGAGCAATTGCAACACCTTCTGAAGAATATAGCTCGAACCGTGGCACATGATTTCCGTGCTATCCTCGCCCGTGTACGAGTGGGGGGCACGGAATAAGCTTACAAGTACTTCGTCTATGATGTTTTCTTCTTCATGGATATGACCGAAGGTAAGTGTGTATGGCTTGGCATCCTTCAGCTTCTTCCCCTTCCGGGCAGGGGTAAATATGCGGGATGTTATCTCTATGGCATCCGGTCCGGAGACACGGATGCATCCTATGGCTCCCCCTTGGGCGGTGGCTATGGCACAAATGGTATCTTGGTTCATTTTATCCGGCTTATTTTTATTCAGCAAAGATAATGGTTTCTTTACAAAAAAGAGAGATGGTGATTCAACTTATGGGCTTTTATCGTAACTTTGTGCAAATCGATAATGGATAGATGCTTATAAAGCCTAATCCGCCTCTGTGCCCATTGTGGGTATAGCAGGACATTGCTACACTATACAGACCAGCAACGGGCACGTCAGGCAGGATGTGATGAAGTCATTACTAAACCCTACTCCTAGGATTGGCTGAAGGAAAGGGAGGAGCATTTCTTGAAGGATACTTAGATACGGTCGAGTACTGTTTTGATAAGAGTATCTATCGTATTCTTGTATCCCGTGTTAGCTTCTTTTATCAGGCGGTTGGCAATGACCATGCATACCGTCATGGCCTTGTGCCCCATCAGACGGCTCAAGCCTGCCAGGGCAGAACTTTCCATCTCGAAGTTGGTAATACGGTAGCCGTTGTATTCAAATTTTTCAATCTTCTCATTCTGATGTGGGTCGGCAAGCGGCACGCGTAACTCGCGTCCTTGAGGTCCGAAGAAGCCCCCGGCGGCAATCGTTACGCCACGTACCATGTCGTTTTGTGCGATGCGGTCTATCAGTTCAGTGCTTGCATCAATGACGTAGAGGGCAGGGGCACACATGTTGCCGGACCATCCCATATGGTTGAGGAAGGCACGCTCCATGGGCAGGTCGCACACGGAGTTGCGTCCGGCATAGAAGTTGAGCAGCCCATCGAAACCAATGGACTTTTCAGAACATACGAATGTGCCTACCGGAGTGTAGGGTTGCAAGCCGCCGCAGGTGCCGATACGTACCAGCTCAAGGCTACGCAGATGGGGCTTTTCTTCGCGCGTCTCGAAATCGATGTTTGCCAGGGCATCCAGTTCGTTCATCACGATATCGATGTTGTCACATCCGATACCGGTGGAAACCACCGTAATACGTTTCCCCTGGTAAGTACCGGTGATAGTCTTGAACTCGCGGCTTTCCACTTCACATTCCTTGTTCTCGAAATGGGAGGCAACCAGTGCCACCCGTCCGGGGTCGCCTACCAAGATGACTTTGTCTGCCAGCCATTCGGGCTTTACGTGAAGATGAAATACAGAACCGTCTTCATTGATGATCAGTTCGGAAGAGGCGAAATATTTCTTCATATGCTTGAGGCTTTAATCTTTTGTTTATAAATAGAAACGCCGGGAACCGATTCTTGTTCACCGGTTCCGGCGTTTCGTCAGTTACTTTCCGGGTTATTTACTCAACGGCTGGCTGGTATTGCCCGTCGTCGGTTTGGCAATGTTTTCGCGCATGGAAGTGTCGGCTTCTATATTCTTCATCCGGTAATAGTCCATGATACCCAGATTGCCGTTGCGGAATGCTTCGGCCATGGCCTTGGGTACTTCCGCTTCTGCCTCGATAACTTTGGCACGGGCTTCCTGGGCCTTTGCCTTCATTTCCTGCTCTGTGGCTACGGCCATGGCGCGGCGTTCCTCTGCCTTGGCTTGAGCAATGTTCTTGTCGGCATTGGCTTGGTCTATCTGCAGGGCGGCACCGATATTCTTACCTATGTCAATATCAGCAATGTCAATGGACAGAATTTCGAATGCTGTTCCGGCATCCAACCCCTTGCGCAATACCAGTTTGGAGATAGAATCCGGATTCTCCAATACAGACTTATGATTCTCTGACGAACCGATGGAAGACACAATACCCTCGCCTACACGGGCCAGAATCGTGTCTTCTCCGGCACCGCCCACCAATTGGCGGATATTGGCGCGCACCGTTACACGGGCCTTGGCAATCAGCTGGATACCGTCTTTGGCAACAGCTGTCACGGGAGGGGTGTCAATTACTTTGGGGTTAACGGACATCTGTACGGCTTCGAATACGTCACGGCCGGCAAGGTCGATGGCGGTTGCCATCTGGAACGGCAGCTCGATATTGGCTTTAGAGGCGGATACCAGTGCGTGTACCACCCGCTCTACGTGACCTCCGGCAAGGTAGTGCGCTTCCAGTTCGTCGCGCGTGATGTTTTGCAATCCTGCTTTATGAGCTTCAATCATGCCGGGCACAATGATATAAGGAGGGACATTACGGATGCGCATCAGGAAAAGTTGTACCAGCGAGATGTTTACTCCCGATACTTTGGCAGACAGCCACAAGAAGAACGGTACATAATGGAAGAAAAGTACCAGGAAAATAATGCCTCCTATAATGAGGAAGGCGGTTAAATACATTGTGCTTGGATCCATGAGATTAAATATTAATTGTTAGTTATAAATAATAGGTTGATTTCAGAAATTTCACTGCTTGAGCCGTTCCACTAAGAGGACTCCGTCGGCAATACGGTCTACGATAATCGGAGTCTTTTCGTTCAGGAAGCCGTCTGATGACTTTACTTCCACGATGTCTCCGTTGATTTCGGCATAGCCGATAAGAGCCAGGCGGGTAGTGGTTACGCCTATATCGCCTACCTTGACTTTTTCCTCGGCACTACGGTCTACTTTGGAGGTGATGTTTTTTTTCAATGCAATTTTGTCGAGTGTCTTGGAGCGCATGAACCATACCAACGAGCCGATACAAGCCAGGGCAGATATGATAAGCGTAATGACACCTGCCGTGGTGCCCATATAGGCAAAGGCATAGTAGTTGGCAAAGATGATGCAACCTCCTGCCAGAAAACCGGCAACGCTGATGCCCGGAATTACGAATAATTCCACTAAGAACAAGATTACTGCTCCTATAATCAATGAGGCGATAATGAGTATATCCATAGTTGTCTTTATTTGGTGGCTTGTTTTTCCAGGTTGCGCACTTGAATGGCAGTTTGCTCCATCTCAGTGGACAATTGCCGTACACGTTGCTCCAGGTCGAGGATGGCGGCGGACATCTTGTCCTTTTCCTGCTTGTTGGCTCGGGAGTATTCCGAACGCATATCTTCCAGTTTCTCCTGCAGTTGTTTGTAGCTCTGCTCCAGCTGATTGTATTTGCCATACGAGGCTTTGGCCTGCGGGGAGCGGAAATCGTCCAGCTGGTAGTAGGTGGAGTGGTCGTCAATGATGAATTGGAAATCATGCTTCTTGGTGGTCTGCGGCTTTGCGTTGGCAGCAGTCCGAAGTCTTTCTTGGGCGGCCTCTACCGCATCGGTGTCCGTCCATGTGTCCTTGATAGAGTGAAGTTGCGCCAATGATATCATCTTGTCCGGGTCCATCCCTTCGTAGTTGTACACTTGCTTGGATGAGTTGGGAATGAATACATAGATGCACACTTTGCCTTCCGGCTGGTAGCGGTCGGAGGCAAACCATCCCAAGTCGTTGAATTCGTCGATGACGTACATATAGTCGTTGTAGGGCGAATTGAACGGCATGCCCACATTTTCCGGCATCAGATAGGAGTCGGTATTCGTATTGTAACGGGTGACGAAAATATCATATCCTCCCATCGAGCCAGGGCCATCCGAAGCATAGTAGATAGTGATACCGTCCGTAAGTACATAGGGATAGTCTGCATTCATGGCCTCGTTGATGCTTCCGGGCAACAAGCTGCCATCACTCCATTTGTCCAGCAACTTGTTGCGCGAAAGGATACTGAGGGTGCTGTCCGGTTGCATTTCGCTATAATATAGCTTATTGCCCAGCTCCGTTTCGTATACCGTTCCGCCTTCCTTACCGGAATCATTGAAGTAGGTGTCGTACATGAACAGCTTGCCCGATTCGGGGCTGATTTTGTATGCATCCAGGAATTTTTCCTTGTCTACCACAAAGCTGTCGATGAAGCAGACCTCTTCCACGCCTTTCAGCATGCGCAAGTTGGATTTGCTTTTTTCCAATAATTGTTCGGCCTCTTCGGTGGAGCGTTTTCTCTTTCTCAGGTCGGAAATGTAGGTCTCATAAGTCTCGATGGCTTCTTCGAACCGATATAAATCATTGTATGCCCGGGCCAAATAGAGTTGCCCGCTGGGGACGCGTCTCTTGACGGCGCTTTCCAGGTGTTTCAAGGCTTCTGCGGGTTCGCCGGTTTCCAGGCAACATACACCGTACCATAGGTTGTAATTTCCATTGCCAGGTTGTGTCTTGACGAGTTTCTTGAAAGTGGGCTTGGCTTCTTCGTATTCTCCCTTCTCGTACAAGGCTTTGGCTTCTGCCAGGCTTTGTGCGGAAATTGTTATGCTCAAAAGGCCGAATAGAAAGAAAAGGATATATTTTTTATTCATATTGATACATGCTGATTGTTCAGAAGGTCAAAAATACAAATTTATCGTGAATAAAGCTGGTTTCCGTAATTCTATTTTGTTAATTCTTCTTTAAATCGTTCTTTTGCCTTACTTTTGCAACCGGAAGAGCTATAATTCATAACTTATAACTCATAACTCGTATCAATGGCACGATTTACTGAAGAAGAAAAGATGTTGCGCCGCATAGACAAGCGGTTTAGCAAAGGTGTGGTGGAATATGGGCTGATAGAGGACGGCGATAAGATTCTTATCGGGCTTTCGGGAGGCAAGGACTCTTTGGCGCTGGTGGAATTGTTGGCACGGCGTGCCCGTGTCTATAAACCCCGTTTTTCCGTTGTCGCCGTACATGTAGTGATGAAGAATATACCTTATCAAAGCGATGTGGACTATCTGAGGGAGTACGTAGAGTCGTGGGGAGTGCCTTTTGTTCTCTTTGAAACGGAGTTTGATGCCACGACAGATACCCGCAAGTCTCCTTGTTTTCTTTGCTCTTGGAATAGGCGGAAGGCATTATTTACCGTAGCCAAGGAGCAGGGATGCAATAAAATCGCGTTAGGCCATCACATGGATGATATTCTGGAGACCTTGCTGATGAATATCACCTATCAGGGAGCGTTCAGCTCTATGCCCCCCCGGCTGGTAATGAAGAAGTTTGATATGACGATTATCCGTCCGATGTGTCTGGTACATGAGGCGGATTTGATGGAGTTGGCGCAAGTGAGGGGGTATCGTAAGCAGGTGAAGAATTGTCCGTATGAGTCACAATCCAGCCGTAGTGCAATGAAAGGCATTCTGAAACAATTGGAGGAAATGAATCCTGAGGCACGCTATAGTCTATGGGGGAGTATGACGAATGTGCAAGAGGAATTGCTGCCTGCAATCATTAATCATTAATCACTAATCATTAATCACTATATGAAAGCATTTTATACCATTTTGCTATTGATTGTATCTAATATTTTCATGACGTTTGCCTGGTATGGGCATCTGAAGCTACAAGAGACAAAAGTCATCTCCAACTGGCCGTTGTATGCCGTGGTGCTGTTTTCCTGGGTAATAGCTTTGGCAGAGTATTCTTGCCAGGTTCCGGCCAATCGGATAGGCTTTTTAGGCAATGGAGGCCCGTTCTCATTGATGCAACTCAAAGTGATTCAGGAAGTAATCACTTTGATTATCTTTACGGTGTTCACAACGGTTCTTTTCAAGGGGGAAACGCTGCATTGGAATCATTTTGCCGCTTTTGTATGTCTGGTACTGGCGGTATATTTTGTATTTTATAAATGATGGGTTAATCGCATTTGCACATTATTTCATATACTTCTCCATTCCTTTTGTTAAGAACGTTTGAAGCTTTCCTTCTTCATCCGTATAAATGAAACAGGCGTCGATATCCGGATGTGCATCCGCCACGCGTTCTGCTTCTTCCAGCCCCATCACCATGAATGCCGTGGCATAGGCGTCTGCACTCATGCAATCTTTGGCAATGACGGTGGCTGACAAGATGCTGTGCTGTACCGGATAGCCGGTACGCGGGTCGATGGTATGCGCATATTTCTTTCCGTCTTTATAGTAGTAGTTGCGATAATTGCCCGATGTAGCCATGCCTAAATCCGTGACTAGCAGCACTGCTTGCAGTTCCTGGTTCACTGCCAGTGAGTCGTCTATCGGCTTGTTCAAACCGATGCGCCAAGGTCCATTTTGAGGGTTTTGCCCGTGAACAACCACTTCTCCGCCTATATCGACCATAAAGTTGCGGATACCCTTCTTCTTCAGAAGTTGGGCTATGACATCTACTGCATATCCTTTTGCCACAGCGCTGCACGAGAGCATTATACGCGAGTCTGTTTTCACCACTTTCCCTTCATCGGACAATTTTACTTTTTCGTATCCTGTCATCTCCAGCAGGCTGTCTATCATGGCAGAGTCGGGGAAGTTACCCTTCTTGAACCCAAATCCCCAGGCATTGGCAAGAGGGGCAACGGTGATATCGAAGGCACCATCGGTCTCCCGGGAGATTTCCATGCTACGTCGGAAGACGTTGGTAAAGAATGTGTCGGGCACAATGTCCTCGTTGCGGTTGATGCGCGTAATGGTCGCCGTGTCATTGAAAGGGGACAAGGAACCGTCGAAACGTTTGAGTTCCGCTTCTATCTCCGCCTTCAGATTTTGGTCACATTGATAAGTCACTTTATATACCGTACCGAATATCAGTCCGTTATCCGTCTGATAAGGAGTGACTTGGTTGTGGCGGGCAAGTATCCAGATGGTTCCCAGTACCAGTAGGGCAATCCATAAAAAATTCCGTTGTACTTTCTTTTCCATATCCTATCTGAGTTTTTACTTTTTAATTAAAAGAAGAGATGCTCTACCAATATCTTGGTACCGATGATGACGAGGATAATCCCTCCCCAAAGTTCGGCGCGCAGTCTGCGGGCTATGCCACATCCGAAACGGATGCCGAACATCAGGCCGACCATCGACAAGGCGAATGATACAAAACCGATAATGCCGATGGGGGAAAGAATAGCCGAGAATTGCTTGATACCGAGGAATGCAAACGAAACACCTACCGCCAATGCATCGATGCTGGTTGCCACGGCCAGAGCGAGCACCACCTTCAGGCTGGTAGGGTCATACTCGTGCTTGCAATCTTCGTCCTTGAAGGATTCCATTATCATGCGTCCGCCCAGGAAGGCAAGGATACCGAATGCAATCCAATGGTCAATACTTTCTATCAGGTGGCTGAAAAAACTGGCGCCTATCCATCCCAGCAGAGGCATCAAAGCCTGGAAAAAGCCGAAGCTGATGGCCATCACCAGCATAGGGCGCAGCCGGGCGCGTTTCAATATAATTCCGCTGGCTATAGAAACGGCGAAACAATCCATCGCAAGTCCTACGGCCAGTAGCCAAATCTCTAACCCTGTCATAAGTCGCTTAAAGAGGTAGTTTATAAGTTATCGTATAGGTTACTCCCATCGTGTTGGAGCCATATTTCCCGAAACCGGGCACATACCACGGGTCACCGTATTCATCGGCCGAGGCAGACAATTTGAACTTGAAGCGTAGTGACCAGCCCATGTACAATGCCTTCCAGACGTGCGCCCGGATACCGACACAAAATTCCGCCCATTGCATGGAGCCTTTCATTCCTTTATGGTTATAGGGCAGGCTGCCTCCCCATATCTCGTCGTCCAGATTCGGATTGCCTACGATGCCACCGTATATCGGGTCGTCCAGTCCCAAGGCGTCTACATCGTACTTGAAGCTGCTTACACCGTAACGCAAGCCTACGAGTAGCATGTGTCCGTGCTGCTTCTTGTATAGCGTGTTATAGTCCATTCCTATGCGGAAGTAGGGGGCGTTGCTTTTGTAGTGTATGCCTTTGTCACTCCAGGTGTCCGTGGAGCCATATCCCAGTTCGGCAATAGGGAAGAAGCGGTTCTTGAGGTTTACATCCACGGCCACTTCGGAACTCAGGAAATCTCCTCCAAATACGGAACTTCCGATTCCCCACAAGTCCAAGCCGACGGACATGCCGTTGTATAACGGATAGTGCACTTCTTCTTTCGCGTCCTTCTTCTCCTTCTTGGGAGGTGCTCCCTGGGGGGGGACGGTAGGATTCCCGTTCTGCGCCCGTAGGGGGAGGAACATCAGCAGGCAGAGTGCCAGACTAATAGAATAACTTAAGATTTTCCTTTCCATAGATGCCTGCTTCATTGTCTTTGATGTATATCGAGTCCAGAGAGATGCGGGTGCACGTTACGCTTGTGATGGCCTGCTTCATCTGATAGCCGCAATCCATCGATAGGAAATAGGGGGTGTTGGTGTGGCGTATCACCATCGTGTCACTCTTGGTCCGGCTATACTTGAATATCAGCTTGGTGGAATCCTCCGTATAGCGCAGTGGCAGGGAGATGTCGTGTACCTTCTTCTGGTTGTTGATGATGATGGAGTCGGTGCCGTATGCTGTGACGGTGAGCGAGTCGAGCGTGTCGTTCTCCACGTATTGGGTTTCGGGGTCTACTCTATAAAGAATGCAATTCACCATGGGGCGTGCCGTCATGGAGCAATCTGCCTCCTCCGAGCAGGAGATAGCTATGCTTATTATCGGGCAAAGGATAGCTCCGAGTATGACAAGTCTGACTAATTTTTTCATCGTTAAATGGTTTTCTCTATTTGATATTTGTTTCGTTCCGGGGCATTACGTGAAATCAGCTCTCCGAGGAATCCTGCCACGAACAGTTGTGTGCCGATAATCATGGAGGTCAACGAGAGGTAGAAGTAGGGAGAGTCCGTCACAAGGCGGTAGGGCATGCCATGGTGCATGTAGTACAACTTGCTGACACCCACTATGACCACGGCTATGAAGCCGAAGATGAACATCAGCGAACCCAGCAATCCGAAAAAGTGCATGGGCTTGATGCCGAACCGGGAAAGGAACCAAAGGGAAAGCAAGTCCAGATACCCGTTTACAAAACGGTTCAGCCCGAACTTGGTCTTTCCGTATTTGCGTGCCTGATGGTGCACCACTTTCTCGCCGATTTTCTTGAAGCCGGCGTTCTTGGCCAGGTAAGGGATGTAGCGGTGCATTTCGCCGTATACTTCTATATTCTTGACCACCTCTTTGCGATACGCCTTCAGTCCGCAATTAAAGTCGTGCAGGTTTTTGATGCCCGATACTTTGCGGGCGGTGGCATTGAACAATTTGGTGGGGAGGGTCTTCGACAACGGGTCGTAACGTTTCTGCTTCCAGCCCGATACGAGGTCATAGCCGTCTTGGGTAATCATGCGGTAGAGTTCGGGTATTTCGTCGGGGCTGTCCTGCAGGTCGGCGTCCATGGTTATCACGACGTCGCCTTGTGCTTGTTCGAAACCACAGAACAATGCCGGCGACTTCCCGTAGTTGCGGCGGAACTTAATGCCCCGTACCTTGTCCGGAGCTTGTGCCTGCAATTGTTCGATTACCTGCCAGGAACGGTCGGTACTTCCGTCGTTCACGAAAATCACTTCGTATGAAAAACCGTTGGCATTCATCACCCGCTCAATCCATGCGAACAGTTCGGGGAGTGATTCTTCTTCATTATATAGTGGTACGACAACTGAAATATCCATTGATGTATGATTTTTCTATTTTACAATTGAAATAACATTTCTTTTTGCTGTTCCGTCACTCTGCCGGAGCGTCGTCTTTCTTGCGTCTCATCACGAACAAGGCGGTGGGGAAAGCCAGTATCGAACCCCAAAATACATTGGACGATATCATCTGTAGCGTAATGTCGATAGGGCTGAGTAGTCGGGCTGTCTCCAGAGCTTCCTGATAGGTGGCGATGTACGAATCCATTCCCGGCATGTTGCTTTGGGCAAGCGTGTCTACCATCGTTTCGCACGTGTTTATCACATATCCGTGGTCTATGAACCTGAAGTAGATGTAGTGTGCCACGGCGGCAAGCAGCGCGGCAAACATATACATGAAAACGGTGAATACCCATGCATGCAGGAAGCTGATGCCGCCTCCGCATACCTGATTACGATACATCCGTGCATAATAATATCCCATAAAAGGTACGCATAGCGTGAGTCCCATGAAAAGGAAAAGTAAAAAAGGAACCGACAGCCCCACAGGAAAGAGTATGAACTTCAATATCCAGAAACCTCCCATATAGGTACCGAACAGCATTGCGTATCGTTGCATGTAACCTCTATTTTCTGCCATCTTTCTTAGAAATAATATGCAAAGGTACAAATATAGTTGGATTCAAGGGCAAGCCGATGTGTAGATTTTAAATAAATTAGAGGATTCTTTGCGGGGCAAAAAGAAAAAAGCAGGTAACACTTTCGTATCATCTGCTTTTCTTTCGAGCCTCTTGTCGGATTCGAACCAACGACCCCGAGATTACAAATCACGTGCTCT
>ENA-OWYG01000050-OWYG01000050.1-human-gut-metagenome-genome-assembly--contig:-NODE-50-length-77783-cov-12.968686_pt1 | contig 77783 bp, 56 predicted proteins | sample MGYA00249747_ERZ652080 | MGnify/ENA primary metagenome ERZ652080 (study PRJEB26925, sample SAMN05827071) | human gut metagenome | biome: ENVO:2100002; feature: ENVO:00000062; material: ENVO:00002003...
GCTGCTCGAACTTCTCCTTGTTCTCGAACGGGTAGTGGAACTGCGCGAACGACATCGAACCGGATTCGAACCAGCAGTCGAGCACGTCGCTGATACGGTGCATGTGGCTCTTGCCGGTCGGGTCGTCCGGGTTGACGCGCGTGAGGTTGTCGATCCACGGACGGTGCATGTTGACGTTGCCGTCCTTGTCGCGCGGGTAGTCGCCGAAGTCGGCCTTGAGCTCCTCCAACGAACCGTACACGTCGACGCGCGGGTACTTCGGGTCATCGCTCACCCACACCGGGATCGGCGAACCCCAGAAGCGGTTGCGGGAGATCGACCAGTCGCGCGCGTTGGCGAGCCACTTACCGAACTGACCATCCTTGACATTCTCAGGAATCCAGTTGATCTGCTGGTTGAGCTCCAACAGGCGCGGCTTGATCTTCGTCACCGACACGAACCAGGAGCTCACAGGCTTGTAGATCAGCGGCGTGGCGCAACGCCAGCAATGCGGGTAGGAGTGCACATAGCTCTTCTCCTGGAACAGGATCGCGCGATGCTCGGCCGGGATCTCGGCCAGCGGGCCGTCTCCGTTGCGCAGGTTGCGCAGGATCGGCTTGTTCGCGTCGAACACGTACATACCCTCGTAATCGGGGCACTGCGCGGTGAAGCGGCAGCCGGCGTCGAGCACGTCAGTGCTCTTGATGCCGTGCGCGTTCAGCGTGTTCATATCGTCCTCACCATAGGGAGCCTGGTGAACCAGGCCGGTACCCTCGACGGTGTCTACGTAGTCCGCGGTAAAGATTTGGTAGCCTTCGGGCCCCGGCACGTTGCCCTCAGACTCGGCTTTGTCGCCAGCGAAGTACGGGAACACCGGCCAGTAACGCCAACCGGCCATCTCGGAGCCCTTGAGCTCGCGCACGACCTCGTAATCCTCGCCGAGCTCCTTCTCGTACTTGGAGAGCAGGGGCTTGCCGAAGTAGAACTTCTTGCCGGCGTACTTGCCCTGCGTCGGGCGCACCTCGACATAGTCGATGTCAGCGCCGACGACGATCGCGAAGTTGGTGGGCACGGTCCACGGCGTGGTGGTCCAGAAGACCGCGTAGGCGTCCTCCTCGTCGCGCAGCTTCACGGCCACCGACACGGTGGTGTCCTGACGATCCTGATACACGTCGGCGTCCATGCGCAGCTCGTGCGCCGAAAGCGGCGTCTGATCCTTCGGGCAGTACGGCAGCACGCGGTAGCCCTGGTACGCCAGGCCCTTCTCGTACAGCTGCTTGAACGCCCACATCACCGACTCCATATACGGGATGTTCAGCGTCTTGTACCCGTGCTCGAAGTCGACCCAGCGGGCCTGACGATGCACGTAATCCTGCCATTCGTGCGTGTACTTCAGGACGGAGGCGCGGCAGGCGTCATTGAACTTGTCGATGCCCATCGACTCGATCTGGTCGACCGAGTCGATGCCGAGCTCCTTCTGCGCCTCCAGCTCGGCGGGCAGACCGTGCGTGTCCCAGCCGAACACGCGGTTGACCTTGCGGCCCTTCATGGTCTGGTAGCGCGGGATCACGTCCTTCGCGTAACCGGTCAGCAGGTGGCCGTAGTGCGGCAGGCCGTTCGCGAACGGCGGGCCGTCGAAGAACACGAACTCGTTCTGGCTATGGTCGCCGGAAGGGTTGCGTTCAACGGACTTGTTGAAGGTGTCGTCCTTGTCCCAATACTTCAGGACGGTTTCCTCCATGTTGGGGAAACTCGGGTTCGGCGCGACGCTGGCGGTCTCGCCGCCCTCGTTCGCCTTGGGATACACGTGGGAATTGGTGGTTTCGCTCACCATTGCTCTCCTCGATGTCGCATTGCACTGGTCCTACGGGAGCTGGCTATAGCGAACCATTCACGGGAAGAACAGGGATTGAGACGGCCGTTCGCCACACCGGCGGCATATATGCGCCGGCGATGTCCTCGCGGCCGGAACCCTTGTTCCGCCCGGAACGGCCGTCATGGCCATTCCCGCCTACGAGGACGATGATCGGCGGCATGCCCTCAGGCTGCCGACCGCCACCGCGGTACCACCTCGCTTGTCGCTCGCATCCGGCCATCCTAAGACGGCGAAAACTCGCGACCGCTTGTGTTCGGCTGTGACGGGCCGATCCCGTCGGTTCTACTCAGCTTCGTGCCGTCGACGTTCGATCGACCGTCATGAAGCTTTTCTTCCGAAGACTCCCCGCTGATAACGGATCATCGCCTTGACTTCGGTGCATATCCTAGCACGGTGCGTGGCCGACGGAACCGGGGTGTCCGCGAACGCCGTCGGCTCGCGGCCAGGCAATCATGCGAGGCCCGAAATCCGACCATCATGCCGGATGTACGCCGACGCTCAATCGCGCACGATGCTGCCGACGATCCCCGAGACAATGGACATGATGAGAGAGCCGAGCACCGCCCACCAGAACCCGTGCACCAGCACGCCAACACCGAACAGACTGATTGCCAACCATGAGGCGAGCCGCATGAACAGCCAGTTGATGACCAGATACAGCAGCCCGAACGTGAGAATCGAAAACGGCAGCGCGATCAGCTGCGTCACCGGCTTGATCGAGGCGTTGATCAGCGCCATGAACAGCGCGAACACTGCGATTCCCAAAATCGGAGGCTGCCCCACCGCGGTCATGCCGGGCAGAAGCACCACCATCACCGCGGCCGCAACCGTCAGCACCAGCCATCGTATCAGAAAATCCTTCATGGCATCCATCTTATGCCATCCAGGCCGTCACCGATCAGTTGCGATGTGCCGGTTCGGTGCATTCATCATATGTCGGGCACGATCATCGAGAACAATTGCGCTTAAGGGCACAATCGCCACCTAAAGACCCAGACCACCCTCAGTCGGCTCCGCCGACAGCTCCCGCCAGCAGGAGCCAGCATGCAACTCCAATACGACGTCAGGGCGGAAATCGTCGATTACGTTCCGCGGATTCTTCGGCTACCATGCAAACAGGAGGACGACGATGACTACAAAGGAAACGGCGGCGGCGACCACGACGAAGCAGGCGGCCGCCCGGCAACGGGCGTTCGCGCAACTGGACGCGACCTTCCGCTCAGGAGTCACCCGGCCACTGCGCTGGCGAAAGGCGCAACTCGACGCGATGGCCCGAATGCTGAGGCAGAATGCCACCGTCATCGCCCGTGCGGTACGCGCCGACCTGGGCAAACCCGCCGCGGAGACCGCGCTGATGGAAATCGGGCTGGTGCTCGATGAGATTCGCTTCATCAAGCCACGCCTCGGCAGGTGGGCGGCGCGGCATCCCAAGCCGATGCATTACCTGCTGCAACCCGCAGTCGGCTGGACAGTCGCCGAGCCGAAAGGCGTGGCGCTCATCATCTCGCCGTGGAACTATCCGGTGCTGCTCAGTTTCGAGCCTATGGCGGACGCGATCGCCGCAGGCAATTGCGTGTGCATGAAACCATCGGAGCTGTCTCCGCACACCAGCGGCGTGATGGCGGACCTCATCGCACGGTACATGGACCCGCAGGCGTTCCGCGTGGTTCAGGGAGGACCGCAGGAGACGACAAAGCTGCTGGAGCAGCCGTTCAATCACATCTTCTACACCGGCGGAGGAAAAGTCGGTTCAATAATCATGGCCGCCGCCGCGAAGCATCTCACACCGGTCACTTTGGAGCTCGGAGGCAAGTCGCCGGTGTTCGTCGACCGTACCGCGAACCTCGACGTCGCCGCGCGGCGCATTGCCTGGGGGCGGTTCATCAACGCCGGGCAGACCTGCGTGGCACCCGACTATGTGCTCGCAACGTCCGATGTCATCGAGCCGCTGGCAGGAAAGATCGCCGAGGCCGTCACGCGGTTCTTCGGCTCAGACCTGCAACATTCCGACAGTTTCGGACGCATCATCAACGCCCGGCATTTCGACCGGCTGACTGCGCTGCTGCCCGATCCGAAGAGCCCCGCCACCGGACGCACGGTATGCGGTGGCAATACCAGACGCGATGACCTCTACATCGCACCGACCGTGCTATTGGGCGTCAAACCCGATGCGCCGGTGATGCAGGAGGAGATATTCGGCCCGATTCTGCCCATTTTGGAAGTCGCCGACGCGAAAGCCGCAGTGGAATTCATCAACGCCCGGCCACGCCCGCTGGCGGCCTACGCGTTCACGGGCAGCAAGAGGGTACGGCGGATGTTCGAGCGCGAAGTCAGTTGCGGAGCGCTGGGATTCAACCTGCCGCTTGGCCATCTGATCTCCAGTCGGCTGCCGTTCGGCGGCGTGGGAGCTTCGGGCATGGGCTCATATCACGGCAAGGCCGGGTTCCTGGAGTTCAGTCATGTCAAGACCGTGGTCGGCAAGCCCGCGGTGCCGGATACGCTTTCGCTGGTGTATCCGCCGTATGACGGCTTGAAGAAGATACTGATTTCGGCGGTCAGCCATACGCCGAGAGTGCGGTAGCGGGACACGGCGCACCTCCCGCTGGCGGGAGATGACGCGCAGCGCCGGTGGGTGGTGACCATCCCCAGTCGGCTCAACCGACAGCCCTTCGGCCCCTGCAATTATGGACGGGCTAAGCATGACTGTTCCGCTGGCTCATTGTCGTTCGCTCTTCGCCTACAAACAGCACCGCTGTTTGCTTGACGGCTCAGCCCGTCAACGGGGGCATAACGTAAAAGCCCCTCGCGATGAGGGGCTTTATCGATGAGCAGGACTTGTTACTTGGCTTCGTTTGTGGTGAGCATGGCCTTGGTGACCTGTTGGTAGAGATCCTCGTAGCCGCCGGGCGTGGAGGCGGGCAGCACGACGGTCTTGGCGTTGTTCGACTCGGACAGCGAGCGCATCACATCAAGGTACTGGTTGAACAGCACGACGTTGTTGACGTCGTTGATGTCCATGCCCACGGCCTGCAGGCTCTTGATCTGGTCGACGATGCCGTTTGCGATCTCACGACGGTAGTTGGCCTGGCCCTCACCCTGGAGTCGGGTCTTCTCGGCGTCCGCAGCGGCCTGCGTCTCGATCTGGATGCGCTGCGCCTCGGCACGCTGGCGGGTGGCCTCCTTCTCACGCTGCGCGGCGTTGATGGAGTCCATCGCGCTCTTGACCTGCGGGCTCGGGTCAATGGCGGTGATCAGCGTCTTGACGACGGTGAAGCCGAAGCGCGCCATCTCGGCGCCGACCGTCTTCTGCACGTCGAAGGCGACGTCGTCCTTGCGGGCGAAGGCGTCATCGAGGCTGAGCGCCGGGATCGCGGAACGCAGCGCGTCCTCCATGTAGCTCCTGAGCTGTCCGGCTGGATCGCGCAGCTCATAGTATGCGGTGGCGACGTTCTCAGGATTGACACGGAACTGCGTCGAAGCGACGACCGTGACGAACACGTTGTCGAGCGTCTTGGTTTCCAGCTGCACGTTCAGCTGGGAGACTCGCATGTTCGTCTTCGTCGAGATGCGGTCGACGAACGGGATCTTGGCGTGGATGCCGGCGAACTGGACCTTATTGTATTTGCCGAACCGTTCGATGATGTATGCCTGCTGTTGCGGCACGATGAAAATCGAGGCGCACAGCACGGCGAGGACGATGACGACGATGACGCCCAATATGATCAGAACATCCATCATTCCCATCAGAACACCCATCATTCCTCCTTGCCTGGTGTTGCCGCACCCTACCTCGGGCGCGATGTCTATTCCATCCTATCCGAAAACGACGGGCTTTCAGTGAAAGCTCACATAGAATTCAAGAGTGGTTCGCCGTGTGGCCCTTCTTCGTCTCACCATACGGGACGGCGGCATGCCCGCGTCTACTCCCCGTATGCGCCGGCTATGGCCCGGTCAAGGTCGGCCATCAGGTCTCCCGCGTCCTCAAGACCGATGGACAGACGAATCAGATCGTCGCTCACACCGGCGGCCTTGCGATACGATTCCGGCACCTCGCGGTGAGTGATGTTCGCGGGGTCGACGATCAGCGACCTTGCGTCGCCGATATTTGGCACGTATGAGAACAGCTTCACGCCGTCGAGGATGCGGCGCACACGGTCCGCGCCGCCTTCCACCTTGAACGAGAGGATCTGGCCGACGCCTCGGGGGAAGTATTTCCCGGCGAGCGCATGATACGGCGAGTCCGGCAACCCTGAATAATTCACCGACACGACATGCGGCGTGTGTTCGAGGTGCCCGGCGATGGCCGTCGCCGTTTCGACCTGGCGGGCGACCCGCTGCGGCAGCGTCTCCAGTCCGATCAGCTGCAGGTATGCGTTGAACGGGCTTTGCACGGCACCGAACGTGCGCAGGTATTTGACGCGGATGCGCCTGATGAACGCTTCGGAGCCAAACGCCCCGGAGAAGCTGCGCCGGTTGCCGTCGATGTCGGCGATGACCTGCTCAGGCCGCGTGAATTGCAGGAAACGGCCGTTCGCCCAGTCGAACCGTCCGGCGTCGACGATCACGCCGCCGATGGCGTTGCCATGCCCGGTGATGCCCTTGGTGGTCGAATGCACAACGATGTCGGCGCCGAATTCGATCGGGCGCAGCAGGTACGGCGTCGGCACGGTGTTGTCGAGAATCAGCGCCAGCCCGTGCCGGTGCGCCAGATCGGCCAGCGGACGAATATCGGTGATGGCGGTGTTCGGGTTGGCGACCGTCTCGGCGAAGATGGCACGGGTTGCGGGACCGATCAGAGACTCGATCTCATGCAGGTCGTTGATGTCCTTGACGAAATCAGCGTGGATGCCGAACTGCGGCAGGAAGTCGCCGAGCGCATCGACTGACGCCCCATACAGGTTCGTCGGCGCGATGATGCGGCCACCGCCCTCCCCCGCGCACATCAGCGCGTATGACACCGCGGCCATGCCCGACGACACCGCCACCGCGCCGACGCCACCCTCCAGGGCGGCAAGCCGGCGTTCGAGCGCATCGACGGTCGGATTGGCGACTCTGGAATACTCGAACCCGGATATCTCACCGGCGGCCAGATCACGGCCACGAGCGGCGTTCTCCAAATCGAAGGCGGCGGAGGCGTAGATGGGCACGCTGACCGCATCGTCGTTGCGGTTCGCATTATACCCGCCATGAACCGCAAGCGTGCTGAAATCAGTCATTTCCAAATCCCTTTCATCCGCATGACCGCCAAAACAACGAACACCGACCGCCATATTTCTTCAAGACACGACAGTGCGGGCGTCATCGCCATGAACGTCGACGCCCGCACGGCCCGCACCGCATGATAGGCACGGTACGCGACCCTATGCGGCCACTTCCGTCGTCAGCCGGTCGAGCACCTGACCGCTTACGCCGTCGATGTCCAGCGCCTCGAACGCCTTGTCGAAGCCCTGCCCCAGATCCTCGATCAGGTCAGACACGTCCTCGATGCCCACCGACAGACGCACCAGCTCGTCGGTGATGCCCACCTTGAGACGCTCCTCGCGAGGCAGCTCGAAATGCGTCATGCGGCATGGCAGCTCGGCAAGGCTTTCCACCGCGCCCAGACTGACGGCGAGATGGAACACGTGCAGGTTGTCGAGCACGATGGACGGGTCGACCCCCGGCACCACTTCGAAGGACAGCACGCCGCCGAACCCCTTGAGTCCATTCTCGGCGAGCAGACGGTTGCGGTCGCCATACACGCCCGGGTAATGCACGGCCCGAACGAGCGGATGCGCCAGCAGGTATTCCGCCACAGCCTGCGCGTTGCGCTGCTGACACTCCATGCGCAGCGCCAACGTCTGGATGCCACGGCGCACGTCGTTGCATTCGGTCGGGGCGAGCACGCCGCCGAACCGGTTCTGCGCGAAGTAGATGCCATTGCCGACCTCATCGTCCAACACCACCACAAGGCCGGCGTTCACCTCGGAATGGCCTGCCAGGTATTTGGTGGCCGAATGGATGACAATATCCGCGCCCAAATCGAGCGGCTGCTGCAGGTACGGGGTGACGAACGTGTTGTCGACGATGGACAGCGCGCCGTATCGGTGCGCGATGGCCGAGATGCGGTTGACGTTGTTGATCTGCAGCAGCGGGTTGGTCAGCGTCTCGAAATATACGGCGCTGGCCGCGCGGCCGCCTCTGTCGCGCCCGCTGATCGCGGCGTCGAGCGCCTCGTAGTCGGCGGTGTCGACGCTGTCGAACTCCAGCCCGCGCTCGGCGAAGTACTCGTTGAACAGCGAATACGTGCCGCCGTAGATGTTCTTGCCGACCACGATGCGGTCCCCGGGTTTGAAGATGGACAGCACCGCGTGAATCGCGGCGAGTCCGGACGCGAACGCGAAGCCGCGAGTCCCGTGCTCCAGCTGGGCGATCTGCTTTTCCAGAAAGTCGCGGGTCGGGTTGCCGCTGCGCGCATAATCCCAGCGGGGCATGGCGTTGACCGATTCGACAGCGTATGTGGATGAGTTGTAGATGGGCGGGTTGACGGCTCCGGTGTTGTTGTCGTTGACCGGCAATCCGTGGACCAGCTGAGTGTTGAACCTCGTCATGAGCACCCCCTGCGGTTTTTTTGGCGGGTTTCCCGATGAACCCCGCGTGACCCTTATGAAGGTAGTCAGCGGCCGGCGGCCCCGCAACCCGGACGGCATACACATTATTTATAGGATGCTCAAAACCCTTGCAAACACTGGATTTTCACGACTTGCACGGCATCTTTGACGACCGGCAAGAGCCATTTGCGACACGCTCGGAATGTTCTGGCGGCAACCAAGGCGCGACTAAGTGCGACATGGCTTCGCGCAGAAACCGACGCTACGACCCATCGGCCATCGTGATGTTCGTCACATCCGGGCCCTGTAGGGCATTTGGTCTCACCCTGGCATCGGAACCGGGCGATATGCTGGAGTGACGCCGGCGGGATTCACGCGCCGGAGGGACCCAAGCAAAGGAGCTCGCCCATGACCACCGTAGCCATCGTCGGATGCACTCACGCGGGAACGTTCGCCGCCACATCCATCCTCAAGCAGCATCCCGACTGGACGGTCCACATATTCGAACGCAACGACTCGCTGTCGTTCCTTTCCTGCGGCATCGCGCTGTGGGTCGGCGACCACGTGTCCGATCCGAAGCGCATGTTCTATTCGTCGCCGAAGGCCCTCGCCGAAGCCGGCGCCACGATGCACATGCGCCACGACGTGCTCGATGTGGATGTCGCCGGCAAGGTGTTGCGCGCCCGTGACATGAGCACCGGGGAAGTCGGCGAATACCGATACGACAAGCTGGTGATCACCACCGGTTCCGCGCCCGTGGTGCCGCCGATCGACGGGCTGGACGAGGCGCTCGAATCGGGACGCGTGCTGCTGTGCAAGAACTGGGACCATGCGATGGCGATCAAGGAGCGCGCGGGCAGCGCGAAATCGGCCGTCGTGATCGGCGCGGGGTACATCGGCGCGGAGATCGCCGAGCAGTTCAGCGAAATCGGCGTGAAGACCACGCTGGTGGATGCGCTGGACCGCGTGCTGGCGAACAATTTCGACGCGACCATCACCGATGACGTGGAGCAGGCGTTCGACGAGCATGGCGTGACCCTGGCGCTCGGCCAGAAGGTGACGGCGTTCCGGCCGGCGGCCGGCAGCGACGGGATCGAGGGCTCCGGCGTGACCGTGGTCACCGAGAAGGGCGAGTACACGGCCGATGTGGCGATCCTGGGCGCCGGATTCCGCCCGAACACCGCGTTGTTCGCGGATCAGCTGCGTATGCTGAAGAACGGGGCGATCGTCATCGACGACTACATGCGCGCCTCATTGCCGGACAACACGGTGCTCGACGACGTGTTCGCGGCGGGCGACAGCGCCACGGTCCGATACAACCCGACCGGCGCGGACGATTACATCCCGCTCGCCACCAATGCGGTGCGGCAGGGGCTGCTCATCGGCGAGAACATCGTCGCCGCGACGAAGCGGTATCCCGGCACGCAGGCCACCAGCGCAGTGCAGTTGTACGATCTGGCGATGTCCGCCACGGGACTCACCGCCGGCGGCGCGAAACGCCGAGGCATCGCCGCGAAATCGACGACGATCACGCAGGATTACCGCCCCGATTTCATGCTCACCACCACGCCGGTGACGACCACGCTGGTGTGGAGCCCGGTCACCCGGCGCATCCTGGGTGCGCAGTTCCTGTCGAAGCATGACATCTCGCAGGCGGCGAACGTCGTGTCCGTGGCCATTCAGGCGGGGTTCACGATCGATCAGCTCGCCGGCGCCGACCTGTTCTTCCAGCCGAACTTCAGCCAACCGATCAATTTCGTCGGAGCCGTGGCCATTCAGGCAGTGGCCGAAAGCTGACCCCAATCGTTGACTCGCGCTCAACGCGGACGCGAAAGCCCCGATCATTGGGAAACGGCCATTCCGGTTCTCGTATCCGCGGCTAATGCGAGCACACGATTCGCATCAGCCGCGTGACCTGTTCGGCGGTGCGGGCCACGTTCGCACGGGCGTCGCGCAGCAGCTCATCGAGGCTCGCGGCACCCGGCGCGGCACCGAAGACCGCATCGATGCCGCGCCCGTGCAGACACTCGATGCCGTCGCCGACGTGGCCGGCGATGGCAATCACCGGTTTGCCGTGCCGCTTCGCCACGGAGGCGACCCCGACCGGCGTCTTGCCGAACATGGTCTGCGCGTCAATCGAACCTTCGCCGGTGAACACGATGTCCGCCCATTGTGCGGCGGCATCCAGCCCGGACTGCTCGATCACCAAGTCGATGCCCGGGCGAAAATCGGCGTGCAGCACGGCGAGCAGCGCCATGCCGATGCCGCCCGCCGCCCCGGCTCCGGGATGATCGGCGATGGGCGTGCGGGTACGGTGGTCAGGACGGGAACGGTGGCCAGGAGACGATGATTCGGCCACGGCCGCTTCGACTTTTCCGCCATCGCCATTCCGTTCGGCGGGCACCTGTTCAGCGAGCGCACGTTCGATGACCGACGAGACGTGCCGCAGGGCGCCGTCCAACAGCGTCACGTCTTCGCGACTCGCGCCCTTCTGCGGGCCGAACACCGCGCTGGCGCCCTCGGGGCCGGTCAGCGGATTGGTCACATCGCAGGCGGCGATGACATGCACGTCGCCAAGCCGCCTGTCCAGACCGCTCAGGTCAACGCGCTCCACTTCGGCGAGCGCCGCCCCGCCCGGCCGCACGTCACGCCCGTCATGGTCAAGCAGCCGCACCCCCAACGCCTGCAGGAGACCGCAGCCCGCGTCGTTGGTGGCGCTGCCGCCGAGCCCGACGATGATCGTCTCGGCGCCGGCGTCGAGCGCGGCCCGGATCAGTTCGCCCGTGCCGTATGACGTCGTGGCCTTCGGGTCGCGTTCGGATGGGCGCAGCAGCGCCAGTCCGCTGGCGGCGGCGGTCTCCACGACCGCGGTGCGGCCGTCGCCGAGCAGCGCGAACCCGGCCTGCACCGGGCGCCCGAGGGGATCGTGCGCGCTGGCCGTCAGCATCGTGCCGCCGGTGGCGTCGGCCAGCGCCCGCGCGGTTCCCTCTCCCCCGTCAGCCATGGGCAGGCATCGTATTTCGGCGCCGGGGTCACCGCGGCGGATGCCTTCGGCCATGGCCCGTGCCGCCTCGGCGGCGGTCAGGCTCTCCTTGAAGGAATCAGGCGCACATAGGTATCGCATCGCCGGATCACGCCTGCTATTCGGTGCGCAGCGCGGTGGCCGGGTCCTGCTTGGCGGCCTTGCGCGACGGAATCAGGCCGCCGATAAGGGTGAGCACCATGCTGAGCACCACCAGGATCACCGCTCCGGCCACCGGCAGCGCGGCGTTCACGTCGTTGGTGCCGATGAAATGGTGCAGCACCTGGTTGCCCGGTATGAGCAGCAGCAGCGTCACGCCTATGCCGATCAGGCCGGCGCACAGGCCGATGAGTCCGGTCTCCGCGTTGAACACCTGCGACACATTGCGCTTCGAGGCGCCCATCGCGCGCAGGATGCCGATCTCCTTGGTGCGTTCCAGCACCGAGATGTACGTGATGATGCCGATCATGATCGACGACACCACCAGCGACACGGACACGAACGCGATCAGCACATAGGAGATCACGTTGATGATCGTCGTCACCGAGCTCATCATCAGGCCGACGTAATCGGTGTAGACGATCTTGTCGGCCTTGGGCACGGTCTTGTTGTAGTCGGTGATGGCCTTGGACACGTGGTCCTTGTCCTCGAAGCTGTCGGTGTAGATGTTGATCGTCGAGGGCACGTCCCGGCTCACCACGCCGAACGCGGCGAGGTTGTCGTCATACGTGCCGGTCGAGACGTACTGGTCGTAGATCTTGACCAGCACGTCCTGCGAGGCGGTGGCGATGTACTGGTCGAAGCTGTCGGCGAGCTGCTGCTCGCTCATCGCCGCCGTCCACTGCCCGCCCGCGGCTGACTGCCCGGCCTGCCCGGGCTGAGCCGACTGCGCTGACTGCGACTGCATCATGGCCTTGGCCATGTTCGCCTTGTCGCTCACGCCGAGCGAGGCCACATAGGTCTTGGCATCAGCGGCCTTCGCCGCGTCGTCCGACGGCGAGAACGCCAGGCCGTTGAGCACGTCGCGGGTCTTGTCCTTCTCCTGGTCGGTGACGATGGCGCTGGAGTTCGCATGGTCGATCAGCTCGTCGGTCAGTGCGCGGGTGTAGCCGATTCCGGTGGCCAGCGGCGTGGCGGAGGCGTCCTTGATCGGCTTGACCACGCCCACGATCTTCAGCTGCTCCGCCGAGTCGAAGCGCTCTGCGATGGCGTCCGCGTCGTCGCCGATGTACGTGTAGTCGCCGTTCGCGTCCTTCACATACTGGTCTGCGGCGGGTATCATGGCCAGCTTCTGCCCCATCGCCGTCGCGTAGTCGATCTTGCCGGTGGGTGTCTTGACCGTCTCGCCGTCGTTGAGCTTGTTCATCATGTCGGTGTAGTCGCTGGCCTTGAGCAGGCCCAGCTCATACAGCGTGGTGAGCGGTACCTTGTTGTCGTCGTCAAGCACGAGCACGACCTGGTCCTTGCCGGTCGGCCATGCGCCCTTGACCACGCGGTAGTTGTCGGTGATGACCTTGCTGATGAGCTGATCGTCCTTCGCCCCCGGCATGATTTCATGGAACGAGTTGGGCGACGCGCTCGTGTCGGTCTTGCCGGTCAGCATCGTCATCTGCATGCTCGTCATGTCGGACATGCTCGACGACTGGCCCATCGAGCTCATCCGCGCAGCGTTCGATGTCGAATCGGACTTGGCACCGATGGTGACGCCGTTCGCGGTGACCAGCGTGCCGTCGGGATCGTGGCTGAACACGGAGAACTTCACGTCGTACGTGTATTGGATGCCGGTTTCGCCGACATATTGGCGAACCTCGCTGTTGGGGTCGTCCAGATACTTCTTGAAATCGGCGAGGTTGTTCTTCGTGATGCTGCTCGTCAGGCTGGAGGTCTGCTTGATGCTGCGGTCGTCCGGGTAGATGCCATCGTTCTTCGCCGATTTGCCTCCGGTCTCCTTGCCGCCCGCCTGGGCGCCCATGATGCTGGTCATGTCGAAGGTCTGCGAGTCGATGGTGATCGGATAGGCGGTCATCGTGTCGCGCTGGATGCTGTCGATGTACGCGTTAACGCCGGTGGAAACCGACAGGATCAGGGCGATGCCGATGATGCCGATAGACCCGGCAAACGAGGTGAGCAGCGTACGGCCCTTCTTGGTCCTCAGATTGTTGAAGCTCAGCGCGATGGACGTGGCGAGCGACATCGAGGCCTTGCCCAGCCTCTTGTGTACGGGCGCCTCGGACGCGCCCTCCTCGACCTCGTACGGGTCGGAATCGCTGCGGATCACGCCGTCGCGCAGCTGGACGGTTCTGGTGGCGTACTGCTCGGCGAGCTCGGGATTATGTGTGACCATGACCACCAGACGGTCCTTCGCCACCTCCTTGAGCAGGTTCATGATCTGCACGGACGTGTCGGAGTCGAGCGCTCCGGTCGGCTCGTCGGCCAGCACGATGTCCGGGTCGTTGACCAGGGCGCGGGCGATGGCGACGCGCTGCATCTGCCCGCCGGACAGCTGGTTCGGCTTCTTGTTGATGTGGTCGCCCAGCCCGACCTGTTCGAGGGCCTTGCGGGCACGCTCCCGCCGTTCGGTACGGGATACGCCGGAGATCGTCAGCGCGAGCTCCACGTTCGACAGAATCGTCTGGTGCGGAATCAGGTTGTAGCTTTGGAACACGAAGCCGATCGTGTGGTTGCGGTACGAATTCCAGTCACGGTCCTTGTACCGTTTGGTGGAGACCCCGTTGATGATCAGGTCGCCGCTGTCGTACCGGTCCAGGCCGCCGATGATGTTGAGCAGCGTGGTCTTGCCGGAACCCGACGGGCCCAATATCGCCACGAATTCGCTGTCGCGCAGGTTCAGGCTGACGTCATCCAACGCCTTCTGCACAAAATCGCCGGTCTTGTATTGCTTGGAAATCGACTTGATCTGCAGCACGATGCTCCCCTTATTACCCATGGGTGGTTCGTCGTATGTCTCCATGATTTGCGATATGACACCACTGTATCCGACCCGTTCCCCCAGCGCCTCGTGATTCACCGCAAGCATGGGGAATAAAACCGACAACAAACGACTTTGCGTCGCTTTGGCATGACGGAACCGTGACGGCCCTCGCGCGTCAAGTGTGTGCATCAAGCATGCTTTGCGTTTTTCTAGCGCCCCCCTCAGCAGTTTTCCCATACAGTCGAAACCATGACAGGACTCACTACATCTGAAGTCGAAGAACGCCGCGCGCGAGGCGAGGGCGAAACCGGGGCGCGAAGCGTCACCAAATCGACAGGCGCGATACTGCGCGAGAACATCTGCACGCTGTTCAACGCACTGAACTTCGCTATAGCGATACTGCTGTTCGCGGTCGGCGCGTACTCCAACATGCTGTTCATCGCGATCATCATCCTCAACATCGTCATCGGCATCGTGCAGGAATTCAAGGCGAAGAAACTCGTCGACGAGCTGACGATCCTCAACCAGCCGCACGCGGTGGTGCTGCGCGACGGCAAGGAGACGACCATCGAGGCCGGCGACATCGTCAAGGACGATGTCATGGTGCTGGATTCCGGCAAGCAGATCTGCAACGACGCCGTGGTCATCGACGGCCGTCTGGAAGTCAACGAATCGCTGCTGACCGGCGAAAGCGACTCCATCGACAAGACCGCCGGCAGCGAGCTGTATTCCGGCAGCTCGGTGATTTCCGGCCGCGCGTACGCCCGTGTGACGCACGTCGGCGACGAGAACTACACGAATTCGCTGATCAACGAGGTGCGCCAGGAGAAGCGCGTGCACTCCGAGCTGCTGGATTCGATGCGCAAGGTCACCCGGTTCACCAGCTTCCTGATCATCCCGCTGGGCGTGCTGCTGTTCGTCGAGGCGATGTTCCTGCGGCACTCCGGCACGTACGACGCCGTGGTGTCGTCCGCCGCGGCGCTGCTCGGCATGCTGCCGAAGGGACTGGTGCTGCTGATCTCCGTGTCGCTGGCCACCGGCGTGATCCGCCTTGCGAAGGCCAAGATCCTCGTGCAGAACATCTATTCGCTGGAGACGCTGGCGCATGTGGACGTGCTGTGCCTCGACAAGACCGGCACGCTGACGGACGGCAACATGAGCGTGGACCGGATCGTGCCGCTCGGCGAGCGCGGTGCCGCCGAGGATTCCGACGCGCTGCTGCGCGCCTACCTGGACGCCAGCGAGGACAACAACGTGACCATCGCGGCGCTGCGCGCCCATTTCGGTGCCGACGGCTCCACCGCCGATGCCGGGCAGCCCGCGGCACCCGCCGGCGACGGCCGTTTCGCCGCGCAGGCCATCATCCCGTTCTCGTCGAAGCGCAAATGGGGCGCCATCACGATGCGCGCAACGGCTGGTGCGGCAGACGCGCCTCGCCACACGCAGGAGGGCGAGTCGGCCGCGGCGGCGACCGGAACCGTGTTCCTGGGCGCCCCGGAGCGCATCCTTGGCGCGAACCTGCCCGATGAGGCGGCCGCGCTGATGGGTCAGGGACTGCGTCTGATCGCCGTCGGATACCTGCCCGGCGCGTGGACGGACGAGGAGCGTCTGCCGGATGCGCTGCAGCCGATGTTCCTGATCGCGCTGCGCGACAACATCCGCCCGCGGGCCAAGGAGACGCTGGCGTACTTCCGCGACCAGGGCGTTGACGTGAAGATCATCTCCGGCGACCATCCCGACACCGTCGCCGCCGTCGCCCGGCAGGCCGGCCTGGAGCGTTGGCGTGACGTCATCGACATGACCTCGGTGCCGGCGGACGCCCCGGATTCCACGTTCGACGACGTCGCCGGCCGATACACGGTGTTCTCTCGCGTCACCCCCAAGCAGAAGCGCCAGCTGGTGCAGGCGATGCAGCGGGCCGGGCATCAGGTCGCGATGACCGGCGACGGCGTGAATGACCTGCTCGCCCTGCGCGAGGCCGACTGCTCGATCGCCATCGCCTCCGGGTCGGACGCCGCGCGTCAGATCTCGCAGGTCGTGCTGCTCGACTCCGATTTCACCTACCTGCCGCAGGTGGTGCTGGAGGGCCGCAAGGTCGTCAACAACGTGACCCGCACGGCCGCCGTGTTCTTCATCAAGACGATCTACTCGGTGCTGGTGTCGTTCTTCTGCCTGGCTTTGAACGTCCCGTTCCCGTTCATTCCGATCCAGATCACGCTTGTCGACGCCTGCATCGAGGCGTGGCCGTCGTTCCTGACGATATTCGAATCGGACACGCGACGCATCCGCGGCCGGTTCCTGCCCACTGCGCTCGGCAAGGCGGCGCCGTTCGCGATCGCCGTCACCGGCATGATCATCGCATTCAGCCTCATCGCTCCGTTCGGCGAGACGCAGAACCGCACGGTCATGTTCGCGCTGCTGGTCGCCGCGTCGATGGTCGCCGTGATCAAGAGCTGCGTGCCGTTCACGAAGATCCGCGTGTTCGTCTGCGTGACGATGGTGCTGGGCGCCCCGTTCGCGCTGCTCATCCTGCCGCGCCTGTTCGAGGTGGTCGCGATGACCGGCCCGATGTGGGCATGGTTCGCGGTGGCGTTCGTGGTGATGATGGCCGTCACCGCCGCGATCATCGCGGCGCAGCGGGCATGGCTGCGGTCCCGGCGCTGACCGGCGAGCGATTCCCCGTGATACCGGCGTGGATTGGCATCAGATGCGTCTGGACTTTCGGCGGGAGCGGCAGCAGTCGTGTTGTCCACAGGGACGATAGACTGCATGCGGTTTCATTGCTTCTCCGTGAATCCCCGCAGGGGCTGTGTCGCTGAACGGCCGCAGCGGCGGTCTGGCAGCGGCAGCCGAGATCGGCCGGATCCCGTAATAATGCAGCTTGCGCAGCACGTGTGCATAGGCCTCGTCCAGCGTCCTGCGCTGCTCCTCGATGGCGGCGCCGGTCCTCAAGCAGCGCGACGATGTCGTCGATATGCTCCGGCTCGTCGGCCTCGAACGCGAAGAACCGCTTGAGGTCCTCGATGGACATGTCGGCGACCTCGCGGATTGTGCATCGTTCCATGCTCGACATCGTAGCCGCGAGGATGACACGCCGGCGCCCTTGCGCTCAAGCCAACTTGAAGCGTGACAATGGAGACATCGAACCGATCGACGACACCTGGAGGCACCCATGTTCGAACCCACCGGCACCTACGCGCCCGCCACGACGCGCTACGACACCATGCTGTACAAGCGCTGCGGCGCCAGCGGCCTGAAGCTCCCGGCCATATCGCTGGGCTTCTGGCACAACTTCGGCGACATCACGCCCTACGACCAGATGAAGGCACTGGTGCTCACCGCATTCGACCACGGCATCACGCACTTCGACCTGGCCAACAACTACGGCCCTGAACCCGGCGCCGCGGAGAAGAACGCGGGACGGCTGATCCGGCAATACCTCGCCGCCCACCGCGACGAACTGGTCGTCAGCACCAAGGCCGGCTACGAGATGTGGTCGGGCCCGTACGGCGATTGGGGCAGCCGCAAATACCTGCTCGCCTCACTCGACCAGAGCCTGGAACGCCTGGGACTCGACTACGTCGACATCTTCTACCATCACCGTCCGGACCCCGAGACCCCTCTGGAGGAAACGATGGGCGCGCTCGCCCAGGCCGTCGCCAGCGGCAAGGCGCTCTATGTGGGCCTGTCGAACTACGACGGGCCACAGCTGGAGCGGGCGGCGACGATCCTCGATGAACTGCACGTGCCGTTCATCATCAACCAGAACAAATACAACATCTTCGACCGCACCGTCGAGCGCAACGGGCTCAAGGACACCGCCAAGCACCTGGGCAAGGGTCTCATCACGTTCTGCCCGCTCGCGCAGGGTCTGCTGACTGACCGGTATCTCAACGGCATCCCCGCGGATTCGCGCGTGGCGCACGATCCGCGCTTCCTGCACGCCGACGACGTGACGCGCGTCCACGGCCAGATCATGGCCCTGAACGAGATCGCCAAGCAGCGCGGGCAGACGCTCGCCGAGATGTCGCTCGCCTGGCTGCTGCACGACGACGCCGTGACCAGCGTGCTCGCCGGCGCATCCAAGCCGCAGCAGATCATCGACAACATCGGGTCGCTGAAGAACACGGACTTCAGCGACGAGGAGCTGAAAGCCATCGACGAGATCTCCATGCAGTGACGAATACCGCTGGAAGTCGCATCCGGAAACGGCTCCCAGCGTACCGGAAGGAAACGTACCGGCATGTATTCATGCCAATCACAGCACAGCTTCCAAGATGGTGGAGTGATATGGAGGTTGTCGGCAAGAGCCGGCGAGGTCACTCAAGGTAACCCCACAATTGAAACCCCCTTCTCTCCTCTCCTTCTCACCCGGCCCTTTTGGGCCGGGTTTCCTTTTCTTCGGAGCCTGCGACACCGGAAAGCCGACGACGGCGAATCGTATCGCAATGGTGATGTACAGTAGTGAGTTCGCCACGACCATTACGAGGCGGCTTCATGCCGCCGGGAGGAGACACCGATGCTGCCCGACGGGACACTGCCCGACGATTATGTCGTACTGGATCTGGAAACCACCGGTGTCAGCTGGTATCGGGACACCATCATCGAGTTCGGAGCGGTGAAGGTCGTCGACCGCAAGCCCGTCGACACCTATCAGCAGTTGGTCAATCCGATGCGCAACCTCAATCCGTTCATCACGCAGCTGACCGGCATCACGCCGGACATGCTCGAACCGGCACCGACGCTGGACACCGTGCTGCCCGACTTCCTGCGCTGGTGCGGCGACGACGCGATGATCGGGCACAACATCATGCAGTTCGACATCAAGTTCATCGATCTGGCGGCGCAGCGCATCCTGCACCATGCGGTGCCGAACCGCATCATCGATACGCTGCAGATGAGCCGGAGCATGTACCCGCAGTACAACCGACACCGGCTGGTCGACCTGATCCAGCGTTTCGACATCGCCGACGTCGAAGAGCACCGCGCGCTGTCGGACGCCGAGCAGACGCAGATGTGCTTCGAATACATGCGCGACGAGCAGCGTCGCAGAGACTGCTGAGAGCGGAGCGAGCTGACTGATGGCATTGGGCGTTGGCGCGCGGTCTCTGACGCCGCCCGCCAACGCCCAATGCCATCGGCGCAGTTTTCTGCTTCCGTCAGCGCTGATTCAGGGGGATGTAGGCGCGCTCCACCTCGCCGGTGTACACCTGACGCGGACGACCGATCTTCGTGTTCGGGTCGGCGAGCATCTCGCGGTACTGGGCGATCCATCCGGGGATGCGGCCAAGCGCGAACAGCGTGGTGAACATCGCCGGATCGAAACCGATCGCGCGGTATATCAGGCCGGTGTAGAAGTCGACATTCGGATACAAGTGACGTGACACGAAATACTCGTCGTTGAGTGCGATGTCCTCAAGCTCGACCGCGACGTCGAACAGGGCGCGCTCGTCGGCGGGAAGCTTGCGGGTGTCCTCACGCGCGATGATCTTCTCCAGATACAGGCGCGCGATCGCGGCACGCGGATCATACGACTTGTACACGCGATGCCCCAGGCCTGAGATGCGATGCCCCTCGGCCTTCGCGTCCTCCACGAACTGGCGGACGGACTTGCCGGAGTCGCGGATCGCCTTCAACTGACGCAACACGGCCTCGTTCGCGCCGCCATGCAACGGCCCGGACAGCGCGTTGATGCCGGCGGAGATCGCCGCATACAGGTTCGCGTGGGCGGAGCCGGCGATGCGGACCACCGACGTGGAGCAATTCTGCTCATGGTCGGCATGGATGATGAGCAGACGGCCGAGCGCGTGCACGTACAGCGGGTCGGAATCGAACCGCTCGTATGGCACGGCGAAGCACATGCGCAGGAAATCGTCGACGTAGCCGCGGGCGAGGTCCGGGTAGAGCATCGGCTCATCGCGGCGGCGCCGGAAAATGTAGCTGACCACCGTGCGCGCCTTCGCCATGATGATCTTCGCGGCCTCATCCAGCTGGTCGGAGTCGGTGATGTCGGTGGTGTCGGGGTAGAACGCCGCAAGCGCGTTCACCGCCGCAGCGAGCACGCTCATCGGATGGGCGGCACGGGGGAACGAGCCCATGAACGTGCGAAAATCCTCGCCCACCATGGTCTTGTGGTTGATGTCGCTGCAAAACCGGTCGTATTCCGCCTGCGTCGGCAGGTCGCCGTGTCGCAGCAGCCACGCGACCTCAAGGAAATCGGAATGCTCGCACAGCTGCTCGATGGGGTAGCCCCGGTAGCGCAGGATCGACCGATTGCCGTCTATGAACGTGATCTTCGATTCGCACTGCGCCGTGGTCAGGAAGCCGGGATCAAGCGTGACCCAGCCGTCGTTGCGCAGCTTGGAGACCACGATGCCATCCGGGCCGGCCGAAGCCTTGACGACCGGCAGCGTGTACTGATTCGAATCCACATGAAGTTCAGCTGTCGCCATGCACGCTCCTTAATCCCTTGATTGAGTCGTTCGAATTGTCAAGTCGTCGAAATTATCGAATTCGTCGTCCCGGTGCCTTGTATTGGACACACTATATTGCGTGCATGTTTCCACCAAAAACGCCGCTCCAGCACGTGGACATCATCACATGCCAAAGCGGCGACGGCATCGCCCGATACAGGCCGTGGGCGATGGACGACCGGTTGCCGGTCAGTCGCGGGTGGTCAGGATGACCGGACCGTTCTCGGTGATGGCGATCGTGTGCTCGCTGTGGGCGCCACGCGACCCGTCCTCGGAACGCAGCGTCCAGCCGTCCTTGGGGTCCTGGTAGATCTCGTCGGTGGTCTTGAGGAACCACGGTTCGATGGCGATGACCAGACCCGGGCGCAGGCGGTAGCCGTGGCCGGCCTTGCCGTCGTTGGCGACGTGCGGGTCGCCGTGCATGATGTGGCCGACGCCATGGCCGCCGAATTCCAAGTTGATCGGGTAGCCGTACGAACGGGCGATGTCGCCGATGGTGGAGGACACGTCGCCCAGACGGTTGCCCGGACGGGCCGCGTCAATGCCGGCGGCGAGCGCCTCCTCGGTGCACTTGATGAGCTTGAGGTCGCTCGGGTCGGGGTCGTTGCCGACCACGAAGCTGATGGCGGAGTCGCCGACCCAGCCGTTGACGCTGATGGCCAGATCAAGGCTGACGAGGTCCCCGTCCTTGAGGTTGTAGTCGAACGGGATGCCATGCAGCACCGCGTCGTTGACCGACGTGCAGATGTAGTGTGCGAACGGGCCGGTGCCGAAGTCCGGCGCATAATCCACGTAGCACGATTCGGCGCCCTTGCGGTCGACGATCTTCTTGTGCACGTACTCGTCGATCTCCAGCAGGTTGGTGCCGACCTTCGTCATGGCCTTGAGTTCCTTGAGAATCTCGCCGACGAAACGACCGGCCGGCTTCATCTCCTCGATTTCCTTAGCGGTTTTCAGTTCGATCATGCAACCCAGCCTACTGTGCGGGGGTTACTTACGCCCCGGACGGCCGAACTTGAACGCGCGGACCATCGAGGAAACACCCATGACGATCAGCGCACATCCGCAGAAAATCACCAGGAACAGCATCGACGAGACCGGCGAGACCAGTACGACGAGACCGGCGATAATCGAGATGATCGCGTACAGCACCGCCCAGCCGGAGCTCGGCAGGCGCCATGATTCGGCGAGCGCCATCACGCCTTCCATCATCCAGCCGAGGCCAACCACCATCGTGATGAACACTGCGAGCGCCTGTCCGGACAGGGCCGCGTTCTTCAGCATGAGTACGCCGCCGACCGACAGCATTATGCCGATGAGGATGTCCAGGATGCGCCATCCGGCCGGCAGTCCCAATGTGACGATGGCGCTGACGATGCGGATCACGCCGGAGACCACGAAGTAGATGCCGAGTGCGACGGCCGCGACGCCGAGCGTCTTGCCGGGCCAGATCAGCAGCGCGACGCCGAGCACGATCGCCGCGACGCCGATGATGCCGTACAGGCCGCGGATCGCGTTCTTCGCCTTCTGCGGCAGCATCTCCTCGATCAGCCGGAACGGGCTGAAGTCCTCCCAGCCGCCCTGCCCTTGCTGCTGGCCGGGCTGCTGTTGGCCGAACGGCGGCTGGTAGGCGTAGGGCTGGCCGTACGGACGGCCTGGCTGGTCGGATGCGACGCCTGGCTGCGTCTGGTATTGGCCGGATGAGGCGCCGTCCTGCGGCGCTCCCCCGTACGGGTATTGCCGGCCCGCAGGCTGGCCTTGAGGCGCGTAGGCTCCGTATTCCGGCTCTCCGGCACGGCCGGCCTGTCCGTTCCCGCCGGGCTGTCCGCCGTCACCGCGCCCGTTGTCGCCATGTCCGTCGCTGTGCGGGAAAGGCCCGCCATCGTATGTGCTCATCATGACTCCTTCACCGTTCATGCGGCCTGCCGTCAACCGTGTGCGGGCATCCGAAGCGGGCCACTTCGATATCGTCACCGTCACCACCATATTCTAGACAAGTTGTCCAATTCATGCCATCAACACAACCCGCCGTTCCGTCCAATACCTTACGTGTCGTTCGCTATGGGAAAAGACGGGCCGCGGAAGGTCAGAAGGAACGTCACCGAACCCGGCTAGTATGAGACCATGACCACAGATTTGACGTCCGGCCTCGATACGGCCGCTTTTTCCTCTGTTATCAAACCATCCGACGATCTGTTCCGTTTCGTCAACGGCCCTTGGATCGACACGTACCGGCTGCCTGACGACAAGGCGCGCTACGGTTCCTTCGACAAGCTCGCGGAAGACGCCGAGAGCCAGATCCGCGACATCCTAGAGGACGAGGACTGCCCCGCAGCCAAGTCGCAGGCGCTGTACCGCTCGTTCATGGACACCGACGCCATCGAGGCGGCCGGTGCCACGCCGATCAGGCCCGCCCTCGACGCCATCGACCACGCCTCCGACAAGGCGGCGCTGACCCGCGCCATCGGAGCCCTCAAGCCCATCGACATGGGGCCGGACGTCTTCGACATCGCCGTATTCGGCGACCCCAAGAACCCCGACACGAACGTCGTGCACCTCGAACAGTCCGGCATCAGCCTGCCCGATGAAGCCTACTACCGCGAGGACCACTACGCCCCGATCCGCGAAGCCTACGTCGACATGGTCGCCAAGCAGCTGCGTCTGGCCGGCTACGGCGACGAAGAGACCACCCGCGTACAGGCGGACCGCTTCCTCGATGTCGAGACCCGCATCGCCGCGAACCACTGGGACAACGTCGCCACGCGCGACTCCCAGAAGACCTACAACCCGACCGATTTCGCCACGCTGAGCGACGAATTGGCCCACTTCGACATCGCGGCGTGGGCCGACGCCTGGCAGGGCGCCTACGACGCCACGCCGGCGGCGAAGACCCAGCCGGTGGACCTGACGGCCGCGCTGCAGCACACCATCGTCCACGAGCCCAGCTTCCTCAAGGGCTTCGACGCCTTCTGGAACAACGCTGACCTTGACGACCTCAAGCTGTGGGCCCGCGTGCACGTCATCATCGGCACCGCGAGCCTGCTCAGCCACGACTACGACGCCGCCAACTTCGACTTCTACGGCAAAGTGCTGTCCGGCACCACCCAGCAGCGCGACCGCTGGCGTCGCGGTGTCTCCCTGGTCAACGGCGTTTGCGGCGAGGACGTCGGCCGCGAATACGTCAAGCGTCACTTCCCCGAAAGCTCCAAGCAGCGTATGGGGCATCTGGTCGACAACCTGATCGACGCCTACCGCGTGTCGATCACCAACAGCGACTGGCTTGGCGAGGAGACCAAGGCCAAGGCGCTGGAGAAGCTGTCGAAGTTCACGCCGATGATCGGCTACACCGAGCGTTGGCGCGACTACACCGCGTTCGACGTGCATGCCGACGCCGGCCTGGTGGCGAACATGCAGGCCGCGGCGCTCTACGAGTGGGGCTTCCAGCTGTCCAAGGCCGGCAAGCCGGTCGACAAGGGCGAGTGGCTGATGAACCCGCAGACCGTGAACGCCTACTACGAGCCGAGCATGAACGTCATCGTGTTCCCGGCGGCCATTCTGCAGCCTCCTTTCTTCAACCCGGATTCCGAGGACGCCGCGAACTACGGCGGCATCGGCGCGGTGATCGGCCACGAGATCGGCCACGGCTTCGACGACCAGGGCGCACAGTACGACGGTGACGGCGTGCTCAACGACTGGTGGACGGCCGACGACAAGGCCAACTTCGAGAAGCGCACAAAGGCGCTCATCGAGCAGTACAATGCCTTCGTGCCTACGCAACTGGCCGAGAAGTACGCCGACGAGCCGAACAAGGCGCCGCACGTCAACGGAGCGCTGACCATCGGCGAGAACATCGGCGACCTCGGCGGCGTGAACATCGCGCTGAAGGCCTACGCGTTCGCGCTCGACGAGGCCGCGGGACGCGACAAGGACGGCTCCGCGAAGGCTATCGAGGAGTCGCTGTCCGCGGCCCCGGTGATGGACGGATGGACCGGCCTGCAGCGTTTCTTCCTGAGCTACGCCTCGATCTGGCGCTCGAAGAACCGTGACGAGCTCGCCGAGAAATACCTGCAGATCGACCCGCACTCCCCCGCCGAATGCCGCACGAACGGCATCGTGCGCAACGTGGACCTGTTCTACCGTGCGTTTGATGTGACGCCCGACAGCGCCATGTGGCTCGACCCCGATAAGCGCGTACGCATCTGGTAATCCGTTGCCGGCAGGCAGGCTGAACCGCGCCTACCTGCCGGCAAATCATCAGAATTCGGCTTCTCCCGCCGGCCGCATGTCCCCGGTCGTCGACTCATCGAGCGGCGATTCGGCGAATCCCGAACCGAACTCCTGCGCCTGTGAGGTCTCCTGCGTCTGTGAGGCCTGCGGATTATCGGTCGGGGTTTCTTCGCCCAGATTATCGAACGTCACCGGCGTTGGATGCACCGGGCGCGCATCCGCCTGCTGTCCCGCGCCCGCCGTTGCCGTGCCGCCGCCCGGCGATGGCGGCAGGCCGGGATTCGCCGGCGTGCCGTTCCCCTGCGCCGGGGCGTCACGATCCGATTTCTGGAACTTCTTCAGTTCCGACACCCCGTAATTGATGTCGTGGCCGATATTGGTGGCCTCCACAACGATGCGGGAGCGCCTCTCATCGTTCTGGGTCGTCCATTCCTCCGTGCTGAGCACACCGGTCACGATCGCCGCCTCCCCCACGTGCAATGACATGCGAGCGTTGGACGCGAGCGTCCTGAACGCCTTCACGGTAATCCATGTGGTCGGCAGGTTGCGCCATTCGCCGGTTCCGCCATCCCGGTACCGCCGCGTGCTGCCCATCCGAAACGAGCATCCCTCGACTCCCCCGCTGCGCCCGAACGGCACCGGCATCGATCCGACGAACCCGGTGATGGTCACCGTCCCCTGTTGTATGGCCATGTCGGCCTCCTTTCCTTCCCTGTACTGACGTTGGACCGCCGATCCCCCTTCGGCGGTGTACTCACTATCGCAGATTTCCCGCCGGCATCACATGGTTTTCGGACAATGTGGTCGAAGGCTACCCCTTTGGCGTGTTGTGGACAGCATGTGGATAGAAAACCGGTTATCCACAATCACGCCGTCAATGCCCGGCTCATTCATGACCGGCTATGCTGGGTTCGGTATCGCAGACGAACAGCAAGGAGAATTCATGGGCAAACCGCCATGGATGCGACAGACCCGTGTCACCGCCGACGGGGAAACCGAATTCCACGACACCGGCTTCCCCACCAGTTTCCTGTCCATATTCATCGGCCTGAGTATGCCGAGGAATCCCCGCAAAGCGTTCTCGATGCACCGGGCCGTATGGTGGACGGTCGCCTGGCTGGCACTGTTCGCGGCGTTCACCGCCATACAGGCATGGTATACATTCCAGACCCGTGACAGCGCGCGGATGGGGGAATGGTATCTGCACATGTTCGGCATCACCCTGGCGGGCGACTGGTGGCCGATCGCGGTTCTGCCCGTGCTGTTTGGCCCCGGGGGCGTCGTGTTATGGATATTGGGCGGCGTCTTCAACAATCGGCCCTGGATCGTCGCCATCGCCAATGTTCTCGTCCTGCAATTCATCATCAGCGCATTGGGCGCTTCCATCGGACACTTCGCCATGTTTCTGACGTTCGGTCCGCATGTGCCGGGACTGACCGATTCGACCACCGGCCGCGCAGCAGAGCAGCTGTATGTCTCCAGCTCACCGCAGACATGGATTCCCGGTCTCATCACCGCCGGCATCGCCCTGACGCTTGCCGTAATCATGGCCGCTGTCACTGGGGCGAGCAGCGCAAGGCAGAACGGCACGGCGATGAATCGTCTGTGCATCATCGCGTACGTCTTATCCTGCCTGGGATTCGTCGCATTGCTCATAGCAATCTGCATAGTGCTTGCATTTCTGCGCAACAAGCAGACCAACATCCTGCTGGCGGTATTGGCGTTCCTGACGCTGATCGCATGGATTCCCGGAGAAATGAAGTCGATACGCCGCTGCGTCGCGGAACAACGTGATGCTTCATGGCAGTGCGTCGCGGGCAGCTTCCTGGCATTGGACCTGATATTCGTGCCGATGCTAGCCGCCACCGCCCTCACCTCATGGTGACAGACATGCGCCAGTCGGGCCCCCATCCTGCGAAAGTCCCATCCGAGCATGCGTAAACGGGACTTTCGCTGGGTGAAGAAGGAATAAAACGCAGAAGTGGGGGGTCTTTCGCATGAAAGACCCCCCCCACTTCGAGCGATCAGGAGAAGCAGCCGGACTACTTGCCGAGCAGCGTGTCCAGACGCGACGCCAGCGTCGGCGCAGCGTCGGCGACCGGCACGGCGACGGAATCGGAGCCGTCACGGTTGCGGATCTCGATTGTTCCGTTATTCACGGTGTCACGGCCGGCGACTGCAATCAGCGGCACGCCAATCAGCTCGGCGTCCTTGAACTTGACGCCCGGGGAGACCTTCTTGCGGTCGTCGTAGATGACCTCGATGCCGCGCTCCTCCAGTTCTGCGACCAGCTTCTCGGCCGCGTCGAACGCCGCCGCATCCTTGCCGGTGGCGACGACGTGCACCTGGGCGGGCGCGATGACGGCCGGCCATGCCAGACCGCGCTCGTCATGATGCGTCTCAGCGATGCAGGCGAGCACGCGGGAGACACCGATGCCGTAGCAGCCCATCCACACGGGCACAGTCTTGCCGTTCTGGTCGAGCACCTTGAGGTCAAGCGCCTTGGAGTACTTGAGGCCAAGCTGGAACACCTGGCCAATCTCCACGCCGCGCTCGAAGCTCAGCGGGCCGGAACCATCCGGGCTCATGTCGCCATGACGCACCTCGACCGCCTCGACGGTGCCGTCGGCCTTGAAATCACGGCCGTACACGGCGTGGAAACGGTGCTTGCCCGCCTCGTCGCCGCCGATGATCCACTCAGTGCCCTCAGCCACGTGCGCGTCGATGAAGAAGCGCACCGGTTCGGCGACGCCCGCGGCCTCGCCCTGCTTGCCGAAGACCATCGGCCCCATGTAGCCGGCCACCATCTCGGGATGGGCCTTGAGATCGTCCTCGGTGGATTCCTCCAGCTCGGCGGGCGCGAACTGCGCCTCAAGACGCTTCATATCGACCTGACGGTCACCGGGCAGCGCCACGGCGATGACCTCGCGCCACGGCCCCTCATGATCATCGTCCTCGGGGTGCAGCACAGTCACGGCCACGGTCTTCAACGTGTCGGCGGCAGTCCATTCGCGGCCGTCCTCACGCGGGTACAGACGGTTGGCGGTGGCGACCAGATCCTCGATGGTCTTGGAATCCGGGGTTTCACGGCTTTCCATCGCGGGCACGGCGGAGCTGTCCACGGCCGGCAGCTCTGGGGTGGTCAGCGCCTCGACGTTCCACGCCTTGCCGGAGGGCGCCAGCGCGAACGTGTCCTCACCAATCGCCATGGGAGCCAGGAACTCCTCGGACGCGGAACCACCCATCGGGCCGGACATCGCGAACACGGGCACGTACTTCAGGTCGAGACGCTGGAAGATGCGCTCGTAGGCGCCGCGCTCGTCGTAGTACGCCTTCTTCATGCCCTCCTCGTCGATGGTGAACGAGTAAGCGTCCTTCATGATGAACTCGCGGCCGCGGATCAGGCCCGCGCGCGGGCGGAACTCGTCGCGGTACTTGGTCTGGATCTGGTAGAGCGTGACCGGCAGGTCCTTGTACGAGGAGTACATATCCTTGACCAGCAGCGTGAACATTTCCTCATGCGTGGGGGCGAGCAGGTAGTCGGCCTCGTGACGGTCCTTCAGACGGAACAGGTTCTCGCCGTATTCCTCCCAGCGGTGGGTGGCCTCATACGGCTCGCGCGGCAGCAGCGCCGGGAAGTGGACCTCCTGGGCGCCGATGCCGTCGATCTCCTCGCGGACGATGGCCTCGATCTTGTTGAGGACCTTCAGACCCAGCGGCAGCCAGGTCCAGATACCGGGAGCCGCCTTGCGCACATAGCCGGCGCGCAGCAGCAGTTTCGCCGAATCGGTGTCGGCGTCGGCGGGATCCTCGCGCAGCGTGCGCAGGAACATGGTGGACATTCGAAGTGCTTTGGAACTCATGGGTTCCAAGGTATTCGCGTTCGGGGACATTGCGGGCCCGGTTCAGTTCGGCAAACCCGCAGTATTGAAAAAGGCCACCCACCCGGAGCTCACCGAGCGAGCGGCCTTCGTATTGGCCTCGCGGCCGTGCCGCGCTTACCGCGTCATCCGGCGCAGCCGTTCGAGGGTAATGCCGGCCGCCAGCATGGCCATCGCCAGGACGGTCACCAGCGACATGTCGATACCGGTATGGGCCAGCGAATCGGCCGCGGACGTCTTGCCCCCGGCAACTACGCCCGTGTTCGCGCCCGGCTTGGCGGAAGACGAGCCACCCGACGTGCCACCCGGCACGGTACCGGGCTTGTTCTGCTCATTGCCGCCCGGCGCGGGCGTCGGAGCGGATTCGCGCACGACCTCGGCCTTGTCGCCGGCTTCGACTTTGACCACGTCACCGGCCTGGTTCAGCGTGACCTTGGAGGTGAACGCGGCGGCGAGGTTCAGACGCTGCCAGCCGTCGGATGTGGAGTCCAACGGGTATCCGGAGTCGATTTCGGTGGCGGCAAGCACGGCGCGGCGCTGCTTCGCGTTCAGCGTCGGGAACACCGTGCGCAGCAGCCCTTCGGCGTTGTCGGGCACGCGCGGAGCCTGACCGGCCTTGCCGACCTGCTGGTATCCGTAGGTCAGCCGCTGCGTGTACGACGCGACGGCGGAACGGACGTCGGTGATCGGCTTGGTCGACACGGCGTCGGTGAACGAGTTGCGGTATCCGCCGGTCGTGGTCGCCTTGGTGTTGGCGATGATCTCGGAGAGCGTGTCGCCGTAACCGGCGGCTTTGCCGCGCTGCGTCAGATAGTCGCGCAGTTCGGTCTGTGCCGGCTGCACGACCTTGCTGAAGAACTCGTCGTCGTTCAGACGGCCGGCTGCGGATGCCTCGCCCACGATGCGGCCGCCCATGACGTCGAGAGGATAGTGCGCGCCTTGCACGATGCGGTCGTTGCCGCCCTCCGCGGCCCGCGCGACGATCTGGGGCGCGAATTCCGGCATCATCGCGGCGAGCGTCAGGCCGGACGTGTAGAACGCCATCGTATGACCGGACGGGAACGACTGCGATTTGCCGGGAATCAGCCCATCGTATCCAGCCGGATGGTCCAGACCTCGATAATCGTCATGCCAGTCGGCCGCGCGACGCAACGCCAGTTGCGGGGAAAGTCCCTTAAGGTCGTTCTCGCCGTTCACGCTGCGGTCGTACGCGTCGCCCTCGTCCTTGTTCATGGACGGGCGCGGGAAGTTGAAGTACTGCTTGGCCGCGGTGACGGGCAGGTAGCCGACCATGCCGTTGAGCAAATCGTATGTCTTCTGCAGGGCGCGGGTTTTGGTCTGCGGGTCGACGACCATGCCGTCCCAGAACCATTCGCCCATGATCGGGCCGAAAGCGTCCCAGTAAGTTTCGCGGTTGTTCTGGTCGGCGTCGATCAGCGCGCGCTGCAGCTGCGTGTAGCGCCCGTCGACCAGCGTGCCGGATTGGTCGTCCGCAGCCGCCTTGTTGTTGATCGACACAGTGAGGTCGTCGTTGCGCTTGAGCAGGGAGACGCCCTTGTCGGTCACGCTGCCGCGGAATACATCGCCGTCGGCATTGCTCGGGTTGGACTTCGGCTGCCAGTATTGCGTGAATTCGCCGAGCAGCGCGTCGACGTTCGGCTTGCCGGAATCGGACGGATACGACGGTGTTTCAGCGGCGAGCGCAGGTCCGGCGTACGCGAGTCCGGCCACCAGAGTCGCCGCGGCGGCCACGCAGGCCATGGCGCGTGTGATGAATCGATGTTGCTGTGACATATTCCTCCCCCATGGTTTTTCGGAACATTGCGTCTCATATGCTAGATGCGCGAAGTGTATCCAGAGGAACCCCACCATGAATTCGCCATGAACAGCCGCGACCGGTCTCGCCACCGCTGCTTTACAGCGCAGTATGGCCATGCGATAATGACGATTATCAGCGGAGGGCGTTGCTCCACAATGACGGTGGGGCATCGAGAGAGGAGAAGCATCATGACTCAGCCGATGCCACAGCCGCCACAGCCTGAATCCGACCGGCCGGAACCGGCGGCATCGGATAATCCGTTCACACCGCCATGGCAGGCGGCACCGTCACGGCAGACGACAGAGCCCCGGCAAACGGCACCGTCATGGCGGGACTCTCCGTCGGGCGTGCAGGTTCTGCTGCTGACGCTGGGCGTCGTGCTGATCACCGCCGCCGTGCTCACGTTCGCATCAGTGGCATACACCACGCTCGGCGACATGGGCCGTGCGGCCTGCATCGGCGTCGTGGGACTGGCGGGATTGGCGGTCGCCGCATGGTTGGCCGGCCGGCTCCGCGTGACGGCCGAAGGCATCGCCTGGGCCGGGCTGGCGGCCTTGACGGTTGACGCGTTCCTGATCGGCGATCTGCCGTTGGGATGGCCGGACGAGCTGGGCGATACCGTGACCGGCGCGGTGCTGTTCGGTCTGGGCTGCGTGACGATAGTGCTGCGGGCGGTTCATCAGAAAGGCCGTCAACCGTTGTGCGCATGGTCCCTGTACGCCGCTTTCGCTCTGTCCGTGTCGCTGATGCTGCTGTGCGACCTGCCGGTGCTGCCGAGATACATGTCCGAAGCCGTCAGCGTGGCTGTCTTCACTATGCTCGCGGGAGCCGCCTGTCTTATCGGCCCGGCCGATTCCGTAACGCACACGGCTGGGCCGGAACCAGTGGCCGGCATGGAGAGGGCGCAGCGGGCAGCCGAAGCACAACAGACCGTCAACTTGACTCCTGCGGCGGCGCCGGAACCGGCCACCGACTCGCAGCAGTCCGTCGCCTCGCCATCACCCGTCGCATCACCACAGTTGGCCGCATCGCCACAAGCACCCACATCAATATCCAGTCCCGTGCCGCAACGGATGCCAGCGCCAGAGCAATATGGCGCCGAGCGCATCATCGTCGCCTTCATCAGCGCTTTGAGCCTTACCGTCATCGCGATCGCCGATTTCAGCAATCGCATGGTTGAGAAAAACCTCGTGGCGATCGCCGCATATGTGCTGCTGCTGGCATTGACCGCCACCGCATGGCTGCGGACATGCCATCCGATGGACGGCGGCGCGACCCGCACCCTGCGCTGGATATTCGGTACCGCCGCGCTGATATCCGCGACAGGCATGTTCCTCGGGGATCCGAAGCCGATGCCTGGAGACGCCATCGTGGCGATGTTCGGTATCATGGCGCTTTCCATCGGCGTGCGATGGATGTTCGTCAGGCCGACGATGCGCAGCTGGACCGCGCTATGGCCCGGTCTGTCACTGACGCTGGTTCCACCGCTGCTGATGACGTGGAGCGGCCATGCAGCCACGGTCAGGGTCGTGCTGCTGTTCGCCGCCGCGCTGGCGGTGCTGCTGGTAGGATCGTTCATGGAATGGCAGGCGCCGGTAGTCATGGGGTCGATTGTGCTCGCGCTGCATGTCGTGGTGCAGGCGTGGCCGTGGATAACCATCATCTCGCGCGATTTCTGGTGGATATGGCTGCTTGTCGGCGGCATCATACTGATTGCGGCCGCCGCGCATTACGAGGCAAGCCTCAAATCGGTGCAATCGCTCGGCAAACGCATCTCACAGCTGCGCTAGCGCACCACTACCCGGCGAAAGTCCCATTCGGCGACGTCATAATGGGACTTTCGCGGGATTGATATCTACTTCCGCCCAATAGCAGTCCCATATCCGAAAGCAGCCACCGCTAGAACAGCTCGGCTTGTTCGAATTCGCCAGCAGGCTCGTCCTCGTGAGGCGTTTGCGGCCGGAACGCAGCCACGCCCTCGTTGCCCAGCCGCGCGCTGGCGGCCTGTGACCCGCCGCGCAAATCGCCGTCGAGCATCACCGCATCCGCTGAAACCGCGAACATGCGCTCGTTGACGCCGGCAAGATACAATCCGCCCATGCGTTCCACACGCGAAAGCGCCACGTATCCCATACCGGGCGCAAACGTGCGGCTCAGATCCATCACCGCCCGGTCGAGGGTCATCCCCTGCGACTTGTGGATGGTGATCGCCCACGCACAGCGCAGCGGCACCTGCGCCACGGACGCCATCACCGTGTCGCCGTCCATCATCTCCCACGTGGCCTGCTTCATCGTGACGATGTTGCCGTTCTCGAATTCCACGATGGGCCAGCCGCCCTTGCTCTCGTTGGCGAAGCCGCGCACGGTACCGAGCGAACCGTTGACATACTGGTGGTCGGCGTCGTTGCGCAGCGCCATGACGGCGGCACCGGTCTTGAGCACGAGGCACTCCGGCGCCAGCATGTTGCGCTTGAGCCGTTCGACCAGATGGGCCGGCCCCATCTGCTTGGCATGGAACTCGTGCGGCTCCTTGTCTATCCGCGCAAGCCTGGAATCGTTGAGGTTATCGGCCTGCCGGTTGACGGGGAACAGGTGGACCGCCACCTCGTCCGGCTTCGGTGTCACACCGAGCCGCGTGACGAGCGCGTCACGGTCATCCTGATCCACGCATCCGGCGCGGATGTCGGTGAGCACGTGCAGCAGCCGGCCGTCGTCCTGACGATGCTGCTCGGTCAGATAGCAGATGACCGGCGCGAGTTCGCCCCACACCAGCGATTCGGTGACGAATCCTTCCGGATTGAGTCCGGCCTTCGCGTACCGTTCGCGGGACGCCACGAAATCCGGGCCGGGCGGCAACACGTCGCGGTCGCGCCCGGACACGGAGACCGGCGGCAGCTGGAAGAAGTCGCCGGACAGTACCACTTGCAATCCGCCGAATGGCCGAGGATCATGCCGCACTTCACGGCACACCTGATCGACCATGTCGAACAGCCAAGCGTGCATCATCGACACCTCGTCGATGATGAGCACGTCGGCCGCCTGTATCTTGCGCCGACGACGGGTCTTGATGGTCTTCAGCAGATTTGGCGTCAGCACGTTGGCGAGTCCGACGCCGCTCCACGAGTGGATGGTCTGGCCGTCGATATGCGTGGCGGCGATGCCCGTTGACGCGGTGACGGCCACGTTCGCGCCGTCTGCGCGCGCCTGCCGGATGAACTCGTTCAGCACGTACGTCTTTCCTGCGCCGGGCGCACCCGTCAGGAACACGTTCGCGCCGGCGTTCAGAATCGCGAGCGCCTCAGACTGCCGCATATGCCCTCCTTAAGCTCATGCATCATGCACGATCCGCGCGCCCTGGCGTATGACATCGCTCGCCCGCGGGCTCAGACCAGCCGGCGGACCACCTGCAGCACGCCGTGCTCGGTGTTGGCCGGCGCGATGTACCGCGCCGCGCGTTTCAGATCCGGATGCGCGTTGGCCATGGCGAACGACCATTCGCCGGCGTCGAGCATCTGCAAATCGTTGAGATAGTCGCCGAACACCGCCGTCTGCGCGGGCGTGACGCCGAGATGCCGCTGCAGCGCGACGACACCCTGCCGCTTGTCGGTTCCGGGATTCATGATATCGACCCAGTGCGCTCCGGATACCACCACCTGATGGGTGCGTTCCACATCGCCCAGCAGGTCCGCGGCCATGCCTTGCGCGTCGCCGAAATCGAAGATCGCCAGTTTGAGCACGGTTTCGTCCTCGGTCTCCAGCACCTCGTGCAGGTCGTCCACGATGCGCAGCGCCTTGTAGTATTTGGAGCATTCCTCGACGAACGGCCTGTCCTGCCGCTGGATGTACGCCGTGTTCAGACCGCATATCACGAGTCCGATGTCATGCGAGCCCGACGCCACCGCGGCGTCCACCAGATCGATCAGCGTACGCGTGATGTCCCAGCTCACCCCGTGCACGTCGATGACGTTGTCGTCGGCGACCACGACGTTGCCGTTCTCCGCGATATACGACATGGCGCCGTCGACGCGGTCCGCGAACATGGAGCGCAGCGTGGCGAGCTGGCGGCCGGAAGCCGGCACGAACTCGACACCCTTGGCGTGCAGCTCGTCGAGCAGCGGCCAGAAGTCATCGGGGATGTTGCTGTCGCCGTCCAGCAGCGTGCCATCCATGTCCGCCACGATCAGGCGGATGTCGTGCGGCTTGTCGCAGATGGCGGTCCAATCGTTCGCGGTCATGGTGTCGTTCCTCTCAGTCGTGTGCGTGACGTTTTCTGTTTTTTCGAGACCGGCCGGCTACTTATTCAGCAGGCTGGTGGCGACGATCTGGTCGGCGATGGCCTTCGACTCGGCCTCGTTCGGCCCGGGAGCCGGCGCCATGAACGCCTGACGGTAGTAGCGAAGCTCGTCCAGCGACTCGATGATGTCGGCGAGGGCGCGGTGCCCGCCGTTCTTGGCGGGGCGGTTCTCATACACCGCGGGGTACCAGCGGCGCGCGAGCTCCTTCAGCGTGCTCACGTCCACGCTGCGGTAGTGCAGATGGCTCATGAGACCCGGCATGTAATGGTCGAGGAATTTCTTGTCGGAGCCGATGGTGTTGCCCGCGAGCAGCGGCCTGACTCCGTCCGGCGTGAACCGCAGCACGTATTCGGTGACCTTGCGTTCCGCCTCTTCGAGGCTCAGGCCGTGCTCCCATTCGTTGATGAGCCCGGAACGGGTGTGCATGGCGCGCACGAAGTCGTTCATGTGCGCGACGGCGGCGTCGGACGGCTTGATGACGTAGTCCACGCCTTCGTCCAACACGTTGAGGTCGAAATCGGTAGGCACCACTGACACCTCGACGAGCTCGTCGCCACCGAAGATGTCAAGTCCCGTCATCTCGCAATCAATCCAGATCAGGCGCGAATCCTTCGCGCTGTACGTTTCCGCATCATGGCTGTCGACCATCGCAAGCCGCCTTTCCTGCTGTGTTTTCCTAGGGAACGTTACAGGCTATAGCAGACCGGGGACGCGCCGTCAGGCCAGCGGGAAAGAGAGCAGCATCGTAGTGCCGGACGGGGACGAGGACTCCACCGCGACCGAGCCTCCATACCGGTTCGCCACATCACGGGCGAGCGCGAGGCCGAGCCCGTACCCTTGGCGCGCGGTGCCGTCATCGTCCCGGGCGAAGCGGGACGGATATAATCTTGGACATTCGGGACGCGGCCGGCCGCGCGCCATTACGGCAGCGCAGGAACGGCAGCGGTACATGCATACGGCCAGGAGGACTACATGGCAGAGGAAACGCAATCTATCACGACGCGGCACGACGCCGAGATCGACCCGGCACTGTGGTGGCGGCAGGCCGTGGTCTACCAGGTCTACCCGCGCAGCTTCCAGGACACCACCGGCTCCGGTCTGGGCGACATCAATGGCATCACCGGGCGGATCCCCTATCTGCGGCAGCTGGGCGTCGACGCGATCTGGCTGTCGCCCTTCTACCCGAGCGAACTCGCGGACGGCGGCTACGACGTGGCCGACTACCGTGACGTGGATCCGAAGCTCGGCTCGATGGACGACTTCGACCGGCTGGCCGCCGCCGCGCATGCGGCAGACATCAAAGTGGTGGTGGACATCGTGCCCAACCACAGCTCCCACCTGCACCCCTGGTTCCGTCAGGCGCTGGCGGACGGCCCCGGCTCCCCTGCGCGCGACCGGTACATCTTCCGCGACGGCAAGGGCCCGAACGGTGACGAGCCGCCGACCCGCTGGCAGAACCATTTCGGAGGTCCGGCATGGACGCGCGTGGACGACGGCCAATGGTACCTGCACATGTTCGCCAAGGAGCAGCCCGACTGGAACTGGAGGAACCCGGACGTGCGCGCCGATTTCCTTGAGACGCTGCGTTTCTGGTGCGATCACGGCGTGGACGGGTTCCGCATCGATGTGGCGCACGGGCTCGCCAAGGACCTCGACCGCGACGACCTCGACGACTACGTGGTGATGAGCACGAACGACATGCCCGCGGACGGATCCCACCCAGTGCTCGACCGCGACGAGGTGCACGACATCTACCGTGAGTGGCGCCGCGAGGTGTTCAACCGCTACGATCCCCCGCGCTTCGCGGTCGCCGAGGCATGGGTCCGGCCGGAACGCCAGTACCTGTACGCGTCACCGGATGAACTGGGGCAGGTGTTCAACTTCGAGTTCGCCAAGGCGGATTGGACCTTCGACGCGATGAGCAAAGCCATCGACGAGGGGCTGGCGTGCGCCGAGATGTCGGGCTCGACGTCCACCTGGGTGATGAGCAACCATGATGTGCCGCGCCACGCCACGCGTTACGCGCTGCCGCAAGTGCCGACCGGCGAATACCATCAGATCGCCAACGACTGGCTGCTGCGTGACGGCACCACCTATATCGAGGATCGCCAGGCCGGCGCATTGCGGGCACGCGCCGCACTGATGCTCGAAATGGCGCTGCCCGGCTCGGCCTACGTGTATCAGGGCGAGGAGCTGGGCCTGTTCGAGGTGGCGGATATTCCATGGGACCGCATCGAGGATCCCTCCGGCCTGCGCACCTCGCGGGCGCAGTCCACCAAGGGCCGTGACGGCTGCCGCGTGCCGCTGCCCTGGGTCGCGTCCGACGTGCCCGAGACGTACACGTCCGACAAGAGGCACGTCCATGCCGGCTCGTTCGGGTTCTCCCCTGCCGTCAGTGACGCCGAACCACACCTCCCGCAGCCCGCGTGGTTCAAGGATTTCGCCATGGACATCCAGGACGCCGACGACGGCTCCATGCTGAACTTCTATCGTCGCGTGCTGCGGCTGCGTCACGAGATGCAGACTCCGGACACCAGTTGCACGTTGCTTCCCGAGAACCGTCCGAGCGGCATGCGCGACGGCGCCGACGGCCAGCCCGGCGGCGTGATCGCCTACCGTCGTGCCAACGGTTGGGCGAATCTGACGAATTTCGGAGCCACACCGGTTTCGCTGCCCGACGGCGAGGTGCTGCTCTCGTCCGCGCCGCTCACCGATGACGGCCGGCTGCCGCAGGATACGTCCGTCTGGATGCGGCTGCGGTAGGCCTGCCCGCGCCAGCCACGATGCGGGCGGCGGAGCCGATTCGACGCGGCCGGGCCTATATGCAAGATGGCGGGCTCCCCTCGCAAATCGTGAGGGGAGCCCGCCATCATATTCATATGAGCCGAATCCTATGAACCGATCGGCATCGGCCTATCAGTTGTGGAAGCCGGTGTAGTTCGGCGCTTCGGTGGTCATCACGATGTCGTGCGGATGCGACTCGCGCAGGCCGGCGTCGGTGATGCGGATGAAGCGGCCCTTCTCCTGCAGCTCGGCGATGTTGTGCGCGCCCACATAGAACATGGACTGGTGCAGGCCGCCGATCAGCTGGTACAGCACGGCGTTCAGCGGTCCGCGGTACGGCACTTCGCCCTCGACGCCTTCCGGAACGACCTTGTCGTTGGAGGTGACGTCGGCCTGGAAGTAACGGTCCTTGGAGTAGGACTTCTTGCCGCGCGGGGCCATGGCACCCAGCGAGCCCATGCCGCGGTACAGCTTGTACTGCTTGCCGTGCAGCAGGACCTTCTCGCCCGGAGCCTCCTCGCAGCCGGCCAGCGTGCCGCCGAGCATGACGGTGTTGGCACCGGCGACGAGCGCCTTGGCGATGTCTCCGGAGTAGTGGATGCCGCCGTCGGCGATGCACGGCACGCCGGCGGCCTTGCATGCCTGGGCGGCGTCATAGACGGCGGTGAGCTGCGGGACGCCGACACCGGCGACCACGCGGGTGGTGCAGATGGAGCCGGGGCCGACACCGATCTTGACGGCGTCGACGCCCGCGTCGATCATGGCCTGGGCGCCGGAACGGGTGGCGATGTTGCCGCCGATGACCTGCACGCCGCGGAAGGCGGGGTCGCGCTTGATGCGGCTGATCATGTCGAGCGCCAGACGGGCCTCGCCGTTGGCGGTGTCGACGACGAGCACATCGACGCCGGCCTCCATCAGAGCGGAGGCGCGCTGCCAGGCGTCGCCGAGGAAGCCGATGCCGGCGGCCACGCGCAGACGTCCCTGCTCGTCCTTGGTGGCGTCCGGGTACTGCTCGGTCTTGACGAAGTCCTTGACGGTGATCAGGCCGGCGAGCTTGCCGTTGTCGTCGATCAGCGGCAGCTTCTCGACCTTGTGCTGGGCGAGCAGACGGTGGGCGTCATCCTTGGAGATGTTCGCCGGACCAGTGATGAGGTTCTCCTTGGTCATCACGTCCTTGACCTTGAGGTGGTCGTAGTCTTCGGACGGGATGAAGCGCATGTCGCGGTTGGTGATGATGCCGACGAGGCGGTTCTCCTCGTCAACGACCGGCAGGCCGGAGATGTGGAACTTGCCGCACAGCTTGTCGAGGTCGGCGAGCGTGACGTCCGGGTTGACGGTCAGCGGGTCGGTGATCATACCGGACTCGGAGCGCTTGACCACATCGACCTGGGCCGCCTGGTCGTCGATCGACAGGTTGCGGTGCAGCACACCGATACCTCCGTTGCGGGCCATGGCGATGGCCATCTCGGATTCGGTGACGGTATCCATCGCCGCGGAGATCGCCGGAACCTTCATGGTGATCTCACGGGTCAGATGAGTGGTGGTGTCGACTTCGGAGGGAATCACGTCCGTCTCGTTCGGCAGCAGCAGCACATCGTCATACGCGAGGCCCAGCTTGGAGAAAATCGGGGGGACGGGAGCATAGGATTGCATATTCGCTTCAGAATTTGTAGCCATGCATTCACTATATGAGCGTAATGCGACGAATGCGACACGAACATGGTCTCGACCATCATCATCGGCAGGTCACGGACGCCGTTTTTTCCCGTCACCGCTTTCGTCAAACGAATGACGTGCCCGTCGCCGCGCGGATGCATACGACTGGTTCTCTGCGGCGATCTCCGGCAGGCGACGCTTCAGATACGGGTACATCGTCGCCACCGTCAGCAACACCACGGCGATGACGAAGCCGATGAGCACATAATGGACCTTGAAGAACAACGTCATGATCGAGCCGACCGCGATCAGAGCCGCCCACCCCCACAGAATCAGCACCGCTCCCTGCACGGTGTGGCCGATGCGCAGCATGCGGTGATGCAGATGCATACGGTCCGGGTGCATCGGCGACTGCCCGTGGCTGAGTCGGCGCACGATCGCCAGACACATGTCCAGCACTGGCAGGAACAGCACCAGGATCGGCAGCAGGATCGGCATGAACACCGGCAGGTACACGCTGGCATGAATCGACGCCGGATCCAGACGGCCGGTCATCACGATTGACGCGCAGGTGATGAGATACCCGAGCAGCATCGAGCCGGAGTCGCCCATGAACAGCTTGGCCGGATGCCAGTTGTGCAGGATGAACCCGATGCAGATGCCGACCATCGCCACGTCGATCAGCGTCGCCATCGAGGCGTAGGACGGCGAATTGCGCGCGATGATGTAGGAGTACGCGGCGAACGCGACGCCGCCGATGGCGACGATGCCCGCCGCGAGGCCGTCCAGGCCGTCGACGAAATTGACCGCGTTGATCGACGCGACGATCAGTATCGCGGTGATCGTCACCGAGATACTGGGGCTGGCGGTGATCAGGGAGCCGAGCGGCAGCGATATGATCTGCAGGCCGCCCCACGCCACGAACACCGAGATCAGCAGCTGCCCGGCCATCTTCAGCATCCAGTCCAGATCCCACAGGTCGTCGGCCATGCCCAGCAGGCATATCAGCACCGCGCCGGCGAGGATCACCCACTCCTGATTGTTGTTCTCGAACAGTCCGGTCGTGAATGCGATGCGACTGGAGTAGATCATTGCAAACGCGAATCCGATCAGCATGCCCAGTCCGCCCATGCGCGGCGTCGGGATGGTGTGCACGTCGCGCGCACGAACCTCTCCGACCGCGCCGATATGGATGGCGACATGGCGAATCAGCGGCGTGACCAGCCAGGTGACGCCGCCTGCGATGGCGGCGATCAGCAGATATATCCTCATGCGCCCAGACCACCACCGTTCATGTGCACGGCCTTGCGCACGACGGGCTGAGGGATGACACCCTCTCGCAGGATGACGATGCCGTCGCGCTCATGAGGGTCGGCGGCGACCACCGTGCTGGCGACATGGCCTTGCGTCGGCCCACCGTCAAGATACAGCTGCACATCGTCGCCGAACGCCTGCACGGCCTCTTCGACCGTCTGCGCGCTTTCGTCGCCGGAACGGTTCGCGCTCGACGCGGCAAGAGGACCGAGCTCATTCAGTATGCGCAGGGTCAGGGCCGAATTCGGCACGCGGATGCCCTGCGTACGCCTGCCCTGCGGGGTGGCACTGACCGTGGCGAGCGTGCAGTCCTCGCGGGCCACCGCGATCGGCGAGAACGCACCAGGCAGGAACTGCGCGGCCAGCCGGTTCAGCGGCGACGGCAAGTCGAGCCCGAGCCCGTCCAACTGGTCGACGGATGCCAGCAGCACCTGCAGCGCCTTGAAGCGCGGGCGGCTCTTGACCTGATAGATGCGGTCGATTGCGGCCTCGTTGCGCGGGTCGCAGGCCACGCCATACACCGTGTCGGTGGGAATGACCACCAAGCCTCCGCCTGCGATGACCGACGCCGCCTCGGCGAGGGATTCCTCATTCACCTTGCGAACCGCACTCATCAGACCTCCCGTATCGCGTATCACGCCCATCGCGGCGGTCACATGCCGCCGCGCGTATCCGAATACCGCTATCCAAGTATTATGGCACGTCCTGCCACACCGATGGTAGGCCGGTGCATGGCCCGACGCCACGGGTTCGCTCTCCCCCGCGTCGCGCGGGCCGGCCTGGACACGGCTTCCCATTGCACCATTGCGCCACGACTTGGCGCTGGCCGGCGCCGGCGACGACGGGCCTCATGTGACGGTACGGCGGAGAGACACGACCGTATCCGCCCGCGAGCGCGAGGAAATGCTCGCCGGCAAACTCTACAATCCCGCCGGCCCCGAGCTCTCCGCTATGCGAGAGCGCGCAGGCGACTTGTGCACCCGGTTCAACGCGCTGCCTCGGGGAGACCATGCCGGCCGAGCCGCGGTACTGGACGAGCTGCTGCCGCCGATGCATCCGATCCGGTTCCAGGACCGCAATGTGCGGCGTGCGGCTGACGGGTCGTATTACGACTACGAGTATGGCAAGCCGATCGTGATCGGGTCGAACTGCTGGTTCGGCGGCAATGTGACGGTGGTCGGCGGCGTGACGATCAGCGAGGGCTGCGTGATCGGCGCCGGCTCGGCCCGGCCACGGCATCAGATCCTGGGTCAGGATCTGACCGCGAACAGGTACCGGGGCCGGCCGGTCCAGTCGTCGCCGGTATGAGCCTGGCCGAACCCGTTGGCCTGTGCGAAGGAGACCAGCCGCGGCCCCTGAGAGATGTCATGCTCCATCACCAGCACGCCGCCGGGGCGCAGCAATCCCGCCGCTCGCATCACGATCCGCTCCGGTATCAGCGTGCCGTCGGCGGAGCCGCCATACAGCGCCGCCTTCGGATCATGGTCGCGCACTTCGGGCTGTTCGGGGATCTGCGCTTCGGGGATGTACGGCGGATTCGTGACCACCATGTCGATGGTGCCGTCAAACTGGGCCAGCGTCGTGCCGCTGGTGGCGTCGCCGAGCTCGAGATGATAATTATCGGCGGCCAGCGGGTCGAGACGTGATATCCTCCGCCAGTTGCGCATCGTCCAGTCATAGGTGCGCGGCACCTTCTCGACCGCCCACACCTGCGCGCCGCGCACCTCGGTGACCAGGGACAGTCCGATGGCGCCGCTGCCCGCGCACAAATCCACGATACGCGGGGTGGACAGCCGTTCGCGCGTGAGCCAGTCGATGCCGGCCTGCACCACGGTCTCGGTTTCCGGACGCGGGATGAACACGCCCGGACCGACTTCCAGATCGAGGTAGCGGAACGGGGCATGGCCTGTGATGTACTGCAACGGTTCACGTGCGGCCCGCCGAACGATCATGGCGTGGAATCGGGCGAGCGCCGTGGTGACGGCATCGCCCGCAGTGGCGGAGCTGTCGGAGCTCGCGGCGCCGGCATCCGGGGCATCAAAACTCGCATGCTCGTGTGGCAGGCCGTCCAGAGGCTCCCCCATCAACATCGCCTTGTCTATGTCGCGCAGGTCGCGGCCGCACGCCTCGGCGAGCAACAACTTGGCATCATGCTCGGGCGTGTCGATGTCGGCGTCATGCAGCGTCCGCGCCGCGGAGCGTATCACGTCTGTCACGTCATGGATGGATTCGGATGTCATGGTGTCCTTCCGCTCGTTGGTGGCTCATCGTCTCAGGGCGTTCATATCACGGGCGTTTCGCGCCGGGGCGTCTGCCGGCATATTCGCCGTTGCGTCGCTATGTGCGCGCCGAAACGACAAGTGCGCGCACTTAGGGACGGAAAATCCGTGGTTTGCGTCGCTATGTGCGCGCGGACTTCGTTTCGGCGCGCACTTAGCGACGCAGAGACATCAACGGGGGTGCGATTCCCCAGGGAACCATCACTCTGACCCCGCCGATGGCCCGGTCACTGCTGGTTGGCGAGCCGCTCGGCCTCGTCGGCTTGGATGTCGGAGTCGATCACGGCCTGCAGGTCGCCGTCGAGCACGGCGTCGAGGTTGTACGCCTTGTAGTTGGTGCGGTGGTCGACGATGCGGTTCTCCGGGAAGTTGTAGGTGCGGATGCGCTCGGAACGGTCGAGCGAACGCACCTGCGAATGGCGCATATCGGCGGCCTCGGCGGCCTCCTGCTCATGCTTCATGGCGAGCAGGCGCGATTTCAGGACCCGCAACGCGGCGGCGCGGTTCTGGATCTGCGACTTCTCATCCTGCATGCTCACCACGATGCCAGTGGGGATGTGCGTCATGCGCACGGCGGAGTACGTGGTGTTCACGGACTGTCCGCCGGGACCGGAGCTCATGAAGATGTCGATTTTCAGGTCCTTCGGATCGATCTCGATCTCGTCGTCGTCCTCGTCGGCCTCGGGGAACACGATTACACCGGCCGCGGAGGTCTGGATGCGGCCCTGCGATTCGGTGACGGGGATGCGCTGCACGCGGTGCACGCCGCCCTCGTATTTCAGGCTCGCCCACACACCGTCCTCCGGCGCGGGCGTGCCCTTGGCGCGAATGGCGATCTGCACGTCCTTGATGCCGCCGAGCTCGGTGGTGTTCTCGGACTGCACGGTGACGGCCCAGCCGCGCTTCTCGGCGTACCGCAGATACATGCGCAGCAGGTCGCCGGCGAACAGCGCTGCCTCCTCGCCGCCCGTACCGGCCTTGATCTCCATGATGACGTCCCGGGCGTCATCGGGGTCGCGCGGGATCAGCGCGTTCCGCAGCTTCTCCTCGGCCACCGGCAGCTCGGCTTCGAGCCGCTTGGCCTCATCGGCGAATTCGGGGTCCTCCCCCGCCATCTCGCGCGCGGCCTCAAGGTCGTCGCGCACGGCCGTGTATGACTGATACGCGGATACAATCGCGCCGAGTTCGGCATGACGACGACCCAGTTTGCGCATCTTATCGGGGTTCGTCACCACCTCGGGGCTCGCCATCTGCTGTTCGATGGATTGGTATTCCTCCAACGCGGTCTGTGCCGCGGGGAACTGCTCGACTGCCATGTCTGGCTTGTCCTTCCGGATAGTAACAACGGTCGGCACCGCGTCATCATCGCTGTCGCGACGCCATTACAGATACAAAAACGCCAGTCCCCCGAGCGGGTGCGCCGAAGCGCGCCCAACCCGTGCGGGACTGGCGTCAGATACGCTACTTGGTCTTCTTGCCGTAACGCTTCTCGAAGCGAGCGACGCGGCCACCGGTGTCCAGAATCTTCTGCTTGCCGGTGTAGAAGGGGTGGCACTTCGAGCACACGTCGACCGTCATGTGGTCGCCCTTGTAGGTGGAACGAGTGACGAAGGTGTTGCCGCATGAGCACAGGACTTCAACGGCATGATAATCAGGATGGATACCCTGCTGCATGGTTTTGTCTCCTAGGGGATTCGGGGGACCCGGGTCGCCGCGCCCCGATGGCTGGCGTGAACCGGAACCTACGGAAGTATACGCCGAGGCATGGATTTCAGTGGGGCCGCAGGGGCTTGAACCCTGGACCGGCGGATTATGAGTCCGATGCTCTAACCGACTGAGCTACAGCCCCACGTTGGCGAAGAGGCCAACCATATTATTGTATAGCAGACCATCGGACTTGCGACACCCTCCCAGCCGCCCATCGTCTGCCACGGCTATCATGTCGGCAGGGCCGGCAATCGGGCCGGGACACGCGGAAAGGAACGCACATGCGCATTGCGGTACCGCTGCCCGGCACGATGTGGGCGTTCGACGTCATCTCCATCATCCAGATCTTCGACGACGATTCCGTCATGTACGGCTCGTCCGACCGTCCGGTCATCGACTTCATCGCGAATGCAAGCTCCAAGGCACTCGACCACGGTATGTCCATCGCCACCACCGCGCTGCGCGACTACCACGAGAAACCTGATCTGATCATCATCCCCGGTTTCGCCAACCCGCATGAGATCGCCACCGACAGGCGCACCGGGGACGCCAAGGCATGGCTGTTCACAGCCGATCCCGCCGACGCGCTCGCCATCCGCGACTGGCTGGTCGCGTCCCACCGCGAGGGCGTGGAGATCGCGGCCATGTGCACGGGCGTGTTCGCGCTGGCATGGACCGGTCTGCTCGACGGCGTGGAATGCACCACGCACCTGCCGTTCCTCGACGATTTGGCCGCGCAGTTTCCCAAGGCGCTGGTGCAGAAGGACCGTCTGCTGACGCACAACGCGAAGCAGCGCATCTGGACGCCCGCCGGCGGCAGCATCTGTCTCGACCTGTGCATCACGCTGCTCGCCGAACATGCCGGGCAGTCCCTGGCGACGGCGGAGGCGAACATGCTGATGATGCATTACCCCCGTTCGGTGGCCACCCGGCGCAGCGACGGCGCTCCGTCCGTCTTGCCGCGACCGTCCCGGCAGAGTGACGAGATCATCGCGCTGACCCGCAGAGTCCGCGAGCATCTCAGTTATGACTGGACGCTGACGACGCTTGCGCAGACCTCCCACTCCTCCACGCGCTCGTTCCAGCGCCGGTTCAGCGAGGTCATGGGGGTGCCGCCGAGCATCTGGCTGCTGACGGAGCGTCTGAACGCCGCCAAGGAACTGCTGGAGCTCACCGATCTGCCGATGCAGCAGATCGCGCTGAGAACGGGACTGCGCAACGCGGATTCGCTGCGCAAGCATTTCTCCGCCGCGTTCGGCGTCAGTCCGAGTCGGTATCGTCAGGATTTTCTGCGCACCGAATTGCGTCCGACGGAAAACGTGTGAGCCCGCTGGCCAGCGAAACGAACATGAGGAGTCGGATATCGGCCACATGACGCGGATCTCTCTGTGTTCGTTTTGTTCGGTACTGTGCGCATTCCTCACACTTTTCTTGTTGAGAATGATTCGCTGAACCATCGGCGGGGCAAAGTGGCGCGTTCTTACCGATATTTGGCGCGAACCGACCGCATTGGCACCCGGTTTTCCCGCGACCGACGCTTAGACTCGGACTTGAAACAATGTTGTTAACGCCATCATGACAGACGCGGATGTGTGTCATGCCGGCGCGATGAAAGGATACGAACATGTGGCCTATCCTCTTGGCCCTGGTCCCCGCATTCGGCTGGGGTTTTCAGGGCATTGTCATGCAGAAGGTCGGCGGCACCACCGCCAACAAGCAGATGGGCATGGTGCTCACCACGCTGCTGTTCGGTATCGTGGTGCTGATCTTCCACCCGATCAACTGGTCGTGGACGCTGATCGCGGCCGCGGCCATCAACGGCATCCCGTGGAGCATCGCGCAGATACTGCAGATCAAGTCCTTCGACTATCTGGGCGTGGCCCGCGCCATGCCGCTGTCCACTGGCATGCAGCTGGTGTTCACCACCCTGCTCGGCGCGCTGTTCTTCCATGAATGGACGCACGGCTGGCAGTTCGGCTTCGGCATTTGCGCGCTCGTCGTCATCATCGTCGGCGTCGCCTGCACCGCCTTCCAGGAGAAGAGCGAGGACAAGGGTCCGTCGAACCTGAAGCGCGGCCTGCTCATCACCCTGATCTCCTCACTGCTGTATACCAGCTACGCCGCCGCCGGCAAGTTCTTCTCGGTCTCCAGCTGGGACATGCTGTTCCCGCAGGCCGTGTTCATGGTGCTCGGCACGACAATCATCTCCTTCTGCATGAGCGGCAAGGACGCGATGAACCCCGAAATCGGCGTGTTCGGCAAGAAGAGCTGGATGAACATGAGCACCGGCGCCCTGTTCGCCACCGCGAACCTCACCGTGATGCTGTCCAATGAGATGAACGGTCTGGCGGTCGGCTGGACGCTGTCGCAGATGAACGTCATCGTCGCCACGCTGGGCGGCCTGTTCATTCTCAAGGAGAAGAAGACCAAGAAGGAGATGGCGTTCGTCATCGCCGGCATGATTCTCATCGCGCTCGGCGGCATCCTGATCGGCATCACGAAGAACGCATGACCGCCGCCCGCGCATCATCAACCATCAACCATCAACCATCAACAAGTCAACAAGGGAGTATCAACCATGATCAATGTCGGTTTCATCGGATGCGGCGCCATGGGCCGCGACCACGTGCGTCGGATCACGGACAAGTGCGGCAACGCGCAGGTCGTCGGCGTATACGACACCGTGCTCGGCAACGCGAAGCAGGCCATCGAAGACAACCGCCTCGACGCGACGATCTACGATTCGGCCGATGCACTGATCGACGATCCGAACGTCGACGCCGTCGTCATCGCCAGCCGCAACGACGTGCATCTCGACCCGCTGCTGCACACTATCGCGATCGGCAAGCCGACGTTCACCGAAAAGCCGATGACCATCAACGGCTCCGACAGCTGGAAGGTCGTCGAAGCCGAGGTGGCCAAGGGCCGCAAAACCATTCAGGTCGGTTTCAACTGGCGCTTCGACCCCGGCCTCGACGCGATGAAGACCTTCGTCGGCGACGGACAGATCGGCGCCCTGCTGATGGCCGGCATGCGTCACTACAACGCGCAGGCATCCACGAGCTACTACGGCACCGACAACGTCATCAACGACACGCTCATCCACAACTTCGACATGCTGCATTACATGTTCGACGGCGACATCACCAGCGTTGAGATGAAGTTCGCCCGGATGAACACGCTCAACCCGAACGGGGAGTCCCTGCGCGAACCGCAGCTGGCCATCGTCGAGTTCTCCGACGGAGCCCTCGCCACAGCCGAGGCGAACGTCAACTGCCAGTACGGCTACGACATCCAATGCCGCCTGGTCGGTGAGTCCGGCATCATCTCGCTGCCGGATGTCGCCACGCCGGAGGTGCGCAAGGCCGGTCAGATCAGCCACGCGATCTCGTCCGCCTGGTTCGACCGATTCATCGAGGCATACGACCGCGAGTTCGACCGGTTCTTCGCGAATATCGAGGCCGACCGGCAGCCGGGCGGCAAGGAGGCGACCGCATGGGACGGCTATGTGGCGAACGTGGTTGCCGACGCCGCGCTGGACAGCCTGCACCACGGCGGGCGCATCCCCGTGACGCTCAACGAGCAGCCGGCGCTGTACCGGTAATCCGCCGTTTGTTCAACGGCTCAGGCCGCCCACCACGGACGCAGCGGGTACCAGTTGCCCTTCGGCAGCCCCTCCTTGTCGGGCTTGACGGCGAGGAACTGATGCACCTGGATGCCGTTGAGCTCGAAGTTCAACTCGCACGCGGCCAAATACAGGCCGTACACCTTCGCCCGCTCGTAGCCGACCTGCTTGACGGCGTCGGCCCAGTTGGCCTTGAGATTGGCGTTCCAATGATGCAGCGTCAGCGCGTAATGCTGCCGCAGGTTCTCCTGGTTGACGACCTCGAAGCCGGCGTCGTGCAGCGCCGACTCGATGAACCCGGGCGAGGCGAGGTCACCGTCGGGGAAGATGTATCGGTCGAGGAACTCGTCCGTTCCGGGCCGGTTGTTCGGCTTGTCCTTGGAGATCGTGATCTGGTGGTTGAGCAGGCGGCCGGCCGGCTTGAGCAGCTTGAACATCTCATCGAAGTAGTGGCGGTAGTTCTTCGCGCCCACATGTTCCATCATGCCCACCGAGGTGATGCCGTCGAAGTCTCGTTCCGGCACTTCGCGGTAGTCCATCACGCGCAGCTCGGCCAGATCCTCCAGCCTTTCGCGCCTGATCCACTCCTGACCGTACTCGATCTGCTCGTGCGACAGCGATACGCCCAGTGCCTTGATGCCGCGCTTGGCTGCGGCGATGACCAGAGCGCCCCAGCCGCATCCGATGTCGAGCATGCGGTCGCCGGGCTTGAGGTCCAGCTTGTCGAGCACCAGGTCGATTTTGTTGCGCTGCGCGTCATCCAGGCTCATGTCGGGCGTGTCGAACACCGCGCACGTGTACGTCATCGACGGTCCGATGAAGTCGGCGTAGAACTCGTTCGACAGGTCATAATGGAAGCTGACGGTCTCGGAGTCGGCCTTTTCGGTGTGCGGGAACAGACCGGACTTGATGCGTTCGAATTTCGAGGGGCCTTCGGACTGCGGCACCTCCACCTTGTGGTAGCCGTGGCTGAGAACGGCCGCCCCCATGCGCGCCAGTTCGAGCGGAGATGGCTTTCGGATGTACGATGCCAGTTCGACGAGCTTGCGCAGCTGCGGATACGGGTCGGCCACGTCCAGTCCTTCGATGTCGAAGTAGCCCAGGATGTATGCGCGGGCCAAACCGATCTCGTTCAGGTTGCTCGCCAACTGATAGATGGCCTTAGGACTGGTGACCCGGACCTGCAGGTCGGCGTCTTCCGGCCCGAACGTCGATCCGTCGAAGGCTTCGATGCACACCGGCGCGTCCTCTTTGAGGACCGCCTGCGCCATTTCACTTACCAACATGGTTTTTCCACTGCCCATGTTTCGCCTCTTTTCCCAACGACTGCGACTTGCCGGATATGGCAATCACCGTGTCACTGTAGTCCCGCGTCGTCATTTTTCGCGCTGCGAGGAAACAAAAACGCTCACTATGCATGCATCGGGCAACCACTATGTGACCGGTCACTCTGAAAGCGAGCATTTGGCGGATATATATGGACAGCGCGGCCGCGCCAGTCGCATTCCGCATGTGAATCGGAACGCGGCCAGCGGGGCCGCGGTTTTCAGGATGATCCCGGACCAGCCGTCATGAGACGGCGTTCGTGTACTCCTTCAGGGATTCGCCGATGCCGCCGGACTCGCCAGACGACTTCAACGCGGTGACGTGCCCGTCGGTATCGACGCCAAGCACTCCGGAGATTGGGTTGATGGCATTGTAGACGACGTCATATTCGTTGAGTAGCAGCAGGAACTCGGCGGTGCCACTCGCCTTCGCCTCGTTCAGCAGCGTGGTTGACGTCTCGCGTCGAACGATGCCGCTCTTGTCGACGCCGCCCACCTGCGCGACCTCAATGATGTCGCCGACTTTCGCGTCGCCCTTGATGACTTTGGTGACACGCACCCGGGTGACGGTCTCCGGCACGCCCAGCGCGTCCATGTCGATGTCGTCCTCCGTCAGCCCGTATTGCGGGTTCGTTTCAGGCGTTCCGGACGTGAAATCGATCTCGGGATACAGGATGCGCTCGCGCGAGTCGAGCGGGACACCGGTGACCACCAGACCGGCGGCCTTGACGCCCTCTTCGACGGAAGAGTAGCCGGGATAGTCGGCGGTGATGGACTCGGCGGTCTTCGCCGTGGTCTCCGTCGCGGTCTTCGCCGTATTCTGCGTCGAGTGGCCAGCGGTCGGAGAGCCGACGGAATGCATATGCACGGCGACACCCACCACCAGCGCCGCAACGAGCGCCACGACGGCGAGCGTGCCCTTGATGACGTTTGACTGCTTCATCAGTAACAGCTCCTCACGTAACTCATGTCATATGCCTGAGGCATACGGATATATCTTTCAATCACAGTTCAGCAACGGTATTCATCAGCGGCCAGACCGGTCGGCTGATTGATCCGTCGATTTTCTTTCATATCAGTCTCCGATGCCCAGCATGCAGTGAATCCGCGCCAACTTCGCCGTTGACAGAGCATTGAGTAAAGGCTAGCCGTTTTTGAGTTAAAAAAAATAAGAGAGACGCTGTAAATTCAACGTTTCTCTCACTTTTCATCAATGCCGCAGACCGGAATCGAACCGTTTTACTTAATCTCAGATACTGATAGAAAGGGGCTTTGAAGACTTCATCACGGTTGCGGTGTTCAAAAAGTGTTCAAACGTTTGTTGCATACAAACTGAAATATGTCATATCCCTATTTCTGAGTAGATTTTTTCGACAAACGGTGACTTATGTTCGATATACTTCTCAATATCAAATGGATAGAGCGCAGCGCCTTCTTCTTTAATTCTACTGTATTCACGCACAGCTTCCGGATGAGAACGCAAATATTCACGGAAAGCAATATGCCTTTTCAGTTCCTCAGAATCTCGCGGGCATACATATAGATGATGCTTCCGCAAATGGGTTTTGCCTTCATATTTAAACGCTTCCCGTCCGGCAATACCAAGGTTTCCTTCATGGTGATAGTCGATTCTTTCTAAGGCAGAGATTACAGCGTCAAGCATGGAGTAATCTTTAATGACGACATCAATATCAATAATCGGTTTCGCTGATAAACCATGCACTGAAGTGCTGCCAACATGTTCTATTGCAAGAGCCAGTTGATCAAGAGCTTCCTGAATTTCACTCTTGATTTCACAAAAATCCCGCGCCCAGTGTTTATCATAAGGTAGCACAACAACATGCTTTGTAATCATTCTCTTTACCTCCACAAATCCCGATTTGTCTGTTTCACAATGTCAATAAGAGGAAGAATAACAGGCTTACTTTTCAGAATCTCGGTATTTCATCATAAAGTGTTCAAAGGTGTTCAAACATTTTATATAAAAAACAGCTATGACCAAGGTAAGTATTTTCAAAGGCCGGCATCGGCATATACTGTGATCTATGATTACTACGTTTACTATTCGCAACGTCGCCAATGAAGACGGTGCCGCGCAGATCAGCGATTTCGGCGCTCACGTGCTCTCCTGGACGCCCGCGGGCGGCCATCCCGCCGTATGGCAGCCCAAGGCCGTCTATCTGGGCAAACCGATCCGCGGAGGCGTGCCCGTGGTACTGCCATGGTTCGCACTCGGTTTCGAGCATGGCGAAATCGCCGGTAAGAAGCCGAAGCACGGGTTCGCCCGCACCACTGTCTGGCATGTGGACGAGGACGCGACCGACGACCGACGCATCCGATACACGCTGTCCGACGCCGACGCGACGCCCGAACTGCTCGCCCAGCTGCATTCCGGGGCCTCCCCGCGGTTCCATGCGGTCTACGACATCGAAGTCGGCAAGGAGCTGACCATGACGCTGACCGTCACCAACGACGGTACCGAGCCGCTGCGCTATGAGACCGCGCTGCATACGCACTTCCATGTCGGCAACCTGACCCAGGTGAGCCTACACGGATTGGAGGGCTCCGACTATCTCGACGCCACGGTCGCCGGGTACCCTCCCCGCGTGCAGCCCGATGAGCCGGTGACCTTCGACGGCACCACGGTCGACCGCATCTACTACTCCACCGACACGTTGCGTCTGGATGACCCGGCATGGGATCGCGTCATCGTCATCGAGGCCCATGGCACGAAGCAGACCGTCACATGGAACCCGGGAACCGCGGCCGACACCGAAATCGGCGACATGCAGCCCGGCGAATGGCGCGATTTCGTAGCCATCGAGGCAGCCGCCTGCCGCGAGTATGCCATCGAGCTCGCTCCCGGCGAATCGCACGCGCTCACGCAGCGCATCAGCGTCGAGAACCGCTGAAAAACCGATTCATTCATACGGCCGCCGCATCTGCCGGCGGCCGTCACCATCTCCGGCGGCAACCGTTCACAGCAGCTGATACAGCGCGGCGCTGGCGTTGGCTATCGCCGTCCACGACGAGCCGGAAGTCATGATGACGAACGCATAGTCGCCCTTGCCGGAATATACGATGCCCGCATCATGCAGGTACGAGTCGCGGAATCCGACCTTGTCGGCAACGGTTCCGTTGCCGCCGATGCCGGCCGGTATGCCGCTGCGGTACTGCTGCCGTTTCATCAGGCCGATCACCATGTCCCGGTCGTCGTCGTTCCAAATCTCGCCCCGATACAGTTTGGTCAGGATCAGCGCCAGATCGGCCGATGTCGTGCGCACGTCCAGATAATGCAATGTCGTGTTCTTCGCGCCGAGCGCGTTCGCCTGCTGCGTTACTTTGTCGTAGCCGGTGCCGTTATCGCGCATCAGCCATGCCTTGGGACATTCGTTGTCGGAATCAACGATCATCGTGGTCAGGCACTGCTGCAGCGTCATGCCGTTGAGCGGCGAATCCCATGTCATCTCGCCTAATTCCACGGCCGTCACCATCGAATGCGCCACGAACAGCTTGTACGTGCTCGCCGATGCGAACACCTGGGAGGAGTCGATGTCGACGAGTGTGCCGGCATTGCTCAGATCGACCACGGAGACGGAATATCTCGCGCCGGAAAACACACCGGCCAGCGCGGCGGATGCCTGGGCAGTCAGGTCACGTTCGGGCTGGGCCGGAGCCGGCACGGCCGCCTTGAACATGCTCCGAGACGCCGATTGGGAACGAACCCTGCCGGACCCCGACTTGTCGGAGAAACTTTCGTCGGAGGAGCCGTCATCGGCGACACTGCCGTCGGTGGGGTCGACCGTGGCACCGGACCGGGCCGCACCGGCTGATGAAACGCTGCCGGACGAGCCATCGCCATCGTTCGAGCACCCACGCACGGACAATAGCACCACCATCGTCACCACGGAGAACATCGCGATCAGCACCGTCAGACGGCGGCGCACATACGTCAGCTCACGGGTGGATATTATTCGGCCGCCAGGCGGGTTCGACCGCCGACGAGGGCCGACACGACCGCCGGCATGCGTCACGATGCCGCGCAGGATACGCCCCGTCCTGCGCCGCGGCGGGCGCATATGCTTTGCCATCGCGCACCTCCCCGACTGCTCACATCGACGCCCCCATTGTAACCCCCCGAACGCAGCTAGTCAGGGGCGAGCATCCACACCTTGGTCACCCGTCATGGCACGGCTAAGACAGGTCATATATACGACAGGTCATATATGACGGCCGGACGTCGGCAGTATCGACAGGTACGTCAATGCCGCCGATGCCCGGCCGGTCAATGATTACTCAGCGACCGCGGCGGAACGGCGCCGCGTTGCGCTTGCCGTGCGACTTGCGGAATCCCGCGGCCTTGCGCGTGGCACGGTTCGACCCGCTCTGACTCCTGCGGTTCCGCCCGTCACGACGGTTGTCACCGTCGTTGTTGTGCGAGCCGCCCTTGCGGTCCTCGAACGACGTGTCGTGGAAACGCCCGTTGCGACGGTTGCTGCGGCGATCGGCCTCGCGACCGTCAAACGGCGTGTTGAAATCGTCGCCGAAGTCGTTGCCGCGGCGCTTCTTGCCGCCCTTGCGACCCTCAGCGTCACGGTACTGACGCCGGTCGTCAAAACGGCCGTCATCGAAGCCGGAGCGCCCGTATCCGTCGAAACGGTCCCGCTTGGTGGTGTGCTTGCGCTTGCCGTGCGGCTTGCCCTCGCCGATGATCGACATCTGCGATTCGTCCCGATGGTCGAACCGGTATTGGGCGCTCTCGCGGCCCTCCATTTCGGCGCCGTCATGACGATGGCCGTCACGGCGTGCGGACGGACGGGAGAAATCATGCTCGCCGCCACGGGCGCGGGACTTGCGGCCGGAACGTCCCCGCCCGCCGCGCGCCTCACCACCGCGACCGCCCTTGCGATCGGAGCGGCCGGTGCGCTCGGAACGGCGCAAAGCCTCAAGCGCCTTGTCCAGCGACCAGCCCTCGACGACCGGCGCGTGCTCGCCGACCAACTCGGTCAGATCTTCGGACGCCGGCGTGATTGCCACCGACTTGACTCGGATGCCGGCGCGCTTCATCATCTGGCGAGTGCTGCGGGCCTGGTTCGGCAGGACGAGCGTCACCACGTCACCCTGTTCGCCGGCGCGCGCAGTGCGGCCGGAACGATGCAGGAACGATTTGGGGTCGGCCGGCGGATCGGTCTGCACGACCAGCGTCACATCATGGACGTCGATGCCGCGAGCGGCCACGTCGGTGGCAACCAATACGCGTACCAGGCCCTTCTCGAACGCCAACAGGTTGCGGTCACGCTGCTTCTGGCTGAGGTTGCCCTGCAGATCGACCGCGGGAATGCCCTCGTCGATCAGTTTCTTCGCCATCTTCTTGGCCTGGAACTTGGTGCGCGTGAACAGGATGCGCTTGCCGGTGCCGCTGGCCAGCAGACGAATCACCTCATGCTTGTTGCCCTGCGACACTTCGAACACGTGATGGGTCATCGTGTCGACCTGCGAGACGACAGAACTGACCGCATGCACTTTCGCATCCGGCAGGAACCGCTTGACCAGCGCGTCCACGCCGTGGTCGAGCGTCGCCGAGAACAGCATACGCTGACCGCGTGAATCGGTCTGCTCCAGCAGACGCGTGACGGGCGGCAGGAATCCCATGTCGGCCATCTCGTCGGCCTCGTCGAGAATCGTGATCTCCACGGCGTCCAGAGACAGCTTGCCCTGACGCAGCAGATCCTCAAGACGTCCCGGGCAAGCGACGACGATATCGGCGCCCGCGCGAAGCCCCGCGACCTGACGGGCGTAGCTCACGCCGCCATACACGGTGACGGTGCTCATGCCGTACGCCTCGGCGAGCGGCTGAATCACCTCGTCGATCTGGTTGACGAGCTCACGGGTCGGCGCGAGCACCAGTCCGCGCGGACGCGGCAGGGACGCCTGCTCCCGCGCGGCCTTCTCGTCGGACGCCTTGCGAATCTGCTCGAATTCCTTCATGGCCACTTCGGTGACGCTGTGCTCGCTCAGGCGGGCGACCAGCGGAATGGCGAATGCGAGCGTCTTGCCGGAGCCGGTCTGCCCGCGACCGAGCAGATCGACGCCGTTCAGCGAATCGGCGAGCGTGTCCGCCTGAATCGGGAACGCGGTGACTTTGCCGTCCATGGCGAGCACGTGCACCAGCGGCTTGGGCACGCCGAGCTCGGCGAACGTCGGAGCGGCATCCTGCTCCTTGTCATCTGCGGAAGCATCAAGGGCGGCATCGATATCATCTATATCAACAGTGTCCGTATCGGTATGCATAACGGAACGCGCAGCGGAACCAGCCGCGAAATCATGGTGACGTTTCGGCACAATAGCCTTTCAACAACGAAGCCGATCACTTACGCGGCTTCTGACGGAGTGTCCACCATATCAGCACCCCCTCCCCAGGATGCCGGGCCGGACGCGGCGCGGCGCGGCGGTTTCGCTATTACCATGTTATCGGGCCGCCGATGACGTGCCAATGCGCGCCAATGCCATATCGACTCATTGAGAGAGGTTCAACGATGAAGAAAGGACTGTCCCCGACGACGGGGCGGGTCATGCTGCTGTGCTGCGCGATGCTGTGGGGAGGCAGCTATCCCATAGCCAAGGTCGCGATGGGTGTCGTCACGCCGCAATGGCTGATGGGATTGCGGCTGGTCGGCGCGTCGACGATCATGCTGATCCTGTTTCGCAAGCGAATCGTACCGTATCTGAACAAATCCATCATCATCCCGGGGCTGGTGACCGGGCTCACGTATTGGGGCACGATGATCAGCCAGACGGTCGGCCTGACGATGATCGAACCCGGCCGCAGCGCATTCCTGACCTCGGCGTATTGCGTGCTGGTGCCGTTCGTCTCATGGCTGCTGATGCGGCAGCGCCCTGCGGCGCGCAACATCGTCGCGGCCGCCCTGTGCCTGACCGGCGTCGGCTTCGTGTCGCTCGGGTCCGGGCTGGGCGGGCTCACGATTGGCACCGGCGACCTGTTGACGCTGCTGTGCGCGGTGATCTTTTCGTTCAATCTGGTGTGTCTGGGCAAGTGGAGCCGCGTCATCGACCCGGTGGCGCTGACGTTCGCGCAGTTCGTGACGGCCGGCGTGTGCTTCATAGTCGGCGCGTCGTTCAGCGAACCGGCGCCGAACGCCTCATGGCTTGCGCCGGGCGTCCTCGCATGCCTGGTCTACCTGTTTCTCGGCGCGACGATGCTGGCTCAGATCATGCAGAACGTCGGGCTCAAGGTGACCCCGCCTTCGCAGGCGTCGATCATCATGTGCCTGGAGACCGTGTTCAGCATGGTGTTTTCGGTGCTGTTCTATGGAGAGACTGTCAGTGGTGCTGCGGCGACCGGATTCGCGCTGATTTTCCTGGCGATACTGGTGTCGCAGATCCGGCTCAACGGGCGTCTGCTGGAGCGGGTCGGCCGCAAGGCGCGGTAGTGGTGCCACCACACGGCACCACACCACCACACGGCACCACACCACCACACGGCACCACGCCACCGTGCGACACCACGCCACCGTGCGACACGCCCGGAGTGCGTAGCACAATCATCGAATCGTCACTGGCCATGCATTACCATTGCGCCGTTCTTCGATTCGCACCTTGCGATTGTGCTACGCATTCCGGGCGTGTCGCATGCAATCGTGCGGTCAGCGGCGACGCAGCTTGGCGAGCTGATAGACCTCGTCGGAGGCCGCGGCGACTTCTGGACTGGTCACGCACTTGCCCTCCTTCCTGCGTGGCCATGTCGAGATTGCCGGTCGGCTCGTCGGCGAGGACAATCGACGGACCATAGCTCAGCGCCCGCGCGATGGCGACGCGCTGCCGGAGTCGCCGCTCGTACCAGTCGAATCGGAACCACCCGAATCAGAGCTGCTGCCGGGAGCGCCGCCCATGTCGGCACCGCGACCGAACTGCTCCTCCTGGCTGGCGGTCTGGGTCTCCTGCGAGGAGACGCAGCTGGTTCGACACGGGCACCGACGCCACGGCCCCGCCGGCCACGCCAAGCGCGATACCGCACATCGTCACGATCAGCAGCTCGATTGCGAACTGCGCCGCCATCTTGACCTTCTTCACGCCGATGACGGTGAGTACGCCGACCTCGTATTTGCGTTCGCAGATGTTGAACAGATTGAGCACGACCGCACCGACCGCCAGTACGACGATGAGCAGCGTGAGGGCGAACTTGGCGAGGTTGTCGAGCGGCACGAGGCTCGATTCGTGGTTCTCCACGTCGGCGGACTGCACGGCGCAGGTGTCGTCCAGTCCGGCCTTCCGAACGTCGGAAGCGAAGGTCTCGTAGTCGTCGGCGCTGCCGAGCACGTAGGTGTAGCTCAGCTGGGTCGTGGTGTTGTTGTCATCGTCGTTCGCGGTGGTGTCGGCGTCCAAGCCAAGCGATTTAAGCGTGGAGACGGATGTGTATATCGCGTTGTCGGCGTCCTGCGAGGTACCGCCCATCGGGCCCATCGCGCTGGTGTTGCTGGACGTGCTGTTCTTGTAGATGCCGCTGATGGTGAACGTGTAGGTCGTCGACGTGTCGGACGGGTTGGTGACGGTGATCTCGTCGCCGACCTTCAGGTCGTTGAAGTCGGCGAGCGCCTTGGAGATGATGACCTTGCCGTTGTCCGACTCGCCATAGCCGAACACTTCGCCGGACGACATCGTGAACGTGCCGTTCGCCGCGTTGGCGATGGCGGTGTCCGACGAGAAGCCAGTGAGCGTGAAGTCGCCGGAGGTCATCATCATGACGCTAAGAGAGAACGCCACGACCGTCGAATCTTGTCTGGCTCTTTTCTGAAAACTCTCTGAACGGAGAAATGCGATATTATGCCGGATACTGTCGCATTCGACGGCTTCCGATTCGTCACAGGTAGGTTTTCATCGCCAGATCAACGGTGAGTACGATGCCGGCGAGCACAGCCGCGATGCGCATGATCCGGGCCGGGATCCTGCGAGTGACGGGCGACGCTATGTATCCGCCGATGAAGCAGCCGACGCACAGCAGGATGGCCGCAGGCCAGTCCACGACGCCGCGCACGATGAAGATGACCGACGCGCTGATGTTCGCACCGGTGCCGATCAGCGTCTTGAGCGCATTGATCTGATGGAACGGACCGATCTTGCCTGCGTCGAGCACCGCGAGCGCGCATGTGCCGGCACCGGCGCCGAAATATCCGCTGTATACCGCCACGAACGCGACGCCGAGCCATATCCACCATGGGTCCTTGGACATGGGTTGTGTCGATGCGGGAGCCGACGCGGGCGCGCCGTCGCTCCCCTGCCCTTGTGGCGTCGTCAGGGATCTGGCCTGGGCCATGACGTCCGCCGCGGCCTGCCGCGCCTGCATGCGGCCGCGCGGATTGACCGCTATGATCAGCGAGCTGAACAGGATCAGCGGCGGAACGGCGAATTCGAAGATCTTCGGGTCGAGGCTGAGCAGCAGCGCAGCGCCGGCGACGCCTCCCACCGCGCCGATGCTTACGTAGGTGATGGAACGCAGCCGCTGCCCGCGCAGCTCCTTGCGGGCGCCCAGCACGCCACCGATGCCGGTGCCGATCACGCCGACGGTATTGCTCGCGTTGGCGAGGACCGGCGGAATACCCAGCGCCAGCAGGGCCGGATACGATACCAGCGAAGACGCGCCGACCGCATATCCCACGAATCCGGCACCGATGCCGGCCAGCAGGATCAGCAGCATCGTCATCAGCGAAAAACCGGCAATCACCACCGCATCAACTCCCCGCATATATGGACATCCCGACTCAGGGAGAATACGTCAAAGCGGCACGGCCCGCAGCCGCTCGTCAACATAGCGGACATGAATCACGATGCGCGACGCGGCCGCACGATGGCCCGCGCTACAGCGATCCGAGTGCTCAGGCCTCCCCGCGCGGCACCGCGCCCGACAAGGACGCCGCATGATTGGCCACGCGCAGTTGCCCGTACACCAGCGCCCGCGTGAAATGGCGCGCGCACAGACCATTGCTTTCCGCAGGATTATGGCATCCCGCGATATTGCAGGTACGTTCCGACATAACAGCCCCCTTCCACCGCCCCCCATGGATCACGGTGATCTTCTCTGAGGCTTCTGATGTTTTTGTGGGTTAGATTGCGGGTTGTGGCAGTCGGATGTCGAGTCCGCCGCATCTGGGCATGACCAGGGCGATGAGGTTGGTGACGCGGTGGAAGCCGTAGGCCATGCGGACGGTGACCTTGATCCTGTTGTTGAACGCCTCCGACTGCCCGGCGGTCAGCCTGTCGGGGTCCTTTAATACGGCTCACCCGGCGCCGCGCATGCGCCTGGCCGCCTCCCCGTCGCCACCGCGCGGGCGACCGCCGTCACGGCGGCGGTCATTGCTTCGTCGCGATCACCGACGTCGCGGCTGTCGCGGCGAACCCCTTGAGTACGTCTGCCATCACGTCACGGTCCTCGGCGTCAATGCCGCGGACGGCGGCGAGCATGACCGGCAACGACTGCGTCCAATGCGAGGTGAGTTCGCCGAACGTGTCATACCCGCCGGCCTCAAGGACGGCGAACAGGTTCTCGATGAACCGGCGGCGATGCTCGTCATCGAACTTCGCCATCCACCCGTTGATCGTGCGCGCCAGATACCGGGAGCTCGCGGACAGGCCGCCGGCGTGCACGAACTCGCCGCGCTCGACCTGCCAGTTCAACGCGAAATGCTGCATGATGCTGGCGCCGTCGCTGAAGACGATCGTATAGCCGTCCTCCACATGCTCGCGCATCTCGAACAGCATGCCGACGATCGACGATTCCGGCACCGACTTGTCGACGAGCGGCGCGACCCGCGCATAACCGGGAGTATCGAAGAAGTCGGCGTCGAAGCCCGGCCCGTCATGGCAGAACACGGCGATAAGGCGCTCCTGCACCGCGGCAGGCGCGTTTGCGGCCGCATACACCGCCAGATTGCCGCCTTTGGAATGGCCGCCGACCATGAGCGGGCCGTCCCGGCGCCCCGCGATGTCGGCCAGATACCGCGCGGCGGACTCCTGCGCGGCGACCGGACGACGGAACGCCATCGCGAAATCCTCCTTCCAGCCGACGATCGTGCTGTCGGTGCCGCGGAACGCGACGTACGATGAGCCGTCGCCGACGTCGAACACGCAGGCGGAGAACTGCTTGGTGGTCTCGGGGTCGAACTCGTCCACGTAGCCGCCGACGCGCAGATCCCGCCAGCGCGGGCTTTCGCACATCGCTCGCAACAGGTCGACATTCATCGACGGCGACCACACCTTGCCGAACATGTCGTCATAGCATTCCGCGCGTAGCAGGTCCCTGACGCCCACCATGGCGAGGTCGACGTCCGTCGCCTCCGCATCGAGTCTCGGCACGTTGACGGGCATCCGCGCGTATGACAGCTGCGCGAGCGCCAGACTGTCGACCTCGTTGAACGGACGGTCGGCGAACGTGTCCTCGTTCGCGCGGATGTCATCGACGATGTTCCCCATAGCGGCCTCCCGTGATGCCATCGATTCTACGCGCTCCCCTTCACACGCGGCGCCCCGGCCGCCTGGCACGCGCCGACACGCACTACAATGGTCTGGTCACGTCAACATCACGCATGCATCCCATGCACGCCAAGCGGTTTCAAGCGCGAAGGAGAGCACTATGACGCACATCGACACCACCTGTGTCCAGGGCGGATACCAGCCGGGCAACGGGGAGTCCCGCACTCCCCCGATCATCCAGGCCACGACGTTCAAGTACACGTCGAGCGAGCAGATGAGCCGACTGTTCGACCTGTCCGAATCCGGCTACTTCTACACCCGTCTGCAGAACCCGACCAACGACACGGTCGCAGCCAAGATCTGCGAGCTCGAAGGCGGCGCGGCCGCGATGCTCACCAGCTCCGGCCAGGCGGCGAACTTCTTCGCCCTGTTCAACATCTGCAACGCGGGCGACCATATCGTGGCCTCGTCCGCGATCTACGGCGGCACGTTCAACCTCATCAACGTGACGATGCGCAAGATGGGCATCGAATGCACGTTCGTGAGCCCCGACTGCACGCCCGAGGAGCTGGACGCCGCGTTCCGGCCGAACACCAAGGCCGTGTTCGGCGAATCCATCTCCAACCCGGCGCTCATCGTGCTGGACTTCGACAAGTTCACCGCCGCCGCGCACGACCACGGCGTGCCGATCATCGTCGACAACACGTTCCCCACGCCGGTCAACTGCCGCCCGTTCGACTACGGCGTCGACATCGTCACGCACGCGACCACCAAGTACATGGACGGCCACGGCTCCTGCGTGGGCGGCGCGATCGTCGACTCCGGCCGCTTCGACTGGATGGCCCACGCCGACAAGTTCCCGGGACTGACCACGCCCGACGACTCGTACCACGGCGTCACCTACGCCACCGACTTCGGCCCGGCCGCCTACATCATCAAGGCCACCGCGCAGCTCATGCGCGACTTCGGTTCCACGCCGGCGCCAATCAACTCGTGGATCATGGGCATGCACCTGGAGTCGCTGGCCGTGCGCATGGAACGCCATTGCGCCAACGCACTCGCCGTGGCGAGGTTCCTCGAAGCCGACCCGCGCATCTCATGGGTGAGCTACCCGGGGCTGGAAGGCGACCGCAACCATGCGCTGGCCGCCAAGTACATGCCGAACGGCACGTGCGGCGTGATCTCCTTCGGCGTGCCCGGCGGGCGCGACACGGTTTCCTCGCTGCTCGACCATTTCCGGATGATCTCGATCGCCACGCACGTGGCGGACGCGCGCAGCTGCACGCTCTACCCGGCAGGCACCACCCACCGCCAGCTCACCGAGGAGCAGCTTGAGGAGGCCGGCGTCGGCATCGACCTGGTACGCCTGAGCTGCGGCATCGAAAACGCCGATGACATCATCGCCGACCTCAGGCAGGCCATGGACGCCGTGCTCTGATCAATCATCGATTTCGCTCAGCCGGCTCGCAAAATCATTCTAGGACACGCTCTCCCGGATCCGCTTCGCGAGCCGGCACCAGCCAGCGGGGAAGCCCAATCACGTCAGCCGACGTGGCGCTCGAAGCGGTGGAAGCCGGTGATGCGGTCGATCTCGGCCATGGCGTCGGCGGGGATCTGGAAGCCGGATGCCTTGAGGTTGTTCTCCAGCTGGCCGGGCTTGCTCGCCCCGGCGATCACGCAGCTGATTTCAGGATGCTGCAGGATCCATGCCATCGACAGGACCGGCAGGTTCGTGCCAAGCTCGTCGGCGACGCCACGCAGCCGCTCCACCATGTCCAGGTTATCATCGGTGAGCAGGTCGTTGATCTGGTGATCCACCTGCCATGTGGCACGCGACCCGGCCGGCAGCGGCTGAACCACAGTGATCGGGTACAGAATGACGCTTCAGCATGCCGCCGACCACCGTGGCCGACACGGCGCCGAGCACAGCGCCGGGCAACAGGGCGAGAGCCGCCGGCACCGTGCCGGCGGTGAAGATCGCGATCGCCATGATGAACAGGGTCTTCGTGGCGAACTTGCGCACCATGAACGGCGAGCTGGGGATCGACACCGACAGCAACAGCAGGTAGCCGGTGGTCAGCCATTGCACAACCGATGCGTTGATCGAAAATTCCTCCATCAGTGTGGAGTAGGCGATGTTCAGCGACGTTTCCGACAGGATGCCGAGGAACGTCAGGATAGCCAAAGACACCACGACGATGACGAGTTTCGTGACGACCGGCTCTTTGCCGCCGTGGGGCAGGCGTGCGGTTGATGTGCTCATTGTGTCCTTTCCTTAGATTTCCGGTACCCGGATGCGGCCGGATGCGTGGCGGATGGGCTGCGGCCGCGGGACCGGGCCGGCCGTCGTCTCGGCTACCGGCGTTCGGCGTCGTCCTGCATCAGCGCCAACGCACGTCGCAGCGTGCGCACCGTGATGTCGCATTCCCGTGCGGTGCCGGCCGACTGCCCGTTGGGTTCGTTGAGTAGATGACACCGTTCTCAGCACAGGAGCGGCAGGTGATGCACGATCCGGCACGTCACCCCGTAAAGCCCGGCATACAGGGTACATACACCAGGCAAAACACGCCCGGCAGAATGGTCATACCGGCTCGATACCATATCTGCCATACTTACTCACCATCAAACATCACAGGAGATCTCATGACCACGCTAGCCATTGATATCGGAGGAACCAAAATCGCCGCAGCCGTATGCGATGAAAACGATGCCATCACACATCGCTGGCGCGTTCCCACACCGATGGACGCCGACGCCATCAACCACCACATCGCCAACATCTACCATGAGGCCGTCGCCGCCGGCCACGACGACATCCAGGCCATCGGCATCTCCGCGGCCGGCAACGTCGGCGCGGACCGCCGCACCCTCACCTTCGCCGCGAACATCCCCGCGTGGATCAACTACGACCTGTCCGAGCACATCGGCGCGCTCATCGACCATGCCGTGCCGGTCGTCGTCGAGAACGACGCCAACTGCGCCGGCTGGGGCGAATACGTGCACGGTGCGGGCCAGGGCAGCTCGAACATGGTCGCGCTGACCGTAGGTACCGGACTGGGCGGAGCAATCGTCATCGACGGGCGGCTGTACCGCGGATCGTTCGGCATGGCCGCAGAGCTCGGACACCTGCCGATGGTGCCGGACGGCGACACCTGCGGATGCGGGCTTCGCGGCTGCGCGGAACGCTACACGTCTGGAAGCGCGCTGGAACGGTTCGCCAAGTCCGCCGTGCGCCGACGCCCGCAGGACGCCGAACGCCTGATGGAGTTGTGCGGCGGCGACGTCGACAAGCTCGAAGGCCCGATGGTCTCGCAGGCCGCACAGGAGGGCGACGTGCTCGGCCTGTACGCCTTCGGCAAAATCGGCGAATGGCTCGGCCGCGCGATGGCCGCCACCGCCGCGGTGCTCGACCCGGACGTCTTCGTGATCGGCGGTGGCGTAGTGGCGGTCGGCGACATCCTGCTGGAGCCGGCGCGATACAACTACCAGCGGTTCCTGGAGGGCAGCGCATACCGTGGCCACGCGAGCATCGTCGCCGCCACCGCCGGGCAGGACGCCGGCCTGATCGGCGCCGCCAACCTGGCACTGCGCTAAGATGCGCGATGAGAGATGACGATCAGACGCAATCGCGACGCGTGCAACATCCCAACATGGACCGCACGCGGGCTTACGGGTTCTGATACGTGCACAACTCCCGCGAAACGGCATAACGCACACGTTGTCCAACGCCAGACGTGTACAACAGTGCATGACAACGATTTCATCCACTGTTGTACACCGACCGCAATTCCAGAAACGTTGGAATTCCAACAAGACACACATCTACATGCATAGGTCTCCCAAGGTGCCTCGTGCACAACTGCCGCATTCGCCCGATATGCGCACGTTGTACACGAGGTCCCCTTCGAAACGACCTCCGAAACGACCTCCGGACCGAATCACGTCCCTTTCATCTCCACCTCTCGCATGAAGCCGAACGCGATGCCTGCCGTTATGCGAGATTTGCACCGGACACGGATCACAGATCCCGTTTACCTTGACCGACAACGGCCGACACCCTAAGACAATGCACGTTCGCGGTGGGAAATGCCACGAAATGTCGAAAACGTGGGTTCTTGCCGGTTCGTGGCATGAAATATCCGACTTGTCTCATTGCTTGAAACAAAGGATACCGAATACTAGACAAGTCAGTAATTGGGCCTCCCATGCAGTTCTATTCGCGTCCCGGAAAAATCTTGCACGATACAACGAGGAAATTGCCGAATCACCAGCAGCGTCCGAGCATCGCCGTATCCTCCCTCGCCCCACCCTCCGGCCCAGCCGCATCACAGCATGTGGTAGTATTGTTGCCGTTCATATTGGGCGGCATTCCGATATGCCAGGAAAGCCGCGTTGCAAAGGTAGTATCGTTTTGATTTCTCGATGAGCGTCGCCGAGTGGCTTCATGAGCGAAGCCGTGCCTCGGCGTACGCGATCGCAACTCACACCAATCACAGATCCGCAAACCGCATCGGCGAGATTGCGCCGATCCGGTTTCTGCATCCGCGCTTTATGTGAGTTTTCCCCCATTTCATCGAGAACAAGGAACCCAATGATACCTGCACTGACCCTGACGAACATCGTTTTCACTTATCCGGGCACATCGGAGCCGCTGCTTGACGGCATCGACGTCACTTTCGCACGCGGATGGACCGCCGTGCTCGGCGACAACGGCATCGGCAAGACGACGCTGGCCAAGCTCGCGATCGGCCGGCTCTCGCCAGATGCCGGGCGCATATCGCCGACTCCGAACCGCCTGCATACCGGTTACTGCCCACAAAACACCGACGAAACACCGGAGAATCTGGAGGACTTCGCCTGCGACTGGTCACCGCAAGCCATGGAGATACGCCGTGAACTGGGCATCGGCGACGACTGGCCTTGGCGGCCCGGCACCCTGTCGGGCGGCGAGGCGAAACGCCTGCAGATCGCATGTGCGTTGGCGACCGATCCCGACGTGCTGGTGCTGGACGAGCCGACGAACCACGTAGACCGGCCGACCCGCGAGCGCATCATCGCGGCATTGCGCTCGTATGACGGCATCGGCATCCTCGTCTCGCATGACGTGGCCTTGATTGACGCGGTGGCGAGCAGCTGCGCGTTGTTCGAACGAGATCACGTGCGCGGTCATAACATCACCGTGGTGCGCGTGCGGCCGGGAAACTACTCCGCGGCATCCATGGATGCGCAACGGGAGCGGGCAGCGGCGGCAGGCATGGCGCGCAACGCCCGGCGCGAATCCACGCGCATCGACGCGGTCAAGGAGCAGCGCCGACGGGCGGCGACGAGCGAGATAGCCGGCGCATCCAAAGCGCATCGGCTCGTGAATCCGAAAGACCATGACGCGCGCAGTCGCATCAAGAAAAGCCATAACCCCAGCCGACTCGGCCCCGCGAGCGCCCGCATCGACGCACAGGTGGCCGCCGCCCGGGAACGGGCCGCAGCCGTCGTCACCGCCACGAAGCGCTATGACGGAGACATCTGGATGGATGCCGAATCAAGCAACCGACGGGAGCTTGTGCGGCTGGAGCCCCAGATCATCCCGTACGCGCCGCAATCGCCGGATGGAGTCGGCGCGGCAGCGATATCGGAGACAGCGGGCCTGAAGATACCGATGCTGACCGTCGGACCGCATGACCGGATCGGCATCAGCGGGTCGAACGGCACCGGCAAGACCACGCTGGTCCGCACGCTGCTGCGCACGATCGCGATGCGGGAGCAGTATTCCGGCGTCCCGCTCCCCCGGCTGACGATCACGCAGAACACGACGGATCAGGATGCCCGGGAGGCGATGCGCCGGCTCACGGCGTTGACGCCCACCGACCGCGGTGACGTATTGTCGGCATTCGCGCAGCTCAACGTCGACCCAAGCCGCCTCCTCGCCGGCGGCAACCCGTCGCCGGGCGAATTGCGCAAGCTGCTGCTGTGCTTGGGATTGCGAGATCACCCGCATCTGATCGTGATGGACGAGCCGACCAACCATCTGGATCTGCATTCGATTCAGGCGCTGGCCCACGCGCTGGCCGGATACCCCGGCGCACTGCTGCTCGTCTCTCACGACGAGGGATTCCTGGAGTGCACCGCATCCATCCGCTGGACGCTGCATTCGGACGGCCTCGGCGGCGCGCAACTAACGGTCAGTTGACGCCACCATGACCAGCGTCTTGGCCTTGACCCATCTGAGCAGGAAGCCGACGTATGGCAGCGCCACGCCGATGGCCAGCATATAGCCGACGACCATCCATTGGGCGGTGCCGGATGACACGGAGAACTCGTCCACCAGATCGGGCAGCGCGATGTTCATCGATGTTTCCGACAGCATGCCCAGGAACGCGCCGATGTACAGTCCCAGCATCACCTTGTGCGGATGCCTGAATTTCGGGGATTCGGCGGGAATATCATGTGCGGAGCCGTGTTCTGCGGCCGCGTGTTCTTGCAGGGTTGTTTCTTTCGAAGTTGTCTGGATCGCGGACAACATGACCTCTCTTGTACTCTTCCCGTCACCGTCGAGCGAGCCGATTCGACGAATGTCATGCGGTTTTGAAACAGCCGTCACCGTAGCACGATTTGCAAATCCGCATAAGTCGCATCCGCGTATCGTGCGCGTATCATGCTGGTAGAGGACGCGGCGAATCCTCGCTCGCGCCAGACCGAGCGACGACAGGAAAGGGAGACCATGCAGCATTTCACCCAGGTCATCGACGGCATCGACAGCTCGCAGGCCGAACTCGTCGGCTATGTGATCGACAACAGCCCGGAGATGGACCCGGACCGGCGCCGGCCGGCGATCCTGATCATTCCCGGCGGCGGGTACGCTATCGGATCCGACCGCGAATCCGAACCGGTCGCGCTGCAATTCCTCGCGGCCGGATATCAGGCGTTCGTACTGAAATACTCCTGCGTGCCAAGCCGGTACCCGGTGGCGTTGCTGGAGATGGCCGAGGCGATGTCGATGATTCGCGGGCATGCCGACGAATGGCATGTGGATGCCGGGCGCGTGGCGGCCATCGGGTTTTCGGCCGGTGGTCATCTCGCCGCGAACCTGACGACGGTTTCCAGCGATGCCGAGCTGCGCGACGCCGGATATGATCCGGCTGCCGTGCGCCCGGACGCGCTGCTGTTGTGCTATCCGGTAATCACGTCTGGCCGGTTCGCGCACCGCGGCAGTTTCGACAACCTGCTGGGTGACGGCAAAGACGATGCGTCGCTGCTGGAGCTGCTGTCGATCGAGAAGCATGTCGACGCGACCATGCCGCCGGTGTTCATCTGGCACACCATCACCGATCAGGCCGTTCCTGTGGAGAATTCACTGCTGATGATCCATGCCTGCCGTGACGCCGGCGTCAGCGTCGAGGCGCACCTGTTCCCGCAGGGCGGGCATGGACTGTCACTCGCCACCGTGGACACCGCACGTGCCGGTTCGCCGGGCGAGGGCGACCTCAACAACGTCGTGCCGGCCGTGCAGATCTGGCCGCGGCTCGCCTTCGACTGGCTCCGCCGCGCGTTCGACGCGAGGTAAAGGCTGCTGTCGGAGGTTCACCGGCCCATTCGCGCATATCCCGCGCCTGTGCCTTGGCTGTGCGCCGTCACCGTGCGTGGGTTATTGCGTCACTGTGCGTGGGTACCGTCACTGTGCGCGCCCTCACGCACAGTGACACATCAAGAAAATCCCTGTTTTCCAATGCTTTCCGGGTACCGTCACGCTGCGTGTGCCCTCGCAGCGTGACGGTACCCGCGCACAGTGACGCCGCGGAACAGCCCATTGGCAGCAACCACGGCCGGCAACTTGGCAGTGTCACTCACCGGCAGCTTGACGCCGCGCGTTCCGCGGCTCAGGCTTGGCGTGGATCTTCGCGGTGAGATGGCGCACTTCGATCTTCCATACCGTGACGCTGCGCACCTGCTGATCGGTGAACTCTATATCCGGCATGCCCGCCTGCTGCCCCATCAGCAGCCGCAGCCCTTTGCGGCACTCGTCCAGGTCGTCGATCATGCTGGCCACGCCGTTGCCGATCACCGACTTGAACGCCTCGCCCCAGTTGCACGGGGTGCGGCCGGCGATGACCTCACAATCGGTCTCCATCGAGAACGCCACATCCAACGCGTTTCCCGCAGCCCGGATCGCGTCGAGTTTGCGGCCGATCGACGCCGAGTGGATGTACAGGGTCAATCCGGCCAGTTCGTCGCCGGTGCCGGCGTCCCCATCCTGCTGCCATTCGTATCCGAAATTCAGCGGCACGATCGTAAGTCCCTCGGCATCCGCATAGCCCACATGCACGATACGGCATGCGGCGACGATTCCCTCGATCTGTTCGCAATCGGTCACCTCGCGATCGGCGCGGCGCATCATGCGATGCCGCCCTGCGACCGTGCGCTCGTTATTGCGTCGCGTCGGATGCGCTTCATCCAGTCCCGTCATCGCCATCACTCCTTGTGCTGACCCGAGTTTGATTTGATGATACTCCCGTTCCATGACCCGTAATTGAAGATGGAATCAGCCGCAGTGCGGAGAAAAAACTGAGCAGAAAAAGAAAAAGCGACCCCGGCCGGACTTGAACCGGTGACCTCCGCCGTGACAGGGCGGCGCTCTAACCAACTGAGCTACGGGGCCGTTCGTGCCGTCATCGGGCACAAGAGAATATAATACAGGACTACTCGACCACGGGCGTGTCGCGGCCAAGCGCCCGATAAAGACCGGTCGCACACGGCAACCGGTCAATGCCCGGCCGGGCGAGCGCACAGTACGGCCACAAATGCGCCTTGGTAACGGCTATGAACTCCCGGATGAACGCCGTGGGCCAGTAGTAGCCACGCGTATGGCTGCCGCACCCCATCCGCCTTCAGCCCTGATGCGCGTATTCGCTGGCTCGGAACACATGGTAATCGCTGGTGACCAGCGCACAACGGTAGGCGAGGCCACGGCGCCCGGGGACCGATTGCACGCCGCTGCGCGCATCCATGATCTCCTTCGAAAAACGAAGATTCTCCATGGTCGTGGTGGAACGGTCCTCCATGAGCACCGCGTCGGCGGGAACATGACGGCTTTCCGTCAGGTACCGCCGCATCGACTCGGCTTCGGACACCACTTCATCGTTCCCCTGTCCGCCGGCGGCGACGAACACGCCCGTCTTGCCCTGCTTCTCCCACAATGGCCGCCGCCAGCAGCGCCGCCAACGACGCCAACGTCATGCCGAAATTCATTCCGGCCTTCCCCACCAGTCATCGTCTTCTCGACGATGCGCTGAGACCCGTCACTATACCGCGGAACCTGCGGCCGTACCACTTACGCCGGCAGCCATCCACCACCGTCTCTTCCCCCGGCATGTGCGATGCCCTATAATCGTAGATTTGCCCTATTCACACGCCTCGGGCACACCGCCGCGACCTCATGCGTGTACAGTACAGGAAGGATTTCCATATGGAACCGAATTATCTCGTGTTGCTGGGAATCGTCATCGTGATCATAGAGTTCGCCCTCAAGCTCGATGCGATCCTGATCATCATCGTGTCCGCCGTGGCGACTGCGCTCGTCGGCGGCATAGGCGTCGACGGGTTCCTTACCACATTGGGCACGTCGTTTGTGTCGAACCGCAGCATGGCGATATTCATCATCGTGTTGCTCGTCACCGGCACGTTGGAACGAAACGGCTTGAAAATAGCCGCCGCGCAGCTCATCGGTAAGGTGAAGAACGCGACGCCCGGCATGGTGATCGCCCTCTACGGCGTGATGCGTCTCGTTTTCGCCGCGTTCAACGTGAGCTTCGGTGGTGTGGCGGGCTTCGTGCGCCCGGTCATCATGCCGATGGCCGTCGGCGCCATCGAGGCGTCCGGCCGTGAACCGAATGACGAATACGTGGAGGAGCTCAAGGGCATGGCCTCCGGCATGGAGAACGTTGCCTGGTTCTTCGGTCAGGTGCTGTTCGTGGGCACCGCCGGCGCGCTGCTCGTGCAGTCCACTCTCAAGCCCCTCGGATACGACGTGGAGCTGCTGCGCATGGCCATCATCGAAATCCCGGTGGCGGTGATCGCCGTCGCCGTCACGGCCGTCTACTACATCATCAAGGATGCGCGTCTGCGCAAGAAGTACTACGGCGCCCCGGCCACTCCGGCCCCTGCCGCCGACGCCGTCGCCGTCAACGGCAAGGAGGCCTGACATGTCGTTCTTCATGGACCCCAGCGTGACCGTCGGCACGAAGATCCTCGAAGTCTTCTACATCTTCATGGGCTTCATGTCCGTGTATGCGGGCGTGCGCAACCTGCTCGACAAGACCAACAAGGCCCGGTACGGCACTTTCGTGTTCTGGACCGCGCTCGGCATCGTCATCGCGTTCGGCCGGTGGATTCCCGCCATCGCCGACGGCGTGCTCATTATCATCATGATCATCCCCGCGGTCTTCCGTCAGGTGCGCAAAGGCTCGGCGTCCGATGCCAGCGCGCCGCGCGAGGAGGAAGTCAACGCGAACTTCAAGCGCATCGGCATGCGCATCTTCATCCCCGCCCTGTGCCTGGGCGTGTTCGCGATCATCGGCGCACTGATTCCCAGCGTCAGCGCCCTGACCGGCTGCTGCATCGGCGTGATGCTCGCCGCCGTGATTCTGTTCGCGTTCTCTCACAGCAACAAGCCTGCGGTGTTCCTCAACGATTCGGAACGTCTGCTGTCTTCCATGGGCGCGCTGTGCATGCTGCCGATGCTGCTGGCGAGCCTGGGCGCGATCTTCACTTCGGCCGGCGTGGGAGACGTGATCGCCGAGCTCGTCGGCGGCATCATTCCCAAGGGCAACGTCACGATCGGCATCATCGTGTTCGGCGTGGGCATGATGCTGTTCACGATGATCATGGGCAACGCGTTCGCCGCGATCACCGTGATGACCGTGGGCATCGGCGCGCCGTTCGTGCTCGCCTATGGCACCGACCCGGCGGCGATTGGCATCCTCGCGCTGACCTGCGGCTACTGCGGCACGCTGTGCACGCCGATGGCGGCCAACTTCAACATCGTGCCCGTTGCGATGCTCGACATGAAGGACCGCATGGGCGTGATCAAGAAGCAGGTGCTGCCGGCGATGGTGATGATCGTCGTGCAGATCGTGTACATGCTCATCGCCCAGTGACACCGTATTCCATCCATATATTCCGAGAAAAGGAGCCATTATGAGCAAGATCCTGGTCACCGGATTCGATCCGTTCGGCGGCGAGCCGGTCAATCCCGCATTCGAAGCGGTCAAGCTGCTGCCCGAATCCATCGCGGGCGTGAGCGTCGTCAAATTGGAGATTCCGACCGTGTTCACGCGCAGCGCCATGGTAGTCGAGGAGGCCATCGAACGCGAGAAGCCCGATTACGTGCTGTGCATCGGTCAGGCCGGAGGCCGTTCGGCCGTGACCGTGGAGAAGGTCGCGATCAATCTGGCCGAAGCCCGCATCCCCGACAACGACGGCGAGCAGCCATTCGACACCCCGCTGCGCGAGGACGGCGACACCGCGTATTTCGCCACGCTGCCGGTCAAGGCCATGGTCAAGCGCATCAACGCGAGCGGCATCCCGGCGCTCATGTCGTACACGGCTGGCACCTACGTGTGCAACAGCATCATGTACAACGTGCTGTACCTGCTCGACCGCAGGTTCCCCGGAGTCAAGGGTGGCTTCATCCACGTGCCGTACGCGACCGAGCAGGGCGTGGGCAAGCCGAGCGGCACGCCCACCATGGAAATCGCGACAATGGCCAAGGCCATCGAGGCCGCGATCGAAGCCGCAGTGAGCGTCGAGGAGGATGCCACCGACATCATGGGCGAAACCCACTAATCACGCCCGCCCGTCGAAAACCACTGACATATCAGTGTGCCGACGAGCCAGCTCATGGGTTCGTCGGCACACTGCAGACGGACCGAATCACTTATCGGGAAGCCGGCCGTCGGGATCGTGCACGATCCATTCGCCGCTGGGATCCACGGCGACCGTCGGGTGAGGAAACACCTGGTCGAACAGGTCCGCGTCCTCGATGACCCGTTCCGAGGTCTTGTCCGGGACGGGCCTGGCACCGGCCAGGCGTATGCGCGCATTATCGACCTCGAATCGTCCCACGGCCATATGGTCGCCTTCTCGCAATGGCCACTCGAACGAGCCGTGAAATCACGATGCGCAATATCCAAATACCGGCGCTCTCTCCGGGGATGAACGCGCAAACGATGAACGGGCAGATGATGAACGTGGCGACCCCCGCCGCACTCCCATGAGATTTCTCGCGCAGCCATACTGATTCCGCGGGGCCGCGCTTGCTTTCCAACCACTCCGATTCCATACGACCATTATCTATCCTGACGGCCATTATTTCCCCTGATTTAGGCGCCACGCCCCACTCCAGCCCTTCCGATACCATGATATGCGGTGGTTTGGCATGCCCGCGACCGACATGCGGACGGGCACCGCATGGAACGGCCGGCATGCGCGGACCAAAAGCACAGACCAGAAAACGGCGGAATCCCAACCCCTTTAAGGAGTAACTGCATACCATGGCAGAGTTTATTGTTCAGATGGGTCAGCCTTCGTGATCGTTGCTATTTCAACGTTTCCTTGGCGTGTCCGCTGACACAAAACGCTCGGGAACCAACCCGGTGGTTCCCGAGCGTTTTGTGTCAAGACTGTGTCACCTATTGTGTCATCAATCAGTCGGATTCCATTCAGATGATCATGCAATTCACTGCGTTCGGAACGGATGACACTAGACACATGTCCTGGCCCGCAGCTCCGCTGATTCACGTCAACACAGTAAGCATCAATGCATACCTATCCCATTCAGCCACGGGCACAGCCTACTCAACAGACCAATCCCCGAACCAACGGCGAAACCGAAACAAGCTTCAATCAAAATCAGGAACCTCATCGTTTCACCCCAGACCAGAAACCATCGTTGGCCCACCCGTGACCATCACCGCCTCCCTTGAATCCAGAGAACGGATTGACATCATCACACAAGACCAGTAAACTAGGCTTGCTTTCTCTTAGCAATAAGGAAGGCTCCAAGCCGCCGGGGGTATTCCCCCGGCACTTCTTTTTCATCCGGGGGAGGCCGGCGATGCGCGAGTTGAGCATCATGGTCGACGAGTCCGGCGAATGGGGCAAACTCTCCAAGTACTATCTCATCACGCTCGTGTTCCATGACCAGTCAGAACCGGTCATGCCCCACATCGAACGCTATGAGCAACACCTCGCGGATGCCTCACTGCCAGACATTCCCTTCCACGCAGGACCATTGCTCAACGGGCACGCCGACTACGAGACCCTCAGCATGGCCGACCGCAAGCGCCTGTTCGTCGCGTTCTTCACCCTCGCACGGAATCTGCCCTTCACCTACGTGACGTTCGCACACCGCAAAAGCGAGTTCGACAACGACAAACGTCGTTTCGAGGCTCAGCTGCGGCGAGACCTGGCGAACTATCTGCTGACACACCTCGACAGATTCCAGTCGTACGACACCATCAAGATCTATTACGACAACGGACAACAGGTCGTTACCAACGCGTTGAAGGCATCCATCGGCTATGCACTCTCCAAGGAAGCGGTCATCTACCGCAAAGCCGACCCTAAAGACTACCGCCTCGAACAAGCAGCCGATCTCATGTGCACCATCGAATTGACCGCGCTGAAATTCAAAGCCGGAGAAAACACCGAAACCGATCACAAAATGTTCGGAGACTGGCGCTCATTCAAACAGAACTACCTCAAAGCGTTACGCCGCAAACAAGCAAAATAACCGCCATATCCCGCATCGTTTCCAACAGACGCTTGCATAAAAACACTCAGCCCGCATACGACGAAAGGGTGGGCATGCCATGAAAGGACATGCCCACCCCTGATGTCAGTGGTTCGGCAAACCGGCTACGTGTTTAGCAGCGGATCCTCCTCACCGCTGTAAAACCGGCACCCAGCACGGCCAGGGCGACCAGCGCACCGGCCACGACCGCACGTCAACGCCGGTCTTGGCCAACCCCTGCTTCTTGCCATCGTTCTTGGAATCGGCCTTCTTGTCACTTGCAGACGGCCTGGTTGCAGCCGGTTTGTTGCTGTCGGACGGCTTGTCGTTGTCGCCATTGTCCGGCTTGCTTGGCTTCGAGGGAACGGTCTCCGCTTTCTTCAACCCGGACTGCGCGTCAGCCAAGGCCTTCACGGCAGCATCCACGTCAGCCTGGGACGCATCCTGCTTACCGGCGACAGTCTTCGCGTCGGCCAGCGCCTTCGCGAACGGAGCCCAGGAATCCTTGGTGTAATCCTTCTCAGCCAGCTTGGCGGCGTCACCCACGGCCGTGTTCAGCTTGGACTTGTCAACCGGAGTCGGAGTGGGAGAAGTGTCGCCCACGGTCACCGGGGTCCACGCCTGCACGGTGCCGTTTTCGTCCTGAACGCTGATCTTGTGCTCGCCGTCAGGCAGGTTGGAGGGGATCAGCGCGTCGAAGTAGTACTTGCCGGTCTTCTCCTCCTTCTTCACCGTCACGAACGGGGCGCCGCCCGGGCCGGTCAACGCCTGAGGGGTGGAATAGATGTACGCGTACCAGAACAGGCTGTTCGCATCCGCCTTGCCCTTCGCCTCATCCTTCAGGTTATCGATGTACACGCGGGCGGTTTTGCCCGGCTCGACCTTGCCACCGGCAACCGCAGCCTTCACGTCAGTCTTATCAGGCAACGTCTCAGCAGGCTTCGCAGCCGCGACGGACTTCGTCGTGAAATCAGGGACGAACTTCAACGCGTTCTCGTTGTCCTCCACCCAATGGCTCACCTTGGTATTGGAATCCTTGTAGATGGGCTGCGCGTACAGCGCGACTTGCCGGATATCCACCGGGGTCTTCACATGCACGCCATTACGCAGCAATTCGTTCGACGTGTCCTGAACGACTTCCTGATAGGGGTACGAAGGAAAATCAGAGCCCTTTGCGTTGTTCGTATACGCGGTGTTGGGAGTCAAGCCAATCAATGGGAAATCAAAACTGCCGGAAGCCTTGCCATTCCAGGAGTCCTCGTCCCACCTGGCGAACCATTGGCCAGAGGCCTTGAAAGCCACCTTGCTCCCATCAGTCGATAGGTCATTGTCGTTAAAGACGCCCTTGTACTCCTTATCGCCATGGAAGCCATAGATGCTGTCGTACGAGCCTGCGGTCAGCTCATCATCGGAAACGCCCGTGCTGCATATGGGAATCCAGTACCCCCGATGGTATTCGCACTTGAGTGCGCCTTCTCTATCGGGGTGATGTCGGTGATACGCTGCACCTCGATAGAGAAGCACACGTCCTTGATCTCGTCCACCTGCGCAGGGTCGATCTTGTAGTCGAACGACACGTTCGCCGTCTGCGCTCCCACATCCGACACCCTCACGTTGGACGACGTGATCGGATTGTCCTTATTCGTTACATCCGCCGCGTTCGCAGTGGCGACGCCCCCGAACAATGTGCATGCGGCCACGGCCAACGCCGCCATGGCCTTTCCGAAACGCCTCATGACATTCCCTCCCCCCCCCGTGGACTCATTCTGGCGGCGTCGGGACACGCCGCATGCACGCGTTCGCGCTGTTGCGCCATGACGATGGCGTATGGGATAATCCACAAGGTGCTTTTGCGTGGACCGGAACGGCCGTGGCGACACGGAAACGGCCGGGCGGATGACACGAATGACTGCCGTTCGGGACACCCCCGAAACCGGTTGTGTCATTACCGGATCAGGGTCCAGCAAAACGTTGGAATTTCAACGTTTAGTGAATGGTTAGGTATTATATGGCTGAATTCGTATATCAGATGATCAAGGCTCGCAAGGCGTACGGCGACCGTGTGATCCTCGACGACGTGACCCTGAGCTTCCTGCCGGGCGCGAAGATCGGCGTGGTCGGCCCGAACGGCATGGGCAAGTCGACGCTGCTGAAGATCATGGCCGGACTGGAGACCGTCAGCAATGGCGAGGCCTACATCACACCGGGCTTCACGGTCGGCATCCTTCAGCAGGAGCCGCCGCTGGACGACACCAAGACCGTGGGCGAGAACATCAAGATGGCGTTCGGACCGATCGCCGAGAAGGTCGCGCGTTTCAACGCCATCGGCGAGGAGATGGCCAACCCGGACGCCGATTTCGACGCGCTGATGGACGAGATGGGCAAGCTGCAGACCGAGATCGACGCGGCCAACGGCTGGGATCTCGACTCACAGCTCGAACAGGCCATGGACGCGCTGCAGTGCCCCGACATGGACACCCCGGTCTCCGTGTGCTCTGGTGGCGAGCGTCGCCGTGTGGCATTGTGCAAGCTGCTGCTTGAAGCCCCCGACCTGCTGCTGCTCGACGAGCCCACCAACCACCTCGACGCTGAGTCGATTCTGTGGCTGGAGCAGTTCCTGCACCAGTACAAGGGCGCCGTCATCGCCGTCACCCACGACCGTTACTTCATGGACAACGTGGCCGAATGGATCTGCGAGGTCGACCGCGGCCACCTGTACCCGTACAAGGGCA